>Ga0265798_10010797_pt1 | contig 11194 bp, 10 predicted proteins | sample P3T30metagenome_FD_192430 | JGI IMG/M metagenome (GOLD analysis project Ga0265798, IMG submission 192430) | Plant litter microbial communities from East Loma Ridge, Irvine, California - P3 T30 | ecosystem: Environmental > Terrestrial > Plant litter > Unclassified | place: USA: California... | reverse complement strand
CTCGGCCGGTATAATCAAGCGGGATCGACATGCCGAGTCTGGCGACCTCGAGGAAGCGACATTGGAGCAACAAGTGATGATTCAGAGTGTGACCGAGACGATCGTGCCAAAGCTGGTGGCGGATGACGTTCCACTTCTGAAAGCGTATGTCTAAATGGTCTTGAGCTTGAAGTTCCGCTGACCTGCAGGCTACTGGAGGATGTGTTCCCCGGGATTCAATACGTCTCTGCCGACTTGGAAACACTGACGTCTGTCATGAAGGAGGTTTGCCGAGAGAGGCACCTAGTCGCTGGGGACAAGTGGATCGACAAGGTCATCCAGCTATACCAAATTCAAAATATATCTCACGGTCTCATGCTGGTTGGTCCCTCCGGAACTGGTAAGACTCAAGCATGGCAAGTTCTGCTTGCCGCTTTGGAGAGATTAGACGGAATCGAAGGTGTCCCGTATATCATCGATCCAAAAGCCATCGACAAAGAAGCACTCTACGGCACCCTCGATCCGACTACGCGAGAGTGGAATGACGGTCTCTTCACCCACATCCTGCGCAAAATTGTCGATAACGTACGAGGCGAGACAACAAAAAGACACTGGATTATCTTTGACGGAGATGTCGATCCTGAATGGGTTGAGAATCTCAACAGGTCAGTCATGCTCTTACTGAAGACTATGCTGAGCTGATATCTAGTGTGCTGGACGACAACAAACTGCTCACTCTACCCAACGGAGAGCGTCTCAATCTTCCCCCTAACGTACGAGTCATGTTTGAGGTGGAGCATCTCCGATATGCTACTCTGGCTACTGTCAGTCGATGCGGTATGATCTGGTTCTCCGAAGAGGTCATCGATACAACCATGATCTGCCGACACAATCTAGACCTCCTCGCTTCATCGCCAATCGGCTCAGAAGATGAGGATAGTCTGGACGTTTCTGCCATTGAAAGTGCGACCATGGACGTGCAAAGACAGATCGCTACGAGTCTAGAAATTCACTTCGCTCCTGGCGGTCTGGTGTTGTCCGCCCTCGAGTTCGCCAGCGCGGTTCAGCACATCATGGACTTCACCGTCATTCGAGCACTCAATACCTTGTTCTCGCTGCTCAAGGGAACTATTCGTAATGTACTCGATTACAACCTTCGACACGCCGACTTCCCTCTGGCCGTCGAGAAAGTTGATTCCTATGTGGTCCGAAAGCTACTTCTGAATGTCATCTGGTCATTCTGCGGTGACAGTCGTCTGCAGCTTCGAGCCGACTTGGGCGATCATCTTCGCGTCAAAACTGGGATCGAGATGCCGCCGCTTGGGTCCGGGGCATCGCTCATCGACTATGATGTCGACATCGTCACTGCATCTTGGGTATCTTGGCAGTCGCGAGTCCCCACCATTGAGGTCGAGACCCACGCTATTACAGCTGCGGATGTCGTTATCCCCACCGTCGATACCGTACGACATGAAGAAGTCCTGTACTCCTGGTTGGCTGAGCACAAGCCTCTCATCCTCTGTGGTCCTCCCGGTTCCGGTAAAACAATGACACTATTCAGCGCGTTGCGGAAGCTGCCAAACCTCGAGGTTGTTGGTCTGAATTTCTCGAGCGCCACGACTCCTGAACTCATCCTGAAGACTTTCGAGCAGTACTGCGAATACCGGAAGACTCCTAATGGAGTCGTTCTGGCGCCTCATCAGATCGGTCGATGGCTGGTTGTCTTCTGCGACGAGATCAATCTGCCCGCGACCGACGCCTACGGTACACAGCGCGTCATATCATTCCTTCGACAGCTCATGGAATGCAACGGGTTCTGGAGGACATCCGATCTGTCGTGGGTCACCATGGAGCGTATCCAATTCGTGGGAGCCTGTAACCCTCCTACCGATCCAGGTCGAGTACCTCTAAGTCACCGGTTCATGCGACATGCGCCCGTCATCATGGTTGATTACCCGGGCGAAATCTCGCTCAAGCAGATCTACGGGACGTTCAATCGCGCTCTATTGAAGGTAGTTCCAAATCTCCGGGGCCACTCCGATTCCCTTACCGACGCCATGGTATCTTTCTACTCGGCCTCGTCTCAACAATTCACTGCCGATACACATGCCCACTACGTTTACAGTCCTCGAGAGTTGACGCGATGGAGTCGCGGTGTTTACGAAGCCATCAAGCCCCTCGAAACTCTCTCTTTAGAGGGATTGGTCCGAGTCTGGGCACACGAAGGTTTGCGCCTGTTCCAAGATCGTTTGGTCGCCGAAAACGAGAAAGCTTGGACGGACGAGTTAGTCGATTCGACCGCCAAAGCTCACTTCCCCAACATCAACGTGTCTGAGGCGCTGGTCAGACCTATCTTATTCTCGAACTGGACATCTCGAAATTATCTACCGGTTGATCGAGACGAGTTACGTGACTTCACCAAAGCGCGACTGAGAGTATTCCACGAGGAAGAATTGGATGTTCCGCTGGTGCTTTTCAATGATGTCCTGGATCACGTTCTCCGGATCGACCGAGTGTTCCGTCAAATCCAGGGTCACATGCTACTCATTGGTGTGAGCGGTGGTGGAAAGGTAAGCTGTTGCGACGTGGCTGAATCGCGCTGATCAGTAGACCACCTTGTCTCGCTTTGTGGCCTGGATGAATGGGTTAAGCGTCTTCCAGATCAAGGTCTCCAATAAATACACTGGCGCCGACTTTGATGAAGACCTCCGAATCGTCCTGCGACGGGCAGGGTGCAAAGGCGAAAAGATCTGCTTCATCATGGACGAGTCGAACGTCCTTGATTCCGGTTTCTTGGAGAGGATGAACACTCTCCTCGCCAATGCCGAAGTCCCCGGTCTCTTCGAAGGCGATGAACACGCCGCATTGATGACGGCTTGTAAGGAAGGATCTCAAAGAGACGGCCTGATGCTCGACTCGCATGAGGAGCTTTACCGATGGTTTACTCAGCAGGTCGCTCGGAATTTGCACGTTGTGTTTACGATGAATCCGCCTGCAAACGGTCTGGCCTCCCGGGCTGCTACCTCCCCTGCTCTCTTCAACAGGTGTGTCCTCGACTGGTTTGGAGACTGGACAGATCAAGCGCTTTACCAGGTTGGATTCGAATTCACGCAGTCTCTCGATCTCGATGCAGCTTCTTTTGACGCGACTACTGCTTTCCCCGTCGCCTACCGTGACCTCCCAACGCCTCCAAGTCATCGACAAGCGGTCGTCAACGCCATGGTACATGTCCACCAATCGATGCACCAGGTCACCACCAAGTTGGCCAAGCGTCAAGGTAAATATAACCACATTACCCCCCGACATTTCCTCGACTTCATTAGTCATTACGTCAAACTATTCAACGAGAAAAAGGAGGAGCTAGAAGAGCAGCAGCGACACCTGAACGTCGGGTTGGACAAGCTCAAAGATACCGTCGATCAGGTTGAGGAATTGCGTATTAGTCTCGCAACGAAGCGTACTCAGCTCGAGACGAAGAACGCAGAAGCCAACCTCAAGCTCCGTCAGATGGTCGGCGATCAACAGGAAGCCGAAGCGAAGAAGGCGGCTTCTATCGAGATCCAAGCGGCGTTGGAAGAGCAAGACAAGTATATTCAGGAACGTCAAGCCATTGTTGGGGAAGATCTTGCTCAGGCCGAGCCCGCCGTTCTCGAAGCCCTCGCCGCTGTCGGCAATATCAAGAAACAACATCTGGCTGAAGTACGGTCCATGGCTAATCCCCCAGAAGCAGTCAAACTCGCTATGGAGTCTGCTTGCTCGGTACTTGGTCATCAAATTGATAGCTGGAAGACAGTTCAATCCCTTATCAGGCGGGACGACTTTATCTCGAGTATCCAGAACTTCGATACGACAAAGATGCCTCGATCGATCCGTGACAAGATGATGCGAGACTACATCAGCAAGCCCGCATTCAACTATGAGGCCGTCAATCGCGCCAGTCGAGCGTGTGGTCCGCTAGTGCAATGGGTCATTGCCCAGGTCAGGTTCTCCGAAATTCTCGACAAGGTGGAGCCTCTGCGCCAAGAGGTCGCATCGCTGGAGAAGCAAGCTGATACTACAAAACATCAGGCTCTCGTGGTCGAGGAGACCGTAGCAGAGCTGGAAGCCAGTATCGCGAGATACAAAGAGGAATATGCTCTGCTCATCAGCGAGACGCAATCTATCAAGACAGAGATGGACCGCGTTCAAAGCAAAGTCGATCGAAGTATGACCTTGCTGCGATCTCTCTCCTCTGAACAGGAACGATGGGACATGGGAAGCAAGACATTCGAAACCGAGATGGCCACCATCGTCGGAGATGTGTTGATATCGGCCGCTTTCCTCGCCTACAGTGGTTTCTTTGATCAACACTACCGAGAGCTGATGCGACGTGAATGGACCGATCATCTCACTGCTGCAGGCATTGGCTTCAAGACTCAGCTCTCTCTGTCCGAGTATCTGTCGACTGCCGATCAACGACTACAATGGCATGACAATGCGCTACCTGTCGACAACCTGTGCATTGAGAACGCAGTCATGCTTAAGCGATACAACCGGTACCCGTTGATTGTCGATCCCACTGGCCAGGCTGCTTCATTCATTCAGAACGAGTACCGCGACCGCAAGATTACCGTAACAAGCTTTCTCGATGAAGCATTCCTCAAGAATCTCGAGAGTGCTCTTCGATTCGGCAATCCGCTTCTCGTACAGGACGTGGAGAGTCTCGATCCTATCCTGAACTCTGTCCTCAACCGCGAGTTGCGAAGGACCGGCGGTCGAGTTCTCATCCGTATTGGTAATCAGGATATCGACTTCTCGCCATCCTTCACCATGTTCCTGTCGACCCGAGACCCATCTATCGAGTTCCCACCCGATATCTGTAGTCGAGTCACCTTTGTCAACTTCACTATGACCCGATCGAGTCTACAGACGCAAGCTTTGGACAAAGTCCTTAAGGCGGAAAGACCAGATGTCGACCAGAAGCGAACAGACTTGCTGCGATTGCAAGGCGAGTTCCGGGTCCGATTGAGGCATCTCGAAAGATCACTACTCCAAGCGCTCAACGATTCGAGTGGTAGTATTTTAGAGGATGACAAGGTGATTGGAACGCTGGAAGTGCTCAAGAAGGAAGCCGCCGAGATCACTAGCAAGGTCGAGGATACCGATGTCGTGATGAGAGAGGTGGAAGCGGTGACCGTCGAGTACCAGCCTCTTGCGCAAGCTTGTTCGGGCATCTACTTTGCCTTGGAGCAACTCGCTACCATCAACCATTTCTACCAATTTTCGCTTGAGTACTTCCTCGAAATCTTCGACGATGTCTTGCTACACAATCCAAACCTCGAGTCTATCTCTAATGCTCAAGCTCGAAAGACCATCCTGCTCAACGATCTCTTCCTGGCGACATACAAGCGAACTTCTCGATCATTGCTCCACTGCGACCATCTTGTCCTGGCGACTACCTTGGCAAAGTTAAGGGTTGGCGGCTCGGCGGGTCAGCTGATTCGCGATGAGCTCGATGCGATCATGGAAGTACCTAAGTCCTTGACAACCGGCGGTCTAGCACTCAACGTCGATCAAAGACGATACTTGAGGAGTGTGTGGGACACGGAGACGGTCAAAGAGCTTGAAACGGCGCTAGTTGAACAAGGTCCTGCCTGGCAGGCGTTTGCCACTGCGAATGAGCCGGAACAAAGTGTACCTTGGCCATCGGGGTCTGCACAAGGTAAGGAACAAGAAAGAAGAATAGGCTGACGATAGATATCCTCCTTGCTGCTCGACGAGTCACCATTGTCAAGATGTTCCGCTCCGATCGACTCATGCATGGGCTCGCTATGTTTTTGGATCTCGCCTTCGGTGTCGACATGCCCACTCTCTCCGAATACGACTTACAGCTAGTAGTCAAGGGAGAGGTCGGTCCTACCCATCCGGTAGCTCTCGTCTCAGTTGCAGGGTACGATGCAAGTTATCGAGTCGATAATCTCAGCCGAGACACTGGCACGCCATGTACATCGGTAGCTATGGGGTCTGCAGAAGGATTCACTATCGCCGACCAGGCCATTGCGACCGCGGCCCGCACTGGTGTCTGGGTTCTGCTGAAGAACGTTCATCTCGCTCCGACTTGGTTGGCACATCTGGAGAAGCGTTTACACTCGCTGTCTCCGGCCCCCGGCTTCCGCCTGTTCTTGACCATGGAGAACAACCCCATCATCCCTGTCAATATACTTCGGCAATCGAGGATCATCATGAATGAGCCACCGCCAGGTGTACGAGCCAATCTTCTCGATACGCTACGAAGTATCTCTCAAGCTCGTCTACAAACTGGTCCCGCCGAGAAAGCGAGGCTTTACTTCCTCTTGTCCTGGTTCCACGCCGTGGTCCAAGAACGACTTCGATACTTGCCGATTGGATGGAGCAAGGGTTACGAATTCAACGACTCCGACTTTGACGCGGCTGTCAGCACCATCGACTCGTGGCTTAACGCACTTGCTAAAGGCAAAGCCAATGTCGATCCAGCTCAAATACCATGGAGTGCACTGCGTACGCTTATCAAACAAGCGGTTTACGGTGGTCGCGTAGATTCGGACTACGATCAACGAGTTGTAGATGCTTTCGTGGATCGTATCTTCTCCGCCAAGGCCTACGATCCCGACTTTGCCCTTGTCGAGTCTGCAGAGGATACTCTAATCATACCCGATGGAACCCAAATATCGCACTTTGTCGACTGGACCCATGCCCTACCTGAAAGGGAGCCTCCTTCGTGGCTCAGTCTACCCAAGACGGCCGAGAGTCTAGTCGCCGCTGCCGAGGGTACGTAGCGTGCTCCAGTGCAAGTGCCAAGCTAACAGTTCAGGTGAAGCAATTGTCAGCAAGCTGCGAAAGATGAGGACGACTGAAGATGAAGACGGCGATATGGACGCTTCGACTTCGACCGAGTCGGTCCGACCGGCCTGGATGTCTACACTCAAGACGCATGCCGAGGATTGGCTCAAGGCATTACCAGCAGCATTGAGTGAGCCGACGGTCCGAGACTCGCCCCTATCGAGGTTCTTTGCTCGAGAATGTCATACCGGGGTTCTGCTTCTGTCTAGAGTCAGGAAAGATCTCGAAGAAATGGTGGGAGTGTGTGGTGGAGCCATCAAGCAGACCAATGAGACGAGGAGCCTCATGTCTGATCTCAATCAAGGTACGTGGTTCCGTGACAACAGCCATGACGACATACTCACCGCTAGGTATCGTGCCCAAACACTGGTTGAAATATAAGATTGCCGGCAACACATCCCTCGCTCAATACATTGCCGACCTTACGGCTCGGCTTGGGCAATTGGAAGATCTGGCTAAGGAGACCGACACTTCGAAGGGCGTTTGGCTCGGCGGTCTATTCCAGCCCGAGGCGTACATCACCGCCACGCGGCAAACGGTCGCGCACCAAAATGGCTGGTCGCTTGAGCAATTGTCAGTCTCGGTTACGCTAGACCAGACCAGCGATAAGGATGCTTTTGTCATTGAAGGTGAGTACATCCGTCATACCTAGCTCTAGATTCTGATATATCAGGGTTGAAACTCGAAGGAGCAGACTGGACCAACTCGGGCTTGACCCTGAACGATGGCCAACCTGTATCACTAGGTCCATCACAGCTCAGCTGGCGCAAGACATTTACTCTCGATAGCAAGAGCAAGACGGTCAACCTCCCTGTGTACCTGAACGGCGATAGGTCGGATGTATTGTTCGCTGTCGATCTGGAATCAACGCTTGGACAAGATGCGGTCGCTCAAAGAGGAGTGTGTCTGACCGCTGCATAGATGATTTATACTGTATGTAGATGGTGCAATGTATGCATGCACGTTACGATTCTGATGTTATGCTCTCATCCTCTGACCCATCGTATACCCCATTCACCCTTCGCAAAACTTGTCTCGACGACCTTTCCATCTTGTACGGCTTCAACCTCTCTGTCCTCTTCAACCCCCTGTGATCTGAATCCGAAATTGACCAATCTCCTAGCTGCTCTTCTCGCTTCTTCCCTAGCATCCTGCTTGCCTTCTGGTATCGTTACTTCAGTCTCTATCTCGGAACATATCGCGACATGTTTATTTGGATTCCTGGCCAAGCGATCGTGGAACGCTTTACTGAGTTGGAGATGATAGTCCTTTAAAGAGGGGTCTTTGGCTCGAAATTTACATGATGCCGAGCAGTACTTCCTGGGTGTAGTGTTTTCTGCCTGGTTCGCTTCAGCCTATCAGCGGGATATCGGAGGGGCGCTGGTTGACATACAATTACCGGAAGGCATCAGCCGGCCACAGGAAAGGCAGTATGATTCGCCGGAAATGGGTGCAGGAGGTGCATCGTTCTTTCCACCCCTTATGCCTTTGGTCGTCATTGCTCGAATCGCTACTGCTGTGATAGGCCTGACGATGGATGCTGAGGATATCCGTAGTATGTTTACTTGTGCAAGTCGCATGTACTGACGGTCTAGAGGTACACAAGAATCGCCCAAAAGTCGATTCGCGACTGATTTTGTTAATTTGTGAAATGACGTATGGATCGACGAGTCCACTTGTCCAGCAAGATGCATGCCATGCGAGTGCGTCTATTTCTATACAATCTACCTCTACATGATATATGTCAGGCGCCAGCGCCGTCGAGACGGTGAGATCGAGCAGCTCAGATGTAACCACGACCGCCGGTGATCACACCTGACTTCTTGTGCTTCAGTGTCGGCCCAAGGACCATACGTTGCTGACTACCTCCCAACTCATCTGCTAATCTCGCCATACCAAGCCACCTCAACTCGTCTTCCACTTTCTTGTGCAATGACGGATCCCGACTGGAAGCTAAAGTGGTATTGACGAAACTGCCAGCAATGAGGCGCTGGGCGATGATATGATACGGCAACGCATCGCGTAATAGAAGGATATTGATTTCGGTTATTACTCCGCTTTGAACGGGTGTCGTTTTCGGTTGGGCGGTGGTGAATGTATTAAGTGTATGTCGATTATTTCTCGGCACAGCGGGAGCTATGAGAAGAGGGAGCGCCTGGGATCGAGCGGTAAAAGGTGAGCTGGGAGTGGGGAACTTGTCCTGCTGGGCATACTGATTTCGTTTCTGAGCCCTTGGCTTGTTGGAGGAAGGGACAGTGATGGAGAAAGTGTCGGGTAAGGGAGGGGGAGGTGGGAAATGCTTTAAAATGTCAGGCGAGTCAGGCAGCATAAGAGATTGGAGATACTCGTCGCTGTAGAAGTCAGCTTAAGGAAAACGGCACTTGAAACGACTTGACTTACCGTAGCAAAGCCTCTAGACCATATTCTGAGCCCAGCTCTGATTCCTCTGAAGACGACCCATCAGTCAGGTCGGGATTACTCTTCTCACTCTCCAGACTACCCCTCTGCGATTTTGTACCCAAGAGCTTCTCGACCAACTCCCCCAGATGACCCCCTCCCCGCTTGAGGACGTCCCAAGTGAGTTTGACGCTATCATTCTTGCAGTTTTCGTCTGTCGAGAATGCGAATTCCAGGGTGACAATGGTCGAAGATTCCGTTCCCAGAGCAGGGCGGATGTTATGGGAGACGAGATGATGGGAGAATGGAATAGGAGGTAGTTGACTTCTCGGTGCCGGCTTGATTGTTGATCTCTTGTCAATGTCTTCTTGGCTTTTGGGCTTCAACGATTTAAAGGATGTTTGACTGCTTTTTGTGCGCAGCGGAGCTGTAGCGGGCAAGATCCTGCCTGTGTCACCATGACGAAAAGGGATCGAAGGTAATGGTGCAGTAGTCGGTTCAATCATCATCGTCTCAAACTCTTTACCCATTGTCTCCGTATCGGTCAACTCCATAGGACCAGGCCCTACATTTCTACTCGACCGATCCAGTTTCGCCCTTTGTTTCATCGTACGACTTGCTTCACTCGGTCTGCGAACGATCTCTGCGCCTGTACCTAGTCCTATAGAAGTCGTAGAGCTAGATCGAACATGTGGTGGCATGACCGGGAGAGGTGGTGGTGATTGTGTCGAAAATGCCCAGAATCGTTTTGGTGACTTTGGAGGAAGGTCCCTTGGTATTGGGGGAGGTGGTGGTGATTTAGGTCGTCGAGGTGGATCAGCAGTTTCGGACCCAAACGATGATGTGGAGTCTCGGGGATTTGAGGAAGCAGGAGGATGTGGGTTATGTATGGCATGTAATGTCGAACTCCTTTTATAATGATATGTCCGAGTCGCAATTGGATTGGCTTCTGATTCTGATGAATTGGATCGCTGGACTGTCGAGGGGAATTGAAAGATCATCACGCTAGGCTGTGTCGATATAGAGATAGAGCCTAGTCCAGCTAGATTTATTCGAGGGATTAAGGGCAACGTCGAATCGTTATATCGAGATTGCCTAGGGGAGTAAGAGAATGTTGGTGAGAAGTAGCTCAATCTGCGTTTCAGTAGTAAAGATCCTGCTTATCTTTCAGCTTTGATACTTCCGCATCCAGCGTTCGTAGTGTGAGGCGATGAAAGGAGTGACCTCAAGGAACAGGACGGATCCTTAAAGGACTTCGTGATACAAGGGGTATCTTGTTCTGATGGTACCTTTAGTACCGCATCTCATTCAAAGGCAGTCCTGAGCAGCGACGTTGAGTGGCACAGCTCCTGCGAATGGGGATAAATCATCCTGACGACTGTCGGATCGTGGTCATGGTTGCCTTTGAGCTTGTCCTCTCCGTAGATGAGCATAGGTGTCGTCGGGTAGCCATGTGTTCATGATGATCATGCCGATGCATAGATAGTCTGGACTCATCACCTGCGGGTATCCCAATACGATCCATCTAGACCTTCTTCTGCTTAGCTAGAGCCTCAAGATCCATAGGTGGGAATTCGCTTCCTTCTTGGGGCTGGGGGTTCTTTCGGTTCGTCGCTGAAGCCATGTCACTAAGGTTTAGCTCAAAGTACACAAAGCTGAAGCCATGGCTCACCGCCTAAGTTCAACCAGTACAGTCTCGAGCGTGAAGTCTCGTCTCCACTGCGAAATGGCTGGAACTCGAGCGAAGTTGACCTGAGCGTTAGCCGCGAAATGAGTAGGAGGGGTGAACGTACGAGACCGTTTGAGTCAACGCAAGGGAGGTTGATTCTGCTCTCAAATTTGACGAGAGGGGGTACGTCTAGAAATCAGTAATATACAAGGCATGGGTCCGAAGACATACCAGGGTATTTGTCACCGCAATAGATGCTTAATGAGAAAATCCTGTTCTCGTAGGCGGAAT
>Ga0265798_10010796_pt1 | contig 11194 bp, 11 predicted proteins | sample P3T30metagenome_FD_192430 | JGI IMG/M metagenome (GOLD analysis project Ga0265798, IMG submission 192430) | Plant litter microbial communities from East Loma Ridge, Irvine, California - P3 T30 | ecosystem: Environmental > Terrestrial > Plant litter > Unclassified | place: USA: California... | reverse complement strand
CCGGCCGGCGGCGCTAGCCTCGCTGCATGAGCGAGCAGCACCCCGCGACGACCCCCGCGCCCGCCCCGGCCGACCGCCCCTGGGACCACGTCGTGGTCGGCGCCGGCGTCGTCGGCGCCGCGACGGCCCGGGCCCTGGCGCGCTCGGGCGCCCGCGTGCTGCTCGTCGAGCGGTTCGCCCGCGGCCACGAGAAGGGGTCGTCGCACGGGGCGACCCGCATCTTCCGCCGGGGCTACGCCGCCGACGACTACGTCGCCCTCACCGGCGACGCCCTCGCCGCCTGGCGCGAGCTCGAGCACGAGAGCGGTCGCGACCTGCTCGACCTCACGGGCGCCGTCGACCACGGCGACCCCGCGGTGCTCGACGCGATCCAGGCGGCGTTCGCCCGAGCCGGCATCGCGCACGAGCGCCTGTCGCCCGCCGAGGCCGAGGCGCGCTGGCCGGGCCTCCGCATCGACTCCTCGGCGCTGTTCCACGCCGAGGCCGGCCGCCTGCGCTCGGCCGACGCGATCGAGGCGATGCTCGACTCCGCCGCCGCCCACGGCGCCGAGCTGCGCTTCGACACCCGCCTCGTCGACCTCGAGCTCGACCCGGCCGGCGACCGGGCCGTGCTCCGCCTCGAGGACGCAGGAGGCGCCTCCTCGGCGGTCGAGACCGCGAGCGTCGTGCTCGCCGTCGGCTCGTGGGCGCACGACCTCGTCGCGCACCACGCGGAGGCCGCCGGCACGCCGCTGCCGCCCGTCCGCGTCACGCAGGAGCAGCCCGCCCACTTCGCCAGCGGCCTGCCCGACGAGGCCTGGCCGAGCTTCGTGCACTACCCGTCCGACCCGTCGCTGCGGGCCGTGGTCAGCAGCGTCTACGGCCTGCTCACGCCGGGCGAGGGCGTCAAGGTCGGCACGCACGGCACCGGCCGCGAGGTGCACCCCGACGAGCGCGACTTCGCGCCGACCCCCGCGGGCACGGCGGTGCTGCGCGACTACGTCGAGCGGTGGGTGCCGGGCGTCGACGTCGACAGCCTGGCGCCGATCAGCTGCCTCTACGACACGACGCCGACCGAGGACTTCGTGCTCGACCGCGTCGGCGCCGCCACCGTCGCGACGGGGTTCGCCGGGCACGGGTTCAAGTTCGGGCCGGTGCTCGGCACGATCCTCGCGGGGGTCGCGACCGGCTCGCCGGCGCCGGAGCGCTTCCGGCTGCCCGCGATCCGCTGACCGCTGGCCTGCTCAGCCCTCGTGCTGGCTCTCGCCGCCGCCCGGCCGCACCTTCGCGGTGTCGGCGACGTCGATGCGGGTGACGCCGTCGCCGCGCTCCTCGGTGGTGATGCGCGGCGCGGCGTCCGACTCGTCGGACTTCGGGGCCCGGGTCAGCTGGTCGTGGCGCTTCTCGTCGGCGGTCATGCCGGTGGGGTCGTCGGCGGGGGCGTCGGCGGGGGCCTCGGGGGCGTCGTCGTGCGTCATGCCCCCGACGCTACGCGGGGGCGGCGCCGGGGGCACGACGACGACCCGCCGTCCGCCGCAGCGGTCGACGGGCCGTCGTCGTGGTGCTCAGCGGACCTGCCTCAGCAGTCGGCCTTCGTGAACGCCAGGTCGTACGTGTCGCCCGTGCTCTCGATCTCGTACGAGTAGTTCATGCCGATGTCGCGGTCGAGGATGTCGCGGGTCTCCTCGGTGCTGCAGAGCGTCGGCAGCACCGTCTGCTCGATGGCGTCCTCGGTGATGCCGGCCGTCTCGGCCTCGGTGCCGGTCACCGTGTAGTGGTAGTGGATCGCCTCGCTCTCGGCGGTCACGTCGTCCCACGAGGTGATCGCGTCGACCTGCATCGGGAGGGTGTTCTCCTCCTTGACCTGCTCGACGGTCTTGGCGATCGCCTCCTGCTTGGAGTCGCCCGCGAAGGCCTGGAAGAGCAGGCGCACCCCGACGGCCGCGAGGATCGCGACGAGCACGCCCGCCACCGCGATGATGATGCGCGTCCGTGTCGCGCTCTGTGCTGCTGCCATGGTGTTCCCCCTGTGTCGTCGCGCCGTGTCGGCGCCGCGCTCGCCGGGCGCCCGGTGATCTCGGGCGGCGGCGCGCCGGGTGCCCCCGACGGAGGGGCAGACGCCCCTGTCTGGAGGATACCGACCGCGCGCGGGCGAGGTCGCCCCCGTGCGGGGGCCAGGACGGGAGGAGGCGGCGAGGAGGCCACGAGGACGCCGCCGACGCCGGGCCCGGCCCGAGGAGGCCGTCTCGTGCGCCCACCGCCCCACCGCGGTCGTCGCCCGCACCGCCCGTCGCGGTCGTCGCCGTAGCCGTCGCACTCAGGCGTGCACAACCGAGTTGCGCACAACGTGGTAGCGTCGCCCCCATGACGACGACGAGCGCGACCCCGGCGGCCGAGGCGACCACCGCCTCCCCGGCCACGGCCCCGCTGCTCGACGAGCAGATCTGCTTCGCGCTCTACGCCGCCTCGCGTGCCCTGACCGCCCGCTACCGGGAGCTGCTCGAGCCGCTCGGCCTCACCTACCCGCAGTACCTCGTCATGCTGGTGCTCTGGGAGCAGGGCACGACGGGCGTCTCCGGCCTCGGCGAGCGCCTGCACCTCGAGTCGGGCACGCTGTCGCCGCTGCTGCGTCGGCTCGACGCGCTGGGCCTCGTGACGCGGGCCCGGGCGAGCACCGACGAGCGTGCCGTGCAGGTCTCGCTGACGCCCGCGGGCGACGAGCTGCGCACGCAGGCCGCGCGCATCCCCGACGCGATCTGCGCCGCGACCGGCCTCGGCCCGACCGACATCGCCGCCCTCACCGCGACCGTCGGCACCGTCGCCGACCGCGTGCGCGCCGCCTCCTCGTAGCGGCCGCGCCCCTCCTCGTCCCCCGACCGCGACACCCGACCACCACCGCTCCTCCCCCCGCACCACCCCGACGAAAGAGAGACACCATGCCCACTCGCACCGCCCGCACCGCCTGGAACGGAAGCCTCGAGACCGGCGAGGGCCAGGTCGAGATGACCAGCTCCGGCGTCGGCACCTACGGGGTGTCGTTCCCGAAGCGCGCCGCCGACGAGGCGAACGGCTCGACGAGCCCCGAGGAGCTGCTCGCCGCCGCCCACTCCGCCTGCTACGCCATGCAGTTCAGCGCCGTGCTCGGCGCGGCCGGCGGCACCGTCGAGGCGCTCGACGTCGCGGCCGACGTCACGCTCGGCCCGGACTCGGCCGGCGGGTTCCGCCTCACGGGCATCGCCCTCACCGTCCGCGGCGAGGTCTCCGGCATCGACGAGGCCGCCTTCCAGGCCGCCGCGCAGGACGCCAAGGAGACCTGCCCGGTCAGCAAGGCCCTCACCGGCGTCGAGATCACGCTCGACGCGACCTTCGAGAGCTAGCCGCTCCGCGCCTCCTCGGACGCCCCGCCGCACCCCGTGTGCGGCGGGGCGTCCTGTTGTCGGGGGCTGCGTGCTCGCAGAGTCGCGGGTGCGGAGTCGCGGGTCGCGGGTCGCAGGGCGCGGAGCCTCGGAGTCGCGGGCCGGGCCCCCGGCACCGCCCCGCCACCCGGAGTGGGGGCGTCGCCGCACCCGTCCGACCGGGCGACCGCGCCGAAGAGACGGCGACCCCGCCCGCCGGGACCGACCCCAGGAGGACCCGATGACCCCGCGAGACGGCACCCTCGACCGGCCGGCGCGCTGCGGCACCTGCGGCGGGCCCGCGCGGCTCGTGGTCAACCCGTTCTACGGCTCGGGGCTCTCGGTGCACCCCGAGCTGCTGAGCTGCACGGCCTGCCGGTCGGTCGACTTCGTGCCCGCGCCGCCGCGGCGGCCCTGCACGTCCGGCGCGACCCGCCGCCGAGGGCTCGGCCGCGTGGCCCGCTGGCTGACGCGGCGCTGACGCCGAGCGGCGCACAAGCGGCGCGCGCGGCACACGGCGCGCGAGCGGCCTGACCCCAGGAAGCCGCGCCGACCCCCGTGCGCGCGTGAGGGTCCGCGCGGCTTCCTGGGGTCAGCGCGGGCACGGGGAGCGCGATCGCGGCCCGGCCCCGCGCCTCCCCCGGGGTCAGCCGAGGCGCGCGATCAGGCTGTCGTCGAGGCCGGCCAGCAGCGCCGCGACGTCGTCGACGACCTGGGCGGCCCCCGCCTCCTCCAGCTCGCCGCGCGACATGCCGCCGGTCAGCACGCCGATGCAGGTCACGCCCGCGCGTCCGGCCGCCTCGACGTCCCAGACGGCGTCGCCGACCATGACGGCGTGCTCGGGGTCGACGCCGGCCTCGTCGAGCGCGGCCTGGACGATGCCGGGGTCGGGCTTCGCGGTCTCGGCGTCCTCCGCCGAGGTGACGGCCCAGAGGGCGCCCTCGACGTCGAGGAGGCGGCGCAGCACCTCGAGCTCCTCCTCCGGGGCGCTGGTGGCGAGCACGACGCGGTGCCCGCGGCGGCCGAGCTCGGCGAGCAGCTCGGTCGCCCGGTCGAAGACGTGCAGGTCGGCGTCGCCGTGCGGCAGGTAGTGGGCGGAGTGGCGCTCCTTCGCCTCGTCGCCCCGCGCCTCCGCGACGTCGTCGCCGAGGAGCGAGCTGAGCAGCAGCGAGCTGTCCTGGCCGATCGACCGGTGGATGCGCCAGCTGTCGACGGGGTGCCCGATGTCGGCGAACGCCTTCGACCAGGCGTCGACGTGCGCGTAGTTCGAGTCGACGAGCGTGCCGTCGATGTCGAAGAAGACGGCCGTCGTGGGGGCGTCGGTCCCGGTGGAGTCGCGGGTCGGGTCGGAAGGGGAGGAGGACTGGTCGGAGGCGCGGGTCGAGTCGGAAGGGGAGGAGGCCTGGTCGGAGGCGCGGGTCGAGTCGGTCATGCACCCAGCCTGCGCCTGCATGCCGTGCAGCGTTCGGGGCTGGACACGCGCCTCCCTCGCCCTGTCGGCTGGGCACATGGCTGGGCGCCGCCTCCGAGCTGCCTGGGAGCGGGAACACGCAGCCGCCCCCCGGGCGTTGTCTGGTGGCATGACCACATACGGAATCATCGGAGCAGGCAACATCGGCAGCCAGGTCGCCCGGGCACTCATCGCCCAGGGGCACGACGTCGTCATCAGCAACTCGCGGGGGCCCGAGACCCTCGGCGACCTCGTCGCCGACCTGGGCGACAAGGCCCGTGCGGCGACGTCCGAGGAGGCGGCGGAGGCAGGCGAGGTCGTCGTCGTCACGGTGCCGCTGAAGAACTACGAGCAGGTGCCCGTCGCGCCGCTCGCCGGCAAGGTCGTCATCGACACGAACAACTACTACTTCGAGCGCGACGGCCAGATCGCCGCCCTCGACAACGGCCTCGACACCGTCTCGAGCATGCTGCAGCGCCACCTGCCCGAGAGCAAGGTCGCCAAGGGCTTCAACCACATCATGGCCAAGGACATCACGACCGACGGCAAGCCCGCGGGCGACCCCGAGCGTCGTGCGCTCGCCACGTCGAGCGACTTCGAGGAGGCCGCCGAGCTCGTGCAGCGCCTCTACGACGAGATCGGGTTCGACACGGTCAACGTGGGCCCGCTGAGCGAGAGCTGGCGCGTCGAGCGCGACCAGCCCGCCTACGTCGTCTCGCAGACCCGCTCGGAGCTCGTCGACAACCTCGCGAAGGCCACCCGCGCCACCGCCACGACCGAGCCGGCGCCGCACCCCTCCGAGGCCTAGCCCCCGGCGCCGCACGGCGCCCCGGCAGCACGGCGCCCCGGCACCTCGCGAAGAACCCCGGATCGGACACCGCACCCCTGAGCACCAGGGTGCGACGTCCGATCCGGGGTTCTTTCGCGTCCGGCGGCGGGCTAGCAGCCGCGTCGAGCGCCCCCGGAGCGCACCTCCCCTGGCCGCTCAGCGAGCGCGCATGCGCGGGTCTGCGGAGTCACAGCCTGCTGATAGGCCCGTGACCGGAGACTCACGGCATGCACCTTCCCTGGCACCGCGGACGCGCGGACCACGACGCGACCGCCCCGGCGACCCCCGCCTCCGTCGAGGGGCCGACCGCGCCTCCTCGCGGGGCACCCCGGCCGGAGGCGCGGGTCGCCTCCCCCGGCCCGCTCGCCTCCCCGGGCCCCGCCGTCGCCTCGGCCGCCTCGGCTGCCTCGGCCGCCGCGCCAGCCGCACCCGCCTCGACGCAGCCCGCCCTCGCGCTGCCGCCCGGCGTGCAGCTCGCCGGCGCGTGGGGCTGGCGCCTGCTCGTCGTCGCGGGCTGCCTCGCCGTGGCCGGCTGGGTCGTGTCGCGGCTCGAGGAGATCGTGGTGCCGCTGCTGATCGCCATCCTGATCTGCGCGCTGCTGCAGCCGGTCGTCACGCTGCTGACGCGGCGTCGCGTGCCGCACTGGATCGCCATCGTCGTCGCTCTCCTCGGCCTCGTGGCGGTGGTCGGCGGGCTGCTCGTGCTCGTGGTGACGCAGGTGCGCGACGGGGCCGACGACGTGACGGCCAAGGGCGTCGCGTCGTACGACGCGCTGCGGGAGTTCCTCCGCACCTCGCCGCTGCAGCTGACCGACCGGGAGTTCGACCAGTACGTGGGCCAGGCGGGCCAGGCCCTGCAGGACGCGAGCCAGGACATCCTCAGCGGCGTCGCGGCGATCGGCTCGGCGGCCGGGCACGTGCTGACCGGCGGGCTGCTCACGCTCTTCGCGACGATCTTCCTGCTCATCGACGGGCGGGGGGTCTGGCACTGGGTCGTGCGGCTCTTCCCGCGGGCCGCGCGCCCCGCGGTCGACGGCGCCGGGCTCGCCGGCTGGCAGACCCTCGCGTCGTTCGTGCGGGTGCAGGTGATCGTCGCCGCCGCGAACGGCGTCGGCATCGGCCTCTTCGCGGCGTTCCTCGGGCTGCCGCTGGCCATCCCGATCGCCATCCTCGTCTTCCTGGCGTCGTTCATCCCCGTGATCGGCGCGATCGTGACCGGTGCCCTCGCGGTGGTGCTCGCGCTCGTCGTGGCCGGCCCGGTGCAGGCGCTCGTCATGCTCGGCGGGGTGCTGCTCGTGCACCTGCTCGAGGCGCACGTGCTGCAGCCGCTGGTCATGGGAGGCGCGGTGAAGGTGCACCCGCTCGCGGTCGTCTTCGCCGTGGCCGCGGGCTCGCTCGTCGCCGGCATCCCCGGCGCGCTGTTCGCGGTGCCGACCGCGGCGACGGTCAACGTCATGGTCAAGCACGTCGCCTCGGGCCGGTGGCGGGCGGCCGTGGAGGGGCCGGCCCTGCCCGACGGCACGCCCGCGAAGGGCGCCTGACGAGGAGCCGCGACGAGGGGTCCGACCCCGTCGCGGAGCCCCCGTCGGGGGACGTCTCCCAGCCCCTCGATTGGCTCTTCTGGGCGATCCATCAGACAATCGTTCCCCATGCAAGGAAACGAGCAGGCCCCCCGACCGACCGAGCCCCCGGGTTCCGCGCGACACGACCAGACCTCCGGAGGCGCCCGGCGCCTCGTGCGGGACTTCACCGAACCTCCCCCCACGGGCGTCCACCCCGCTCTGATCCCCGGCCTCGGGGTCGAGCAGACCGGCCGCGTCTTCCGCACCGACCGCGTCGTCTTCGGCGTCGCGATCCTCTTCACCGTCGCGTTCCTCGCGTGGGGAGTGATCGGCGGCGGCAGCCTCGCCTCGACCGCGACGGCCGTGCTCGGCTGGGTGATCGAGTACACCGGCTGGTTCTTCACCTCCATCGCGACGGTGATCCTGGTCTTCATGCTCTGGGTCGGCTTCGGCCGGTTCGGGCGCATCCGCCTCGGGCGCGACGACGAAGCTCCGGAGTTCTCGATGTTCTCCTGGATCTCGATGCTCTTCGCCGCCGGCATGGGCATCGGCCTCGTCTTCTGGGGCGCCGCCGAGCCGCTGACCTTCTTCGAGAGCCCGCCCCCCGGCACCGACGAGGCCGAGACGGTGGAGGCGATGCACACGGCCCTGACGCAGGTCCTGTACCACTGGGGTCCCCAGGCGTGGTCGTTCTACGCCCTCATCGGCGGCGCGATCGCCTACGGCGCCTACCGCCGCGGACGCACCCCGCTGATCTCGTCGATCTTCGCGCCCCTGCTGGGCGAGCACCGCACGCAGGGCCCGATCGGCAAGACCATCGACATCTTCGCGATCATCGTGACGCTGTTCGGCACGGCGGCCTCGCTGGGCCTCGGCGCCCTGCAGATCGGCCACGGCGTCGAGATCGTCACCGGCATCGGCCAGGCCGGCAACGCGGTCCTCGTCGGCGTCATCACGGTGCTGACGATCGCCTTCATCATCTCCGCCGTCTCCGGCGTCTCGCGCGGCATCCAGGCCCTGTCGAACATCAACACGGTGGTGGCGCTGCTGCTGGCGCTGTTCGTGTTCTTCGTCGGCCCGTCGATGCTGATCCTCAACGTCATCCCGTCGGTCGCCGCGCAGTTCGTGGGCGACCTGCCGATGATGATCGGCCGCTCCGGCTCGCAGGGCGAGGAGGCGCAGTCCTTCCTCTCGGGCTGGACCATCTTCTACTGGGCGTGGTGGATCTCGTGGTCCCCCTTCGTCGGCATGTTCATCGCCAAGATCTCGCGCGGCCGCACGCTGCGCCAGTTCGTCTCCGTCGTCGTGCTCGTGCCGTCGATCGTGTCGTTCATCTGGTTCGCCATCCTCGGGACGACGGCCATCGACCAGCAGATGAACGGGGCCGACCTGCCCACCAGCCCTCCCGAGGAGGTGCTGTTCAGCATGCTCGGCGGCCTGCCGCTGGCCGGCGTCACGACGGTGATCGCGGCCCTGCTCGTCGCCATCTTCTTCGTGACCGGCGCCGACTCGGCGTCGCTCGTGATGGGCACGCTCTCGCAGCAGGGCCGACCCGAGCCGTCGCGCTGGGTCACCGTGACCTGGGGCGTGCTCGTCGGCGCCATCGCGGCCGTGCTGCTCGTCGCCGGCGGCGAGGAGGGAGCGGGGCTGAGCGCCCTGCAGAACGTGACGATCATCGCCGCGCTGCCCTTCGCGGTGATCATGGCGTTCATCATGATCGCGTTCACGAAGGACCTCCGTCGCGACCCGCTCATCCTGCGCGACCAGTACGCCGAGCGCGTCGTGCGCCACAGCGTGCGCAACGGCCTCGAGGAGTACGGCGACGACTTCGCCCTCGTCCCCGCGGCCTACGACCACTCGAAGGACGACCTCGCCTGGGTCGAGCACGACGCCGACGACGCCCTCAGCGCGTCGTACGCGGCGGCCGAGGCCACCGAGGCGTCCGACGCCGCGGAGGCGAGCGACGCGGCCGAGGCGTCCCGGACGCAGGAGGCGCGGGTCGCCGACACCGCTGACGCCAGCGTCGCCGAGGGGGCAGCTCCCGGCAGCCGCACCGACGGCGAGCGCGACCGCTCCTAGCGGCACCCGCACGACGATGAGGCGCCCCGTCCGGCCAGAGCCGGGCGGGGCGCCCTCGTGCGTCGTCTCGACGACCGCGGCCTCCGACGGCTACCGGCCCGCCGCCTCCCCCGCGTCGCGGAGGCGCTTGCGCTCCTTCAGGGCCTTCTCGTCGCGGCCGACGACCGCCAGCAGCACGACGGCGAGCACGACGCAGACGAGGATCAGCGCGAACGTGACGTCCCAGCCGAACGCGTGCACGGCCAGGCCGATGCCCGTGGAGGCGAGGGTCGCGCCGAGCACGTAGCCGAACAGCCCCGTGAACCCGGCGGCGGTGCCGGCGACCGAGCGCGGGCTGAGGTCGAGGGCCTGCAGGCCGATGAGCATGACGGGGCCGTAGATGAGGCCGCCGATGGCGACGAGCATCGCGAGCGAGATCCAGAGCGGGCCCTCGGCCGGCGACAGCCAGTAGACGGCGACGGCGACGCCGACCGCGGTCATGAAGAGGATGCCCGTCGGCGATCGACGTCCCTTGAACACCTTGTCGCTGACGTAGCCGCAGAGCAGCGTGCCGGGGATGCCCGCCAGCTCGAACAGCGAGAAGCCGGCGATGCCCTCGCCGAGGCTCGCCCCGCGCACCTCGGAGAGGTAGACGGGCGCCCACACCAGCACGCCGTAGCGCAGCGTGTAGACGAAGACGTTGGCGAGCGCGAGGTTCACCATCGTGCGGTTCGTCAGCACGTAGCGGCGGATCGTCGACCAGGTCGAGGCGCCCTCGTCGGCGGCGTCGGTCTCGACGGGCGCCGGGTCGTGGCGGAACTCCTCGATCGGGGGCAGGCCCTCCGACTCGGGGGTGTCGCGCAGCAGCACGAGGGCGACGACGGCGATGACGAGGCAGACGATCGCGGGGAACCAGAACACGCTCTGCCAGCCGCCGAACCACGCGAGGGCCAGGCCGGCGAGGCCTCCCGCACCCGCGCCTCCCACGTTGTGCGCGACGTTCCAGATCGCGGTCTTGCCGCCGCGCTCCGAGGTCGAGAACCAGTGCACGAGCGTGCGGCCGCTGGGCGGCCAGCCCATGCCCTGGAAGAACCCGTTGACGATCATCACGACCGCGAAGAGCGCCACGGAGGCGCCCACCGCCGGCACGAAGGCGATGACCAGGTTGGCGAGGGCCGACAGCGCGAGGCCGATCGGCAGGAAGAACCGGGCGCTGCTGCGGTCGCTGACGATCGCGCTCAGGAACTTGCTGAAGCCGTAGGCGAGCAGCACGCCGTTCGTGATGACGCCGAGGCCGACGGTGCTGAAGCCGTTCTCGTCCCGGAGGATCGTCGAGACCAGGGGGACGTTGTTGCGGATCAGGTAGTACGCGGCGTACCCGATGAAGATGCCGACGAAGACCTGCAGCCGGAGGCGCGGGTACCGACGTGCGACGGTCGCGTCGTCGAGGCGGGGGGCGGGCGGCGGGGCCGCGAGGAAGGCGGTCAGGCCTCGTCTCGTCGGCGCGTCGGCGGTGGTGCGGTGATCGGTGGTCATCTCGGCCTTCCTCGCGCACGACTGTGTGCGGCGAGTTCATAGGAGACCACAAGGGTGCAGTTCACGCAAACTCCACCTGTCGTCCACCGGGGAGGGGTCGACACGGGCCGGCGAGCCCCTCCGCTCGGCCGCGCCTCCCCCTCGCGGCGAGGTCGGCTCGTGGTCGTGGGTCGCGGCCGCGTCAGGACCGGCCGGGAGCCTGCACGAGCTCGACGCCGGCGTCGCGCAGGAGGTCGGCCTCCGCCTCCGGCAGCTCGTCGTCGGTGACGACGACGTCGAACTCGTCGAGGCGCAGCACGCGGTACTTGCCGAAGCGGCCGTACTTGGAGCTGTCGGCGACCAGCACGGACGACTCGGACGCCGCGACCGCGGCCCGCTTCGCCTC
>Ga0265798_10010795_pt1 | contig 11195 bp, 5 predicted proteins | sample P3T30metagenome_FD_192430 | JGI IMG/M metagenome (GOLD analysis project Ga0265798, IMG submission 192430) | Plant litter microbial communities from East Loma Ridge, Irvine, California - P3 T30 | ecosystem: Environmental > Terrestrial > Plant litter > Unclassified | place: USA: California... | reverse complement strand
ATCCTGAGCAAGGTCGACTTGCCCGATCCCGACGTGCCGACCAGCGCGACGAACGCGCCCGTATCGATCGCCAGCGTCACGCCGTCGACCGCCATCACCGCGCCATAGCGCCGCTCGACCCGGTCCCAGCGGATCGCGGGCGGCGCCATGGGGGAAGGGGGCGATTGCATCCGGCGCGACGATGGGGGAAGCCGATGCGACAAGCAACCAGGGAGAGGGGACGGATGCGCGCGATCCTGATTACCGGCGGCGGCTCCGGCATCGGCCGGGCGACCGCGCAACTGTTCGCCGCGCGCGGCTGGCGGATCGGGCTGGCCGATATCGATGCGGACCGGCTGGCGGCGACGGCGGCGCTGCTGCCGGCGGGGGCGGCGACCTATGCGATGGACGTGTGCGACCGCGATGCATGGGCGGCGATGCTTACGGACTTCGCGCGGGACGGCGGGTTGGACGTGCTGTTCAACAATGCCGGGATCGCCGCGGGCGGCCCGCTGGCGGCGATGACGGGCGCAGCGATCGACCGGGTGATCGCGATCAACCTGACCGCGATGATCGACGGCGCGCGGCTGGCCTATCCGTATCTGAAGGCGAGGCCGGGATCGTGCCTGCTCAACACCGCGTCGGCGGCGGGCATCTATGGCTCCCCCGGCCTTGCCACCTATGCCGCGACCAAATCCGCGGTGCGCGGGCTGACCGAGGCGCTGGACGCGGAATGGGCGCCCGACGGGATCAAGGTGCGGGCGCTGATGCCCGGCTTCATCGACACGCCGCTGCTGGACGCGACGCTGGCCGGCTCCAACCGCAGCGCCCGCGACGGGGTGGTCGCCGCCGGGCTGGAATTCACCGCCGTGGAGCGGGTGGCGGAGGCGGCATGGGCGGCGGTGCATGGCGACCGGCTGTTATGGCCGATCGGCCCCACCGCCCGCCGCCTGACCTTCGCCGCCCGCTGGTTGCCCGGCCGCCTGCGCGCGAAGCTGCGCGGCGGGCGCTAGCGACCGGCCTTACTGCCTGGGGCGGGGAGGGGCCTATTTCCCCGTCAGCCGCCTCGCCAGATCGAAGCTGGTGTGCGGCGGCTGGTTGTAGGCGGTATTCTGCCACGCCACGCCCAGCCGATAGACCGGATCGTGCATCAGCGTCGCCAGCCGGTAGGTCGTCGGAAACGGCGTGGCATAGATGCGCAGTTCGCGGCTGTCGGCGCTGCGCACCAGCAATTCCTCGCGCCAGTCGCCGAGGATATCCGCGCTGAGCGCCGGGTTCTTCTTGGTACCGTTGTTCGATTCGGTGCCCTCGGCGACCAGCAGCGGCACCTCGCGGCCGGCCTGCCAGTCCCATTTGTCGATGCGGTTGCCGTCGAGCAGTTCGCGCTGCGCATCCCCGTCCCACCAGATCGCGAAATTCGCCGCGCGCGGGCGACCGCCGGGGATGGGCTGGCCATGCACGTCGAACAGGTCGCGCGCGTTGGACGCCCAGGTTTCCGCACCAGGATGGCGCGGATCGATATCGGCGGCGAGGCCACGGCCGGTGTCGGTGTCGGCGGGTTTGGTCCACAGCACCCGGCCGGTGCGCGCATCGAGCATCGCCGCGCCGATGCCGCCATTGCCGCGCACATCCTCATGCACGCCGAACTTCTCCAGCCCCGGATTGGCGGGATCGAGATCGGAGACGTGCATCGCATCGCCGTGACCCAGCCCGCTGCTCCACAGGCCGCGGCCATCGTCGTCGATCGCCATCGATCCGTAGATCACCTCGTCACGCCCGTCGCCATCGACATCGGCGACCGACAATTGGTGATTGCCCTGGCTGGCATAGGCGGCGTTGCCCGGCGCGGCGGAATCGAACATCCACCGCTGCACCAGCTTGCCGCCGCGCCAGTCCCACGCCGCCACCGTCGAGCGCGCATAATAGCCGCGCCCGAACACCGCGCTCGGCCGGCTGCCGTCGAGATAGGCGACCCCCGCCAGATACCGGTCGGACCGGTTGCCGTAACCATCGCCCCACGTCGCCGCCAATGCCGCGGTGGTCGGCGTCAGCGAGGCGGCATCGCGCGGCGGCGCATAGGGCGCGGTGGCGAGCGCGGCGCCGGTGCGGCCGTCGAACACCGTCACGAATTCCGGCCCCTTCAGGATGCGGCCGACCAGCGGCGCGACCCGGCGGCCATCGGGCAGCGTCCTGGCACCGGTGCGGTCGCGCTGGTCGACCTCGCCGTCCGCCGGGGTGCTGCGCCAGTCCGCCGCCGCATCGCCGACCACGCGGCCGGTGCCGTCGACCGTGCCGTCGGCGGTCTTCATCATCACCTCCGCCCTGCCGTCGCCGTCGAAGTCATAGACCAGGAACTGCGTGTAGTGCGCGCCGGAGCGGATGTTGCGGCCCAGATCGATCCGCCACAGCCGCTTGCCGTCCAGCGTGTAGGCGTCGATCAGCGTCTCGCCGGTATAGCCGGGAAAGGCGTTGTCCTTGGCGATCGTCGGATACCATTTGACGACGATCTCGTACCGGCCGTCGCCGTCCAGATCGCCGACGCTGGCGTCGTTGGCGGTATAGCCATAGCGTTCGCCGGTCGGCGTCGTCCGTTCCGCCGGCACGTCGAGCGGGATGGGGAGGTAGCCGTCGCGCCACACCGCCACCGCCGCCGATCGGGCGCCGTGGCCGATCGCCTCGATCGCATAGCGCGAGGTGGCGGTCCCCGCTTTGTCATGCACGCTGGTCGCACCGCCGCCATTGATCGTGGTCAGCACCCGCCCGTCGCGATATAGGCGAAAGCGCGTCGTCGCCGGATCGGTGGCCAACAGCCGCCACTGCACATGGTTGCCGCCGCCCTGGGCCGGCACCGCGACCAGTCCGCGATCCAGCCGTTCGATCTGGCGGGCGGGCGCGGCCGGTGCCGCCACGGGAATCGTCGTCGTACCGGCCAGCATCAGGGCCATGAATGTCAGGTGCCGCATCGAATCATCCTCTTCCTTGTCCTAACATATGGTCACATTTACGATATGTTGAAAATAGACTTGCATCCTATCGGGCTTTGGATATGCGGGTCACAAGGCATGAAAAATGCTCGCGGCGCCGCAGGACGGCCCCGTCAGGGACGGACGACAGGAGAGGTTTAAGGTGAAGACGTTTCATAACCGGGCCATCGCAATTCGCGGCGCCACGTCGATGATCGCGCTGGTGGCCGGCATGGCCTTCGCCCCCACGGCCATCGCCCAGACGACACCCGCCACCCAGACGCCGACCGACACCACCGGCAGCCAGGCTGTGAATGCCGGCACCACTGTCGTATCGACCGTTCAGGACCCGGCTACACCGGATACGCCTGACAACACCAACCCGGAAGACATCATCGTCACCGGCACCCGCGCCTCTCTGCAATCCGCTATCGCCCGCAAGAAGAACGCCGGCACCGTGGTCGATTCGATCGTCGCGGACGACATCGCCAGCTTCCCCGACAAAAACGTCGGCGAGGCACTTGGCCGCATCACCGGCGTACAGTTGAGCCGCGATTTCGGTGAGGGCGTCGCCGTCTCGATCCGTGGTGTGGAGCCGGACCTGAACCGGGTCGAGATCAACGGCGTCAGCCAGACCAGCGCCGGCGGCGGACGGGCAGGCGATTTTCGCGAACTGGCGGTTGAACTAGTCAAGTCGATCGATGTGTATAAAGGATACACCGTCGATCTGACCGAAGGCGGCATCGGCGGCACCGTATCGGTCGAGACGCGCCGCCCACTCGAACTGCCCAAGCACATATTTTCGTTCACCGGCAGTGGTCAGCGCCTTGACCTGCGCGAGCGGTGGAAGCCACGGTTCAACCTCACGGCCGGTCGGCCGGATCTGTTTGGCGATACGCTTGGCGTACTGTTCAACGTCACTTATTCCGACGTTGATACCCGGCAGGATTATGCCAGCAACACCAATTGGAATCGGATCGCTGATTTCGATCGATCGACCGACAAGACGATCGCCAACAGCGCTTATACCAATTTCGGCACCTATGAGAGTTGCGCCGGGGTCCCCGGCACCCCGGCGGCAGCGGCGACCACGAACCGGCTCGCCTGCGAAACGCAATTTTTCGACTGGACGCCAGCCAGCGTCCGTTATCGCAAGCGCGACATCAACGACAAGCGGCTGTCGGCCGACGTTCAGCTGCAGTATCGCTTCGCGAGCAACCTGACCGGTTACGTTCAGGGCCAGATCAACCGCCGCAACCAGACGTTACAAGACACCAATTACTCGGTAGATCTTAGCAGGTTCGAGCGGTTCAACTACGATGCGGCTCTCGCTCCCGGGGCAAACGGAGGCACATCGCGTCCCCGGATTGCTGCCGGCACGTTCACGGCTGAAAATCATGTCATCACTAGCCTGACCACGCAATATAACGGGTTGAATGCCGGCACCGTCGCTGCGCCTGTCTTCACCGGTGCTAATAACATCGTCGGTGTGCAGCGTCGCGATTTCGGCTATGATGAAAATACAGAATATTTTCAGACCGGGTTTAACTGGGAACTGGATCGTTTCAAGATGACCGGCCTTGCATCAAGGTCGAAGGCGACGCGGTACGACGATACTAATCTTGTATCGATTTCCACCGGAGTAGGCGGAATCACCATTGATCGCCGGAACGATCTGGGCGCACCGGTTTTCATCTTTCCAGAGGCGTTTGATGCCGCCGACCCCGCAGTTTATGCCAACCTCGCACGCACCGGTCGCAACGGTGTCGTGCTGAATACATCGGGTCCAACGGTTCAGTACCGTCCCAGCGAATCAGGGACGACGGAAGATCAGATCAAGCTCGACATGGATTACCAAGTTGACGCAGGTTTCCTGAAAAGCATTGAGTATGGTGGGCAGTACCGGTCGCAGGACAGTGAATTGTATCAGGGCGGCGGTGCTCGCCTGTTGCGGGCAGCGGTCACGGCGGTGCCAGCGGCGGGAATCGTCGGAGTGCCGGCCGTATTCCAGACCAGCGCGAACGTCAGCTATACGACAGTGATCGGCCCTGCGCCCGCAGTGCCGCCGGTCGGTACTTATTATTTCACCCCTGCCCAATATCAACAGTTCATCGCTACCAATACTGGCATCACGAACGGTGCTCCGCTCTTTACGGGGCTTGATATCCCAGGTGATGCTCCCAGCCGTGTGGCCATCCCGCTGTTCGATTACGCCAATCTGTCGCGCTATTACGATCTGACCGGGTTCGATCACGATCTGGTCCGCAATGCCGATGGACTGCCGCAAATCCCGTCGCGACTCATCAATGAAAAAATCGTGGCCGGATATCTCAAGTTCAATTTTGAACAACAGGTATTCGGGATGCAACTGTCTGGCAATGCCGGCGTACGCTACACCTACACCCGCGATGAAGCGACAGGTAGCAATACGCGGCGTGAAACCCGTATCCGCCCTGGTACGGGCGTGACCGGTATTCCTGCCGTTATTGAGACGGCAACAGTGTCAGTGCAGCAAATCTCGTTCACGAATTCCTATCACGACTGGTTGCCGGCATTTAACGTATCACTGGAGATTTTGCCAAATCTTGTCGCTCGTGGTAACTTTGCAAAGAATTTGGCGCGTCCACGACCAAGCGATCTGGTGCCAAACATCAACTGTAACTTCGATTTGACTGACGCGACGGACGATGTCTGTACGGCGGGCAATCCCGAACTGAAGCCTTATCGGGCGGATCAGTTTGAAGCCAATCTGGCTTGGTATCCCAATCGTGATACTCTGGTAAGCATCGGCTATTACAATAAAAATATCAAAAGCTTCATTTTGTTGAACCAGTTGCAGACTGGTGTGGATCTATTCGGCGATGGCCAGACGCAGACGATCCGCCGACCGATCAACGGATTTGGTGCAAAGCTCGACGGATTTGAAGTCAGTGCGCAGACCGTATTCAGCTTCCTGCCCGCACCGTTCGATGGCTTTGGTGTGACGGGCAACTTTACCTACGCCCGGGTGCTGAACAATGCGCTGACCAATCAGGCGACCGGGGAGCCGCTTAACGCGTATCCAGGTTTGTCGAAGTTCACGTACAATGCCAGCGTCTATTACGACAAGGATTGGTTGAACGTTCGCTTCAACTACAATCGCCGGTCGTCGTGGTTGAGCGAGGCTTCAAATGCGGCTAACGGTAATAACCCGATCTTCCGCCGGGGCGAGACGTTCCTTGATGCCAAGGTTACCTTTCGAATCACGCCGATGTACAGCGTGTTCTTTGAAGCGAACAACCTCGGTAAGGAATTTAGCCAGACTTATATCGACCAGCTTCGCACCGTGGAGTCATATTATCCCGGCCAGCGCATCTTTGCGGGTGTGCAGCTGAAGCTGTAAGGTGAGGGGTGGGTACATCGGTATGGCGATCCGGTTCGCTCGCCCGTCCACCTTCCCGTTCCCCTGCGGTCGTCGTGCGAACGACGGTCGCCTTGCCCCGGCGCGATCTGTTCGTGCCGGGGCATTTTTGTCTGCGCTTATGCTCGCCGCGCCGATGCCGGCCGATGCGCGCACCGTGCCGATGCGGGTGTCGGCGTGGCGGGTCGAGGCCGAAAGTCCGGCGGCGCGGGTTCGCGACGCTCGTGATGTCATCGACATCGATACGCCCGGTGGCCTGACCCTCTGGTATCCCCGCGCGATCACCGGGCCGGTGACGATCACGTTTGAGGCGATGGCGGTCTCTGCCGGCGGCGCGAACGATCACGTCAGCGACCTCAATGCCTTCTGGATGGCGACCGATCCCGCTGCACCCGGCGGCTCGCCGGTCGGGCGGCGGTCGGGGAAGTTCGAGGACTACGACACGCTCCTGACCTATTATGTCGGCATCGGCGGCAACCGGAACACGTCGACGCGGATGCGGCGCTATGTCGGCCGGCCCGGCGACCGGCCGCTGCTGCCGCAGCACGACCGGGCCGATGCGCCTGCGCTGCTGGTGCCGAACCGCTGGACGCGCATCCGCCTGATCGCGGATGGATCGCGCATCGTGGTGGCGCGGGACGGCGCGACCCTGTTCACCCTCACCGATGCCGCGCCCTATGCCCGGGGCTGGTTCGGGCTGCGCACCACCGCCAGCCACCTGCGCATCCGGCGCGTCCGCATCATCCATCCCTGAAGGACCGATCCCCATGACCATCTCGCGACGCGATGCGGTGAAGGCCGCGCTGTTCGGCGGCATCGCCACCACGGCATCGGGCATCGCCCCCGGCATCGGTCATGCGCTGGCAAAAGCCCCCGCCGCCGCGCCGGTGCCGCTGCGCTGGATCGACGGCACCGCGCCGCCGCTGCATCTGGGCCAGACGGTCGGCGTGGCGTGGCCGCGCGGCCGCCTGCGCAAGGGCACCGCGCTGTCGGTCAGCGCCGGCGGCACGGCGGTGCCGTCGCAGGGCTGGACCACCGCGACCTGGCCCGACGGCTCGATCAAGTGGACCGCGCACGCCATCCCCCCCGGCACCGCGACCGATGCGCTGACCGTCGCCCCCGGCCGTTCCCCGGTGCCCGCCGGCGCGGTGCGGGTCGAGGAACGCGCCGACGCCATCCTGATCCGGCAGGGACCGGTGACGTGGGAGGTGGCGCGCAGCGGCGACGTGCTGATCCGCGGCGCGCGGCATGGCGAGCGGCCGGTGCTGGGGCCGGTCACGCTGGTCGGCGCAGTCCGCCCGTCGCTGGAAGGTACGCCGGTCGATTTCACCGGCCGGATCGAGCGGGTGACGATCGAACAGCGCGGCCCCGTGCGCGCCTGCCTGAAGGTGGAAGGGATGCATCAGGCCGGCGACCGGCGCTGGCTGCCCTTCACCGTGCGGCTCTATGCCTATGCCGGCGGCAACCACCTGCGCCTCGTCCACAGCTTCGTCTATGACGGCGATCCCGCGAAGGATTTCCTGTCGGCGATCGGCGTGCGGGCAGCGGTGCCGATGCGCGGGGCGATGCACGATCGGCACCTGCGGCTCGCGGCGGATGGGCCGATGTTCGTGGAGGCGGTGCGCCCGCTCACCGGCCTGCGCCGCGATCCCGGCGCCGCCTTTCGCACCGCGCAGATCGAAGGCCGCGCCGTGCCGCCGCTCGACCAGATGGCGAAGGCGGTGCGCGACCGGCTGGAGCGGGTTCCCACGTGGGGCGACGTGTCGCTCGAACAGCCGACCGCGCACGGCTACACCATCGTCAAGCGGACGGGGGCGGGCCATGCCTGGATCGATTCCACGCAAGGATCGCGCGCGCCCGGCCTCGCCTATGTCGGGGGTCCGGACGGCGGCGTCGCAATCGCACAGCGCTTCTTCTGGGAACGGCATCCGAGCGCGCTGCACATCCGCGATGCCGCGACTGACACCGCGACGTTGACCGCATGGCTGTGGTCGCCCGAGGCACCGGCGATGGACCTCCGCCCCTATCGCGGGGTGATGGGGATGGAGACCTTCCCCGCGCAGAACGAGGGGCTCGACATCACCTATGAGGATTACGAACCCGGCTGGGACAGCGCCACCGGCATCGCCCGCACCAGCGAACTGACGCTGTGGGCGCTGCCCGCCACCCCGCCCACCGCGACGCTGGCGGCGATGGCGACGGCGAACCAGACCCCGCCGCAACTGATGGCGGACCCCGCCAGCCTCCACGCCGCGCAGGTGCTGGGCGACTGGAGCCTGCCCGACCGCTCCACCGCCAACCGCGCCGCGATCGAGGACCAGATGGACCGCCTGATCGATTTCTACGCGGGCGAGGTCGAACGCCGCAACTGGTACGGGTTCTGGAACCACGGCGACGTGATGCACAGCTACGACAGCGACCGGCATCAGTGGAAATACGACATCGGCGGCTTCGCCTGGGCGAACAGCGAACTCTCGCCCGACCTGTGGCTGTGGTCCGCCGCGCTACGCACCGGCAAGGCGCAGGCGTTCCGGCTGGCAGAGGCGATGACGCGCCATACGGGAGAGGTCGACAGCTATCACCTCGGTCGCTTCATGGGGCTGGGCACGCGCCACGGCATCCAGCATTTCGCTGACAGTTCGAAACAGCCGCGCGTCGCCAACGCGATCTATCGCCGCCATTTCTATTACCTGACCGCCGACGAGCGCACCGGCGACCTGCTGCGCGAATTTTTGGTCAGCGACCAGACGCTGACGCATGTCGAGATCGGCCGCAAGGTGCCCTCCGGTCCGCCCGCGCCGACCCCGGCCGGCACGATCGAGATGGGCTTCGGCCCGAGCTGGACCGCGTTGTGCGGCGCGTGGCTGACCGAGTGGGAGCGGACCGGCGACGTGAAGTGGCGCGACCGGATCGCGGCGGGGATGGACAGCATCGGCCGCATGGCGCGCGGCTGGCTGACCGGCAGCGCCCCGTTCGACCTGAAGAGCGGCCGCTACCTCGATCCCGGCGCGAAGATTCGCCTGTCGCACCTGAGCGCGGTGTTCGGCGCGGTGGAGATCAATGCGGAGATGATCCAGCTGATCGACGTGCCGCGCTACAAGGCCGCGTGGCTCGACTATTGCCGGTGGTACAATGCGCCGCGCGCCGATTTCGTCGCGAAGTTCGGCCCGCCCGCCGGCCCGCGCAACCTGCGGGAGGGCCATTCGCGCCTGACCGCCTACGTCGCCCATGCCGAGCATGACGCGGCGCTGGCCGATCGCGCCGCGACCGAGTTCTTCTCGGGGGAGGCGGGGCTGGGCACCTGGTCCACCGATCCCCGCCGCACCGTCAACGGTGTGGTGGAATGGCCGGGGGTGTCGACCAACGCCGCATCGCAATGGGGGCTGGCCGCGATCCAGTTGCTGGCGCTGGTGCCGGAGGCGATCGATCGCGGCACGATCCCGGCCTGGTCGGAAAAGAACAAGTCGCAACAGGTGTCCTGATCTTTACCTCTGCCTCCCGGTGTATTACTCGGACTAGATAATAATCGGGAGGATAGCATGAAGTCGGGATTCCTTGGAGCGGTGCTGGCGTCGGCGGCGATGATGCTGACGCCCGCCGCCGCCACCGCGCAGCAGGCGGCCCCTGTCGCAACCCCTGTCGCGGCGACTGATACCGTCACCGCGACCGGCATCGTGAAGGCGGGCGCCCCCGGCGCGACGATCGATCGCCGCATCTTCAGCCAGTTCGCCGAGCATCTGGGTTACGGCATCTATGGCGGCATCTGGGTGGGGCCGGGGTCCAAAATTCCCAACACCCGCGGCTATCGCAACGACGTGGTCGCGGCGCTGCGTGCGCTGAAGGTGCCGCTGGTCCGCTGGCCGGGCGGCTGCTTCGCCGACGAATATCACTGGCGGGAGGGGATCGGCCCCCGCAACAAGCGCCCGACCAAGGTCAACACCAACTGGGGCGGCGTGACCGAATCGAACGCGTTCGGCACGCATGAATTCATGGACTTCGCCGAACTGATCGGGGCCGAGGCCTATGTCTCGGGCAATGTCGGCAACGGCACCCCCGCCGAAATGGCGGAATGGGTCGAATACATGACCGCCCCCGCCGGCACGCTGGCCGAGGAACGCGCGAAGAACGGTCGCAAGCAACCGTGGAAGCTGCCGATGTTCGGTATCGGCAACGAACTATGGGGTTGCGGCGGCAACATGAAGCCGGATTACGCGGCCGACGTCACGCGCCGCTACGGCACGTTCATCAAGGTGCCGCAGGGCACCCGCACCCTGAAGATCGCCAGCGGTGCCAATGCCGAGGACTATAACTGGACCGAGGTGATGATGCGCGAGGCCGGTAGCCAGATCGACGGCATCGGCGTCCATTACTACACGCTGCCCGGCGACTGGAAGAACAAGGGGCCGGCGACCGGCTTCTCCGAAGAGGATTACGCCCGCACGCTGTCGAAGACGCTCAAGATGGAAGAGCTCATCACGAAGCACGGCGCGATCATGGACAAGTATGATCCCCGCAAGCGCGTCAATCTGGCGGTCGACGAATGGGGGACGTGGTACGATGTCGAACCGAACACCAATCCCGGTTTCCTCTATCAGCAGAACTCGCTCCGCGATGCGCTCATCGCGGCGCTGAACATCAACATCTTCACCCGCCATGCCGATCGGGTGCGGATGACCAACATCGCGCAGATGGTGAACGTGCTGCAGGCGATGATCCTGACCAGGGACGGGCAGATGGTGCTGACCCCGACCTATCACGTGTTCGAGATGTACAAGGGCTTCCAGGATGCGACCGTGCTGCCGGTCGAGCTGAAGTCGCCCTGGTACAACAATGCGCAATGGGTGATGCCGTCG
>Ga0265798_10010794_pt1 | contig 11195 bp, 9 predicted proteins | sample P3T30metagenome_FD_192430 | JGI IMG/M metagenome (GOLD analysis project Ga0265798, IMG submission 192430) | Plant litter microbial communities from East Loma Ridge, Irvine, California - P3 T30 | ecosystem: Environmental > Terrestrial > Plant litter > Unclassified | place: USA: California... | reverse complement strand
TCCGGCAACGGACACCCTGACGATTAAGGGCACACCACCCAATCTGCGCGATCAGCTGCAGCGCCGTACCAGCAGCAAATAAAAAAGCCGGGCTTAACCCGGCTTTCATTCTCTGCACGCGGCGATCATTTTCACCGGGCAGCGCCAAAAGAAAAGGGCCGGTTTCGCAACCGGCCCTTCTGCTTTCAACGAGGTTCGCGATTAAGCGCGAACGAAGTCGATGTGAAAAAGTTTTGGCTTGAACGGGTGACGCTGAACAGCCTGAACTTTCACTTTAGTTTCTTTGCCGTCAACTGACAGGGTCAGCACTTCGTCGTAGAAACCTGGCTTAGATTGCAGGTTCATTACGGAGTCGTGATCCAGGTCGATGGCAACAGCCGCTTCAGAACCACCGTAGATGATGGCCGGGAAACGGTTTGCTGTACGCAGGCGGCGGCTCGCACCCTTACCCTGCTCTTTACGTTCTACTGCATTGATAGTGAGCATTAATATATCTCTTTATTTAATTCCTGCTACAGGCGACCCAGTAACAGGCAGGTTATTCAATACCGCTGATGCACATGCAAAAGCGGGCGGCAGTATAGCCGTTATGCCAGGTGGTAGCAAACGATATACCCGCCAGCCGGGATCGGCATCCGCTTCGCCGGAACCGGCTGGCGCTTATCAGCGCAGCTCATTGGCGCGGCGATAGCGACCCTGATAATCGAACATTTTCTCGCGGATCTGCCAGAACTGCCCTTTAGCACGCGCGACGACAAAGTCGGGATGACGCAGCAGCGGCTGCAGCGCCAGCACGTCAGCAGCGGTCTGCCAGCCCAGCGGCACGCCGGGCGCGCGCTGATGCGGACGCATAAAGAGCTGTTCAAACGCTTTGCGCTGAGCCGGTGTCTGCAGACGAAATCGTTCGCTGACGCTGGTGCCTTCCTCGTCATAATAGGTCGCCTTGAGCCATTCACCTTTGGCATCACGGCCCTGTTCCAGCGTCATACCGCCACAGCGCAGCACCAGCGCATCTTTAAGTTTCAGCGCCGCTTTAAGCATATCGTCAGGATCGACCAGAATTTTGTCGCACTGGTGACAGCGCCGGGCGGCAATATCATTTTCTGCACCGCAGTCGGGACAGCTTTTAAAGCGGAAGCGGAAGTCACACTGTTCGCGTTCGCCCTCATCATCTTCCAGCACGCCCTGACAGCGCCGGCCAAAATGCTCGATCACTATGCCATCTTCGGTCGCCTTGCCCCAGAAGGTGTTGGCGAAACCGCAGGCGGGACAAAAAACCTGTACCGGCTGATTGTCGCTGGCGCCTTTGGGCGCGCCGACTTCGGGCGTAAAGAGATCGTGCGGATTACCGGCATAATCGAGAATCAGACAGTCGGTTTTACCGGGCGAGAGCCGCAGGCCGCGTCCGACGATTTGCTGATAGAGGCTGACTGATTCGGTCGGGCGCAGAATCGCAATCAGATCAACGTGCGGGGCATCAAACCCGGTTGTCAGTACCGCCACGTTCACCAGGAATTTCAGCTGCTGCGCTTTAAAGGCCAGAATCAGGGCATCGCGCTCTCTGGCTGGCGTTTCGGCGGAGACCAGCGCGCTGTTTTCGGGCAGCAGCCGCAGAATTTCCCGTGCGTGCTCCACCGTCGAGGCGAAAATCATCACCCCCAGCCGATCTTCGGCGAACTCCACAATCTGACGGATGATATGGGGCGTCACGCGCTGCTGCTGTTTCAGTTCACGATTAAGATCGGCTTCGCTGAAAAGGCCGTTGGTTTGTGCCGTCAGGCGGCTGAAGTCATACTGCACCACCGGCATATCCAGTCGCTCCGGCGGCACCAGAAACTGATGTTTAATCATGTAGCGCAGCGGCAGTTCATAGATACAGTCGCGAAACAGCGATTTTTCGTCGCCACGCACCATGCCGTGATAGTGGAACTGATAAATCCAGCCTTTACCCAGCCGGAAAGGTGTGGCGGTCAGGCCCAGTAAACGCAGTTGCGGATTATGCTGACGCAGATGATTGAAGATCTGCTGATACTGACTCTCTTTATCATCGCCGATACGGTGGCACTCATCGACAATCACCAGTGAAAAGGCGCTGTCGAACTGGTCGAGGTTACGCGCGACCGACTGCACGCTGCCAAACACCACTTTGCGCTGACTCTCTTTACGCTGAAGTCCGGCGGCAAAGATATCCGCCTCCAGCCCGTAAGCCTGATATTTACTGTGGTTCTGCGCTACCAGCTCTTTGACGTGCGCCAGCACCAGCACCCGGCCACGTGCCAGCCGCGCCAGTTCGGCAATCACCAGACTCTTTCCGGCACCGGTCGGCAGCACAATGACTGCAGGCTGTTGATGACGACGGAAATGCGCAATGGTGGCATTCACCGCATCCTGTTGATAGGGGCGTAAGGTAAAAGACATGTCGCTCACTTTTGCAAAACTGGTGGCAATTATGCCATGAAAGTGCGGTAAACGCGCTGTCAGGCTGGCGCGGATCACGTTATACTTCCCACACATTTTCAACGGTTAACCAGGCCGTTTCAGGTTCCCTCCGCAGTAACAGGCAAAACGAATTCATGCGACTCGACAAATTCATCTCTCAGCAACTGGAAATCAGCCGCGCCATCGCCCATCGCGAGATCCGTGGCCAGCGTGTCACCGTTAACGGGGAAATCGTACGCGATACCGCGTTTAAACTGCTGCCCGATCACGAAGTCGTCTATGACGGCAACGTACTGCAGATGCAGACCGGTCCACGCTACTTTATGCTGAACAAACCGCAGGGTTACGTCTGCTCAACCGACGATCCCGATCATCCCACCATCATCTATTTCATTGAAGAACCGATGTCATTCAAACTGCACGCGGCTGGGCGTCTTGATATCGACACCACCGGACTGGTGCTGCTGACAGATGATGGCCAGTGGTCACACCGTATTACTTCGCCACGTCATCACTGCGAGAAAACCTACCGCGTTACTCTGGAATCGCCAATCAGTGACGATACCGCCGCGCAGTTTACGGCGGGTGTGCAGCTGCACAACGAAAAGAGCCTGACGAAACCGGCACAGCTGGAGGTGATCACCCCCACAGACGTGCGGCTGACACTGAGCGAAGGCCGTTATCACCAGGTGAAACGGATGTTTGCGGCAGTAGGCAATCGGGTCCTTGAGCTGCATCGCGAGCGCATCGGTGACATCGTGCTGGACGCCGATCTGGAACCGGGCGAATACCGCGCGCTGACAGAAGAAGAGATCGCCAGCATCGGTGTGCCCAAAGAGCTGCAGACCAAATAATTGGGCGGGCCGGACGGCCCGTACCCAGACTCATTCGTGCAGGAGAAGGTGTGCGTAAGGAAAAGAACTCGCCAACAGGACTGGTGGTTATCCTCGGTCTGTTAGCCATGCTGATGCCGTTGTCGATCGATATGTATCTGCCTGCCATGCCGCAGATTGCACGCGAGTTCGGCGTGTCAGCCGGTAGCGTGCAGATGTCGCTCAACCTCTACATTCTTGGCTTTGCGATTGGCCAGCTGATCTACGGGCCGCTGGCAGACAGCTATGGGCGTAAGCCGGTGATTGCGCTCGGCACCCTGATCTTTGCCTGCGCCGCCGCGGCCTGTGCGCTGTCGCAAACCATCGATCAGCTGATTACCATGCGCTTTCTGCATGGGCTGTCGGCTGCCGCAGCCAGTGTGGTAATCAATGCGTTAATGCGTGACAGTTACTCGAAAGAGGACTTCTCCCGCATGATGTCCTTTGTGATGCTGATTACCACCATTGCGCCGCTGCTGGCGCCGATCATCGGCGGCTGGCTGCTGGTGATCTGGAGCTGGCATGCGATCTTCTGGGCGCTCGCGGGCGCGGCATTGGTGACCACCGTGCTGGTGACCACGCAGATCCGTGAAACCCTGAAGCCGGAGCAGCGACAGCGGTTTCATCTGCGTACTACGCTCGGCAATTTCGTGACCCTGTTTCGCCACAAGCGCGCGTTCAGTTACATGCTGTCGAGCGGTTTCTCCTTTGCCGGACTCTTTACCTTTCTTAATGCCGGCCCCTTTGTTTACATCGAGCTGAATCACGTCTCACCGCAAAACTTTGGCTACTACTTTGGCCTCAACGTGGTGTTTCTGTTTGTGCTGACGCTGATTAACAGCCGCGCCGTGCGCCGCTTTGGACCGGTGGCGATGTTCCGGATGGGACTGCTGATACAGTTCTGTATGGGGATCTGGCTGCTGCTGGTCAGCGCCTTCAGTCTCGGCTTTTTGCCGCTGGTGATAGGGATCGCGATGTTTATCGGTTGCGTGTCGATGGTCTCATCGAATGCGATGGCGGTGATTCTGGATGAGTTTCCGCATATGGCGGGTACGGCATCATCCCTGGCGGGCACCCTGCGTTTTGGCGTCGGGGCGTTTGTTGGCGCGCTGCTGTCGCTGGTGAGTTTCAACAGCGCCTGGCCGATGGTTGGCACGATTGCACTGTGCGCGACAATCTCTCTGCTGCTCTTTTTCTACGCTTCACGTCCCCGCACTGCGTCCCGATAATCGGGCGCAGTTGTTTCCCTCTGCAATGACCTGCTGTTTTGCACGCCTTCTGACTTTGTTTCGATATTGTGAAAATATTTAGTTAAAAAAGTAATCACAATGCGGCTAAAATGATTGTTAACGGCGTGTGAACGCGGTACATATAGGCTGAAGTGCGATGTAAGTCGCAAAAATGCGCTTCTGCAATCCGCACGGACGGGCCATTAAACCTTGTCCGGACTCAGCGGTGATCAACCCGCTTCCAGCCGGGCTGCTTTTGTTGCGACATACACTCATCCGGGGAGAGTAAACTATGCTGCAACTTTCGATTGTGCATCGTCTGCCACAGCATTTTCGCTGGGCCAGCGATCACCACAGTGCTATCGAATCCGATGACACGACGCTGGACGAGCAGGATTTCGTTGCGCTGCGATTGATCAGCCATGACGGCATTCCGGCGTGGGAAATTCTTCAGCAGCTAAAAGAGGTTCTGGCGGATATTCAGGTCGATTGCAAAGTGGCTGAGTGCGAAGGACAGCCCTGTCTGTTCATTCAGCGTCGTGACGAAAGCGCCACCAATTGCTGCCTGAAAAATCAGGGCGTAGCGATTGCCGAAACCTTTATCGCAGGTTGAGTTGCGCCGACTGCAGCAGCTCGCGGGTATAGCCGGCTGCGGGTGAAGCAAACAACCTTTCACACTCTCCCTGTTCCACCACCTCTCCCTGACGCAGCACAATAAGCTGGTGGCACAGGGTGCGCACCACATCCAGATCGTGACTGATGAACAGATAGCTGAGCTGCCGCTGCTGCTGTAAGCGGCGTAACAGCGTCAGGATCTGCTTCTGCACCGTGCGATCCAGCGAGGAGGTCGGTTCATCCAGCACCAGTAACTCCGGCTCCAGAATCAGTGCCCGCGCAATAGCAATACGCTGTCGCTGACCGCCCGAAAATTCGGCCGGATAACGATGGCGACTGTCCGCTTCAAGCCCCACCTCCGCCATCACCGCGATGACCCGCTGCTCCTGTTGCGCACTGCTCAGTTCGGGCTGATGCACCGCAAGCCCTTCAGCAATGATCTGCTGCACTGTCATACGCGGATTCAGGGAAGAGTTGGGATCCTGAAACACCACCTGAATGCGCTGACGCAGTGGCAATAACTGACGACGTGACAACTGATGCAGTGGCTGGCCGTCAAACCAGACTTCGCCGCGCGAGGCAATCAGCCGCAGCAGTGCCAGCCCGGTAGTGCTTTTACCTGACCCGGACTCGCCCACCAGCCCCAGACTTTCGCCGCGCCGCAGGCTAAAGCTCAGCCCGGAGAGCACCTGCTTTTCACCGGTCTGCCGACGGAACAGCCCGCGCCGCAGCGGAAAACTGACCTGAAGATTTTCGACGCGAAGAATGACCGGCGCGTCCGTGGGCAGTGGTAGCGCGGTACCTTCCGGCTCGGCGGCCAGCAGCTGCTGGCTGTAAGGGTGTTGCGGCTGATTCAGCAGGGTCTGGCAGCGGTTCTGTTCAACGATGTGACCATTGCGCATCACGCTGACGTTATCCGCCAGCTGACGCACGATATTCAGGTTATGGGTGATAAACAGCATGCCCATATTCAGCTCCCGCTGCAGTTCACGAAGCAGCGTCAGGATCTGCGCCTGTACCGTCACATCCAGCGCGGTAGTCGGCTCATCGGCAATCAGCAAGTGAGGCTCGGTCAGCAGCGCCATGGCGATCATCACCCGCTGACGTTCCCCACCCGAAAGCTGATGGGGGAAATCATTGAGCCGGGTCGCGGGCAGTCGTATCCCGACCCGATCAAGCACGCTGAGAATTTCACCGCGTGCCGCCGGGCGACGCAGGCCGCGATGCAGCGACAGTACTTCATACAGCTGCTTCTCCACGGTGTGCAGCGGATTAAGCGATACCATCGGCTCCTGAAAAATCATTGCAATCTGGTTGCCGCGAATCCCGCGCAGGCGCTGCTCGCGGGCGCGCAGCAGATCTTCACCGTTAAACAGAATTTCTCCGCTGGGATAAACCACTGCCGCCTCATGCAGCAGTCGCATCACCGACAGTGCCGTGACGCTCTTGCCGGAACCCGACTCGCCCACCAGCGCCAGCGTTTCGCCCGCGTCGATGCGCAGTGAAACGTCATTCACCACCTGGCGAAGCGTCTCGCCCTGACGAAAGGCAACCGAGAGATGATTGATGGCAAGCAATGGCGTGTTCATTCAGGCTCCTTTGCCCGGATCAAAAGCGTCGCGTATCGCTTCGCCAATAAAAATCAGCAGCGAAAGCAGGATCGCCAGAGTGAAAAAGCCCGCCAGCCCTAACCAGGGAGCCTGCAGGTTATTTTTGCCCTGCAGCAGTAATTCGCCCAGCGAAGGTGAACCCAGCGGCAGACCAAAGCCGAGAAAATCGAGTGAGGTCAGCGTGGTAATCGATCCGCACAGAATAAATGGCAGAAAGGTCAGGGTGGCGACCATGGCGTTAGGCAGCATGTGGCGCAGCATAATCCGGCCATCGCTGACCCCCAGCGCCTGCGCCGCACGGATGTAATCAAAGTTTCGGGTACGCAGAAACTCGGCCCGGACCACGCTGACCAGGCTCATCCAGCCGAAAGCCACGGTGACCAGCAGCAGCCACCAGAAACCCGGCTGGATCACGCTGGAGAGGAGAATCAGCAGAAACAGCGCAGGCATGCCGGACCAGACTTCAATCAGCCGCTGCCCAATCAGATCAATCCTGCCGCCGAAATAGCCCTGCACCGCGCCGACCACAATTCCGATGATGCTGGAGAAGAGTGTCAGCATCAGTCCGAACAGCAGAGAAATGCGCGTGCCATAGAGCAACCGAGCCAGTACGTCGCCGCCGTTGGCATCCGTGCCGAGCCAGTTCTGCGCAGAGGGTGGAGAGGGGAAGGGCACCCCGGTGGCAAAGTTGATGGTACTGTCGCTGAAACGAATCGGTGCCCATATGGCCCAGCCATGCTGCTCAATGCGCTGCCGCAGCCAGGGATCCTGATAATCCGCCGCGGTTGCCAGCACGCCGCCATAGTCGGTTTCGCTGTAGTCAAACAGCAGCGGCACTGTCCAGCGCTGCTGGTAATGGACCAGCAGCGGCTTGTCATTGGCAATCAGTTCGGCACCCATCGACAGCAGAAAGATGATCAGAAAGATCCACAGCGACCAGTAGCCGCGTCGGTTATGGCGAAAGCGCTGCCAGCGCTGTTGAGTCAGCGGAGAGAGAGGCATCAGCGGCTCCCGAAATCGATGCGGGGATCGACCAGCGTATAGGTCAGATCGCTGAGGATATTCATCAGCAAACCGATCAGCGTGAAAATATAGAGCGTGCCAAACATCACCGGATAGTCGCGTTGCAGCGTCGCATCATAGCCGAGTAGTCCAAGCCCGTTGAGCGAGAACATGACTTCGATCAGCACCGAGCTGGTAAAGAACATGCTGATAAAGGTGGCGGGGAAGCTGGCGATCACCAGCAGCATCGCATTGCGAAACACATGGTGATAGAGAATACGGCGCTCCGGCACCCCTTTGGCGCGCGCAGTCACCACATAGAGCTTGCGGATCTCATCCAGAAACGCGTTTTTCGTCAGCATGGTCAGCGTGGCGAAGCCACCGATCACCGTCGCCAGCACCGGCAGGGCGATATGCCAGAAGTAATCCAGCACTTTGCCATACCAGGGCAGTGTGTCGTGCTGCGCAGAGGTGAGTCCGCGCAGCGGAAACCAGTCCAGATAGCTGCCACCCGCAAACAGCACGATTAACATGATGCCGAACAGAAAAGCCGGGATGGAGTAGCCAATGATAATAAAAGCGCTGCTCCAGACATCAAAGGCGCTGCCATTGCGCACCGCTTTGCGGATCCCCAGCGGGATCGAAACCAGGTAGATGATCAGTGTGCTCCATAATCCCAGACTGATCGAAACCGGCAGGCTCTCTTTAATCAGCCCGATCACCGAGGCACTACGAAACAGGCTGTCGCCAAAATCCAGACGCAGGTAATTCCACAGCATTTCGCCGTAGCGCTGCCAGAGAGGTTTATCGAAACCGTAACGCTTTTTAATCTCAACAATCACTTCAGGATCCAGCCCGCGTGCGCCACGGTACTGATTATCGGCAGGATTGAGATGACTGACGCTGGCGCGTGAACCGGCGCTGTCCGCGCTGCTGCCGGGCAGACCGGTTGTCTGACCAAACTCAATGTTAGCCAGCGCCTGATCGACCGGTCCGCCGGGCGCGATTTGCACGATAAAAAAATTAAGCGTGATGATCGCCCATAAAGTCGGGATGATCAGCAGCAATCTGCGCAGAAAATAAGCGGCCAACGGTGATCTCCTTAGCGTTTGCTGGCCGGCAGGCGTCCGGCTTTGTTTGTGTCGTACCACCAGTTTTCCAGTCCGACGCTGTAGGCGGGCCTGCGGGCAGGGTGAGAAAACTTATCCCAGTACGCCAGCCGCTGTTCAGCGTTGTACCACATCGGGATCATATACGCATTCCACAGCAGCACCCGATCCAGCGCCTGTGCCAGCGGCCGCAGCGCGGCGGGATCACCCTGATGTGCCACAATCTGTTTCACGAAGTGATCGACCAGCGGATCTTTGACCCGCGCGGTGTTCCAGGACGAAGCGATATAGTCGGACTGCCAGAGGATTTGCAGACTGGACGTCGGGATCGGCATCGCGGAATAGACGGTGGCAATCATGTCGTAGTCGCCTTCGCGTAAGCGCCGCAGATACTGTGAGCTGTCGATCTGCCGCAGGTTCAGCGTAATGCCAAGTCGGGAAAGATTGTGCTGCAACGGTAACGCCCATTCGATGTTAGCGCCGCTGCGTAATAGCACTTCGATCGTGAACGGCTGACCGGTTTTATCATTGACCAGGCGGCGATTTTTAATCTGCCAGCCCGCCTGTTTCAGAAGCTCAAAAGCGGTTAACAGACTGGCGCGGTCATAGCCGCTGCCATCGGTTTTGTGTGGCTGATAAGGCTGGCTGAACAGCTCAGGGGGCAGCTGCGCGCGCCAGGGCTCAAGCAGCGCCCGTTGCGGTGCATCCGGCACGCCGCTGGCCGCATACTCCGTGTTCTGGAAATAGCTGCTGGCGCGGTGCCAGGCACCGTAATAGAGCGCTTTGTTCATCCACTCGAAATCGAACATCAGTGACAGCGCCTGGCGCACGCGGCGATCCTGGAACAGGGGTTTTTCATTGTTGAATGCCAGCCAGCGGGTATCGATAGCGGCCTCATTGGGTGTGGTCTCTTTAACGATGCTGCCATCGTCAAAATTGCGGCCGCGATACTGGGTAGCCCATTTCTTTGCCGAGGTCTCTTCACGCAGATCGTAAGCACCTGCCTTGAAGGCTTCAAATGCCACATTGTCATCCAGATAGTAGTCATAGCGCATGCGATCAAAATTAAAGCGTCCGCGATTGACCGGCAGGTCAGCGGCCCAGTAATCTTTTACCCGGCTGAACTCAATATACTGTCCCAGCTTCCAGCGGGTGATGCGATAGGGTCCGCTCGACAAGGGTGGCTCGCTTAACGGCTCATTAAACTTCTTATCGCGCCAGAACGACTCTGCGATAACCGGCAGCGTCAGTAATCCAAGCAGCAGATCTTTATCCGGCTTTTGTGCATCAATGCGCACAGTGAGATCGTTCAGCGCTTTAACGGTCACACCACGGTAGGCGACGCGAAATTGAGGCACGCCCTCGGTCATGAATTTTTGATAGGTGAACGCCACGTCGCGGGCGGTGATTGGTGTGCCATTCTGAAAACGGGCGCGGGGATTAAGACGGATCTCAATCCACGTAAAATTGCTGGCGTAGCGCGCTGACTCGGCAATCAGCGGATAATAACTGCCAGGCTCATCGTCTGAGCTGGTGTAAAGCCCATCATAAAGCGTGCCGGTGTTAATGCCCGGATTGCCGCGCGAGGCGTAGCGGTTGAAGTTGTCGTAAGTGCCCACCACCGCCATGGTGATGCTGCCGCCTTTGGGTGCGCGGGGATCGGCGTAGTCGTAATGGCTGAAGCCGGGCGGATATTTCGCTTCACCGGCCTGGGTGAACGCGTAGCTTTGCTGGACCGTAGCAGCCAGCAGCGGGGCGCTGAGCAGGCCGCACAGCAGCAGAAATCCGGAACGAAACAGCATGCACTCTCCTGTCAGATGTCTGGCGCGATTCGGGCCAGGTGTCAGGCGTTATGACGCCGGAAATAGTCTATCAGCGTTTCCGGCCGCAGCGGGCGGCTAAAGATGTAACCCTGCAGATGGGTTACACCGCGATTAATCAGCCAGGCAGCCTGCTCGCCGGTTTCTACCCCTTCGGCCACACTTTTCAGGTTCAGCTTCTTCGCCAGCTGCAGCACGGTATCGAGCACCGGCGAGCTCAGGGTATCCGTACCGATGCTCTGAACAAAGCCGCGATCGATTTTCAGATAATCAAAGTCATAACGTTCCAGATAGATCAGCGCGCTGTGACCGGTACCAAAATCATCAATGGCGATATGGATCTGCTGCTGATGCAGCCAGTCAAACAGTTCTCCGACGTTTTCGTCGCGCACCATGGCTCGCTCGGTGATCTCAAACACGTAAGTAAAGTGGTCCGCCGGCATGGTATCAAGCCAGCCCAGCACATCCTGACGAAAGCCGTGGTCAGCAAGATGCAGGG
>Ga0265798_10010793_pt1 | contig 11196 bp, 9 predicted proteins | sample P3T30metagenome_FD_192430 | JGI IMG/M metagenome (GOLD analysis project Ga0265798, IMG submission 192430) | Plant litter microbial communities from East Loma Ridge, Irvine, California - P3 T30 | ecosystem: Environmental > Terrestrial > Plant litter > Unclassified | place: USA: California... | reverse complement strand
TGGATTGATGTTGTCGTCAAGTAGAGATGCCTGCAGAAAGTTAGAGCTCGGATGTAGCGAATTAACGCCGACGTCACTCTTCGCCAACTCTGCGCGAACGTTTAGACGCTAAGCCCTACAACAGCCATGGCATCATTATGCATGAGGAGTACAATAGATGCACTAGCGACCTGACGGTCGGGTTCATTTATTTGTTATCATATATATAGACCTAAAGTTGAGTAGATAATCCCATTGTAACCATTCCCTTCCATCTATTGCAAAAGTGCCAGTATAACGCCGTGTAGGATGGACAACTAATGTGTGGGGTATCCGGTAAGGAAAGGTAGAAGACTAAGTGTGAGAAAGAGGAATGGGGAAAATATGCTTTTACAAATGGACATTCACCGGCAGCTGAAGACATTCAAGTCTATTCTTCTTCATCGCGTTGTACGTCCAGCCCACGCAATCTTTGTGATAGTAGACCTGCATTTGGAGGACCAATCGGGCTGCCGAGTGGTGAAAATGCATTTCCACCATACCCAACGTCGCCTTTGCTGAGTTTTTCAAAGGTGCCATCGTTTTGGCTTTTCGGGCTGACAACAGGTCTTGGTGACATGACAGGTGTCCGGAAGGGGCTCTTCGGATCAATGTCCATGCAATCGCGAGACGCAGGACGTGACTCAATCGCAGCTAGTCGACCTAGAGCGAAGGGTATTGGTTGCAAGTCCGGCACATGTGAGTTGAAACTACTCGATGCAGACGAATTGGCATTGCCACCGGTAAATTTCACAGCTGGGGGAGGCAAAGGTGTGTGCTGCCTAATCCCATCAAGCGCATCATAGGCCTGCTGAGAGTGAGAAAGTGACCATCCAGCGCTGCGACGACGAGAGGCTTTCTGTGCGACAAGCTGAGGCCCGTTAGACTGTGACTTTTGCGATGGCATTGAATCTCTTGTCGGTTTGTACGTGCTGTACCTTGGCTCTGGTTGCTGAATTTCATTTCTCAGCTTCTCCTTACCATCTGGTACTCGGTTGGCAAAGACGACGCGTATGCTTTTGTACAAATAATGCCGACCCTTTGACGGACAGCATACATGCAGGTGAATTAGATATCGCAGAATCGGTCGGTCATTTGGATCGTCCGAACTACTGAGAGCAGCTTCTGGACGGTCCGTGCCAAGATTCTTTCGCGAAGATGCGGGCATGTCAATGATAGGCCCGGCAGAATAGCTACGCTGCCTGATGAAGGTTTTTTGTCCGGCTTCCATATCTGACAGGTCGTACGGGACTAGAAACAGCTTCACGGCCGTCTTGTTCGGGTTCTTCAGCACTATCTGAAGCTGACCCTGTGGCGGTATCCGATAGCATCCTCCAGGGGGCGCTTTCGGCGAAGTTGAGCGTCTCTTCTTCTTTTCTTTTCGACGAAGATCCCCCTTTGCAATTTGTGAATTGTCTTCATCTCCCAGCTGTATCCGAAAGTCCAAATCATCTTGTTCTGGGGCAGGTATAGCATGCCGTCGTTTGCGTTTACTGGATTCGTTGTTTTCCTCAGGCGCTGCTAACGAGTTTTCTAGGTCTATGAGACCGACATATGGGCTTGGCTCGTTGTCTGAGATCCTGCCATTGCCTGTGTTATAGCTGTAGAAAACGGCGGGAAATGGCACTGTTACATGAGGTGGGCACCTGAGACTTGATTTGCATTCTCCGCGCCCAAGAACGCCGATTTTAGCGACAAAGTCAAGGGGTCGTGAAGGCGTAGTAGACATACGCCCTCGCAGTATTGACTCCTCGTACGAGCCTACCATTGGGGCGTGTTGGAGTGGAGATGCTTCCGATGAGAAAGATGGCCGCCGAAGGCTGAGATACGGTGTTTGTGACTGAGAATAAGACTCGGAAACGTTGTTTGCAATGGATCGCCGCGGTTGATGCGCCTGGTACGGTAATGAGGTGCCTTGACGCAGATGGCGAGCTGCAGGAGTTCCCGTTGCAGACCGGATCATTTGGACTGACTGGTAGCCCTGAAAAGAAGCAGGGGAGAATGTATGCCTGCGATTGTTTCTGTCAGGACTCGGTGAAGTTTGTCGCGAAGTCGATCTAGAGGAGAAGTCTAAATCTGTGTTGTTTGCCTGGTGTACAAGTGGGCTTGTGGGCGGCAGAAGCGTGAACTGAGTCTGCGATGACTGTGATATCGCTCGTGCCCGTGCGACTGTGCGAGTGTCGTCGCTCGGGTCGGGATATTTGACATGACTTGTACGAAGGGGGTAGGCAGCCGCAGCCGCAGGGAACGAACGGTCCCAGGGAGCCACAGGTGACGTAGCTACGAAACCAGCAGACGAGTGGCCATGATCCGCTGTGGTGCCCGCACTCTTCTCGCGAAAGTCGCCCGAGTGTAGGGCTGATCGAGGCCGCTGGATGTCTAGACCTGCCGCTGCAGGATCTCGGACATGTTCAGGGGTAGAAGTGCGCGAGGCTTGCAGTTCGGCGGAGAGCGTTCGAGGCGTTTTTGGACGATCCCCAGAAGTCGGGTGTGGTGGTGTGGTTCCGTCGCTGGCTATATCGCTCTAGAAACCCAAATTAGCATTTGCCAGATCGATACACAAACGCTAACTGATTCTATATCGGCTTTCAATTACTCACACCCTGCCATTGTAGCCATGATGGGCTGTTGGTCTTTTTTATCCTCTCGATCCACTCATTGCGACCGAACATGAACGGCTTGCGCGTGTGGCTGGGGGACTCGAGTTCTACTTCAAGCGACTCTTCAGGCACTGGGGAGGCTTCTGGTCGCATGGCGTTGCCCCAGTCCCTCTCTGAGGCGGGACCCGTTGCTCCACCTCTCTGAAGGCTGGTGGGCGACGTGTGAGGCAAGTATGACGGGACAGGCGGACTATCATGGGGATCATGGAAAATGGGCATGACTGAAAGAAAATGTTGTGATGAACAGCATAGATACGGGTATCTCAGAGAAATCAGATAACAGTGGCGGGATTATGGAAGCGTGACGATGGCGGAGACGATGAGGTCAAGCGGTTGGAGCGCCTGCTGGCCCGGCGAATGATGTGAGTAAGAGTTTCCAGTTTGCGGCGAATGCGTTGGCTCCAACGGCCGACTCATTACATAGTCATACTGCCCAGTCTTAAGACGAAACACCGTGGAGCGCTCCTGGCTGAGGTGCGGAGAGGATGTCGCAAGCAGAGGGATGACGCGCTGTTACAAGACCAGCAAACTCCTAATCGCTGCTGATGAAGTAGCTCCAGTCGGGCGAACCGGTATTGGCCGAGGCTCTGGCGCCGCAAGAGGTCACACGACGAAAAGCATTAACTTTCCGGCTTGGTGCCCGCACGTGCCCAGCGAAGGTGAATATGCTCTGCAGACACAACGGGTGCTCAAGGCTGAGGCCGGACACAAGTGCAGTGAACAAAGCCCGCCGCGGTGATGCACCCGATCCGGCCCCGCTTTTGCCAAGACTGAGGAAACTACGCGCGCGCGCGGCTGCGGTATTCTGCCGTCTTCCAGCTGCCGACTTTTCACAATCCACCATCGGCCTCGTCATGGGAGTAAAGCGACCGCATGAGGGAGACGGCAAATCGCCGGCATGGAAGCAGAAAAAGGGCTTCCGGATTGGCCCTGCAAACCTGCCCGATGGCACCCATAGACGAAAAAGTAGGTGTTTTGCTGAAGCTTTTCTTCCTGCACAGGCCTTCTCGGACATCAAGGCGGCACCACGCTGTTGGCAGTGTTTGCGCACAGGACCGCGTCGCCACATGTACTAATGCGCACATAGTTGAAAAGATCAAAAAGAGCCTCATCGACAAGGCCAAGATCAAGAAGCAGTATGCGAAGCTCAAGGCACGCGAAGACACCGAAGCAACAGCGCCGCGCAAGTCTGTCTACGAACGCGAAGCTGAGAAGGAGGGTGCCACCCACGAGCTGGCCGCACCTGCGCCAGAGCCCAGCCTGGAGCCCCACCCTGACCGAGTCGCCATGCTGGAAGAGCGGTCGCCTGAACCACAAGCTACCCGATATATAGACAGACGGGAGCGGAGACCGCGCCCACAGCCATTCCAAAAAGAGAGCGAGGTGGCAAGGAAGAAGAGGGAGGAAGCCGAGGCGCGGCAAAAAGCGAGGGAAGAGGCAGACAAGGAGCGCGAGAAGAAACTCGCCGAACGGGAGCGCTTCAGAAAAACCATGGCGAAGGCGAGGGGAGGGCCCAATGGCAAGAGAAAACTCGGTCGCGAAAGCACCGTTCTGCTTGCGAAAGCGCAGAGGCTCATGGGGAAAACTTGAGGAACTCCACCAGCTTCCAGTGACGCCGCCGCCATCTGGAACCTCAAGCAATCAACCCGTTCGTGCAAGGCGTCGGCGGTACGGACGACCGTTTCCCGGCGAACTTTTGTTCATGTGCAGACATTGTCGATAAGCACTAGACACGCCACTGCCATCCCAAGCAGCATCCTTCGGCTACATCTGAGAAGAAAACATGTTGCTCAGCACGTGGACACACGTCCATTACCAGGAGTTACTACACCAGCCTATCCTGGAAATGCTACGCTGAACGGCCATGGGACTTTCATTAGTAGTCTGGCCGTCGCAACACACCGCCATCTATCATAGCCGGAGATAGTGGCTATGTGGTCAATAAATGCAAGATTTGAAATACTACATATGTCCGAGTAACTTGAACCAATTAACATGTCCTGTAACGAAACTCCCTCATCCAATGTCACATTATTGCTGCGGTCGTGTAATATTACCTGTACAGCCTTCCGCTCAGCTCCAAGATGACAGGCGATGGACTTGACAATGCTTTCCCGGGGGTTTCCTTCTGATACGCAAGTATTGATACCCACTACCTCTGTCAGATTTTACAAACTCAAGTACTGTCGATCATCACTTGCATGGTTCCACCTTTCTGCATTCCAATAACCATTCGAATGCGTGAGAAATACCGAGGCAGGGGATGGCGCTTGCCAGATGAGTCCTGATCTCCGCACTAGGGGCGCCACACGCTCTTTCCAGCCTCGCTTGCACATCTCGCCATCCCTCTTACATCCCACACCCTAAAGTCAATGCTGCACACGCATGCACACGCATTCGCCAGGATTCCTTGCGCTACCACGAGATCCTACTCTCCCACTCTCATAGCCATGTTCATGACCATGTGTCTACTTTTTACTTGCAGGCAAAAGATTACTTGAGGCGGTCAAGCTGCACCGGTATCAGCGCTGGGAACATGTCCCAGAGACGCTTCGCCCGGCCAGATGCATCTCACGTAACATCTCACTTCATCTCCGGGACACTTTTATGATGTCATCCAACAGTGATTGATCATGGATTGACTGGTGGTTGCGGTGCACACCATTTGTAGTCCTTGAGCACATGCTCGTCGCAGCTTCAACCTCGCAGATTACACCCGAATTTATATGCTAGTCTCCGTCTTTGGTGAGCATCTACTACCTTGTACAAGCAATCTATATGGTCCAACCTGGCATGCAGCTCAGCCACCTTCGCCTCAGATCGACATCGGTCCATCACCGGATTTCGATCAGCAGGTGGTGGGCGAAGCCTGTATTGGGAAGGTAACGACATATACTTGTCGAATCTTCATCGTCTCGGAGCTTGTATCATATTTTTGTATCTTGGAGAACAAACGGCCCGTTGCAAGATGTCTAACTAACTAACAGAGATTGCGTTAGGCACGCCATCCAACTTGCGGTTCCTGGCAACTGCCCGGCCTGTCTTGTGGAGCAATGAGCTTATTCCGGCCCGCTGCTAGGTGTCGGTCTTTCTCCGATTATTTAGCGGTGTATGGCCTTATATTACAGGGGACTGACTCCGTGCGGGAATCCTTGGGGCTGTACACACACCAACAACGGGCCGTCAGAAGACGCATTAGGCCTATGCGCACGCGTCATGCCTGCAAAGCCTCATCGAAGCGCAGAAACATGTCATTCACTACTAAGTCTCGATAACGCTGTAGTTCAATGCACTACCTAACCAAACAGAGAACCAATCTTGAAGAATACAGTTTAGCGTACGACGTCTTTGTGACATGCGCCGTCTATTTCCCCAATACCGAAGTACCTGGCATGCCAAGCAACACTGTCGCCGTGATACTGGTGTGCGGCTCAATATCAACATTGTTTCTTCACGACGTACGCTTGCGTACTCTGACTCCATTTATTACCCGTCTCCACTCCCTTCATTCTTGCTACCTGAACAACACATTACACATCCAGCCAGACCAAGACAGAACGTATAGTCTTTCACCCTATGTTCTCTTTGTTGACAACTATCGATCTACCAAGCCTCTGTGTGTCGTCTCAGATATCCAACCAGTACGCCAAGCTAGGAATATCAATGGACTCGTCAAATCGCCCACCAAGGAAGTGGTCTTCACAAGAGGACCAGAAACTGCGTGAAGAAGTGGAGATGCAATGTAAGTTTGTATTATTTTTCACGATTGGATAGTAAGAGCCACATCTCTCTCATAACTTCCGGACATGAGTAGCATAAAGTTCATACCAAGTGCTGACTAGCCCATTAGTAGTAGTTGATGGAGAAGTCAAAGACTGGTAGGTCTTCCATGGATGGATTCTGTCCGCCACTAACACAACATGCAGGTGTAAGGTCGCCGATAGTCTCCCAGGTCGTACGAACAAAGACTGCCGAAAACGCTGGCACAACTCTGTAGCGGGGGGCCTGAAGAAAGGACAGTGGTCAAGTAGCGAGGATCAACTACTAGTAAGAGGTGTGGAACAGCATGGTCAGAAGTGAGTTCAGTAATGCGGTACCCGACGGCGGCGCTGATTGAAGCAACAAAGATGGACACTAGTAGCAGGCTGTGTTGGGACACGGAGCGCAGATCGTATTTATATCCACTCTCATTGTTGATATACCATCACTGACTCTATTCCAGAGTGTGCAAAGCGGTGGCAGCAGTCACTCGATCCCAATCTAGACCGCAGCGAATGGAGCGATGTCGATGTCAGTCTCGAGTCATGCTTTCAGCAATCTTCCGTAGCTCATAACTGATCCGATACTCTTAGGATGTGACTCTCATCGGTGCTGTTCAACGACTCGGACGTCACTGGAAAGACATTCAGAGTGGACACTTCCCCGGGAGGTCGAAGAACGACATCAAAAATCGGTACGTTACTCGCTCACAGATACGAGGAGGGTGCTAATAACTGAAAGCTACACAGTTCTTGTCCGAAGATACCAGAATCAGGGTGTCACGCTTCCTAATGCTCCGAGCTCTCCTTCTGACTGTGGCACACCTGCTGCAATGTCAAGTTACCCCGATGACGACGACTACACCTCTTTTAACCCACAAATCTACGATACCATATTATCACCATCATCTCAGACAACAGAGCGTCGGTCATGGCCACACTTGGACAACGATGAATACTCAACATGGTCGTCTCCCCAAGCGTATGCCATATCTACCCCCATTGCCGACCAAACCACCTACCACTCATCTGGCGCCCTTTCCGCGCATGCATATGCTCAGCCACCACCGCTAGGCTTGAACACGTCTTCAAATTGGGACGGTGCGACACACTACATGCATCACCCGTCACCATTACTGCACAGTAGTACGCCTACGAATCCGTCCGTCTATGGCTACAGTGCATATCCTGTCGCCCAGCAACCACCAATGTCTCACGGTATTGCGTACACAGCCTCCACGGTTCAAACATCATATGCCGTGATGTCGGACCACTCACCACCTCCCACATCCAGTCGGCACGGTTATCAGCCAAATACTATGGCAACGTCTCGTGATCCTAGGCATCCACATTATCCCTTTTACCATTCGTGAGGCAGTGCAATATGGGGGTCCTAGCAACGGGCTTGGCGTTGCTTGATAGGCTAGATATTGAGCCGTTGTACATAGGTTGAGTTATGTGCGTTTCAGTCACGCACATGCATGCATGGAAACATGATTTCATTCACACAATCTTCGCCTACTCCCTTGCTTGTCACCGACTAACCGGGATTCTGTTTCAAAAGCAAAAACCTATTACGGTCCCCCGTCCGTATTCGCTTCTACAGCATCTGGGATCTCGGGGGGTCTGGCCACGTGACGCATGCAGGAAGCAGGGGCCTCACGCCATTGGTCGCTTACAGGTAGGCACATGCACAGCCTCAAACCCCGAGTACAAAGCTGGATGCCTCACATCGCTTACTGCCACACACTCCAATCCCCCTAGGTAGCTTGCTGCCGCCGCCGCCATCCTGTTTTAAAATGGTATCCTCCTCAGTTCCACTTCGAGTCATGCACGTACATTCCCCCACTTTCACGAACCCGCGGAGTAAAGACAACCTGGACGTTGCACGTGTTTTTTTCTTCTGGTTTTGTTGTTCTCTTTCTGCCTTGGTGAGTGCCTGACCCGTCAGGAGCTAATAACATGATCTTTGTATAGTGGGCTTTCCTTGTTCCTGCCTGCAGATCTACCTGCCGCATCTGTGGTGCATGACGTGCGATTGGCGACTTTGAGGTCCGACTAATAGGCCTAGATGCATTTCACTGCACGTATCCGCTTCTAAGTTGAGATTTCATGCCGAGCCTTCTAGAACACGCGGAATCACATCGGCGTGCTCACTCTGATCACCGCTTGTTATGGATGATCTGGGAATACGGGTGGACTGGCGTTCCGTTCCTGTCGATCTACAGTATGCCCGTCGGCTCACCACTATCGCGACTTGTTACATGCTCATCAAGGGTGGGGGCGCGGATATACACCTATCAAGAGTGGCATGTCTTTACACTGCTGCCTTGAATACGGAGGTAACATCACTGGCATGTTTGATAGTATACGCGTTCCCGCATGAAAAGGATCAGGGTGCTTGTACAACACATAGCTCAGTGTTGTAAACGATGCCATTTGACGCAATTATTATGGATCAAGTGGGTTGTAGCACCATCGACAGTACAGACCGCTATTCCGGTCGTTGAGATTCCACGGATGGTGACGTCCGTTGGGTTGTGGGTAGCGCGTGCTAGGACGGCTCGAAAAACATGGGGTATTCGGGCCCTCTGAAAACTCTAGACGGCATTGCTAGGAACATGGGTATGGACTAGGGCTTATGGTTGTCACTGCATCGTAAATGTGGCTACCGGGCCGATCTATGTGTTTTTACGCATGTTCAAACTGTAAGTTTGAGATACTACCTCACCATGTGGTGATTTGTTGATTTTATTGACATTTGTAAAGAGCCTGATTATAAATGCTCTGTAAAACTTGGAAGGCTTAAACAGAATACCTTTGAACCCAACCGCAAAGCGGAAAAGTGCAGTAGAAGATGCTCGAGAGGGCATTCAGTAGATCAGATGATATGCAAAGACCCTGGAAAGAACCTCCTAAAAGACTCTTCCGCCGACGTCATTCCATTCGGTCTCAACAAAGAAAACAATGGCTCAAAAGCTGGAAAGCCATTAATCCACAGCCCGATGCCCAAGGCCCCGGAAATGAACTTCACCGCGATAGCGAATAAGCACCATCCCTGCAAAAAATCACATGATACCGATCTCATTCCACTCTTCGGAGCCTTCCGTCCCCTCCGATCACTGGTACCTGAAGCAGGCCCGTATCTGGGGCCCTCCGTCATCCACAACCCCGGAAAACTAAGCCACACAGTTTCAAGATACCAAGCATCATGTTGGTCCAAGGATCGGGCCGTCCACTGTGACGCACGAAAATGCAAAAAGGGCTATTTTCGGATACACCCACCATGTTTCACCAGTGCGAAAGGGAAAAAAAAGCCAATCTAACCCATTTCTGTGGGTTAAACATAGTAATCGTGCCCTGGTTAAGATGAAAGATCTGCTGACATTGGGTGGGGAGGAGATCTAGATGCAGGACCTCAGTTCACCGGAGATGCAAGGTCTGGCACGCATTGGGCTTTCCTGCTCACCCCAGCAGACCCGTATGTGGAGGTTTTGGGCGGTTTTTCCTTTTCAACTTTCTTTTCAAACAAAGACATGGGGCATGGTTGAGGCTGTTGCCGTGTTTTCGGTCTTGACCGAGATGGCGGTGGGGGACCTGGGGTAGATTTGGCGCGATGGACTGTCACTTTCCTAGATAGGAAAGGATTTTTGGGAGTAGCGTGTCTGGCGGGAGTACCGATTATGGCCGCGGCATCATGTGCTCGGGTTACGCCTTGTGGTATGCCTTACCCAGATGCCGTGGGCTGGGGGAATGGGTGGTGATGGGAAGCTAAGCTTTTGTGCCTTTTGGGGGCGGGTAATGGATGGGATCTTCGTGGGCTACTGGTTACAGTATATGTTTACTGGTTATTTTGAAAAGAATGCTTGGGTGTAATTGAATAGCGCGATTGAGAATTTGGATGGTTAGCGAGATACCGTCATGTAGGTGGAGTATAGCGGAATTCTGGGTATGATGATTACACAGACGAACATGCGAAATGAAACTAGAACTTGTAGTGCTGGAATTATGGAAGAGGGAAGGATGATGCGAATGCACTCGGAGTTTTGCTGATTCACTTGATGACGAGCATAGCGGCCCTGAAGCTGACAACGTCAAAGAAATTTGAAATGGTAACGCATATATCAATGCAGTCGCAAGTATAATGATTAAAAAGTAGAAAGTGATATTTCAAGCTAGCAGCCGCTTGATGCTTTTCTGCATGCCATGTCATTGACGATGTGGGCCTTTGAAACTGATTCAATCATTCCAACTTGGCTTGCCTCACTCAAAGCGACTCTCTATCGAATGTGCATGAGCCCCCGCATATTCCATTATGGTGATCAACAAGACATGAATAGTTGGTTCTTTTTAAGATGACGTCATACCTTTCCACTTTCCATTGCAAAACAGCCTTGGTCCATATCACGCAGCCACCATATCTCCCTCGCGCGGTATTGCAACTGCAGATATGACGCTCCTATTCCCTCACGTATACACTTGTATTTCTACCTGTCACGGCGCGCTGCACCCGCGCCGCGCATGTCTAGCAATATTCCTAAAACAGCCAAAACGTTAGAACGCTCCTGGAATTGGAATTTCCGCACAACGTATCCAAAACTTGATTTGGCAATGCAATCCTTCCAATTCACATTGCTCAATAAGCTTTCTTGACGCTGCTTCGCCACTTTCCGTACGCGTCTACCCCTCCACCGCCATTGCACGCCCGCTTCGTTTCTGCGTTTAGGCCCGGGACGCCCTAACTCCTCCCGTTTGTTTAC
>Ga0265798_10010792_pt1 | contig 11196 bp, 9 predicted proteins | sample P3T30metagenome_FD_192430 | JGI IMG/M metagenome (GOLD analysis project Ga0265798, IMG submission 192430) | Plant litter microbial communities from East Loma Ridge, Irvine, California - P3 T30 | ecosystem: Environmental > Terrestrial > Plant litter > Unclassified | place: USA: California... | reverse complement strand
GCGTACCGCCGAGCACCTTCTCGACGCCCATCTACCCCTTGAACCCATAGTCCAGGCCGACGATCGTCATGCCGTGGTGCAGCAGGTTGGTGATGATCGAGAACAGCGTCGTCTCCTGACCACCATGCTGGCTCGCGGTCGAGGTGAACGCACCGCCGACCTTGCCGATCAGCTTACCGGTGAACCACAGCCCGCCGGTCGTATCCCAGAACTGCGCCATCTGTGCGGGCATCCGGCCATAGCGCGTCGGCGCACCAACGATGATCGCGTCATAATTGGCGAGCGCGTCGGGACCTTCGATCAGCGGGTGCTTGGTGTCGGTCTTGAAGTGCGCGGCTTCGACGACGTCCTGCGGCGCGGTTTCTGCGACGCGGCGAATATCGACTTCGGCACCGGCCGAGCGGGCGCCCTCGGCGACCGCATCAGCCATCTGCTCGACGTGACCGTAGGACGAATAATAGAGCACGAGAACCTTTGCCATGATGACTTCCTTCTATGTGAAATGAGAGACTTAAGAACGTTTACTGTGAGTCGACGAGAACCAGTTCGGCGTCCTCGATCGCGGTGATCGTCACGGTCTGGCCGCCGTCCATCGCAGCGCCATCGCGCGCCTTGAACGTCTCACCCGCGATTTCGATCACCCCCGTCGCCGGAACGAGATAGGCGTGACGCCCCGGCAGCACCTCATGCGTGATCGTCTCGCCGGCGCGCACCATGGCAGCCAGCACACGTGCCTCGGCGCGGATCGGCAGCGCGTCCTTGTCCTCGGAGAACCCGCTCGCCAAGGTGACGAACTGACCCGAACGATCGTCCTTGGGGAAAGGCTTCGCGCCCCAGGAGGGCGACCCGCCGGTACGGCTCGGCTCGATCCAGATCTGGAAGATCGTGGTCTGCTCGCTCTCCAGATTATATTCTGCATGCCGCACGCCCGTGCCCGCGCTCATCACCTGAACGTCGCCGGCACCCGTGCGGCCTTCGTTGCCAAGCGAGTCCTTGTGCGTGATCGCGCCTTTGCGGACATAGGTGATGATCTCCATGTCGCGGTGCGGATGCGGCGGGAAGCCGCTGTTGGCAGCGATCTCGTCGTCGTTCCACACGCGGATCGCGCCCCAGCCCATCCGTGCGGGCTCGTAATAGTTCGCAAAGGAAAAGTGATGCCGCGCGTTGAGCCAGCCGTGGTTGGCATGCCCAAGGCTCTCAAAAGACCGTTTCTCGATCATGTTACATCTCCGGGAGGAACCCAGTGTTCCGTTGCAGCCAAGATAGGCGTTTCGATCACGCGGTAAATGGAAACGCTGGAAACCGATCGTTTCCAAGGCTACAGTTGAACGGTTGGGGGAGAAGGTCACGATGCGGCTGCCTGATCTTGAAGCGTGGGCGATCTTCGCGAGCGTGGTGGAACACCGTTCCTTTAGCGGTGCCGCGGATGCGATCGGCGTCTCCAAGGCGACCGTGTCGAAAGCGGTGACACGGCTGGAGGCGCATCTCGGCCAGTCGCTGTTCCATCGCACCTCCCGACGGCTGACGCTGACCGAGAACGGCAAGGGCCTGGCGGAACATGCCGCGCGAATCCTCGCCGAGGCCAATGCCGCGGAGGAAGCCGCGCTGGACGCGGCCAATGCGCCGACCGGCCTCGTCCGGGTCGCTGCGCCGATGTCGCTCGGCCTGCTTGCGATCGCACCGGTCATCGCGGATTTCCTCGTGCTCAACCCCGGGATCGAGATCGACCTGCATCTCTCCGATGCGCGGGTCGATATCGTCGCTGAAGGGTTCGACATCGCTTTGCGAATCGCGACCTTGCCCGACAGTTCGCTGCGCTCGCGCAAGCTCGCAGACATGCGGATGCACGTGGTCGCCGCCCCTGCCTATCTCGCCCTGCATGGCCGCCCGACCCACCCCGGGCAACTCGGCGAGCATCGCTGCTTTGCCTATACCAATGTCACCGCGCCGTGGCGGTTCGTCGGGGCCGACGGTACCGAGGTGTCGGTTCGTCTCAACGGGCCGCTCGCGACCAACAGCGGGGAAGCGATGCTTCCGGCGCTGCGTCGCGGGCTCGGCATCGCGATGCTGCCCGAATTCATCGTTGCTGAGGACCTCAAGGCGGGGCGCATCGAGATCATCCTGGCGGACTGGGCACCGCATACCGGCGCGCTGCATTTGATGACGCCCCCAGGCACGCTGCGACCCGCACGGGTGGAGGGACTGATCGCGTTTCTGACCGACCGGCTCAAACAGATCTGTGTCCAACCGTGACTCAAAGCGACTCTAAACGAGTCATGTAATCCCCCGGATTAATTGCAAATTAACCTTTTGCCTTCATTGATGTTGAGGTTAATAGTTACTGCGAAGGTTGGTCGGGCCACCAGAGGTACCGGAGCCTTGAAACGGGGAACAGCAAGATGCGCGTGCTGCTGATCGAAGACGAGCCGACGACCGCCAAGGCGATCGAGCTCATGCTGACGACCGAGGGCTTTAATATCTACACGACCGATCTTGGCGAAGAAGGCCTCGATCTTGGCAAATTGTACGATTACGACATCATTCTGCTCGATCTCAACTTGCCCGACATGCACGGCTACGACGTGCTCAAGCGGCTGCGAGTCGCCCGCGTGCAGACCCCGGTGCTGATTCTCTCGGGCATCAACGAGATGGACTCGAAGGTCCGCTCGTTCGGCTTCGGCGCGGACGATTATGTGACCAAGCCGTTCCACCGCGAGGAACTGACCGCGCGCATCCATGCGGTCGTGCGGCGTTCCAAGGGGCATAGCCAGTCGGTGATCCGGACCGGCAAGCTTGCGGTCAACCTCGATGCCAAGACGGTCGAGGTGGACGGCTCGCGCGTGCATCTGACGGGCAAGGAATATGCGATGCTCGAACTGCTGTCGCTGCGCAAGGGCACCACGCTGACCAAGGAAATGTTCCTCAACCACCTGTATGGCGGCATGGACGAACCCGAACTCAAGATCATCGACGTGTTCATCTGCAAGCTTCGCAAGAAGCTCAGCATGGCATGCGAGGGCGAAAACTACATCGAGACCGTGTGGGGCCGTGGCTATGTGCTGCGCGAGCCCGACGAAATGCTCGGCGCGGTCGAAGTCGCCTAACCTACTCCGTCTAATTTCCTCGTTACAGGCTGGCCGGAAGACGATCGCAACGTCTTCCGGCGGCGGCTTCGCACGCCCCCGTCACGTCTGCTTATCCGCCAGGTTTATGATGCCAAAACAGCCATTTGCGTGACATTCCGTTTACCATACGTCACGCATTGGTCATGTCCGTAACCTAGCAAATGAAACTCGGCGGCCGCTTGTGGTCTGCGGCCGGTCCGGAATATTTGGGGCTATCCTATGAAGATGCAATCCGCCTGGGCCGCCTTGTGTGCGACCAGTCTTGTCCTGTCGGGCTGCAGTGGCGGCGGCGGCGGGACTGAGGCGACCCCTGCCCCGGCCCCCGCGCCTGCCCCCACGCCGACTCCGACCCCCGCGGCGGGCGCGGTTCGCACGATCGTGATGGTATGGGACGGGCTGCGTCCCGACGACGTCAACGCGACGGACACGCCCAACCTGCTCGCGCTGCAGCAGGCCGGAGTCAATTTCCAGGATAACCACTCGACCTATCCGACGTTCACGATGATGAACGGGTCGTCGTTCGCGACCGGGTCCTTCCCGAAGACGTCGGGCTTCTACGGCAACACCGTCTGGACGCCGCCGCAGGGCACGGGCAACACGATCCCGGCCGGCAAGACCGCCACCGGCGCCGCGCAAAGCTACACCGACCCCGTCTTTACCGAGGATTATCAGGTCCTCTCGACCTTGAACGACTATTACGGTGGCCAGTTGCTGCTGGTGAAGAGCCTGTTCGCGACCGCGCAGGCCGCCGGGCTCACCACCGCGGCGATCGGCAAGTCGGGGGCCGCGTTCATCCAGGATCTCGGCAAGGGCGGGTTGTTCCTCGACGAGAACACGGTCATGCCGCGCAGCCTCGCGACCGAATTGCAGACGGCGAACATCCCGCTCCCCGCGAACGTGATCAACACCTACGCTGGCGGCGAAGCCGTCACGCTCGCCGGGACCAACGGCAACCCGACCGGCCGGGCAGGCTACGTCACGTTCGATACCACCGCCTACGATCCCGGCGGCACGATCGCCATCGCCGCGCGCGACTCGAGCGACGAGACGCAGGGCGCGCCCGAGGATGCCGCCAACAAGTACATGCTCAACGTGTTCACGTCGTACATCCTGCCGCAGAAGAAGCCGATGCTGTCGGTCATCTGGTTCCGCACCCCCGACAATGTCGAGCATGGCTATGGCCCCGGCAGCGCGAACGGAAACGCGGGTCTGCGGTCGCAGGACGCGCGGCTTGGCGAGTTGATGGCGGCGCTCAAGGCACAGGGTCTCGACACCACCACCAACATCGTTGTCGTGTCCGATCACGCGCATTCCAGCGTATCCGGCCCGCTCAACCTGTATCCGCTGCGGACGATCAATCCGTCGGCATCCGCACCCAACGGTCCCACCGTCAACGGCGCGACCAGCGGCACCAGCGCGGCCAGCCTCGGTGGGATCAACCCGTCGGGCTATTCCTTCTCGGGCGACGTGCGCTCGGCCGATCTGCTGACCTATCGCGGTTTCCGCGCGTATGACGGTTCGGGCTGCTCGACCAGCGCGATGTACGGCCTCTCGGCGACCGGCACGCCGACCATTCCGGTGCGGCTCGACACGTCGGGCTCGGTCTGCGGTGCGGCCAACACCAAATATCAGGCGATCAGCGCGACGGGCACGTTCCGCGTCCCCGCCCCCGGCAGCCTGCCAACCAACGGCATCGTCGTCGCGGCGAACGGCGGGTCGGATTACTTCTACGTCCCCAGCCACGACCTGACGACGATCCGCAACCTCGTCACCTTCCTGCAGCAACGCGAGGAATATGGCGCGGTCTTCGTCGACAGCCGCTACGGCGCGATCCCCGGCACGCTCCAGATGAACCAGGTCAACCTGGAGAACGCCAACCGCAGCGGCAACGGCCAGCCCGATGTCGTCGTGTCGTTCAACTGGGACGATCAGGCGGTCGTCCACGGCAAGACCGGGATCGAGTTCTCCAGCGTCGGCGGACAGCGCGGGATGCACGGCAGCTTCAGCCCGGTCGATGTGCGCAATACGCTGATCGCGTCGGGCCCGTCGTTCCGCAAGGGTGCGACCGTGACGACGCCGACCGGCAACGTGGATGTCGCGCCGACCGTCGCCTATCTGCTGCGCCTGGCGATGCCGCAGGCCGACGGTCGCATCATCAACGAGGCGTTGCTGTCCCCCGCAAGCGGCGCGACCCCGACCGTGGCGGCCTCCTCGATCTCGCCGAGCGCGCCCGCGACCGGTCTCTCGTTCGAGACCCCGCTCGATCCGACCGGCCGGACCCGCGACACGTCGCTGCCGCTGGGCACCTATACGATCACGTTGCAGGTCAAGGACCTGACGATCGACGGCAAGACCTATCGCTACTTCGACTACGCCAAGGCGACGCGCCAGTAATGCGCGTTTCCCCATCTCAATGGTCGCTTCCACTGCTTGCCTTGGCCACCGCGCCAGCGCTCGCAGCGCCGGCCCCGCGTGCTGGATCGTTCGACGCCACCTTCGCCGCGACGGGCGAGCCCGCGTCGCTCCACTATCAGGTGCTGTACGCCTCCAATGGCGCGCTGCATCGCCTGGACGTATGGCGTGACGGCGACCGTCGCATCAAGCGCGTCACCGATGGCGCGCTCGCCACATATGCCGCGCGGAAGCCGGGAGAGGTCGGCTACACGCTCAAGGTGCTCGACCTGAAGCGCCGGATCAGCACGGTGATCGACCGGACCAATCTGTACCGGATCGGGCAGTTCACCGACTGGTACGATCTCGGCCACGGACTACGCCATCCCAAGGGCGCCTACCGTCTGGTGCCGTCGCGCACTGCGCCTTCCGGGATGCCGCGGATCGGCCGCGCCTGCCGCTGGTACGATCTGATCGAAGGCCCGCGCACGACGCACATCTGTTGGGACGATACGGTAAAGCTGCCCTTGCTCATCGCACCCGATCGCGGCCCGCCGGTGTGGCGGGTGCGGGCGATCAATCAGGGCAAGATTCCCCCCGCTACCTTCAACGCCGACGATCGCGGTTTCATCAGAAACGATGCGAACCGCGATATCGAAGCGGACTGATCGCTAGGCGGCCGATCGCGCGATCCGCAGCCGCGGCGCGCGACGCAACGCCCCGCCGACCAGCGCGAAGCCCAGCAGCAGCATCGTCCAGGTCGCCGGTTCGGGCACCGCCGCCTGCAACGCAATCCGGTTCGCGATGACCGCATGGATTTGCGTCGTCGGGTGCAGGTCGTCGAAGTAGAGATACCCCGAACATCCCTGCGCCACCGCGCCGGCGGCAACGCAGGACGTATCGCGGATCAGCGTCGATGGCAGGCCGAACGCGGTTGGATCGGCAATCAGCGAAGCCTCCAGACCAAGCAGGTCGAAGAACTGCACGTTCGCGCCAGTGGCCTGCGCAACGGTCGCGGTCGTCGTGGCGAACGCGCTGCTCAGCGCCGCCGAGCGTGCCGTGGCGAGCGTCAGGATCCCTGGGTTGCCCAACGCGCCAGCCACCTTCCGCGAACCCGGCAAGTCGCCGATGTCGGGCACGCCCGTCACGACGATATTGCGCGCGCCCGCCGCGATCAGCGCGTCGAGGCCGGTGCTCAACGCCGTAATCGACGCGCTGAAGTCGGCAGTGCCGGGGTTGGTCAAAGTAGCGCGAACATCGTTCCCGCCGAACGTGACGAGCACCAGCGCCGAGCTCGAAATCGGCTGGTTGAGGCTACCGAAGATCGCAAGTTGCTGGGCGAACCCCGGAATGGCCCCGCCCGCCGTATAGGCCTGCGCCCCGCCGACCCCGAAGTTGGAGCCACCCAGCAGATAGGGCGACGATAACCCTGCACCGATACCGGCGGAAAGGAAGTCCGCAAAGTTCGGGCCGTTGGAGAAGCGACCGTTGGAATACCCGGCCGATGCCGGAGCCGGATCGGGCAAACCGGCGACCAGCGACCCGATCTGCGCGTTCCCCGTATCGACCAGACTGTCGCCGAACACCAGGAGACTGGAGAAGGTCGCCGCCGAGGCCGGCTGCGCGGTCAACGCCGCCATCGTCAACCCAAGCGCAACGGCACGTTTCGCGATCATCATGGCAACGCTCCCCATATTATGTACGCGAAGTTAACCATGTTCGGTAAGCCTGCCAAGGCGAAACGCAGGTCGCTACGGTCGCACGAACACCTTCTCGCCGCCCACCCAGGTCTGCTCGACCTTGGTCGCGCGCAGGTCGGTCGGGCTCGCCAGCAACGGATCACGGTCGACGATGATGAAATCGGCGCGCTGGCCGACGCCAAGACGCCCGAACTTCTCCTCCGCGAACCCGGCATAGGCCGCAGCCCCCGTAAACGCCCACCACGCCTGCTCCCGCGTCACGCGTTCCTCGGGACGCCAGCCGCCATAAGGCTGCCCGTCGGCACCCTGCCGCGTGAACGCCGCCGCCCAGCCGGCGAAGGCGTCGGGCTGCTCGACCGGATAGTCCGATCCGAACGCAAGCATCGCGCCGTTGCGCAGCATCGACGCCCAGGCATAGGCCCCGGCGAGCCGTGCCGGCCCCAGCCGGGCTTCCGCCATCGTCCGATCGCTCGTCTCATGCGTCGGCTGCATCGAGGCGATGATGCCGTTCTTCCCGAACCGCGGGAGATCGACCGGATCGACGATCTGCGCATGTTCGATCCGCCAGCGTCGGTCGCCCTTGTAGGTATCGACCATGTCGTCGATCGCGTTCAGCGCCTCGGCATTGGCGCGGTCGCCGATCGCGTGGACCGCAACCTGGTAATGATCGACCGCGGCGCGGCTCATCAGGTTGCGCATCACGTCGTCGGACATGAACCCCGCCCCGGTCTGCCCCGGTGCGTCGCTATACGGCGCCTTCAACCAAGCCCCGCGCGACCCGAGCGCGCCATCGGAATACAGCTTGACCCCGCCCATCCGCAGCTTGTCGGCATACAACCACGGGGTCGGACCCGATCCGCCGATCCGGATCGCGGTATCCACCCCGAACGCATAGCTCATGATCCGCACGCGCAAAGCGCCGGTATCGCCCGCGCGGCGATAGCTAAGCCAGTCGTCCATCGAACTGCCCATGTCGCTGGTGGCGGTGATGCCGTGGCTCAGCAACGCCTCCTGCGCTTTCAGGAACGCGAAATCGCGTTCCTTGGGGAGCGGCTGTGGTGCCGCCTTCTCGATCAGCTCGCGCGCGGAATCGACGAACACGCCGTTCGGCACCGTCCCGGTCTTCTCGATCCGCCCGCCAGCGGGCGCGAGCGTCTTGGCGGTGATGCCCGCCGCCTTCATCGCGGCACTGTTCGCCCAACCGGCATGACCATCCGCCCGTTGCAGCCAGACCGGCCGGTCGCTCACCACCGCGTCCAGATCCGCCGCGGTCGGAAAGCGTCCGAGCGCCCACGCTTCCTGGTTCCATCCCCCCCCGACGATCCATTTGCGATCCGGGTTTGCGGCGGCATAGGCCGCAATCCGCGCCTTTGCGTCCTCAAGCGACGTCGCGCCCGACAGGTCGAGTTCGAGCGCACGGAACCCCAGTTCCATCACATGTCCGTGCGCATCGACGAACCCCGGCAACAACACCTTGCCATGTTCGTCCGCGCGCCAGTCGAGCTTGGCCGGACGCTTCTCGTTCTCCGCGAGCAGCTTCACGACCTTGCCGTCGGGCGACATCAGCAACCCGGTAAAGCGGATCACCTTGCCGTCCTTGTCGAGCGTGATGCCGTTGACGTTGTCGATCAGCGCGTCCGCGCGCGCCACGCACGGCATGGCCAGAACGGGAAGCGCGATCGCGGGAAGCAACCACGTGGCGAAGCGAGAACGGAATATGATGAGCATAGCCCCCGCGATAAGGCTTGTTCCTTCATCGCGCCAGATGGTCTAGGCGACGGACGCTCCCGCGTGCCGAGCCTGTCGACGCACCGCCCCGCAGTGGCGAGGGAAAGCAAGGCTGTCCCCCCAGGCTCGGGGCAAATGGAAGTGAATGATGGCGACGCAAGCGAAGTCCGAAACCCTCCCCGTCATCCTCGCCGACGTCGAGGCGGCGCATAAGCGGATTTCGGACAAGATCGTCCGCACCCCCTGCTTCATCAGTCGCACGCTGTCGGAAATGACCGGCGCGACCGTCTATCTCAAGTTCGAGAACCTTCAGTTCACCGCAGCGTATAAGGAGCGCGGCGCGCTCAACACGTTGCTGCAACTGCCGCCCGAAACCGCAGGCGTGATTGCCGCGTCGGCGGGCAATCATGCGCAGGGACTTGCCTATCACGCCAACCGGCTCGGCATCCCCGCGACGATCGTGATGCCGACCAACACGCCGATCGTGAAGGTGACGCAGACCGAGGGACACGGCGCGACGGTCGTACTCTACGGCGACACGTTCGACGCGGCCTATGCCCATGCGCGCGAGCGCGAAGCCGAATGCGGGCTGACCTTCGTCCATCCGTTCGACGATGCCCGCGTCATTGCAGGCCAGGGCACAGTCGCGCTGGAAATGCTCGAGGACGTGCCGCAGATCGACACCTTCCTGACGCCGATCGGCGGCGGCGGCCTGATCTCGGGCATGGCGGTCGTCGCGGAAGCGTACAGCCTCAAGCCCGGCGGACATCGGATCGAAGTCGTCGGGGTCGAGGCCGAGCTGTTCCCTTCGATGTACAACCGCATCAACGGGACCACGATGCCGTGCGCCGGTGACACGCTGGCGGAAGGTATCGCGGTCAAGGAACCGGGCGCGATCACGTCGCAGATGGTCGAGGCGCTGGTCGATGACATCGTGCTGGTCAGCGAGCGCAGTCTCGAACAGGCGGTCAGCTTGCTGCTCCAGATCGAGAAGACCGTGGTCGAAGGCGCCGGTGCCGCCGGGCTGGCGGCGCTGCTCCAGCATCCGGAACGCTTTGCCGGGCGGACCGTCGGCGTCGTGCTGTGCGGCGGCAACATCGACACGCGCTTGCTGGCAAACGTCCTGCTGCGCGATCTGGCACGGTCGGGGCGGCTCGCACGGTTGCGGATCCGGCTGCAGGATCAGCCGGGCGCGTTGTTCAACGTCGCACGGATCTTCGATGCGCAACGCGTCAACATTCTCGAACTGTCGCATCAGCGGATCTTCACGAAGCTTCCGGCGAAGGGGCTGTTCCTCGACGTCGAATGCGAAACACGCGATCGCGCGCATCTGGACCGGTTGACCGATGCGTTGCAGGTTGCGGGATACACCGTGACGACGGTCGAGCTTGCCTGATCGGCACGCGTTAAGAAGATGGAGGGAATTGGCCCCTATACGCATTGCAGGACGGCCGGGCAGAGCTGATCGGGAAAATTCGTATACGTCCTTTTCAACGTGGTCAGGACTCATCATAACGTAATGCCAAGCCGGGATCGCAGACCGCCCTTTCCCGCTTCAGAGGACTCCCGCACGGTGACTGCGCCCTTCCGCTTTCCGCGTTTCTTCGTCACCAGCCCTGCCCCCTGCCCGTATTTGCCGGGCCGGCAGGAGCGCAAGGTGTTCACCGAATTGCGCGGCGAACAGGCAAGCGACCTGAACGACGCGCTCGGGCGGATCGGCTTCCGGCGCAGCCAGTCGGTCGCCTATCGCCCGAGTTGCGCCGGATGTACCGCCTGCGTGTCGGTGCGCGTCGTCACTGCCGATTTCGAGGCCAATGCCACGCAGCGCAAGCAATTGCGTCGGAACCGCGATCTCGAAGTCACCGCGTGCCGTCCGTGGGCAACCGACGAACAGTTCCAGTTGCTCAGCTGTTACCTCGGCTCGCGTCACCCCGGCGGTGGCATGGCCGAGATGGACGAGGGCGATTATGCCGACATGGTCGAGCATTCGCCGGTCAACAGCTTCATCGTCGAATATCGCGAACCGTCCCGCAACGGGGAGCGCGGCAAGCTCGTCGGTGCGTGCCTGACCGATCAGCAGGCGGACGGGCTGTCGATGATCTACTCTTTCTTCGACACCGAGCATCCCACCCGCGGGGGCCTTGGCAACCTCATCATCCTCGATCACATCCTGCGCGCCCGCGCGGTCGGCCTGCCCTATGTCTATCTCGGCTATTGGGTGAAGGGATCGCCGCGGATGCAGTACAAGATCC
>Ga0265798_10010791_pt1 | contig 11199 bp, 10 predicted proteins | sample P3T30metagenome_FD_192430 | JGI IMG/M metagenome (GOLD analysis project Ga0265798, IMG submission 192430) | Plant litter microbial communities from East Loma Ridge, Irvine, California - P3 T30 | ecosystem: Environmental > Terrestrial > Plant litter > Unclassified | place: USA: California... | reverse complement strand
CTGCGCAACCACCGCCAGTGCGCCGCCCTCGAGCGCGGGCACGGCGCACAGCATGGCTGCCAGGTGCGCAGCCAGGCCCGGGCTCGGCGTACGCCAGGCCAGGGCCAGCAGTTCGTTGGCCAGGCTGGTGGCGCGTTCCGGCGTGAAGCGTTCGGCTTCAAACGGCGGCGCGGCCGATGAGGGCGTGGCGCGAAAGCGCGCCAGCACATCCGACAGCGAAGACTTCTCGTTCTCGTTCAGGAATGGGATGTCGGACGGCTGCGGCATGGTCTGCTCCTTGCGGTGGATATGCACCAAGAACCCAGGGCACGCGCGCTTTTTTGAAGACGGCGCGCTTTTTTTTGTTGGTGCATGCGGGCGAAAAAAACAAAAAATTCGTGAGGGGCGGCGTTATGGAGGCAGATGCGCCGCCACGAAGGGGGGCGCCGCCACAGGAGAAGATCGATGGGCGACACAAGGGCGATGCTCGAGACGCGAGCGCAGCAATACCAGGAGTGGATGTGCGAAGAAGGCTACCGGGCCCAGGATCCCGTGTGGGACGACGGGGCCGACACCTGGGACGTGCAGGTCAAGTATGAAGGCGTGACCCTGCTGCTCGTGTTCGACGTCGACGATGCCGGCTTCGTGCGCATCCTGATGCCCAACTTCTGGACCATCGAACCTGCGGCGCTGGGGCCGGCGCTGGTCGCCCTCGACCTGGCCAACAAGAAGTGCAAATGCGCCAAGGTGCATCTGAATTCGCGTCGCGACGACACCATCGCCTCGGTCGAATTCCTCGACCAGGGCGACCAGATGCTGCCCGCGAAGCTGTTGCGCTACCTGGCGATGGTGGTCAACGCCGCCAAGTTCTTCGCTGGCGCCATGCAGGAACAGTCGGAATCGATGCAGGCCGCATGAAATGCGCTCGCCTTGCGCCAACAGGCATCGAATGCGAGCAAAAAAGGTTGTCAATAATTTACGGGAGTTGATCGGCAGTCTATGCTGCGGATCGACCGAACGCGTGGGCATGGGCCGGATGGCGTACAAGGACGCAGGACGATATGGATAATAACGACGGATTCGATTACGGCAATGCCCGCATCGTCGAGTACTGGAACAGGCGCAAGCTGCTCGACAAGAAGGAATGGGAAGATTTCTATCGGGTGATCAAGCCGGTCCTGATGCGTACCAAGCTGCCGAGCGACTTTAACGACAACGACAAGCGCGTGGAACTGGTCAACGATTTTTTCCAGGACAAGGTCTACATCAATGCCGCCACGTCCACCGCCGGCGCGCTGCAGAACGCGCACGCCCTGCATATCTACCTGAAGAATTACGCGCTGCAGCGCCTGCGCACGACCGATCCCGAGCTGCGGCCTCTGGACGAAGTCGAGCAACTGGCCGCCGCTGACGCCCCCATGGCCCAGGCGCGCCTGCTGGTCGAGGCCGGGATCGATCCACTGGCGGCGATGCACAGCGCCGACCGCTTCGTCGACACCCTCAACGTGGGCGAGGTCGCCCTGCTGCGCAGCCATGCCTGCGCCGACGGCGACAAGCCCGAGCCGATGTCGGCGATCGCCGCGCGCACCGGCATGCCGACTACCTGGTTCAACCGGGCCAAGGCGCTGGGCGTCACCCGCAGCAAGGGCGAGACCTATCGCGGCTACGAGCGCACCAAGATCGGCCGCTGGCTGGTGTCGAACGGCGCCCAGCTCCAGCCCGACTGGCGCGAGGAAGTGGCGGCCCTGCTGCTGCTGCTGTGCCAGCGCGTCCGCATGCATCGCCGGGAGGCCCCATGAAACACGATTTGTATCCACCGCTGTCGATGCTGAAAGCGGATCTGTTCGGCCAGGCCGCGCCGGACGCGGTGCACGAGCAAGCTGCCGTGGCGGATATCACCGATGCCGTGGCGCCGACCCTGGCGCCGGAAGACCTGGTCATGCCCGCGTTCCTGCAGGAGCTGGTGCAGCGCCGGATCGACGCCAGCAGCGCCTATCCACCCGCGCCACCGGCGGTCGGCCAGGTGCGCCGTCTGGATGCGGTGCCGGGCGGTGACGGCGCCGGTCGCGCCGTGGGCCGCAGCTTCGGCGTGCTGCTGGGCGCCAGCCTGGGCGGGCGGCGCTGGTCGGGCTGGCTGGTCGCGCAGGAAGGCGAGTATGCGGGCGTGCGCGACCTGGTGCTGCAAGAGGACGATGGCCTGGCCGATCCGGTGGCGGTGATGGTCCAGGCCTGGAACCCGGTCGAGGTGGTGTTGCGCGGCGACGAGGCCATCATTGGCAAGCTGCCGGCCGCCACCCTCGGCGCGGTCGCGCGCCTGGGCGACCCTGGCTTCGCGCCGCAAGACTATGTGGAATCGCGCCCGGGCCGCATCGGCGCCTGGGACCTGGACCGCGACACCACCGTGGTCACCGGTACGCCGCTGGGCGAGCAGGACGACCCGCGCCATGACTACCAGGCGCTGTACCGCGCGCTGGCGCAAGAGGTCAGCGCCGCTGCGCAACCGGCACCCGTACAAACAGTGCCGCGCCGCGCGGGCTTCATGCACTGGTTGCAGGATACCTTCGTGCGTCCGGCCTGGACCTTCGGCGCGCTGGCCGTGGTCGTGATGCAGGGCGCCTGGATGCTGGGCCTGCACGGCCCGCAGCCGGACGACGCCCTGGTCTACCGCAGCGGCCCGGCGCCGCTGGCCCAGGCCTGCGAGCCCAGACTGCGCGTCATGTTCAGACCCGAGTCGGTGTATGCCGACGTGATCGTGACCCTGCGCCGCGTCGATGCGACCCTGGTCGACGGCCCGTCCGAAACCGGTGAAGTGTGGATCGCGCCGGCGCGCGACCAGGCGTCGCAGGAACTGGCCGCGATGCTGCGCCAGAGCCGCCTGGTGGAGCAAGTTGACGTGATCGAACCCGATCCGCGCCTGTGCCGCCCATGAAGCGGTTCGCCGGCATGAAAGCCCTGCTGCTCGCGCTGGCGCTGCTGTTGGCGGCCGGCCTGGCGCAGGCGGCGCCCGCCGTCGGCGCCCGGATGGCGCTGGTGATCGGCAACAGTGGCTATGCGGCGCCGTCGGCCTTGCCCAACGCCGGCAACGACGCGCGCCTGATGGCCAAAACGCTGGCGGCGCTGGGCTATACCGTCACCGAACGGCATGACCTCAATCGCGCGCAGCTCGGCGAGGCGGTGACGCGCTTCGCCGACGGCCTGCCGCAGGGCGCCACCGCCTTCGTGTATTACGCCGGCCACGGCATGCAGATCGAAGGCAGCAACTACCTGACGCCGGTCGACATGGTGCTGAGCAGCCCGGCCGCGGCCCAGATGCATTCGTACTCGCTCAAGGGCATGCTCGACCGCCTGGCGCGAGCGCGCTCGGCCGTCAATATCGTGGTACTGGACGCTTGCCGCAACAACCCGTTCCGTCCCTCGGGCGAACGCTATCGGAGCTTGCGCGACCTGGGACTGTCGCAGGTGGCGGCGCCACGCGGCACCTTCATCGCCTATTCGACCGCGCCAGGGCAGCTGGCGCTGGATGGCAAGTACGGCAAGGATGGCAACAGCGTCTACACCCGGACCCCGGCCGGCGTGATGCGCGAACCGGGGCGCGATCTCGAGGCGGTGTTCAAGCGCACCGCCGAACTGGTGCGGCGCGCCACGCTGGACGACCAGATGCCGTGGTACGAGTCGTCGCTGGCCGGGCGCCTGCTGTTGTCGGAAGGCGCGCCGCTGGCCGTGCTGCCTGCGCGCGCCGCTGGCGGCCGGCCTGGCGCGCAGCAGGCCAGCCGCGGCATGGCGCCGGCCGAACAGCAGCCGGCCTGGTACCGCGAGGTCGGCGCCGCCGAATGGAGCCGGGTCGATTGGGAAATCCAGCAGCGGGTCAGGAACCTGACGCCGGACGAGATCCCGGCCCTCAAGCACAAGGCCGGCGCTGGCAGCGTGGTGGCGCAGACCGTGCTCGGCCTGGCCTACCGCGAAGGCATCGAGCGCGCCAGGAGCGGCGGCAAGACGATCCGCCTGCGCGCCAACAATACCGTCGCCTGGTCATGGCTCAACAAGGCGGCCAAGGCCGGCTTCCCGGTGGCCCAGGCCGAGATCGGCGAGATGTACTACGGCGCGCACGGCGTCGAGCGCGACCTGGACGCCAGCCGCCACTGGCTGGAACAGGCCGCCGCCGCCGACTATCCACGCGCGCGCCTGGACCTGCTGCAACTCAATCTCGAGGCCAATCCCGATCCCACCCGCCTCGGGCCACAGGCACACGAGGCACTACGCTCGCTGTTCGACAGTATCGGCGTGCCACGGCACGACCGCCGATGACCAACCCACGCGAAAGGCTGCATCCCATGACCCAGGTTCCAAGCACCGCAATCCGCGTTTTCGTCTCGTCGACCTTTGTCGACATGCAGGCCGAACGCCAGTACCTCGTCGATGAGGTATTCCCGCAGATCCGGCGCCAGTGCGCGTTGCTCGGCATCGACTTCGAGACAATCGACCTGCGCTGGGGTGTCAGCGGCGAGAACAGCGATGTCCAGGTGCTCGACTACTGCCTGGACCAGATCAATGGTTGCCTGCCCTATCTGCTGGCGCTGATCGGCGGCCGCTATGGCTGGGTACCTGGAACGAAGCCGGAGATCGCCCCCATGCTCGCGGACGACGAGCGCGAATGCAGCGTGACCGAACTCGAGATCCGCCGCTTCGAGCGTGGAGTGCGTGAGCGGGACCTGCAACCGGGGACCCTGGTCGGCCTGCGCAGCGAGGCGTACACCGAGGCGCTGGGCGTGGCCGAGCCGCTGAGCGACGAGGTCCGGGCGCGCCTGGCGGCCCTGCGTGCGCGCTTCGCGCCACCGGCGGCCAACGGCTTCGACTATGGCGACCTGGCCACGCTCGGGGACAAGGTCTACGCTTTCTTCATCGCGAAGGCCGAGGCACTGGCGGCAGCGCTGGCCGGGCCAAGGCGCCTGATCGATGCGCGCCAGGACGAGTACACCCGGCTGCTGCGCATCAATGGCGTAGCGCACGTGCCTATGATGCTGGAAGAACGGGACGATGACGGCGTATGGCAACCCGTCGACGAAGACGCATTGATGCAGCGGTTCGCCGCGAAGCGCCTGCACTTCGTCACTGGCGCGCCGGGCAGCGGCAAGACCGCCTTGTCGCTGGAGGTGGCGCGGCGCTGGCAGGCCAACGGCGACGAGCGGGTGGTGCGCCTGCACATCGGCGCCACTGGCGAAATCTCGCTCAACGGTGTCGTGCGCGACCTGCATGCGCTGGCCGATGCCGGCGCGATGCGGCATTGGGCCGATGTGCTGATGGCCGAATTGAACAGCTGGTCGACGCCGACGCTGATCATTCTCGACGGGGTCGAGCGGATCGCCGGCTGGGACCAGCGCATGCCCGAGACGCTCGAGCGCCTGGCGCACCAGCCGCACCAGCTGATGCTGCTGGTCGAGAAGCTGCTGCATGCACACTGCCAGCCCACCGTGCTGCTGACCCTGGACGCGGCCGTGCAGCCGGATAACGAGGTCGGGCAAACGTTCGCGTTCACCGCCATCTCGATGGAAGAAGACCCGCTGCCGTTCGCGCTGTATCGCATTTCCCCGCTCGACGCCGGTCGCCGTGAGCGCTTTGCCACCGACTATTTCGCTTTCCGCGGCAAGCAGGTCACGGACGCGCAGCTCGATCGTATCCGCGCGGCGAACGTCATCGATACCTTCGAGGCGCTGCACCTGGCTTGCGACCGCCTGCGTCGTTTCGGCAAGCTGCAGCGCGAGAGGGGCGACCAGGATGCCTTCATCCTGGAGCAGGTCGCGACCCTGTTCGGCCAGTCGCCTGGCGAGGTCGCGGCGGCCCTGGTGGACGAGGCAGCGCACGCCTTCGGACTGGGCGCGGCGCATGTGCACGTCGCCTTGCAACTGCTGGCGGTAACGCACTACGGGCTGCCGGCGCCGGTCCTGGTCGAGCTGGTGGGGCGCCAGGCGGGCGAGGGCCGCTTCACGCTGCGTGACTGGGCGGTGCTTGAAGGGATGTTCGGCCCGCTGCTGGTGCGCAGCGGTACGCGCTACGCCTTCAAGAACGGCGCCGTGGCGCGCACCGTGGTCGGTGCGATCGACGGCGCCGACCTCGATCGCACGCGTGGCGTGCTGGTCGACTACCTGGCGGAGCAGGTGGCAGGCGCGGACCTCGCGGGACTGCTGCACGCTTCGCTCGATACCGTGTTCGCCAACGAACTCGCGCTCCAGCTGTCGCGCTTGCCGCAACATCCCGCCTGGCGTCACCTGCTGGCGCCCAAGACCATGCTGGCGTGGTTCGCGCGCGACTGGGAAGTGACGGTCGTCGAATTCAACCGGGTCGCCAACCTGGCGTCGTTCCAGCAAGCCTACGATGCGGCCGACGAGGTCGATGGCGCGGCCGTCGTCGCGCACTTCCGGGCCGAGGTGCAGACGTACCTGGAGACCGCGGATGCGGCTGGACGCACGCACCTCTGGCACGTCCTCAACGCCGCCGATCGTGTCACCGGCGGGCCGGAACTGGGGTTGCACGGCAAGGCATCGGTCGCGGTCGCCGCGACCTGCGAGGCGCTGCGCGGCGCCATGGCGGACGCCCGCGCGGACCGTTAGGCGAGCAGTTGGTCATTGGCGACGACATCGGATGCGTTGTCGCGCCAATGCGGGGTGGGTAGCGGCTGCTCGCGGCAAAGCAGCCGCGCCTGTGCTACGCTGGCCTGCCCCGACCGTTGACGAGACCGCATGAAACCATACCCATTTCGTAATCACCGCCGCGCATTCGCCAGGATCGTGGTGGGCGTCGGGGTGGCTGGCCTGCTCGCTTCCTGTTCCAGCCTGATCGGCCCGCGCCAGGTCGAGCTGCCGCTGCACAAGCTGCAAGCCGGCCTGGATAAGCGTTTTCCCATCAACGAGCGCCTGCTGGAATTGTTCGATGTCCAGCTCACGCGGCCGCAACTGGCGCTCCAGCCCGACCAGGACCGGGTCGCGCTGGCGGTCAACGCCTCGGTCGCGCCGCCGTTCGCGCGCGCCTGGACCGGCAATATCGCGTTTTCGGGCCGCCTGTACGTCGATCCCGGCCGCGCCGCCGTCATGATGGCCGAACCGCGGGTCGACCAGCTACGGCTTGGCAATCCCGAAGCCGAACGCCAGCTGACCCGGGTCGCCAATGGCTTGATCGATACCGTCGCGCGCGACATGCCGGTGTATACCTTCGACCAGAACGATTTGCGCTATGCAGGCGTGCAGTTCGTGCCGACCCGGATCCAGACCACGCATAGCGGCTTGCTGGTGACGCTCGAGCCGGTGAAATAAGCCGGCGCACACGCATGTGCGCGCTGACAGTTGGCTTTACGCTACGGTTTTTTGCGGTGCCTGTCGCTCGTGCAGTGACAAACGTTGCACACATGCCAAATCGATCCACGGGAGCAGGGCAGGGGATTGCACCCGCCTGGCATTGGGCGCACACTGATACGCAAATGAAAGTCGTGATGGGTTCGCCTGTCGCGGCCCGGCTTGCGCTTTCTCATGCACACGGAGTTCCGCTGAAGTAATCTTTCTCTGACTTCAGGCAGCCGTGTTAGGGGGTGGATCTTGGAAACGACACACGAGAGTTTTCCGGACAGTGGGCTGCCCGCCGAGCCGCCCGTGGCCGTCTCGGTTGCCAGTGCAGGCGGCATGCCCGCGCGCGCCAGTCTTCCGGCCAAGGGCTCATGCTGGTACTGCGAAAAGCCGCTCGACAGCGTGCGGCGTTTTTGCGGCAAGACCTGCGCCGACTCCTTCGACGAAGAAGCCGAGTTTACGCGCTAGAACGCTGTATCACGCAAGTCCATCTACGCCCGCCCATCACGTCGTACCCGCGCAGGCGGGTACCCAAGTCCTTTGCGCCGACGTGAACAAGAAACGTGAGTGGCAACGCGAGCAACTTGGATTCCCGCCTCCGCGGGAATGACGTGGGTAGATTCCCGCCTCCGCGGGAATGACGTGGGGGCTAGCGCCAGTCGCCTTGCTCGAGCAGCGCCAGCGCGCCCTCGAAATCGAAGCGCCTGATCGCGGCGTCGAAGACCACCATGCCTTCGCTGCCCATCACCGCCAGCAGGCGCGGACGCAGTGCAGCGGCCAGGTCGATGGCGCGGCTGTCGCCGATGTCGAGCATGCCGCGCAGGCGCGTCAGGTCGCAGGCAGCAGTGGGCGCCACCGCCGCCACCGCCACCGCGGGCGTGGCCAGCAGGCTGTCGACCTGCGCCAGGACCCGCGCCAGTTCCCCGTCCAGCGCAGCAAGCAGCTGCGGCGCCGCCACGGCGCCATCCTTGAGCGCCAGCTCAGTATCCAACGCCAGCTGGCGCAGGCGCGCCGCTTCGATCATCCCGGCCGCGCCCTTGAGCGTGTGGACGATGCGATGCGCCAGCACGGTGTCGCCGGCCTCCAGCGCCGCATGCAGGCGCATCGCCAGGTCGCGGTAGTCGCCGGCGAAGCGTCCCAGCACGCGCAAGAACAGCGCGCGGTCATCCATTACCCGTTCCAGGCCGGCCGCCAGGTCGATCGCCGGCCCGTCCTGCATCCTGCTTGCGCCGTTCACCGCGTCGTGAACGACCAGGCGCGCGCGACCGCCGCGCCATTGACCGTACCGGTGAAATCGACCTCGTAGGTCGTGGCCGCGCGCAGCGGCAGCAGCGGCACGATCGACGCCGCGGTCTTGTTGGCCGAAAGCGGATCGACACGCAGCACCTGCAGCGTGACGCCGCCGCGCGGGCGCACCGTGAAGCTGGTGACCGTGAGCGGGGCATCGAGGTTGGCGTGCACGCTGATCGGATAACCTACTTCATTGCGGTCGGGGACCGGGTCGGGCTGCTCGGTATTGCTGAAGAAGTTGGGCGCGACCCCGGTCTGGCCATTGAACGGCCAGGTCACGAGCGCATTGCGCGCGATGCCGGGACCGTAGCCGTTGCGGCTGGCGAAATTGGCGGTGAAATAATGGTAGCCCCTGCTATTGGTGGCGGCGCCGGTGCCGATCTCGCGGAACTTCGGCTCGAAGATCACGAAGCGGTGGTAGATCGCGGTGATCAGCTCTTCGACCATGAAGAAGCCGGAGCCGTTGTTGGTGCCCGAGATGACTTCGCCAAACGCATAGCCGGTGTTCAGGTCGAGGGTGTACCCGGCCGCATTCAGGCGCGCGCCCAGGTCGGCGCCGGTGAAACCCTGGCGGCCCGGTTCCTGGTCGTGGCTCATCAGGTTGTTGACGCGCTGGTATTCGGAATGCCCAAGTGCGGCATTGTCGATCTGTGCGTTTTGGGCGACGGCCGGCACGCCGATCTGGGAACGGCGGTAATTGATCCAGTTGCGGCCGTCGGCGGCGATATTGCCGCTGAGGGTAGGCGCAACCGTGCCCGGGGTCGGGATGGGTTCTGGCGCGGACGGGCTCGGTGCAACGGCCGTGCCGCCGTCCACCTGCTCGATCGGGCTGTCACTGACGCCATCGCCGCATGCCGCCAGGGCCAGGGCGGCGCCCAGGGTCGCGGCGATCATTCGCCAGCGGGGCATATAGCTCATTTAGCAACTCCTGTCAATACATATTCAAGGAGCGTCATTTTAGGCTAAAACGGACGATCGTGAACGCTCCTGCGACCATCGCGCAACACCGATATATGCCACCCTGTAGAATAAGCCAACCTTTCCGTTATCGAGTCGACCATTGAAGCTCACTAACCAGCAACGCCTTGCGCGCGCCAAGTTCGCCCTGCCCAGTTTCGTGACGCTGCTGTCGATCGCCTGCGGCTTCGGCAGTATCGTGATCTCGGTCGATAACGCACGCATCGGCGATCCGGGCGACTTCCGCCTGGCGGCGATCCTGCTGGTGCTGGCCGGGGTGTTCGACGCGCTCGACGGGTTCGTGGCGCGCGCCACCAATACCCAGTCCAGCTTCGGCGTGCAGCTCGATTCGATCGCCGACGTGATGAACTTCGGCTGCGCGCCTGGCCTGTTGTTGTACTGCTACGGCTTCACCCAGCTGGGCGATATCCACCCCACCCTCGAGCGCATGGGCGGCCTGGCCTGCTTCGTGTTCGTCACCTGCGGCGCGCTGCGCCTGGCGCGATTCAATATCAGCCATGGCCGCACCGACCCGCGCTATTTCGTCGGCATGCCGATTACCGCCGGTGCGGCCTGCGTGGCCTCGGTGGTGGTGGCCTGGCCCGATCCCGTGGTGTCGCTGGCGCAGGCCTTCATGGTGTGCGCGCTGATGGTCTGCGTCGGGGCGTTGATGGTGTCGACGATCCGCTTCCCCAGTTCCAAGCATCCCAAGGGCAAGGTGATGCTGGCGCTCTTGGGCGTGTGCGTGGTGTTGCTGGTGTTGTTGCAAGAGCGGTTCTTTGTGCTGTTTTTCCTGGTGTATGTGTGCGTGACCTTGCTGCTCAATATTGGCTGGAAATTGGGCTGGCGCGGCGTGGCGCCGCCGAAGGTGTTCGAGGACTGATGCTAACGTCGTTACCTCCACTGGAGGTAACGACTTCCCGCGAAGGCGGGAACCCAAGTTAAGGCCCCGAAGTCGCCCCTTCGAGCATGCCACAGTCGTTCCAACGTACGGGATTCTGTAACTGAACTTAGGTTCCCGCCTTCGCGGGAACGACGGTTTTATGGCTATATGTTCACGCCTTAGGTTCCCGCCTTCGCGGGAACGACGGTTTTACGGCTGTATGTTCACGCGAATTTGTCGAGCATCGCCGCCAGGTGAGCTGCGCGGGCGCGCGCGTCTTCCAGGTCTTCGGCGGCGCCGGTCTGGGTCAGGATCGAGGAGGTCAGCAACTGCACGAACGAACGGTCGAGCGCCTTGCGCGCCGCCGCCATCTGCTGCGCCACCGCATCGCAGTCCGAAGGCGAGTCGGCCAGCGCGATCAGCTTCTGCACGCCGCGCAGCTGGCCTTCGATCCGCGCCAGCCGGTTCAGCAAATCCTTCTTCTGCTGCGCGCTGAGGGCCTTGCCCTCGACGATGCGGAGCGGGCCCTCGACCATCTCAGGCTACCTCGTGCCCGCGCGCGGCGCGCAGGATGCGGAACCAGTCCTCGCGCTCGAGCTCGAAGCTGGCGCCCAGCACCGCTTCGCGGATCGCCGCGATGCGCCCGCTGCCGGTGAGCGGGATCGGGCGGCAGGGCAGGCGCATGATCCAGGCGAACACCACGCTGCAGAACGGCTGGTCGATGCGGTTGGCGATGTCCCCGATGACCTCGCGCAGCGC
>Ga0265798_10010789_pt1 | contig 11200 bp, 12 predicted proteins | sample P3T30metagenome_FD_192430 | JGI IMG/M metagenome (GOLD analysis project Ga0265798, IMG submission 192430) | Plant litter microbial communities from East Loma Ridge, Irvine, California - P3 T30 | ecosystem: Environmental > Terrestrial > Plant litter > Unclassified | place: USA: California... | reverse complement strand
CTCAAGCGTCTCTTGCCCGGCCGTAACTACAACTTCACGCAAGCTCTAGCGAAGAAGTATACACGCCTGTTCCAGCTCGAAGACTTCATGAACGCCGTGGCAGTTAAGAAAAAGATGGATGTTGCGTTTGCCGACGAGGATGCAGGGTTCTACAACATGTCGCGTTGCGAAGACGACGGTGCCTTTGCAGCTATTATGACTATGGTGAACGAGGGTATCGTCAAGCTTGTACCTCAGCTACCGCCTTTCAACAGCGACTTCGACGCCGCACTTCCGAAACTGTCTAAGTGGGGCTTCTGCGAAGGCGGCTACAACCACCGCGCCATTGACCGTGCTCGATTGTTCTGGGACATCCACGTTGTGCCGACAGCGAGCTATAAGTTCGGCAACCCACTACAGCCATTGATGACGCCACCGTCACCCATGGATGATACCGGACCTACGGTTTGGTCAGCCTTGCCCGAGCCGCCTCTGCCTGGCAAAAATGATGCTGGCGCGCTACTACCCATTTGGAGCAGTATCGACGGCCAATCCGTGACGTGGCCGTGGTGGTACCGGGTCTTGAACTTGGTGCTACAACCTTTGATCTTCTTGGCTGGTGCGACTGCTACCGACATCCACTCTCATTGTCCTGAACATACTACCGAGCTCTTCGAGGTCGAACATGTTCTAGACTGGCTCCAGTCCGTCAATGCAGTCAAGAAGACGATTGGTGGCGGCTACATTACCCTGCCAGGTTTCTGGGCTGCATTTGGCGACCATCTGCGCGACACGGAAGGCGACTGGTTTGGCGAGCACGTCAAGCGCAAGGCGAAGAACCACGAGAAGCAGCGATGGCGCGTTGATTACAACTTGAGGCTCTCGACACTACAGGCGCGTAAGGCCGTAGGCACTGACGCGACTCCCGTCGATGGAGAAGGCACTGCGAGTATTCAAGGTGTCGGCCCTCTGGAGACGGATACTAGTCGCGAGATCCTCAAGAACCCGAAACAACAGTACCGGATCATGCATCGCGCCCTGAACTCTGAAAAGTCTCATGCAGAGGAGAACGGATCGGATCCTAGACCCGCTTCCCGCTCTGCGACCCCACAAATTGGGCAAGAGCCCGTTGCAGACCCGACGGCAAGCGGCTCACACACTCCCGCGGCAATCAACGTGCCAAGTGAGGACGTGGAGATGGTGGATGCTGACGTGGACGCTGAAGGAGAGGAGGACATTGACGCCGAAGGAGAGATTGATGACGACATGTATTGAACATGTACGTACGGTACGGGTGGTGGATGATGCATATGAGGCGGTGTGGGTGGGCGGTGAAATATTTTTTTTCCAAAAGTTTGTCCTTTTTACATGCATAGCGAGGCGCGTACTGTGGGATGATACCACGATCTGAGAAGAGAGGCGTCAATGCCAAAGATCCTGTACAACAGTCGGAAACGTATGAGTAATGCGCGATGCGGTAGTAGCAATAAGTCTTCGCAAAGATGTTTTCCAAATGTGCAATGTGACGATGCGCAGCGCGAAATGTTTGATGGCTGGTCATGCAATGTTCCTGGCCTTCGGTGGGCAGGTGCTTTGAGGTGAGGCATGGTGCAGCTGCAGCCGCCATCGCACCTACCCGAGCGTGCAAACTTCAACGTGCGATCAACGAGACAAACACCTTCCCCACCTCGGTGAACACCGCATAGTCGTCAAGCTGGAGTTAAAAACTGTTGAACCGTCTGAATGTTGCCTTTCTTCCTCTAAATCAAGACGCCCGTTCCTGCTGGGTGTTCATCGGCAAGCCCAGCAGGAGCGAACGCCTTTATCTTCGTATATACTTGACTCCATCTCACTCTTCATATATATATATATACACACACATATGCAATGTATTGCATCATCATCCCCCTCTCAGTCCTGGGATGCTGCGCAGTCTTGATCAACGTACGCATCGATATATAGCAGACCGGTGTCATTCCAACGTAGGATCTCGTGCATTGCGAACCTCCTCTTTGGTATGCAAACTTCTCTCATCTAACGAGACTTTGACAACGTGCTCACTGCTTTCAGGACAAAAGAAAGCAACTGCCAAACGACTCGCACTCTTCCAAAGTATACCCAGCCGAATTATTGCCGCATCCACAAGAGATGGCTGGCGAGTCAACTCGACGACGCGAGTACATTGAGGGACTTTCTCACCAGATGGGGGTGGAGCGGAAAACAGAATGCTAATATGCATTTCGGTGGACTGTCCGTTTTGTATTGCCGCATGACCACGACCTTTTCTTTCCGCCCCCAAACCGTCCATGGCGGACGTGCGAGACAGGTGGCAACGATCTCGTATATGACCAAAACCAGAAGAACCTCACGTGCTCGTCCCCTGGTTGCAGCTACATGTTGTAAGTTCCATTGGGCTCTGAGTAACTCATGTTGCTAACTGATGGTAGATATATACCTACACCTTTGCAGCCATGTGGAGCTTTGGCTGCGCCTGGTCTTTCGACATCAAATCATTGCCGTCTTTGCGAGTCGACTCCTCGCTATATATATGCACTACGCATGGACATAGAGACCCTTGGTAAGATGGCTTGGTTGCATCAAAGCCAGCTTACCTTGTCATGGGACTTCTGGTCGCGATCGGCAGAAGAAAATCACAACCCAGCTGTCGATAATGAGTGACGAAGAAGAGAGTACGCCTCGCACTCGAACTAGGGATTGGTCTTGGTTTAGGCGAGCGGTGGCGGACGACAGCTCATGCTGAGAAGGACGACTCCGGCAACTAGGTGATGAAAAATATCACCACAATCTCTCTCGTAGCATGGACTTCTATCGGTCACTTCCCTCCCCGATCCGCTCCAAACTGCGAGTTCCGGCAGGCCATACTAAAGCGACATACCATCGATCGCCTACCTACCGAAAGGAGAAGACATGAAGTATAGCTCCAAGGAGACATTGGTATCCGTACATCGACGACATGGCTCGAACGCTCCAATCGCAAGCCCAAAGGCAACGCTATCCGCGGTCGAGATTTCGTGCGTTCACTACGGATTCCGATGGTGATTACACATACGGACACTTGATCTATATATATCTTAATAAGCTTGTTGTACAGAGAGCGCATACCTCCGTCAACGCGATGCTCAATCTATAAACAGAGAAGCGGATCAAACGATGTATAATTTTGTTCAGGCTGATTCTGGCTTGGGCAGTTTTCTTCATCACCATTGTAACAGTGTGGCGGCGGATGTCCTCGCAAAGCCTCACATGCACATCTGCTTGGATTTTGTGCAGCCCTTCGTACATCTCGAAGAAAAGAGCAGGAATTACTTATATACATAAGCAGACCGCTGCTTCGATATCATCCCCCCTCCATAAGCATGGGAAAACGAGAAAGCTAGAAGCCACGGAACCATTGCCAGAGGTCTTCGATGGCAGACGTATGGACTACTATGTCCGAAGCCGAGCTTTTGCAGTTGCACATACGGACACTTCATTTATATACAGCCCAATGATCCAGTCGCGCTGGAGTTTCGACATGGCCACGCTAGAGATCATTCATACCAATCTGGAGGACATCGCGGTATGGCTCAGGCCTTCGTGTACCCAAGCGCTCATGGATGAGCCAAGATCAACGCAGCCTCAAATGTGTGAACGGAGAAGTGGAAAAGAACATATAATAGAAGAAGAAGAAGAGTATGGATTACTTATATATAGGATAGCGGAGGCCACACCCCAGTGCAGAAAGCAGAAGTGGGACGGGCGCTGGACCACTACATCGCCTAATGTTGTGCGCTTTGCCTGCCGCGAATGCCCTGCGCAACTTGTTTGCTTCGATATACCTGGGAGTATTCAGCATGGAGAAGATCGTGCAACATTGACCACCGCTACCATGAGCAACTCAACGCCGAAATGGATTGAGGACGTGATGCTTCCAAAGAAGACTGGGACTTAGAGCGGAGAAACGACGACAAAGACCTACATGGTGACGGACCTTGAGGCCATTTGTTTCATCAAAGTCATGTCAAACTGCCCCTATGACCACGAAGAAGCCGCGAGCCAACGAAGAGAGTCGTTGACAATATTCTGGCGTACCTCGGATATGAAGTAAACGTACATGCAGAAAGACTGGGCGCCTTTCTTGAGCTGCCAGATGCCGGCCCAGCGACTTTCGACGACGAACAGTCTGATGATGAACAGTCTGACGACAATTGCAGCATGTCTGCTTAGAATTACGAACGTACGGGAGATGTTTACTGGCCACACTAATGTCCGCGTGTGAGGAAATTAAAGATTCTATCGAGATGACCTTCGGGCAAGCTATTACAGATAAAACAACAACTAAATATGCATCATTCCCGTGTTGTGAGGAGGCGCATCGCGTCGTCATAGTCGAATATAGTTCAGGCTAAACTAGCGTCTGTTGCGTGACGCGTCTGGGGGTGCCAACCTTCTCTATACTCACCCAGCCTCCCAATTCTCATTACCGTTGATTGCATCATAACACACTCAATAAATCTATCAAGAAACACGTCGATTACCGTCGGTGTGCATAATCTGATGGAGGCACTCCTGCTTGCTTGGAACAAGTACGCAGCGCCAACCTCACACTCAAACGAGTAAGCCCAATCATAGATCATGCGCGCGTTCGTCTATTAGACTACAGACTATCTAATGAACAGCTTGCGCTTCGCATCAGCCACGGCTCTTGATGATGCTCGCAGCCTTCTCGCCGACAGCATACATCGTCGACTGGATGTGCTGGGAGGGAATAAGAGGGAGGATGGAAGCATCGACGATAGACAGTTTCTCGACGCCATAGAAGAGAAGCTCATCGGACACACATCCACCCATATCCTCAGGCAACATAGCACAGCTGCCAGAAGGATGCGAAAGTGTCGGCCAAATGCTTCCCTGCTCGATCATCTTGTTGATGATCTCATCGTCAGTCGTGTACTGGGCTCCCGGCGTCGTCTCGACTGGGGTGTACTTCGCCAATTCTGGGCCCGCCCAAACCTTACGGATATAGCGGACGCATGCAGCAAGAACAGCTTTGTCGATGGGATTGCTGAGTGCATTGTAGAAGATCTGTGGTGGTCCTTGAGGGTTGGTCGCGTTGATCATAATAGTTCCACGAGAAACCGGCTTCTCCAAGCCGACGAGCATGTAGCCACCTGAGGATGGGACAGGGTATTCTACTACAGCGGCCTTCTCGTTTTGGAAAATATCAGCGAGTACTTTGCGCTGTGCTGCGACACCCTTCAACAGCTTCGCATTGTTCTTGTAGATTGATGGCAAATGCGCGTCATTCTCCTGGGCAAGCACCCGGTCCGCAATACTGTCGTAGTTCTCGGGATCCAATACCGGGAGCGGCATCATAGCTAGACTGTTGCCACGAGCCTGGGTCAGCGGTCCAGTCTTGTTGGCACGGTACTCTTCCCACGCTGAAGCATTGTAAGCCGGGTCTGTGGTCAGGGAGAACCCGTTCGGGGTGCTGCCACCAGTGACATTCCACCCAACGCCAGTATACGGATGGTCCTGGAAATTCGAACCCACGCCGTCATGTTCAAGCTTTACGGTGATGCCAGCAGCCTCGAGTGCAGCTTTTGGTCCGATGCCGCTGTTCTGGAGAAGCTTTGGTGTGTTTACGGCACCCTGGAAGCGAAAACAACAAGTCAGTATATGCGCAATTTTGCAGGCAGCTTGACATTCTACTTACCGCAGCTAAGATGACCTCTTGCTTCGCATAGTAGGTCTTTGTCGAGCCAGTCTTCTTGTCGGTGATCTTTACGCCCTTCGCCGTGATGGTTTTATTACCGTCGAACACGAGTTCAGTCGCGAGAGACTCCAGTACGACCTTCAAGTTCGACCGGCTCATGATTGGATCATAGTACGAGTTACGGGCGTGCGTTCTTTCACCAGTCCTGGGGTTCATGGTATTGGGGTACCATGAGGTACCATATGCCTCGCCGTTGTTTCCATCGCGAGCGGCATGCGCGTTACCGGTGCCTTGGAAGGCGTCGAAAAAGTCAGTGATATCAGAGTATACTGTGTCTGTGACGCCTATCTTCAATGGACCTTTTCCGTAGCTGGAAGTTACGAACGTTAAAAGTTGCTCACACGGGCAATATTTCGCTGACTTACGCCTCGGGGTCCCAGGTAATACCGACTTGATCAATAGTCTCCTGTGGAGCTGGGATGTACTCTGTTCCCATCTTGAAAAACGGATAGATCCCCTCCCATCCCCAACCCTTGTTGCCCAACGCCTCCCAGGCATCGTAGTCTGCCGCTGATCCGCGATCGTATATCATTCCGTTGACGAGAGACCCGCCGCCGAGAATTCGCGCCACACGAGTGTTCCATGTCTTATTCCCGAGGAATGGTTCTGGCTGACACACGTAGTCTGTCCACAGAAGAGAGGTATTGAGAGCATATGTGGCGCCATAAGGCATGCGGATGTTTGGGTTGTCGTCTGCTCTTCCAGCTTCAATGACAAGTACGGATTCTGTACGACCATCATGTCAGCTTTGTGTAACTCTAGATTGGTTGGCCAGTCTCACTGTTCTTGTCCTCGGTCAGACGATTGGCCACGACCAGACCGGTCACACCCCCTCCAACAATAACATAATCGTAAGTTTCCTGGGCGGCTGACAGCCCCAGCAAAGCAACGACGGCTAAGTTCCTAGGGTAAAGCATCCTGGCGAGCTGCTTCGAGGCGATACCACAAAAAGAGATTGACTTTGACGAGGGTGGAATACGCCGGGAGAGGAAGAAGGGGAGCTCTTGAGCTCTTAAACTCTCCACAAAGCCCCATATTAGCTCTTAGCATTTTTGCGGTACCTGAGCGTGCATGAGTTGTATGGATACACGAGTCGGTACACCGTTGTGGCTAAGGTCGGCAACAAAGCTCCGATACAGTTAGCAGTGAGCAGTAGATCTGGCCAACGGGTCCTAAATTCAAGCGGCATATCAGGTCCTTGCAATTGCATGGCGCAAGAATAAAGATTGATAGAAACAGCATGGCCCCGAGACTAGGCGATCTTGGCTAGACGGCTCGGCATTGTCCCGCATTCAGGAAGTCACCCCACCCACACCAACGCCGCTCCCCTGCCTAACTCTGATTCTTTGATACTGGAGGACATCTTTGAGCGCAGACGATCCTAGCAAGTTTTGCTGACCGCTATAGGTTTCCGTTTGCCTTTCCAGGCTCTTGACGGGCGAGATTGATCTTCTTGTAACGTCTTTACGCGTTTACCGACTTCCGAGCAGCTGTGAGATGTTGAAGTTGGAAGCAGCATTGTGGCGACCCCCAATATACCGGCAGCAGGAGCAGGGTCGTGGTTTACACATATTGCGGCGCCGCTGCTGCCAAGTCGGAAGGGTCCACCGTTGTGGACCGCCGGCTCTACGAGAACTTCTCTCGCCCGTTACGCCCTGTGTTAACTCTATATGTGAGGGATCTTCAACATCTTCCTCGTAAAGTACGCAATTTTAACCGACTGGTTGATGTAGGTCACGAATCCGCTTTCGCCTGTTGGGCAGTCAGCATCGTCGCGGGATGGGACGGGACGGCGGGACCTTAATTGGCTCACCAGCCGACGCCCCGATCCTCGCTTGCACGCTTGCGAAGTCTACGATGTCGAGGTATCCAACGAACGACAAGAGCTGTGTTCTGACCCTGGAGCACATGACAAGTATTGATTGGCCGAAGCATGCCAAGGTGGCGTGGAACCACGCTTCAAGGTACAAACATCAAGAAAAGAAACATGTACAGCGCAATACAACACGCAAGAGGTGTATTTACATCACTGCAGCTTTGTGGAACCGCGTTTGCGAACTGATCTTTTCGGCTCTTGGGGCCATCACACCGACCTTGCAGCCTATCCAGCTTTCGCTTACACCCGATGGAGTGACGAAGCCCAAGAGATGACAGCGACACGGGCACGGTTCATACCCAGTTCTGTGGCTCTTAGCATGCATAGCTATCACATTTATTTGCAACGTGCGCCTCGAAGGATTTCAAGATGCCAGACCAATCCATGCGTCCCAACACGATCGTATCCAGACTCGTGTATTGTTGGGTTGGCATAGTCAGCACTAAGATTGAAGGTTGAATGGTTGGCCAACAGCAAGCAACTGACTTCAAGTATGCTGCGGCTTACTGTATCTTGGAGCGCATGCTGATACTATCATGTCTGTTTTGTGTAGAGGTCTCATGCCCATCATCACAACCTCAAGCCTGATCCTCTTGCATAGATGACGAGAGGGAATTAGTGATGCCGCACAAGTGCATGAATAGTATAGTCCTTACGACATCTTGGCCCGAGACTGGAGACTGTGGAGAAGCTGGAAGCAGAGAGCGGAGTAGACGCTGGGGTTCCCTGCTACTAATGGCAGATAATGAAACGCCATGCTCGCGTGAGCTATTCCGAAGAGATCCCCAGCCGATAAGATGAACGGGGCGTTCCAGCGGCCCTCCCGAGATCCTGGGGTACCCAATAGGTTCAGGTGGGCGAACGGCTGGAATAAAGAGTGCCATCCTGCGCACGTTGCCGACTGATGTCGCTTCTCCTTCCCTTCGGGTTCGTACTGCATCTACGCAATATCGGCATCTGCAATGGCACCAACCGAGCAGCAAGAATGGCCAAACCGCGCGCCCGTCTTCTTAATTCCTTCGACTATCTTGTGCATATTGAGTACTGCGGTACTCGTATGGCGACTTGTGTATAGTATCAAGGCTAAGCGAAAGCTTGTACTTTACGATTACTTTCTCATCATCGCAGCAGTTCGTCAGTCCAGTAGCTTTATCAGGAGGGCAAGATTATGCTAACCAGTCTGGGCCCAGATGCTAAACGTCGCAGCGTCGGGAATCCGCTTCAAAACATGTCAGCATGGTCTGGGTCGTCATATTCGGGATCCTAGCATCATGATGCCCTACGACATGCTGAACTACATGTACTACCTCTGGATCACACAGATCCTGAACCTTATTGCAGTCGCAACGCTAAAGTACTCGATTTGTGGCTACCTTCTAGTCCTTAAATTCTCAAGAGTGTACCTCGCAGTGGTGTGGGCTTCGATCCTGATGGTCACTACGTTCAATTTGATTTTGCCTATCATGGGCTGCTTTTGCAGTACACCGTTCGAGGCAAATTGGAACAAAACCGTGAAAGGGAAGTGCTTCATAAAGACCAGCTCGCCTCTCACGTACAGTCAGGTCAGTCCTCTCTATGTTTGCTTTGTTGGTGTTACCAGCTGATGACAAAACAGGGAGTTGCCAACTGTGTCACTGACGTGATATACGTCGTCGCACCCATCATATACTTGTCCACCATCCAGTTACCAAGGCGTACGCAATGGGGTCTGCGTATCGTGTTCTGTCTTGGCCTTATGTAGGTACCCTCCGGCATTTCCATTGACATCAACTGAGCCAGCCATCAGTGCAACCGCTTGTTCAGTTGCAAAGACCGTTGAGCTTTCCGCGTTGATGAAGACTGCCGATCCAACATGGGACGGTGTCAACCTCGCCATCTGGTCCGCATCGGAACTCTCGGTCGGTATACTTGTCGCGTCTCTACCTGCACTCCGAAAGCAATTCGACGGCTTTTTCCGCCGCATTCTCTCGTCAACCTTTCTGGGAATGGGATCCAAGACAGGGTCTGGTAGCAACGGAATACCACTGTATAACGTGGGCCCACCCCTTACCGTTGGCAGCCGACCAACTCGAGGTCGTTCGCGATTCCAAAGAGACGACCTCGATGATGGATATAGTGAGAAGTGCATATTGGACGATTCAGAGCTGCCTGGAAAGCGCGAAATAACGAGAACGATCGTACATGAGATACGTAGTGAGAACAGAAGCAGCGTGCAGGTCCCAGATCGGGTACACAACATGTACCGCCAGCTTCAGTGAGCCTCCTAGGCTTGGCTGTCTTTCCATAGCGTTTCAAGAGTATCCATTGTTGAGTAATCGGAAAATTGTCGCTAATGCGCGTCGGTCTCCGTGGCAGTATTGCGATAGTTTGAGTAACCTCGCGAAGGAGTAAGATTATGGCCGAAATTCGACAGACAGGTCCAGGTGGATGTTACGCTGTAGTGCGGGCGATCTTCACGTCACGCAGTGCAGCACACGATTGAAGGAGATGTCGATATCCATGACGTCATCCACGGCGAACTCGGGGTCCCGACCGTTGTGTTCTCGCCCATATTGGAGTGCGAAGAGGTGCGAGGATAGCGATTAAACAGACCCTTGTGTGTGGTACGATATGCACGTAACGACATAAGTGGTAACGCAGCCTTGTTCCAAACAGCATTGGTATACCGAGAAACCGAGAGGCCGTTAGCGCGTGCCGCGGACGCCGAGGAGGCAACCAGCGATTTCTTTTGGCGAACATTAGATAAAGCAACTCGATATCGCATACAGAGACGGAACAATACCTTCAATACATTCACATCAAGTCAGAGTACCCCAGCTACATTCCAACAATTTACCATGACTTCTCCCGTTCTCGTTTTCGGCCCGACTGGAGCAGTAGGCAGCGCCGCTGCCACTGAAGCACACAGGCGTGGTGCCAAAGTGTACCTCGCCATGCGCGACACGAAGAAGCCATTGAAAGGCATTCAGGAAGAAGGAAACAGTGACAGCTTTGTCCGCGTCCAAGCTGATCTGGCCAAGCCCGAGACCATCAAGACCGCGGTCAAGACCTCTGGTGCCAAGACAGCCTTCGTGTACGTCGTACATGAGGTCCAAGACGGCATGCGAAGCAGTTTCGAAGCGCTCAAGGAGGCCGGTGTGAACTACATTGTCCTCTTGTCTTCGTTCAAGGTCGAAGATCCTCTGGACTCAGAAGCCAACAAGACGGATATGATTGGTGCTCTCCACTCCGCAGCTGAAAGCGCATTGCGAGAGACTGGCGTCTCATACACCGCCGTCCGACCCGCATACTTCAGTAGCAACGTTTTCTGGTACACCGCAGACATCAAGCAGGGCGAGGTCGAGCTCCTGTACCCCAACGTGCGGTTCGATTACCTCGCTCCCTCAGATATCGGCACTGTGTGCGGCACACTTCTCGCAGAGCCACGATTCCAGAAAGAAGCGGGGCAGTCGATCTATCTGTGTGGCCCTGAACTTCTGACCCAGCGTGAGGGTATGGCTGTGATTGGCAAAGCATTGGGGAAAGAGATCAAAGTCAAGGAGATTGACGAGGAGAGGTGGTTCAAGAAG
>Ga0265798_10010788_pt1 | contig 11201 bp, 12 predicted proteins | sample P3T30metagenome_FD_192430 | JGI IMG/M metagenome (GOLD analysis project Ga0265798, IMG submission 192430) | Plant litter microbial communities from East Loma Ridge, Irvine, California - P3 T30 | ecosystem: Environmental > Terrestrial > Plant litter > Unclassified | place: USA: California... | reverse complement strand
AGAGAGATACGGGACTCTACAAGATTGGGGCATCTGGAAATGTGGCTGATCGAGTTTCTCAACAGCGCCGGCAGACAGAGGTTCCCGAGGATCTCGTCCTCGTCCGGGTCTTCTACGACGAGGACCCCTTCGGACTCGAGCGCAAGTTCCACAGCATTCTCACAGCTGCGAACATGCACCAGAAGACCACCCAGGGTGGGGCTGAATGGTTCAGCTGCAACCTCGCCACCATCGATGCCATAGCGGAAGCGCTAAAAAAGAAAGTTGATATATGAGTAACGGTATTAAAGGTATTGGCGGGATTAAAGTTGAAGGCTATAAGATTCAGTTTCCCTCGACCATAGGTAATCAGCTTCTTCAGACATTCAAGGACATCGACACATCTTCTTGGACCAAGGGGATTTTAGACAGTTATGACTGGTCCGGAATTTACGATACGATTCAGTCGATACTTGACAGCATTCCTCAATCATCTAGGGATCGATCTGAAATTATGGTGAGGTTTCAGAAGACAACCTTTCCCGGTATCAATCCTGGTTACAGGAAAGACATCGAACTCATATTGAGAAGTATTGACAAGCTCGAAGATGCAGATGATTATCCAGAAGGCATCCCTTGGGGCGCCGGTCAGATGCTAGCCTTTGCAGCACTAGAGGGTATGATTTTTGATTTTCTCATAAATCAAGGACTTGTCATAAAGGATAGCGAAACAGGTGAAAGCCTCATAAAGAGAGCCGACTTCGAAGGTCAGAGTAAAATCTTTAATGGATGGCACAGTCAAGATGAGAATGGCAGACATAGGCTAGCTCATGGGAAATCGCTTGCTTATCCTACGGTAGAAAGCTTCTATGTTGCGCTGGACAATGCAGTTAGGGTGTCTGAGTCAATAGAGTCAGACAGCATTAGGCTCAGTATGCCTACATATGCAAAAATGACCAAGTCCTAGCCATGTGATACGATGATCTCTCAGACAGGAGTCCTATGGCCAACGCAGCAGAAGCACCGAGTGAGCCCATCGCAGCATCCGACGAGGATGAATGCACCTGTGGGCATGCCCACGAGGAGCTCCCCGAAGACGCGAAGATCGTGCTCCAGGCCCGGGAGGTCGTGAACTCAAACCCCGAGGCCTTCTGCCACGAGCAGAGGCCTTTCCTCGGCTTCGAAGTGGATGCTGGAATGCGGACGCTCATCGAGAACCTCTGGCTCATGGGGCTCCCCACCGACTTCTCCTGCCAGGGCCACACAGAGCTCTGTCACCCGATCCTCGAGAGCACCGACTACTACGCTCAGGTCATGTTCCTCCGGGTAGCCGATGCTCTGGCCTTCTACAGCATCCTCACCGAGCTCTTCGGAGCAGGTACCGTCTTCGGCCCCGAGGGCTTCCAGCTCATCGCCGTGGACGGGGACTTCGAAGATCTCATCGAGGAGAACGAGGACTCCGGTCCCGACCTCGACTTCCTCCGCTCCGTGAATGCCCGCGCTCGCGGCGAAGTGATCTTCCACCCCGCCTACCTCGAGCACCTCACTGTCTTCCTCGACGGCATCACCAGCTCTCAGGAGCTCGACAGCAAGCGCTCGCTCCTTGAGGTCGCCGAAGACCTCGACGAGGCCTACGAGATCCTCGGCGTGGATCCCCACACCCGGGAGCTCGCAGAGCGCGGCTGCGACTGCGGCGAAGAGCATTAGAACTGAGCAATGGCTGGCCTACGGGCCTTCCCCGTCCATGGCATTCGAGAGAGGCCCCAGCATGACAGCAGCAACCCACGCCGAGATCGACCTCACCTATGAGCGCACGGTTCGGGAGCTCAACTCCCAGTACGAGGCTGATCAGCTCATCATAGCTGAGGACTACAACGGCTTCGCTCGCAGGATCGCAGTAGCGGCTCTGGGGATCGTGGTCCTCGCAGTGCTGACCTTCCTCCTGACCGCTGACTCCCTGGAGTCGCTCGGAGGAATCTTCCTCATCGGCATCCCCGTGGTCTCGGCCGCTGTCTTCTACATCGGCTACCTCGTCGGAGTGAAGCGGAAGCTCGCAGACCGCCGTCGCCAGCTCCAGGACAGTGCGCTCCAGGGCGGCGACTCGAAGCTGTGAAGATCTGGCAGAAGCTTCTTACCGTCGGTTTAGCCCTTGCCTTGCTCGGCGGCGGTCTGAGTCTCTACGCCCACCTGGAGACAGAGGATCTGCGGAAGACAGCAGAGCGCTTCGAGGCACCGGCGGACTGGACTCCCCTCAGCGCTGAACTCCGGAGCTACTCCTACCTCTGTCTCGACGGAGGTACCTGTCCTCAGTACTTCGCTCGCTGGGAGCTTCCAGAGGTCCTCGAGCACGGCGACTTCGAAGCGCTCGTCGCAGACTCTGAGCTCGGTCCCTATCTCAGTGCGGACGAGAACTGCAGTCCGATCTACGAGCTACAGCGGAGCGGTGGGAGCAGCTGCACCCTTCGAGGTACCGTGGACGGCACTGAGGTGAGGCTGACCTACGATGATGGATTCCAGAGCTACACGGATGGCACCAGCACTGTGGATCCCACCGTGGCCTACGAGGTCCGGGTCTTCAGCCTCTAGCTCACTGGCCGGCTCCCGGCAGCAGAGCTGAGCCGAATACCCCCTAGAACCCCGGAGAGGGTGGAGCGAAGCCCCGCTGAGCTCCGAAGCAACACCGCGACACGCCGATAGCCCCGAACTTTCTTCCTAAGCAGGAAAGTCCGGGGCTATTCGTCGTGGGATAGCAGCCGTCTGAGGGCAGATGGTGGCAGGAGGCGCATAGCTACGCGGAAAAATCAGTTCCAAGAGATTTGCCTGAGATGGTTGCGGGACCCGTAGCGCGATGTTAGAATCGAATGTATGCGATGGACAATCGCCTCTTTTTCGTGCCTTCTTCAGTTTGATGATATGTTTGGTGTCACACAACAAGTCCTATTAGGACCCGACACAAAGCAGGAAGCGCATGTTTAGCAAGCTGATTCACTTCGTCAAGATGAGCTGGATGCTCACCTGGCGGCTGCTTTTGCTCGATGCCATCGTCTTCGGCGGTCGCTCCGACACTCTTCTCCTGGCTGCCGCCATCATCGGTTCCTTCGTCAGCGTGTTCTTCTTCAACAGGACGCTGGTGACCTTCCCGCTGATCCGCCTTCTCCGCAAGCGACCCCTGGTCGTCCCCGCAGACGGCTTCGGTGACGCACCCCGTCCCGCTGCGCAGCCCCGGACCTACCAGCCCGCCGCTACCTCGGGCCGTGGCCCAGGCCGACCCCATGTGGGTACGCCCGGCACGGGCACTGTCAGCACTGCTAGCGGCAACGGCAGGATGACGGGCTTCGAGCCCAGCGCGCTGAAGAACCTCAAGGTTCCTGAGTTCCCCACCATGACCGGCAAGCCCGGAGCTGGCCTCCACGGCGCTGCCGGCATGTCGCAGACCAACATCACTCTCGGTGTGGCCGGCGAGGAGAACTTCGCCAAGGCACTGGGACTGAGCCGGATGCTCGGTCGCTTCGCCACCACCTGGTCCGTTCCCGTCCCCGATCAGGATGCCTTCGTCCCCGGCCCCTACAGCACTGACATCGACTGCGTTCTCGCTACGGGCTCCGCCATCTTCCTGGTGGACCTGAAGAACTACAAGTCGGGCGATGTCCGCTACTACAACCGGGGTAACCAGCTCTACTGCGAGGATGGCTCGACCGGCAAGCAGGTCGGCGAGGTCAAGACCATGAGCCGGAACATGGAGATGGCGACCTCAGCAATGAGGCACCACTTCCCCCAGGCAAACATCGTCCCCGTCGTGGTCTTCATGCCCACCGACAAGGGTGAGGCCACGCTCGACAATGTGGTCTGGCCCGGCGGCGTTCCTGCGATGGGTCTCACCGATTTTCTTTCGGTGCTGGCTAACCAGCAGGACTTCGCCTGGAACATGCCCCACGCTGGAGCGATGAGCCGCGTCGGTAGCCTGCTCAAGATGGCCGCATCCAAGGGTGCTTCCAGGGTCTGAGCAACTGCTCCAAACTGATGCCTAGAGGGCGGTCTTCGGATCGCCCTCTAGCGCATTGAGGGGACCATCTCGGCCTCGGCATTGGTACTGTAGGATCGCGTTTCGCACAGGTCTAACTATACACGAGGAGCACCATGGCCACAACGGCTTCCCCCAATGAAATCGTCCGAGAGTTCTACGGAGCCTTCGAGGAGCCCATCCACGCTGGAGTGCCCTCGGCCTCCGCCGATGTGCTCCCCGATGAGCGGCTACAGCTGAAGATCGCCCTCATCATCGAGGAGGTCTCAGAGCTCCTCGACGCCGCCTACAGCCCCGAGGTGGGCAACGCAATCCGAGAGGCCTGGGTTGGCGCTCTGGACCAGGGTCTCACTCAGAACCCCACCCGGGATCTCGTCGAGATGTTCGACGCTGTTCTGGACATCGATGTGGTGGTCAACGGCCTCGCCATCGAGACCAACATGCCCGTGGTCGACGGCCTCGCAGAGGTCCACCGGGGCAACATGTCGAAGCTCGACGAGAACGGCCGCCCTCTCCGGTCGGACGGCACCGACGGCCTCCCCTTCGGCAAGATCAAGAAGGGCCCCAACTATGTGGCACCCGATCTCGTCACTGTGCTGGAGAAGCACGGCTACGAGGGCTGAGCCTGCCCGTAGACAGTCCTGCGGCCGCCTGGGAAGCAACCCGGCGGCCGCAGTTCTCTGTGGTCTCAGAGGCAGCCTGAGAAAAAGTTTCGCCAGCTGTTGACACTCGCTTCGGGAGTGTGATATGGTGGATTCATCGACGCTGAGAGGCGAAGAGGCAACACCATAACTCAACAGGGGGCATCACGGTTTCGATTGCACTTGATTGACATACGATGCAAGCACTCTTGGGTCAAAGAGTCAAAACGGGCCCAACCGCTTAAATGCAAACGCCAACAAGGCTGATTTCGGCTTCTACGCCTAATCCATTCCTGTAAACGATCGCTGGCATCTCGGCCAACCTCAGGAATGTCATCATTAGATGCTCGTGCTCCAGCTATTGATTCCAGCTGGAAGGGACATTTAGGGTCAAAAACTGTTAGCAAACGGCAGGGTCTCTGTATGGCCATGCTGACAGTATCTTCACAGAGACTAAGCTTGTAGATTCCTTAGATTGAAAGTGTAAGACAGGGGTTCGACTCCCCTATGCTCCACATCTGAAATAAAAAGTCACCGATCATCGGCACAATGAGTGCATGATGATCGGTGACTTTTTCGTTGGTGCAGTGCCATACGGCTATGTCTACGAGATCGTCAATCTCACCAACGGAAAGACCTATGTGGGTAGCCGCAAGCTCTCCAAAGATCGAGCCTGGCGGCAGTACATGGGATCTGGAAAGCTGATCAAGCAGGCTATCCTGAAGTACGGTGCTGACAGCTTTCGAAAGCGCTTCGTCGGCTATGCGCTCACTCCAGAATCGCTCTACGAGCTTGAGACTGAGTGGATCATCAGACAGCAGGGCATAGGCCTCGCCCAGTACAACCTCTTCTCAGGTGGCCACGCTGGTGGAGATACTTTCTCCAGGCTGAAGTCTAAGACCCTCGACGAAGTACGGCGTAAGCAGTCCGAAGGAATCAAACGCCATCTGCAAACAGCCAAAGTCTGGAATAGTGGGCAGACGACACTTACTGACCCTAGGCTACTTGCCCAGTCCGAAAGGGCCATAGCCAGCGGTACCTATCGAGGCATGAACCGTGGGAGTAAGCGCTCAGAGGAAACTCGAGCTAGGATGTCCGAGAGTGGGCGAGGCAATCAGAACAGTCAGTCGAATCAGCTCGAAGAGAATCGGGTCAGAATTGGCCTAGCCAATCGGCGCAAGATCACCCCCTCCGGTTTAACAGGCATTGAGCTCCATGACCAGATGCTCTCGATGCTTGAGGCCTTTGAACCAGGCGGTGTTAGCTTCAAATCCTACTCGACCGCACTGGGCTACAGCTACACCACAGTCAGGATGTTCTCCTACAGCCACGGCGTCACCAGCCGGGGCGAGGAATGCCTCCTCTGTCTCACCCGCGAGAGCTATCCCGACCTTCTCACTCCAGATGAGCTCAATCTTTAGACAGAGCTGTGAGCGACTTTTTACTGCAGGGATATGAGCACTGGAGTTATCTGAAGATTTCGGTGTTAGAGCACTCCACAATCCGTTTTCAGATTATGGGAGGAATCCATCATGGCCAAGATTCATGTCAACACCAACAGCGGCGAAGTCGGCGCCTGCAAGGCTACCAAGGGTAACTGCCCCTTCGGCGGAGAGTCCGGCGAGGACAACCACTACGCAACTCGCGAGGAAGCAACTGCTGCCTCCGAGAAGTTCATGGAGGACAAGTACAAGGAAGTCTACAAGGGCTACCGTCGCGGTGAGCAGGAGGGCATGGACCTTCCCGACACCATGAAGAAGCGCCTCATCAAGGAAGCTGCCGCCGGTAGCGTCCATGTCTTCCCCGCCTCCATCGGTCGAGTCCTCTCCAAGGACAAGGACGAGCTCATCAGGAAGACCGTCGCTGATACCCTTCGCAGCCAGAAGCTCCTCCGTGACATGGCCGACGACGAGTCCCCCCGGGTCCGGAAGGCAGTCGCTACCCACACCAACAACCGTGAGGTCCTGACCAAGCTCGCCAACGACCCCGACGGCAAGGTGCGCCACGCAGCCATCAACAACGCCAAGACTCCCGTCAAGGCTCGGAAGGCTGCTCTCACCGCCATCAGGGAAGCCAACATCAAGAACCTCGCCAAGGCTCGCACCCAGGACGAGGCAGCAGCCTGATCTCAGCTGACTGACTAGAGAGGCCGCGGGACTTCGGTTCCGCGGCCTCTCGCGTTGGTACTGTAGCACTCAGACCAGAGACTCTAGGGATAGGTAGACACATGGCAAACGCACTCTTCAGCAACCTCGAGAAGGCAATCACTGAGCACGGCACTGAGGCCAACGGCGCAGTGGACCTCAGCGAGCTCAGCCTCATCACGGGCGAGGACCACTCGATCAGCTTCACGCTCCTCGGCACCGACTTCATCTTCACCCCCGAGGGCGATGTGGTGACCGTGGACGGCACCGCCGACGAGCCCGAGACCTATGCTGTCGAGGGCGACATGAAGAAGGCCGTCGGCCGCTTCCTCAACTGGCGGCTCAACTTCGTCACCGAGTTCGGCCTCTGATCCTTCGAGATCGAGCGCCAAGAGGGCCGGAGCCAAGTGGCTTCCGGCCCTCTTCCATGTGATAGGATAGGTGAAGAAGGCTAAGGAGTCAGAGTGAGAACAGTCAAGGGCCAGGCGGGTAGTCCCCTCCTCGAGGCCATCAAGGAACACGGCACATGGTTCACCATCTCCGTGGTCGGTCTCATCATCATCTTCGGCGTCACTCTAGCCAACGATCCATCCAAGTGGTGGGTCGGACTCGCCGTGGCCGCAGGACTCAGCCTCTTCCTCTTCACGGCCGCCAACGGTCGAGTCGTGCTCAAGGCCATCGGCTCGATCTTCGTCCTCGGCATGAGCATCGCCGGAGCAGCATCCATGGGTGCGCTCGTGGCCACAGTGCCTCTCTTCGGACTGACCTGGCCGGTCTATCAGCTCTCAGCCTACATCCTTGCCCTAGCAGTGAGCTATGTGGTCTACTCAGGACGCGGCCGCTGGACCTACCTCGGCCTCATGGCGGTGGGTCAGTTCGGGCTCACGGCCTTCCTGGTCATCGTCAATGCCGATCCCCACATCTCAGCCATCACAGGTGCGCTCGTCGCCCTCGGTGGCTTCGCAGCTGCCTACTTCTTCAACGGCAAGACTCGGGTCTCGAAGCTCATGCCCGGCACGGGATTCTCCCGGGAGTTCCTCGAGGCAACTATCCGGGGAGCAGAGAAGCTCGATCTGAACCTCCGGATCATTCCCGCTCGACGGGGCATCGACAGCCACCTGCTGGTCTATGGAGACAGGGCTGTGATCCTCTACCCCGTGGCTCTGGACCAGGGCTTCGGAGCCATCGGCCGGCGGATGAGCAGGCTGGGCTACCGGGGCAAGGACATCAACCCCTGGCTCCTTCGGCTCTCCTTCTTCACCTCTCCCTCCTGGAAGTCCCGGGGCGCCTCCCCCGCGCTGGTCCTCGTGGATGTGAACAAGAAGAACGGTGGAGAGGGCAAGGTCATCGGCATCTCCCTCCCCGACAGCAAGCGCAAGGCCGTGGTGGGTGTCCAGCCAGCTCCTCCCCTGAGGAAAGACCGGAACAGCTACGGTGAGAAGCTCATCAGCAACTCCCTGAGGCTCATGGATGACTACAGCATCGAGCTCACCGAGAAGCAGAAGTCCGCTCTCTCCAAGGTGGGTCTCGCCAAGGAGGATCTCGCAGAGTTCGCCATCGAGGAGAATCCCGAGATCGAGACCGAGGCTGAGCTCGAAGCCGACGCAGAAGCAGCTGCAGCAACTGAGAGCACTGTGGACTCCGATTCTGCAGAATCCAGCAGCTCGACCAGGGCCTGAGCTGTTCTCCTAGCCCAGGCTATGGTAGCATAGCACCGACGAAGACTGACCGAGAACTAGAGCACTAGGACCACCACGCTATGACCGTAGAGTTCGCATCACTCCACACCCACTCCCACAACTCAGTGCTCGATGGCTACTCGACCATCCCTGAGTACATCGCTCGAGCCTCCGAGATCGGCATGCGAGGCATGGGCCTCTCCGACCACGGAAACCTCTTCGGCATCAACGACTTCCTCAAGGGCACCAAGGCTGCGGGGATCAAGGGGCTCCCCGGCTGTGAGTTCTATGTGGCTCCCGAGAATCCCGAGGGTGCCTTCGTCCAGGGCCCCGTCTTCTACGGCCCCGACGGCAAGAAGGCTGGAAACAACGATGTGGCCAGCGGAGGATCCTACCTCCACATGACCATCTGGGCCTATAACAATGTGGGGCTCCACAACCTCTTCAGGCTGTCCACATTCTCCTTCAACCCCGAGCGCTACTACTCGAAGCCCCGGATCGACTTCGCCCTCCTGGAGCAGTACTCCGAGGGTCTCATCGTCAGCACCGGCTGCCCCTCCTCGGAGATCAGCACGCGCTTCAGGCTCGGTCAGGATCGCAAGGCCTACGACTACGCAGCAAAGCTCGTGGATGTCTTCGGCAAGGACCGGGTCTTCGTCGAGATCATGGACCACTCCATGAAGATCGACCTCGAGCGCAACCTCATTCCGAAGCAGCTCAAGCTCGCCAAGAAGATGGGGCTGAAGCTCCTCGCCACCAACGACTCCCACTACGCCAACCCCAAGGATGCTCCCCACCACGAGGAGATGCTGGCTAAGCAGTCCGGCAGCAGGATGTCCGACGCGAGCTACGATGAGGGTGGCCGCCGCTTCGCCTTCTCGGGGGACGGCTACTACCTCAAAAGCGCAGAGGAGATGGCCAAGCTCTTCCCCGCCGACGAGTTCCCCAACGCTCTGAGCAGTTCCATCGACATCATGGAGATGATCGACGCTGATCTCGGACTGAAGTTCGACTCCCACCTCCGTCCCGAGCCCAAGATCCCCGAGGGCCACGACCTGAAGAGCTACTACAGGATGAAGGTCAAGGAGGGGCTCAAGAAGCGCTACAAGAACCAGAGCAAGGAAGCTCAGGCCGAGGCTCTGAAGCGGAGCAAGCTCGAAGATGAGGTCATCGTGTCCTCGGGCTTTGCTGGCTACATGCTCGTGGTGGAGGACTACCTGCGCTTCGCTCGGGACAACTTCTCGACTCGAGACGCAGAGGGCAATGTGCTCGCTTCGGCCATCGGCGTGGGTCGAGGCTCCGTGGGTGGAAGCATCCACGCCTACGCTCTGGGAATCTCCGAGCTCGATCCGGTACGCTTCAACCTGATCTTCGAGCGCTTCCTCTCCGCTGGCCGTGGAGCCACCTACCGGGTGACCTACGATGACGGCAGCTACGAGGACATCATCGCTTCGGATATCCGGCAGCTCGAGGGCGGTGGAGAGAAGTACATCCACGAGCTCGAGGTCGGAGATTCGGTGGAACTTTCCCCGGATCTTGCCCTCGCTACGGATCACCACCACTGACGCTCCTCGTTAGTATAGACTCAGACGAATCACAAGGTAAGGAACAGCTGAAGTGGCAGAAGACGAGAAGTACCTCGAGCTCTACAAGCGACACAAGCCCAAGGGCTGGCAGGACATCATCGGCCAGAGAAATGTCGTAGGCTCACTGAAGGCCATGGTCAAGGGCAACAGGGTACCCACCGCCTTCCTCTTCACCGGCCCTCGAGGCTGCGGTAAGACTTCGGCCGCCAAGGTTCTGTCATCTGCCATCAACTGCACCAACGAGAAGGCTAACCTCACCGGCGATGCCTGTGGCGTCTGCGATGTCTGCGTGAACATTCAGAACGATGTCCAGCTCGGCGTGAACTACATCTCCATGGCCAACAAGGGGGGCGTGGACGAGGTCCGGAAGATCGTGGAGCAGGCTCGGCTCGCTCAGCCCGTGAAGCGGACCATCTGGATCCTCGACGAGGTCCACAACCTCAGCGCCGCTGCCTGGGACTCCCTCCTCATCCCCGTGGAGTCCAAGAGCATGCCCTCGCTCTTCATCTTCTGCTCCACCGAGGCCCACAAGATTCCCGAGACCATCAAGTCTCGAATCCAGACTCGACGCTTCGAGCTCGTGGGCGAGGAAGTGCTCCGGCCCTACCTCGACGGTCTCATCGAGTCCGACGGCCTTGAGCTCGAGGACACTCAGATCGAGGCTGCTATCCGGCTCGGCCGGGGCTCAGTTCGAGACACCCTCACCGCGCTGGAGTCCATTCTCAGCACCGGTGAGTTCGAGGAGGCTCTGGGGGAGATGCTTCTGCTCTCGATTCAGAACGCCGATGTGATCGAGATGTTCAAGGTCATCGGACAGTATGCTGGCACCGGTGAGAAGATGCGCTACCTCGCCGAGGACCTCTACAGCGACCTCCGGGACCTCCTTCTTCTCCGCACTAAGGGTGGCGAGGATCTCGTTACAACAGCACCGCTGAAGGATGTGGCCGCCTTCAAGGCTAAGGTCCCAGCGAACCAGCACCTCGCAGCGCTCGACGCTGTGGGTGAGGCAGTCACGGCCATGTCCGTGGGAGCAGCTGACCACAGGATCATCCTCGAGGCAGCGCTACTCAAGTCAGTCCAGAGGCTCAAGCGAGCCGCCCGAGCCGCAGAGGAAGGCTAAGCATGGCAGCAACGATTCAGAAGCGAGTCGC
>Ga0265798_10010783_pt1 | contig 11203 bp, 11 predicted proteins | sample P3T30metagenome_FD_192430 | JGI IMG/M metagenome (GOLD analysis project Ga0265798, IMG submission 192430) | Plant litter microbial communities from East Loma Ridge, Irvine, California - P3 T30 | ecosystem: Environmental > Terrestrial > Plant litter > Unclassified | place: USA: California... | reverse complement strand
CCCCTGGGCATCACCAAAAACTCGCCGAAGCGGTAAGTCTGCGAGTTGCCAATCAGCACCAGGCAGAACATATCGACCAGCGTCACATCCAGCTCGGCTAGGGTGGTGAGGTGAATAGTTTCCTCGGGCCGCGTGACCTGCCGCACGATGGCCACGGGGGTAGTGGGCGCCCGGTGCGCCAGGAAAATCTCGCGCAGCCGGCCCAGCTGCCAGTTGCGTTTCTGGCTGCGCGGATTGTAGAGTGAGGTCACGAAATCGCCCACGGCGGCGGCCGTAATGCGCTTCTCAATTGTGGTCCAGGGCGTCATCAAGTCGGAGAGCGACAAGCAGCAAAAATCGTGGCCGATGGGCGCGCCCAGCCGCGCCGCCGCCGCCTGAAAGGCGCTGATGCCAGGCAGGGTTTGCAGTTGAATATCGGTGCGCTGCTGGCGCGCCGCGTACTCGTACACCAGCGAGGCCATGGCGTAAATGCCCGCGTCGCCGGAGCTGATAACGGCTACGTGCGTGCCCGGCTGGCAGCTGTTCACGGCTAGCTCGGCGCGGGCTTCTTCTTCCGATAGGTCGCGGCCCAGACTCACGCAACTGGGCTTGAGCAGGTGATTAATGAACTGAAAGTAATAGTGATACCCAATCACAATGTCAGCGTCGGCCAGTGCCTGCTGCGCCGCTGGCACCAGGTACGCATCCGAGCCGGGACCAATGCCGATGACGCTTAATTGCATAGTAAACTCTTCAAAATAAGTAGGGAGAAGTAGGGCAGCTCGCGCCCGGCCAGGTCGCTTAGGTCGGTGGTGAGGTACTGCGCGGGCGTGCCCAGGCGCTCGGCGTAGTAGGCCGTGGCGTGGCCCGCCGCCACGGCTGGCCGCACGTAGTCGAGCGCGCCCCGCACCTTGATGAGCACCACGGTTTCAAACGCGCGCAGGTAGCCCTCCAGCGCCGCCGCGCTGGCCAGTAGCGGGATGACGGCCACCTTCTCACGCAGCACCGCCAGCGGCACTTGATGCGCAGCCGTGGCCAGCAAAAAAGAGGGCACGCCGGCAATGATTTCAACCGGCAACTGGTGCGCGTGCAGGTGCGCCAGCAGGTAGGCGAAGGTGCTATAAAAAGTGCTGTCGCCTTCACTCACGAAAGCCACCGTGCGGCCGGCTTCGTAGGCGGCTTTTATATGGTAAAAGGCTTGCTCATACCCCTGTAGCGCCGCCGTGCGGTCGGGGCGCATGGGCAGATACAGGCCGCGCAGCTTGCCTTCGGCCAGGCCCAGCTCGCGCAGGATACCGAGCGAGTAGCTGCTCTGCTGCCCATCGGGCTGCACCGAGCCGGGGTAGTAAACGAGGTCGGCCCGCTGCAAGGCCCGCAAGCCTTTGACGGTAATTAATTCGGGGTCGCCGGGGCCGAGCGACACGCCATAAATCTTGCCTGCTGGGGCTGGGGTAAGAGCCATGCGCTAAATGCCGAGCAGGTTTTTGAGCTGCGGCAGCAGCCCTTTCTTCGCCCCGATTTTCTGTTCTTCCTCGAAGAGAATACCCTTTACGTTGAGGTGGTGGCCCGTTTGCTCTTTGCCTACTTCATCTTCAAAGCCAATCATTTGCGTGCGGTACTTGCAAAGCTGGCAATTCATATTGGGGCTGCCAAACTCGACTTCGGCAATGCGCTCATCTACGGCTTGCAGCAGCAGCTCATCGCTGCCAAAAGAGGAGGTGTAGAGATACTCCTTGGCCGCAGTAGCCCGGTGCGCCTCCACCTGGCTGTAAATGCGCTTGAGCAGCACGCCGGTAAACAGGAATACCGGCAGCACCACCACGCGCCGGTAGGGCAGGCGCTCGACCAGCGGCAGCGTGTCGGCTAGCAGGGGCTTGGTTACGCCCACGTAGGCAGTAGTGGCGAAGCCGAAGCCCAGGCCCTCCCAAATGAGGCGCGTGAGCTTGGCTACTTCCGAGTTGGCGTCGGGGTCGTTGGTGCCGCGGCCCACCACTAACAGGCAGCACTCCTCGCGGGGCACGGGCGGTTGGCCCGCCTCGGCTTGCTGCACCATCTGGCGGGCCAGCTGCAAGAGCGGCGCCGAAATGCCCAGGTGCCGCCCCAAGGTGATTTTGAGGTCGGGGTACTGCTGTTGCAGCGAGTTCATCTCGAACGGAATATCGTTCTTGGCGTGCCCGCCGGCGAATAATATGGCCGGGATGGCCGTGATGTTGCGTACCCCTTGCTGGTACATGCGCTCGACGGCGGCGGCATAAATGGGGTGGGCAAACTCCAGGAAACCGTAGTCAATAAGACGGTCGGGGTAGCGCGGCACCAGGCCCGCCACTAGCTCCTGAAAGCCGGCCGTACCCTCCTTATCGCGGCTGCCGTGCCCACATATCAAAATACCTTGTTTGGTTGCCATGCGTCCGTTTAGTAGGTGAGGGGTGACCTAGGGGCGTCAAAAACCGCCAGTGGATTGGGGTATAAAAACCGGTAATTCAAGGCGGCTTTTAGCTTATCAGAATTCACCACCTTATAGGGCAGGTTTTGCACCGGCCCCATGTCGGGCAGCGCGAAGCCCCGCGCTGCCGCGGCTGCGGCGTAGTAGGCGCGCCGGGTGGGGTGTGCATCGGCGCAGGCGTTAAATACCTCGCCCCAGGCCTGCTGGCGCACAATTTCGTGGATAATGCGCACGCAGTCATCGCGGTGAATCACGTTCATGGGCGAATCGGCGGCCCGACTGCGCCGCTGAATGGCGGCGGCGCTATCCGGCAGCCGGTCGTAGCCAATGAGCCCGCCAAAGCGCAGCACCGTTGTGCGAAAAGCGGCTTCCTGCTGCAACAGCTGTTCGAGCTGGTGCACCACGATACCGCCCGGCTTGGTGGGTGCCGGCACACTTTCTTCGGTAGCCAGCTGCTCCTCATCAGCATACACCGACGTGGAGCTGATGTACAGCACCTGCTGTACCCCGCTGGCCCGCGCCCGCCCGATGAGCTGCGCAAACTGCGCCAATTGCTCGCCCTCAGATTTGCCCCGCTGGGGCGGCACCGTGATAAGCAGCGTCGGCGTGTGCCAGAAGGCACTAGCAGGCGGGGCCGTTGCAGCCGTTAGCGCTAGCTCGAAGGCGGGCAGGCCCAGCTCCCTTACCTGGGCGGCGCCAGCGGCAGTAGTGCGGGAAACGGCCACTTCATAGCCCTGCGCTTGCAGGTACTGGGCCAGGGGCAGGCCGAGCCACCCGCCACCCAGCACGCTAATGCGCTGGCTAGCCGGCTCGGGCAGAAAGGGAAGTTTAGCAGCCATAACTAAGCATTTTTGGCCGGTTAACCCTGATATAGCACGGCGTCAGCCAGTGGCTCACCCGCCAGCAAGTGGCTTTTTACCAAGCCCTCGGCTTTGTCGGCCGTGAGGCCTTGGTACCAAGTGCCTTCCGGATGAATAAAGACTACCGGGCCGTGCGGGCACTGGTCGGTGCACTGGGTGCGCACGGTGTGCAGGTGCGGCTTGGCCCCGGCCGCCACAATGGCGGCCCTTAGCTGGGTGGTAGTAGCTGCGGAGCCTTTTTTTAGGCAAGAGTCGCCGTTACAGACAAAGGCTATACGCTGAACGGTAGAAAGGTCTTTTGCCATGAGTTGCCGCTATTCTGTCGGCCGTGAAGCTGACGCGCTGCCGGACAAAAACAATGAGCAACCGACAGTACTGCTGCGGTACTGGCTTGGCGACCCACGGCTTTTCTCCCGAAAGCAAGGTGGAGGTAAAGCTGACTGGCAGGTCTTCTGGCTCGTTCAACACCTGAGGCCTTCCCGTAGCGGCGCTACAGTGGCGTGTACTCAGGTGCGGGGGCTGAACTTACAGCAGCGGGAACTGCTCCGGATTTACACCGGATTCCCTTTTAAGTGCTTTCGCAAGCGAAGCACACCACTCAACGAGGCAAAGGTAAGATTGGCCCGACGTTTCTGGCGTGCTGCTGCCCTTGGCAGCTGCCGGTTTGGTAGGGCTGCTAAATGATGCTTACTTAAAAGTCACCTGATTGGTGCTCGATGGCAAACCCGAACAAGAGGCTTTGCTGCCTCGCAGGGCGGGCATACTCCACTGGCCACCTGCTGCAACGTGTTGGGTATAGCGTTGGGCAGGTCTCGAAGTGTGCGGAACGGGGCAGCAAGGCTTTGCAAAAGAGGTGCTGAAAATCGGGTTAATAATGTAGGTACACGATTCGCCCACTTTGCGCAGCTTACCTCCGCGCCACCCGGTTTGTCGTGCCCGCTAATGCCCCTTTAAAAGCTTTTTTTAAGAAGAAAAAAAATCGATTCGGCTTGTTTTGAAAGTCTTTAAAAGATTCTTTAAACGTTCTTTATTCTTTAGGGGCTCATAACGTGCTGTATGTTAGTTTTTTGTGAAGATTGAACCGGAAAATCGGCCGTTCTGAACCGGAAAATCGGCCGTTCTGAACCGGAAAATCGGCCGTTCTGAACCGGAAAATCGGCCGTTCAAACCGGAAAATCGGCCGTTCAAACCGGAAGACATCCGTACCTTTTCCGGTATCAACGGCCAATCTTCCGGTTTACCCTATGAACGGACCCCTGAACGGACTACAAACTAGGCTCCACGAGGTAGCCTTTCTGAGCAATACCTTTGTGCGCTCGCCCCTGGCACTCAGCAATGTAGAAGCACGCATTTTTGCTTTGGCGCTGGGGTGCCTGCATCAGAAGCAGGATACGCTGGCATTCCGCATCCACTTCAATGACATCACGCGCGGCGGCAATACGGGCGGTAAGCAGTACACGGAGTTGGCGGCCGCACAGACGCGCCTGACTCAGCCGATAATCAATACCTCTCTCAAAAATGGGAAGAAGCGCCGCGATGCTATTTCCCTGTTTAACATCCTGAGTCTTGACGAGGGTACTAACCTAATAACGGGGGAATTCAACCCCCGGTTGAAGGAACATTTGCTGGATTTGACGGGCAAGTTCACGACCGTAGAACTGGAGTCGTTGCTTACGCTGAAAAACGCGCACAGCCAACGCTTGTTCTGGATAATGCGCAGCTACCACAACCAAACCTGGGAGGAGCCCATACCCTTTGATACGCTGCGGGAGTGGCTGTTTGGGGAGAACTCTGAGCAGTACACCGATTGGACGGACTTTAACCGGTACGTACTCAAACCCGCGATTGAGGAGTTTCGCATTATCGGCTGGGAGGTGACTGTGACCATCCAGCGGCGTGGCCGGCGGGTAGAAGCACTGGTGTTCAAGATGGCTAATACGCAAGAGCCGTTGCTGCCTGTGGTGAAGGCTAAGAAGGTGCTGACGCTAACCGAGATTGAGGAATTTCGCCGGATGCTGGAGTCAACCTATCGGGAGTTGCCGGCGCTGTATGACCGCTTACGACTCGACTTTGAACTCAAAGAGTATCAAGCGCGCGAAGTTGTCCAGAATGTGAAGGATTTGACATCCTATCAGGCCGTCGCTAAAGTGCTCCACGATGTACGGCTGGCGCTGGTCAATCGCAAGCCTATCAAGTCGATACCCGCTTATACCCTTAGCCAAATCAAGGCTGTGCTGCCCGTGTACCAGCCGTTGGGAGCAGTGGCTGTCGCCCCGGCCAAAAGTGCCCGCCCTACGTCTGAAGCATCGCAGACGCAGCTGCGAGCGGCCCGCGAGCGCTTACTGTTTGTGCAGCAAGAGGCTCCAACTAATCTGTTTTCTGAGCAGGAAAGAGTAGCTCGTATCGCTGAAATTGAAGCTGAAATTGAATTGTTAATTAAAAAGCTAGGGATGTAAATTGCTGAAATAGAGTAAGTAAGCAGGTGTTGCTATTCACCTGCTTTAGCTGGTATTCTTCGAGCAAAGCCCCGAGTTCAGTTGGCACCCCGGCATGATGCTCAAGGGGGCCAAGCTCCAGGTGCCCAACCTAGTGGACCCGTGCAGCCGGTTTTCGTTTGTTAATTACCTCAAGCAAATCGGGCGGCTTTTCCACTTCTGCACCAAGGAAGACATCTTCATTACCCGGCACGAGTACAACCAATATTGCCGCTGGGTGGCGGCCCAGCGGCCGGCCAGTTTGGGCACCGCGTGGAGCGCGTGGAATACGCCGCCGACCTGGGCCTGTACGCCGTGACGGTGCGCGCCCTGGCCACCAGCCAGGCCGCCACCTACTACGTCCGCCACGTGGTGCTGGGCGTGGGCAGCCGGGCCAGCTGCCCGCCTTTTGCGCCGGCCTGCCGCCCGAGCGGGTGCTGCACTCGGCCGATTACCTGTGCCGCAAGGCCCAGCCTGCCGGCGGGCGCGGCCATCAGCATCATGGGCTCGGGGCAGAGCGCGGCCGAGGTATTCTACGACCTGCTCACCGACCCGGCCGGGCCGGGGTATTCGCTGGCCTGGTTTAGCCGCGCCGACCGCTTTTACCCGATGGAATATTCCAAGCTGACGCTGGAATTTACTTCGCCCGACTACGTAGACTACTTCTACGACCTGCCGCCTGCCCACAAGAAGCGGGTGCTGGCCGGCCAGGACAGCTTTCGCAAAGGCATTAATTTTGAGCTGATTAACGCCACCTACGACGAGTTGTACGACCGTTCGGCGCTGGGCGAGCCGCTGGCTGTGCACATCCAGCCCACCTGCGAGCTGACGGCCTTGGCCACCCCGTAGGGCCTAGCCCTTACGCTGCACCAGCACCAGCAGGGCTACACCTTCACGCCACCGACGTGGTTATCCTGGCAACCGGCGGCTACCAGAGCACGCCGCCGGCCTTCCTGGCGCCCGGGCGGGCGCACATGTGCTGGGATGCCGAGGGGCGCTTCGCGGTGGCTCGCAACTACGCCATCGACCAGTCGGGCCGGGGCATTTTCGTGCAGAACGCTGAGCTGCACACCCACGGCTTCGTGGCCCCCGACCTGGACCCCTACTGCAACGCCTGAATTCTCAGCGAGATTCTGGGCACCGAGCACTGCCAGCTCGACCGCCGCATCGCCTTCCAAACGTTTGGCGCGCCCGAGCCGGCTCGGGCTCCGGCCGCCGCGCCCAGCCCCTCGCCCATACCTACGACCTTTCTAGCCGGTAAAGAAAGCCTGCTTGGAAAATGGTTAATCTACTAGCGTATGGACCGATAAATACCTGCCTAGTCTGGCTAAGTAAAGCAAGAAGAACCAAGAACTTCAACTGCCCGCGCCGCGCTTGGTGCTCCTTGTTGCCACTAATGCTAGGTTCATCCTACATGCTCCGTAGCTCGATATGCACTTGGTAAATAATAGCGGCCGAGGCCGTGGCTAGGCTCCATTGGCGTTATCGCACTAAGAAATAAGGAAAGCGGCGTGAACTTGCAGCGCGAACCCGTAACCTAGTCTACCTGCCAAATGCCCGCTGCCCCCTGCTCTCTCATCTACTTGGCCTATGGCTCCCCAGACTTGCACGCGGAAGCGCTCTACAGCCTGCTTTCGTACTACCAAGTGGCCCGGTCGCCCGTGCGGGTGCTCATCTATACCGATGCGGCGGCCGCATTCAAGCAAGTGCTGGGGGAGCGGCCCGGCATCTACTACCCCGCCGTAACCCCCGCCGAGTGGCAGAGCTGGCGGGGCAGCAGCAATAAAGTGTACTTGCTGAAAATAGGGGTGCTGACCCACGCTGCGCAGCATTACCCCGGCAATTTGCTTTTTGTGGATACCGACACCATTTGGCAGGCCGACCCCGTGCCCCTGTTTACCCAAATCGAGCACGGCCAGTTTGTGATGCACGTGAGCGAGGGCAAGCTGGCGACGGGCAATGAGCTAAGTCGCAAAATATACCGCCGCTTGAAGGGTCGCGTGTTTGAGGTGGCGCACCGCCAGCTTTCCCTTGATAGCACGACAGTGCTTTATAATTCGGGCCTGCTCGGCCTACGCTCAGACCTAGCCGCGCAGCTGGCGCAAGTAGTGCTGCTGGCCGACCAGCTGTACGCGGCTTATAACAAGCACATGATGGAGCAGCTGGCCTTCAGTATGTGGTTTGCCGGAACTGGCAAAATTGCGGAAGCGGCGCCCTACGTGCTGCACTACTGGAATCTGAAGGCCGCCCGCCCACTGCTGACGAGTATTTTTCAGCAGCACGCCCCGCACTCCCTGGAAGTGTTCTATAAAAAAGCCACCGCGCTGAATTTAAGCGCGCTGCACGAATCGGAGATGCAATACCGTGCGTTGCCCTCCTGGCGCCGGTCGCTGCTCAAACTACTGGGCCGCCAGTGGCAACTTACTGTCCCCGGGCAATAATGCTGCGCGCCGCTAGGGTGAACCCGCGTTAGGCTCACCCTAGCCAGGTGCTAGCCGTTTTTGGTAGGGCTTTTCTAGTACTTGCGCATCGCCTGGCAGCGGCGTAGGCCGCAAAAGCAATATCCCGGAATTCGGGGTGAATTCCGGGATATTGCGGGTTTTGGCCCGCCGAACGGTTAGCGCTCCAGCAGGATTTCCGTACCCAAAATCACCAGGTCTACCCGGCCTTTCAGCGTCTGGTCGATGAAGGGCGTGTTCTGGGATTTAGACTTCATGAAGTCCCGCGTGAAGGTCGTTTCTGCTGCGGTATCGAACAAGAGACAATCGGCTGGCTGGCCGACTGCGATGGCGGGTACCGGCAGGCCCATCAGGCGGCGGGGCTCCGCCGAGTAGCGCTTTACCACCAAGTCCCACCCAAATTTTTTGGGCTCGACGAAGTGGTGATAGAGCGATACCAGGGCCGTATCCAAGCCGGTGATGCCATTGGGTGCGCTGATGAAATCCTGCGCTTTTTCAAACGGCGTGTGCGGCGCGTGGTCGGTGGCAATGAGGTCGAATACGCCTTCGACCAGCCCCTCCAGCAGGGCATCACAGTCGGCCTGCGTCCGCAGCGGCGGGTTCATCTTATAGTTCGTGTCGTAGTCGCCGATGTGCTCGTCGGTAAACATCAGGTGGTGCGGGGCCACTTCGGCCGTCACCTTCACATCGCCGCGCGATTTCCACCAGCGGATGGTTTCCATGCCGAGCTTGCTGGATACGTGCTGGATGTGCACGTGCGCGCCCGCCGCCCGGGCCAGGCGGATGTCGCGGTCGATGATGATTTCCTCCGCGCAAGCCGGCGAGCCCTTGATTCCCAGCCGGTAGCTCATCACCCCTTCGTTGAGGGCGCGCGGCCCGGCTAGCTCCGGCACCTCGCAGTGGCTGGCAAAAAACATCCCGAACTCGGTGGCGTACTGCATCGCCCGCAGCAGCACCGCCGGGTCGGCGGTGGTGTCCCCGTCGTCGGTGAGCATCTTCACCCCGAGGCCGCGCATGCCCTCGATTTCCGCTAGCTCCTTGCCCTCGCGGTTCTTGGTGACGCAGCCCGACGTGTACACCGGAATGCGGGACCGGTGCTTGGCATTTTCCAGCACGGTGGCTATGGCCGTCGCCGAGTCGAGGGCCGGGCGGGTGTTGGGCATCATCACCACGCCGGTAATGCCGCCATTAATGGCCGCTTCGCTGCCCGTGGTGATGGTTTCCTTGTTCTCGAAGCCAGGAGCGCGGAAATGGACGTGGGCATCAAACATGCCGGGCATCAAAACCCGGCCCCGCGCGTCGATGACGCGGGCACCCTCGGGAATGGCTAGGTTGCTGCCGATGTCCTGGATTTTTCCTTCGCTAATCAGGACATCGCCTTCAAGAAGCACGGGTGAATTTTCGGAGGCAATACGAGCGTTTTGAAGGAGGAGCATGAAGTGATAATTTCTGTAAACCGCAAGGGTTATGGAAGAGGTAAGGTAAAGAGTGGCGGTAGCCGCTGCGCCCGGCAATTAGGGCACGAGCAGTGCGGCGCTAGCCCGCTGCCGCGTGGCATAGGTCGATTCCTGCTTCGGAAATTCTCCGCCCGGCGTGAGCCAATCGAGCACGGCCATGCGAATGGAGATGCCGTTTTCGACCTGGTTGGTGATAAGGCTGCGCTCGTAGTCCATGACGGCATCGCACAGCTCGACTCCCCGGTTTACGGGGCCGGGGTGCATGATGTAGAGGCCCCGGTCGCGGATTTCTGCCAGCCGGGTATTGGTAATGCCGTACACCCGGTGGTATTCGCGGAGGCTGGGGAAAAACTGCACGTCCTGGCGCTCCATCTGCACGCGGAGCAGGTACACCACATCGGGTGCCCAGGCCAGCGCCGCCTCATAGTCGGTAAAGCGCCGGATGCTAGCCGGGACGTACTTGGGCACCAGCGACCCCGGGCCGAGGTACGCGACCTCAACGCCCAGCTTTTGCAGCAGGGTGCTGGTGGAGCGCGCAACGCGGGAGTGGAGGATATCCCCGATAATGAGGACTTTTTTGCCCCGGGGGTCCGGAAATTTCTCTTTGATAGTGAAGGCGTCCAGTAGGGCCTGGGTGGGGTGCTCGTGCGCCCCGTCGCCGGCATTGATGACCGACGCCGTGGTTTGGCGGGCAATCATGCCGGGCAGGCCGGGGTGACTGTGGCGGACGATGATATAATCGGTGCGCATGGCCTGGAGCGTCTCGATTGTCTCGCGCACCGACTCGCCCTTGGTGATGGAGGAGTGGGCGACGTCGAAATTCGTTACCTCCGCCGAGAGGCGTTTAGCCGCGACCTCGAAGGAAGAGTGCGTCCGGGTGCTGGCCTCGTAAAACAGCATGAGCACGGACTTGCCCTCGAGGGCAGGAATTTTCTTCACCGAGTGGGTGAACAGTTTTTTAAAGGACGTGGATTGGTCGAGCAGGAACTCGATTTCCTCACGGTGAAGGGATGCGATGTCTAGCAGGTCTTTACGTGCCATACCTAATAGTTGAGGAAAATGAGATTAGCTAGCTAAAAAGGACAAAGTGAAGGCTTCTTCGCCACTACCCCTGGCGGAGAAGCCGGCTGCCGGTGGGGGCCGAGGCCCTGGTGGCCAAGGCGGGGGCTGGCGGCCAAGCGGGTGGAGCGGTTTGCTGGATAAAGGGCTTGCCAGGCAATAGCAACGAACTCAGCGGGCACAAAAAAACCGTTTCGGAATCCGAAACGGTAGCGGGGCAACAAGCGGAAAAAATAACGGAAATGCCAAAGGCAAAATTGACAAAACCGATAGTGGTGAAGACCTTGCGGTCCACTCGCGGTTCCTTGCTGAGCAGAGTTCCGCGCTTCGTCAACAAGTTTTTTGGTTGAAGCACGGTGCAAAGCTACGGCATTGTTACGTAACCATTGAGCAGGTTAGACAAGATTTTCTGTCGAGGCGAAAGTACGCATTGCAAATAAACGAGTAAATAACCTGCGGTTTAATGCGCTAC
>Ga0265798_10010782_pt1 | contig 11203 bp, 8 predicted proteins | sample P3T30metagenome_FD_192430 | JGI IMG/M metagenome (GOLD analysis project Ga0265798, IMG submission 192430) | Plant litter microbial communities from East Loma Ridge, Irvine, California - P3 T30 | ecosystem: Environmental > Terrestrial > Plant litter > Unclassified | place: USA: California... | reverse complement strand
GTTGTCTTGCTCTGGATGTAGTATTCATTTTGGAGGAAGGGCGGGTCGTGCGCCTCGTAGAGTGTCGTTGAGCCATCGAAGGCGACGTTTCGAGTGCGACCAGCTTCTATAAGAGCGATGTCTTCGGCTTTTAGGCGGCGGAGTCGCAGCTTGGAAATGTGCGCATCGAGGAGGGACGACAAGTGGTATGATGGGCCATTGGGGTTGTGGATGAAGGTGCCGTAGATCATGAACGAAGTCTGATTTGAGTCGACGGGCGTGTAGTCTGGCAACTCATCCGCTAGATTGATATTGGGATGAATGTTCGTCGCAATTGCTGGAGGTGCTGCCACCGGTGGCGCGACACCTATGGCTGCTTCATAGGAGGGTATCGGTGGCGACGCAGGTTGCGCGCCGCTCGTAGACCCAGGGGCTGTCGCTGATGGTTGCGCCGTCGCGCTGTTGGGAGCATTCTGTCCGGGAGCAATGTTCATCGTCTACACCACGAATCTTCGTCGGTCGCCAAATGATGTCCATTCTGGTCGGAGTGACGTACTTGTTCGAGGCTTGGGGATCTTGGGCCTCTCGGCCCGCAGCAAGGGTTGCAGTTCCCGACGCGGCCCCAAAACACCTGCCGTCAACAACACTGTGTTAAGATGCACCATACTTCGATGCACCATACTTCGTACCTCGATTTGACACTCGAGATTTGTTGTATTACTTCTATTTGTCTCGCAGATCAACGGTGCAAGTAAGGATCCTGATCCAGTTCATGTGCCCATTATCCAAGAGACTTCGTCAGTCTGCTTATCTCGAGGCCAGGCGAATCGCAGGTGCTTGCATCGAGTTCATTGGACAGGGCGGTGTAATGTCTTTTCAAGCGACCAAGTCTCTTTTGAGCGATACGATCGACCCACTTGTTGTCTAGCATCCGTCGACCTTGCGGCCGTAAGCAAGGGCAAAAGCATGGTGATGTGGTAGCAAAGACTAATACTTGGGTCTACTACACGAGCGCCTGCATCAGAAGCAAAGCCACGTTCCAATCCACTTTCCTTTCCCTTTCCACCCCTTCTCCTCAGGCTCCATATCGTCCTTGGTATACACATCCGTCTCAAGATCCATCTCACTCGCTTTGCGCAATTTCGTGCGCTTGAGCAGCTTCCATATCACAATCATCAGGAAAAATATGGGCAGCTCAAGGTAGAAGCTAACAAAGTCGATCGGGGAGAACTTCGGACTGAAAGCAGTCCACCCCTGCACCAGAACAATGAAGCTGTTCAATACGACGCAGAGAATTGGTCCCCATGGATACGTCCAATTAACAAACGGCAACATGTGTTCTTTGCCTTGCGCTTTGAGGCCGGCGCGGAAACGCAGCGATGCGATGCCAATGCTTATCCAGGAGAGTTGGTTCGACACACCGACGATGTTTTGCAGCCACGTCCACAGCTGACCAGATCCCGCGAAGGAGAGCGAAAAGAGCACGATCGAGACTAAGCTCGTCGTTATGACCGCCACCCACGGGACTTGGTACCGCGTCAATTTCGTGAACACCTTCGGCGCATGACCATTCGCGCCGAGCGTGTAGAGCAATCGTGACCCAGCGTACAGCGCGTGGTTGCCCGCGGAAATGACGCTCGTGAGAATGACCGCGTTGACGAACGAGCCTGCTGCTTTCGAGCCGGCCATTTGAAACGCGATGGTAAAGGGCGAAGTGCGACTGCTCTTAGTGCTGAGACCAGGATAGTCATACGGGACGTTGAGACCGATCATGAGGGCGGAAAGGACGTAGAACAGCAGAATGCGCCAGAACACGTTCTTGACAACTTTCGGGAGCACGCGTGCTGGGTCTTTCGTTTCTCCCGCCGTGATCGCGATGGACTCAGTTCCACCGTACGCGAACGATGCCGTGACGAAGACTGATGCGAGTCCTCCAATGCCGCCCACGAACGGCGCGTCGCCTTTCTGGAAGAATTTGCCACCAATGTAGCCAAATCCTTGATTCCCGCCTGCATTGACTGCGATGCTGAGAATGATGAAGATGATGATCGTGACGACTTTGAGGAGGCTGAGCCAGTATTCCAACTCGCCGTATGCGCGCACATCGATGATGTTTGCAAGGACAATGAGCACCCATACGATGATTCCGAGTGCGTACCACGGGAAATCGTCGGTCCAGTATTGAACGAGTAGTTGCAGCGCAACGAGATCCGCCGCCGTCGACACCGCGTCGTTGAACCAGTAATTCCACGTCATCGCGAAACCGAAGGAGTCGTCAACGAATCGTCCAGCAAATGTGCAAAATGACCCAGCGACAGGCACGAAAGCGGCCATCTCGCCTAGCGAAAGCATTGTGAGGAAGACGATACCGCCCACGATGGAGTAGCATATTAGCAGCGATCCTGGGCCGCCGGTTGCAAGTGCTTTTCCAGTTCCCAAAAATAATCCTGTGCCGATGGTACCGCCAATAGCTATCATCTGGACTTGTCGCGCGGAGAGGGAGCGACGAAGACGGTCTTCGTTGACGATGTGCTCATGGTTACGATCGAGCGAGTCCGGCGATGTCGGATGATTGTTTGCGCCCTTCTCGGTATCTAGAGTCGCCATATCACACAGCGAAACGTGGTGTTGAAGTAGGAAGGGTAAAGAAGACCACGAAGCCTTCTAGGCGGACGGTAGCGCATCATGGCAGAGGCTTGCGCTGCTGATCACTTGTCTTGAATGTAACAGAGCACGCAATATTATCGAGAAAGGATTGGTTGCGAAGATCAGAGTTTGAGTAACGTCTAACCAGAAGGGAAGGTCGCACTTTCGTGGTTAGCAGATTACCCCTCACGGAAGTGCTGTTACGGCACTCGCAAAAATGTGTGATTGCATCATCGGCTTGCTACTTGTTACCACTCGGAGTGTACAACCCATCATCCAGACAATTCTACTTACTTCCTTGTACAACATGATCAACGGATAAGAGCATAACCGTTTCAGACTACGTCGAATGGCAATATAAGATGCTCAGCACTCCTGCTTCAACACCTTTACCAAGCAGGCAGAAATTTCCAAATTTTAATTATCAATCATGTTCAAGGATATACACGCTTGTATATTTCCGCCGCTCTAGTCATATCATACACAATAAAAGAGTAAGTTGTCAAACCCCGCCACATCCCTTCTGTACGTCACCATCTTTCGTTCCCGTCGTCCAGACACCAACATTATTCATACGCATAAAACCGTAAAAGCTCAACATATCCTCCTGGCTCGATCCCCGCGATTCCAATTCCTCACGCCCGTCCCTGCGTGGCCTCCGGCTTATCTCCTCGAGTGCGACAGCCGCAACACTGCTTTTGTTACGAGAGTGCGCACCATATCTGCCAGCCTTATCGTCGGGGTAGCCGGTGGCGCGTTCCGTGGTACTAAAAAGAGCGAGGAAGTAGAATTTGAAGAGGGGTCGTATGGCTGGTGCGCACGCAGTGGCTATGGCGAGGTTGACTTCGACGACGGAGAGCGTGACTTCGACGCTGTGGAAAGGATCGCGGCTGGGATCGGGGAAGTAGAAGAGTCGTACGAGACCGACGACGCGGATTATGCTTACTGCCGTGACACTGGTTGAGCTGCGTCAGTCGAGAACAATGGTGGGCGGAAGGCGATACTCACACTGCTCCTGATGCAAAGCAGCAGAGCACTGCAATCTTGGTCGCTGTCCGCATCTTCAAGCCCAAGAAAACATAAAACGGCAGAGCGAGGACAAGAACGTCAGTAAAGATCGTCAGACTTGAGATCGTAACGTGGAACTCTGATCCAATGCATGCTGCATCTGGATAACTAGCTGGATCCCACACTGCCGGTATGGGGTAGCATTGAAGGACCACAACGCAGAAGATCGCAACAGCTTGAAGCGCAGTGAAACCAATGAGAACGTATACGACTGTCCGAATGCCCCGTCTTCTCTCTCCGAGCCGCAGGATGAAGACGAGGACGGAGCATTTTACTAGCGCGAGGATTGGATTGTAGAAGATTTGCGCGATGTAGAACCACCAGAGGCCGGGCGAGGGGTCGTAGTCGACAGGGACGTCCTCTTGTTGCCATCCGAAGTAGCCGAGCTTGATGTCTGTTTGTGTAAATAACTCGTCTCGAAGAACGCGCATTGAGCTTACACATGTAGAACGGACCGCACATCAGCACAGAACATAGCTCGGCAGGCACCATAAGCCAATCATCCAGTCCCCATGTTCGCGTGACTTTAAGTCGTGACCACACCCTTATGACGAAGGCCACTAGGGCAAGTGAAGAAAAGAAGAAGGTAATAAAGAGTCCGATGAACTGTAGTGCCGGCGTGGGAATGGCGAAGACGTCGGGCGTATTGGGAACCATGGCTGCGGTGTTGAATTACTAGAAATTAAGAAGAAGAGAATACAAAAATCCTGAACGCACTCCGCCAGCGAAAACATGTTCGATTGACTTGATACTTAAGGCACATGCCAACTGCGGGGAGGAAATAGCGTCGGACTGATGACTGCTTTGTAGACTTGTTTCATGCAACTTAAGATCGCTCGGTTGCAGTCGGTGCTGCATGGTGGATTTGCGCTGTCTGGGGTTCTGCTCGTCTACATACCTGCGAAAACTATTGTCAAAGCATGTCAGTCGAGAGTGTTTGGCTACCCACTTTGTAGGTGTAAACAAGATCGAAGAGCACAGGGCGGCGTTGTCGATCCTCCTTTTTAGCGACGGGTCCTTTCTCAAAACAGGCGATCCGAGTCAAGCATCTTGTCACCCTACGGACTTGATGCCAAACGTCGCAATCGTTGCGATGATACCTGGCTTCGCTTTCGATTGATCTACGCACACAAGGCTGCACGTCACGCACACTTGTTTCCCAATTCAGACAGCGTGCGCGAAGGCGACTGGTGATCGACGTCGCGTAAGAATTACCGTAGGTACTCGACACACCTGAAACAACTGCATAGAAAGAGCCTCAATGTCCGAACATGCAGCCAACGCGCTCTTGGGAACATGAATCGTGTCAACAACCATCGCGTTGAGATGCCGCATTGAAGAGGATTCATCGAAAAGAGCTTGGAAGAGATGTGACTTCGAACTTCCAGTCACCTTGTCTCGGACCTCTCCGAATGCATCAATTCCTCGATTCATGAGGTAGTACTGCTGGAGATGTTTATCTTCATCTCAGGGCCTGTTCTTGCTGTTTATTGTCACGGTCCACTCACTCTTTTTCATCTCGGCTGAGACCCACTCTCGTTCTGTTTCTTCTCCATTCGTTTGTTTCGGCCATCATGCGAACCCATGGTGGAGCTATTGTGGCAAGAGTGCTGCAATATGCATACTACACAGGCGCCCAAACGGTTGTTGTAGGAGGCGAGATAGTCGGTGAGATCCTCATCGTCACGATGTGATTGACTGGTGTTGCTAAGTCTCTCCAGCTGCCACGGTCAATAATGTCGACACCGCCCAAATCGCAATTGACGGAAGCATCGGTCCCGCGGTCTACCAGTTCACGGATGGCGTTTTAGCAAACCTAAAGTCTATGCGACTCAGCAATGCGTCATTCTTTGACTTCGGTCCCGCGGGAAAGGTATTCTCTAGCGGCATGTGTAAGACGTATCCTGGCGACGCCGCCTGGCCAACTACAGACACATGGAATGCATTGAACTTGGTGACGGGCGGCGCGCTCTTCGATACCGTGCCGATTGGAGCTGTATGCTATGAAGGACCACATTACAAGGCAGCGGAGTGCCAGACTCTCTTGGAGAACTGGGGAGATCCATACATCCAGTGAGCTTAATGTGCAATCTGCCTGAGTGTTGTACTATGCTAAGATCTCACAGCCATAACGTCGCGGGATCAGTAATGAACCCGCTCTTCCAGGGCGCGACATGTTTGCCGCAACACGCTGCGAACGGTGGCGCATGTGATCTTGGCGGCTTTCCACCAAAGGCACTTAAGATCACGACCGTCGCACAAGTCCAGCTCGCCGTGAATTTTGCCCGAAACACTGGGGTTCGTCTCGTCGTTCACAACACCGGTCATGACTACCTCGGAAAGTCGATCGGTGCCGGCGCCCTATCGATCTGGACAAACAATCTCAAATCTATTGACTTCATGCCTGCGTACAGCTCGCTAAGCTCGTCGTACAAGGGCCCGGCCATGCGATTGGGTGCAGGTGTCGAGGTGTATGAGCTTTATGAGGCTGCGAACGAGTATGGTGTCTCTGCCTTGGGCGGAGAGTGTCAGGTAGGTAGTAATGGTTGCACGATACAGCCAGAAGACGCTGACATAGATCCAGACCGTTGGTGTTGCTGGCGGATATGTCGCAGGTGGTGGCCATTCACCTCTTACTTCTAAGTATGGTCTTGCTGCTGATCATGTTCTCAGCATGGACGTTGTGACTCCAGATGGTCGCTTTGTTACCGCTGACGAGAGGAGCAACGTCGACTTGTTCTGGGCTTTGCGCGGTGGGGGTGGAGGCACATTCGGAGTAGTGACATCGGTCACCTTCAAGGTGTATCCGAAGATGACCATGTCGGGTATGTTACGATGATTTTCCTGACCCCGACAGCGCTAATGGGCGCAGGAATGACTTTCACCATCACGTCTGGCGCTTCCGGCACGGTCACCAACGACGTGTTCTGGGCCGGTATCTCGGCGTACTGGCGTCGCTTTCCAGGATTTGCCGACCAAGGTAGCTACGGCTACTCGTCTATCTTTCCGACTGGAGACGGAGGCTTCATCTGGGACGTGCGTCCCTGGGTCGTCCCAAACATGACGCTCATCGACTTCAAGCGCATGTCCGCGATCCTCGTCACTGAATGGCAATCTCTCGGCTTCATTGCTGATGCCGACATCGCCTACTTCCAATACGACAATTTCTACGATATGTGGAGTACTTCCTTCCCACCTGATGGCATCGCTACTCCTAACGTGCGCACTGCGTCGCGTCTGTTCCCGAAAGAGAATTGGGTCAATCCTGGCTTGCTCAGCGACACCATGGCTTTCATCCAGCATGCAATCAACAATGGATCTTCTCTCATCTCGTACAATATCAACGGCGCGGCACCGCCTGGTGCTGCACCAAATGCCGTCGGCCCCGCCTGGCGCAACGCCTACATGTTCGCCATCGTTGGCACAATTTGGAATGAGAAGCTTCCGCAGTCTGAGATTGACGCGGTGAATCGCCGCATCACGGAGAATTGGACGGCTTCGTTGCGGAGTTTGACGCCTGGCGGTGGTACTTATCTGAATGAGGCCGATGTGATGGATCCGGATTGGCAGAAGGCGTTTTATGGGTACGACAACTATCTGAGACTGTCGAGCATCAAGCAGACATTCGATCCGTGGGGCTTATTCTATGCGCCGACTGGGGTTGGAAGTGAAGGCTGGACTGTGGAGGGGCAGAAGGGATATGTTACGACGCAGACTGGGAGGCTATGTAGGGACTGACTGAGATCCGGGAACGTCTTCCCCGAATTACCTGAAGTTGGTAAGTAATGCACAATGCCCTTTACCCATCGCCGAGGCGCACCATCACTGAGACGCGTAACGTTCTCGAGTTGCCGCTTGGCTGTCTTTCAGGCCCGAAAATCACGCGTCGCAGTCATCGGTACATCTCGCTAATGAGTAGTGTACGTTACCTTTTATAGAATGTGGCTTTATGTCAGGCTTTGTCCCTTCATCGCTCCAAATTATCTTCAGCTTGCACGATGCCGACGTCGAGAAGCGGAAGTTCTCAAGCGCTTTCGAATTGCCGACGATGTGGGTCCACGCTTGCCCTGGGCGAACAAGATTTGCCGTGGTTCCATCACACCTCCACGTCGGGATCTCCATTCTCCCTGATTGCTACCATATCTTTGGCAACGTTCCTTGAGCTTCAATCTGTCCCTCATGTACACTCCTTCGATTTGCGTGTGAGAAAGCGCGCCGAACAAACCACGGATGTCCCTCGAGCGGCGAGCCTCGGTCGACAACCACTGATTTTTCGCCACTCATACCCAGCAGTCACTGGAGAAGCGCAAGAAACGACAGACTGAACGCATTTCATCGCGATGAGCGAGTTGATGGCCGCGCGATCTGGAGCGTAAGAGAAGGTTAAGGACACCATCACACGACTGATGAGAGGAACGAAATACTGGCAAAAGAACAACTTAAAAAAACCCGAAGGAGATTCCAAGAGATGAAGTTGTCTCACCTTAACACGCGCAGCGTGGCGGCCCGGACGTACATCCACTTTCTACCGGTAGAACGGCCGTCATCACAAGCCGGTCAGCAGGCGAGGTCGCTATCGGCGAATTTGTATGTCAGATAGCGACAATACTGGCCTGCGCGACATTTGAGATGTGAATGAGCCAAGTATCATCCTGATCTAAAGCGAATGATTTCCAAGCTCGCCGCGATTGCTTCTTGGCATCGGCCGCCATGGTGAAGTCTATACCTGCCCAGTACTTCATGCCGAGTGTGAAGAATAACATCACCGAAAGCCTGTGTTACAAGAGATATCTACGTGGCACTGAGAGGCTGTCAAGCACTTCACCATAGACCCGGATCAGCCCATCTCTCGAACCAAGCCAGCAATACAAACTGCATATATGCGTCACAATATTGACTTGCTGCACACTTGCTATAGTTGGGTATACTTTGAGTGCAAGCATGGTTGCTGGTCGGTCCAGGTTCACGCCCACCTTCTAGATGCCAGACATTAGCCATCGGTTATTTTCACGAATCTCACGCACTGCATCAACTTCAACTCGTATTCCCAGAACGCTGGGCGTCCACGACCCGGAAACGGGTATGATCTGTACTCCCGTTCGATTTAGCCCATAGATTCCACGAAACCGGGTCACAACGCACCAAAACATGCCTCGCAACGTCGTATGGATAATGTTCGTAAACGCAGGATATAGTAGCAGCGGGTGGAGTGCTTCGCATCAATGATGGCTACGATAGGAAATTTATTGCATTGGGTGGGATGATACTCCGGTGGAAAGGCATCGATAAGGCGTTAGAAATGCTAGGGACTACATAAGATCATTGCAGCTACTCTTTAATCTTAGAAGCGCACTCATAGCAGAGAGAAGTCTGTGTGCTGTTCTTTAGCTCGCCATGTTCTCACTCGCAACCGCCGTCACTGGAGCTCTCGCCGTTTTGGCGAACATTGCCGCTGCCGCACCGGGCAATCCAGGTCTCGAGGCGCGACAAAACGGCGTCAGCTACAATTCCATCCAAAATTGGGCAAACGACTTCGCCAATGTCAACTTCAAAAACAATGCGAACGGCAACTTCAATGTGACCTGGGACAACAGGCCTGGTGGCAACTTCGTCGTGGGAAAGGGCGTTCGACCTGCGCGTGACATGTAAGTGATGATTGACTCAGCTCGATTCTACATGAACGCAAGCTGATCGAAGCTCCAGGCTCTTCAACTACACCGGCACATTCAACGTCAATGGCTGGGCATACCTAGCGCTGTACGGATGGACCAACAACCCGCTCGTGGAGTACTACGTGATCGAGGCCAGTATGTACCATTTTCGCACTCCAAGCCACGTCAGTCACTAACCTTACCTCTTAGTGGGCCGCCACAACCCCTCCGACAACGCGTCCGCCAACTACTTCGGTACCCTCGAATCTGACGGCGCCACCTATGAGATCTGGCAGAAAGAGCGCATCAACGCGCCCTCCATCGAAGGCGACAACACCAACTTCCAGCAGTATTGGTCGGTTCGCACAAGCATGCACTGCGGCGGCACTATCAATACCGGCAACCATTTCCGCGCCTGGGAAGCTGCGGGCTTAAAGCTGGGCAGGCAGAACTACATGGTTATGGGAATTGAAGGACAACAGGGAAGTGGCAATGCCGATATCACGGTCGGACGATTGCCGACGGTGGCGGTGCCGGAGACTCCGACAAGTACGTACAGGAGTGTGAGGAGGACGAGTCCGGGGAAGGTGACGACAAGCACAAGGAGGGCGTCGAGTACGCCGGTCAGTAGGGCTGCAACGACGACGAGAGCGGCATAGACGTGGTCTTACAAAGCGCTAGCGGTTAGCTAAAGTTTGTCACGACATATTGGAGGTCCAATGTAGTATGATGAGATCTTGGGACAAACATGGTCAAACTATCACGAACACTTCTTCGCAATATTCACCACTTTGCAACGTTTCGCCTTCCATGCAGCCATCAAGATAGCATTCCCCAATGATAGTGCAGGTGTTCTGGGTCTCATGCTTGCGGAGCAAGATAGGCACGCTACATCCAAAGAGAAAGCAAATCAGGTAGCCTTCCACGGCCTTCGATGGCGCCATGCCGACTCGATCGCCGCCGCTCGTCATGAGTCGCAGTGACATACTCATAACCGTGTCAAAGAACCGACCGTAGAATAAGTCTTGGATGTATTCGTCTTGTCAAGGTATCATGTCGGCAGTGCCATGAGCTTCCAGTACGTCACGCAAGAGATTCTCAAGCGTGGGTCCGTGAATCTTAAGATTTCGAACATTTTCGCACCATTGTCGGAATGCTTCATGAACGAGATGTGACGAGTCTGTCATGAGTATGAGACACAGCTGAAGAAAGTCGCGACACATCGATTCTCGGGGCATGTCGTGTTGCATGTAGCGACCTCCGCGACCCAACACAAGACTCCTACAAACACTCATGAGAACATCATCCGGTGAGGCATTATTGAAGAGTGATACATCTGAGGCGGCTTCTACAGCAGCGCTTTGCGACCCCCCGAGCGACTTGACGACGTCTATGACGCAGCCACGAGCACTCAGAGTCGAGCCCTCGAATTCGTACACGGCTCTCTGGATCCCCCGCCATGTGTTGCGCTTTTACATTGTCATTTTCAAGGAACCACGGCGGCCGAAGGTTACCGAGGAAGTCAGTAGCGCTTTGGTTTTCCATCAACGGGGCTACGAGAGGTTGAACTCTTGTCCGCTAGTCGGCAGACCAAGAAAGCAACGAGTAACGAAGATGACCGCGAAGCTGATTGTATCGAGCGAATTGTGTTGCGTGATGAAAGACTTTGCAAAGCGTAGGTAGACCTCCTCGGCGCCCAGTGAGTAGTCAACGTCGAAGCCGTGGTTATTGCTCGACAGTCCAGCAAGACCATAGAAACGGTTTTTGTCATTCGTGGCATCGCAATCGCAGAAGTACGCCATCAAAGCCACGAGGGAGAGATGGACGTCTTTGTCCGACTTCCGCGCATAGTCATCAGC
>Ga0265798_10010780_pt1 | contig 11204 bp, 10 predicted proteins | sample P3T30metagenome_FD_192430 | JGI IMG/M metagenome (GOLD analysis project Ga0265798, IMG submission 192430) | Plant litter microbial communities from East Loma Ridge, Irvine, California - P3 T30 | ecosystem: Environmental > Terrestrial > Plant litter > Unclassified | place: USA: California... | reverse complement strand
AGGATGACGTTGCCGGCATATTCCTTGAGATAGTTCTCAAGCCACTGCACGCTTTCGGCGTCGAGGTGGTTGGTGGGTTCGTCGAGCAGCAGGATCTCCGGCTTTTCGAGCAGCAGCTTGCACAAGGCGACGCGGCGCTTCTCACCACCGGACAGGTTGGTGACCGGGCTGTCGCCGGGCGGGCAGCGCAGTGCTTCCATCGCCTGTTCGAGCTGGCTGTCGAGGCTCCAGCCGTCAGCCGCGTCGATCTTCGCCTGAAGATCGCCCATCTCCTCCATCAACCCGTCGAAATCGGTATCCTCCTTGGGATCGCCCATCTCGGCCGAGATCGCGTTGAAGCGCGCCAGCATGTCAGCGATCGGACCGGCGCCGTCGCGCACGTTGCCGATCACGTCCTTGGTGGGATCGAGCGTCGGCTCCTGCGGCAGGTAGCCGACCTTGATGCCCTCCGCCGCCCAGGCTTCGCCGGTGAAATCGGGGTCGATGCCGCCCATGATCTTCATCAGCGTCGACTTGCCCGAGCCGTTGGGGCCGATGATCGCGATCTTCGCGTCGGGCAGTAACTGGAGATGGATGTTGTTCAGAACGGGCTTGGGAGCGCCCGGAAAGGTCTTGGTCAGGCCCTTCATCACGTAGGAATATTGGACGGCCATGCGGGGTCGTGCTCCGAGACTGCGGATGTATGGAATTGCCAGCGCATTTAAGAGGATCGCGGCGGAATGGCAACGTGAACGCGGAAGCCGGCTACAGCGATCACATCGCCATTGCGGACGAGTGCGAACTTCCCCTACTCAACCACGTTCCGTCGGCCGTTCGTGACGGCGCGTTCCCCTGTTCCACCGCCTTTTCCGGAAAAGAGCCGATGAACCCCTTGCGCCTAGCCTTGCTTTCCTGCGCCTTGGCCTTCCCCGCCGCCGCGCTCGCCCAGCGCGTAATGCCCGCAGCCGTCGCGCCCGATGCCAAAGTGGCGGCGCTGCGCGACGCCGCGCTGAAGGACGATGTCGCGTGGAACATCGTCGAGGGCATCACCACCGAGATCGGCCCGCGCCCGGACGGCTCCGATGCGGAAGTGCGCGCACGGACCTGGGCGGTCGCCAAGCTGAAGAGCCTCGGCTTCAAGAACGTGCGGATCGAACCCTACGACCTCCAGAACGTGTGGGAGCGTGGCGCCGAGACAGCCGAGGTCGTCACGCCGTATCCGCAAAAGCTGCGCCTTACCGCGCTCGGTAATTCCGGCGCTACGCCCGCCGCCGGGCTGACCGCCCCGGTCGTGTATTTCGAAACGATCAACGATCTGACGCTCGCGCCCGCAGGTAGCCTCACCGGCAAGATCGCGTTCGTTTCCAATGCGATGCAGCCGACGCAGGACGGCTCCGGTTACGGCAGCAACGGCGTCGCACGCTTCCTGGGGCCGAACATCGCCGCGAAAATGGGTGCCGCCGCATTGATGATCCGCTCGATCGGTACCGATCACGGTCGCGGGCCGCATACCGGCACCACCGATTTCGAGGCGGGCGTCGCGCCGATCCCGGCGGCGGCGCTGTCGGTCGCGGATGCCGAGAACCTGGAACGCATGGTAAAGCGCGGCAAAACGGTCACGTTACACGTCACGCTGACGCCGCGCTTCGTCGGCACGCGCCCGTCGGGCAACGTCGTTGCCGAAGTGCCGGGCACCGATCCCGCCGCCGGCATCATCACGATCGGTGGACATCTCGATAGCTGGGATCTCGGCACCGGCGCGATCGACGACGGTGCGGGCTTCGCCATCACCACGGCGGCGGCGAAGCGGCTGATGGAGGCGGGCAAGCACCGTCGCACCATTCGCGTCGTGTGGTTCGGGGATGAGGAAACCGGCGGCTTCGGTGGCATCGCCTATGCCAAGGCGCATGCTGGCGAGCCGCATGCGCTGGCTGCCGAATCGGATTCGGGTGCCGATAATGTGTGGCGCTTCAGCACGCATTTCCCCGATGCCGCAAAGCCGGTGGCGGATCGCATCGCCGTCGCGCTCGCGTCGATCGGCGTGGTGCGCGGGCGCGAAACGGTGCACGGCGGCACCGATGTCGAGCCGACGCTGGCGCTCGGCGCAAGCGGCCTCGACCTCAACCAGTCGGCGCTGCGCTACTTCGATTGGCACCATACTCCGGAGGACACGCTCGACCGGATCGACCCCGAGCAGCTTCGCCAGAATGTGGCCGCCTGGACGGCAATGCTGGCCGTCGTGGCCGATGCGCCGGAGCCTCTGATCGGGACACCCGAGCAAAAATAAGGCGAACCGAGGCAAAAACCGGATTTACAACCGGGGATACGATTTGCGATTGGGACGTTACGGATGCGCGATGGTTCATCCACGTTCGCGACGGCATAAGCCGGCTGCGGAGAATTTAGACTGCTTTGGGAGCAACCGCATGAAGAAAATCGCCCTTGTTCTCGTCGCCGCCGGCCTGATGTCTCTCGCCGCCTGCAACAAGAACCCCGAGGCTGCCGCTATCGAAAACAACGCCGACATGATGGCGGACAACATCGATTCGGCTGCCGACAACATGGACGCGATGGCCGACAACACGTCGAACGCCGCTGCTTCGGACGTTCTCTCGAACGCTGCCGACAATGCGCACGACACGGCCGACAACGTCCGCGCGGATGGCGACGCCAAGGCTGACAACGTCACCAACTAAGGTGATGGTTTCCGCTGGCCGGTTCCGGTCGGCCGCGGATGCATTGAAGGGCGCCCTGTCATGGGGCGCCCTTTTTTACGGCTCGGCTCTGACGCTCCTGAGGAATTTACGATGAAGACCATGATCGCGTTCGATCTCGACGGGACGCTTGCCGAGAGCAAGCAGCCGATTGGCGACGAAATGTCCCTGCTGCTCAAGCGCCTGCTCGACGTGGCGCAGGTCGCGGTGATTTCCGGCGGCGACTGGCCGCAGTTCGAAAAGCAGGTCGTCGGCCGTATGCAGGGCGACGCCAAGCTCGAGCGGCTGTTCATCATGCCGACCACTGGCACCAAGCTGTTCCGCTATGATGGCACGACGTGGCAGACGATCTACAACGACGCGTTCACGCCCGAGGAGCGCGACCAGATTCTCGCCGCGCTCAACAAGGCTTGGGACGAGGCCGGCTTCGGTGGCGAGCAGACCTGGGGCGAGCGGATCGAGGATCGCGGTAGCCAGATCACTTTGTCCGCACTCGGCCAGCAGGCGCCGCTCCACGCCAAGGAAGGCTGGGACCCCGATCAGGAGAAGCGTCGCAAGTTGCAGGGCATTCTGCGCACGATGCTGCCCGAACATTCGATCAACATCGGTGGCGCAACCTCGGTCGACATCACGCGGAAGGGCATCGACAAGGCCTACGGCATGCGCCGCCTGTGCGAGTACGCCGGTATCGAATTCGACAACATCCTGTTCATGGGCGACGCGATCTATCCGGGCGGCAACGACGATCCGGTGCGCGCGGCGGGCATCGACTCGATCAAGGTGCGCGACATGGCCGACACCGCTGTCGCGATCACGGCGGTGATCGCCTGCGTCAAAGGCTGACGGCCTCGTCGCCCCGACCGCCTGTTGGGGCGACGCTGGTGTTCAGCGTTCGACGACGTCGCGCTTCATCGGGGCGAGTTTCGCCAGCAGGCGGTTCTGCGCGAAGAACGGTACGCCTTCTTTCGTCATCGCAGCCTGAAGGTTCTCGATCATGGCGGCCAAGTCTGCGACCTGTAGGCCCATGTCCTTGTGCGCTTCCTTCATCCCACGCCCGGTGTAATTGCAGCCGCCACCCAGAATGTAGCAGAAATGCTCACTCAAGGTGCGGCGCAGCCGCACCAGATCCTGATTCTTGAAGATGTCGGAAATGCGCGGATCGGCTACGTTGCGCGCGATCAGCGTGTCGGTCACGCGGTCGATCCCGGCGCGGCCGTGGAACGCCTCCAGCATGGCGGTGCCCTTGAACGGAACCGTACCTGCATTGGCGTTGCTTTGTGGATAGGGCGCAACCGGTTCCTCGCCCGGCGGCGTCGCCTGCAGGGCAGCAGCGAGTGTGAGTGCGAAGATCAGCATCGTACCATCCTTACAAACTCCCCTGGATCGACAGGAAGGCACCGCGCTGGCGCCGCACGGTCGCGATGTCGCCGAGATCGGTATAGGCCACGGTGAAGGCGACGTGATGCGTCGCCTGCCATGCACCGAACACGTCATACGCCTTCTGCTCGCGCGCAAAACCGAGGTTGTTCGGCTTGGTACGCAGTTCCGCGCCGACCAGCAGTCGCCGCGACAGCATCACACCGGCCGATCCCTCGACCTGCGGGTGATAGGCATTGTCCTTGTCGCCACCGAAGCCGAGCAGGCCGAACTGGTTCGCCTTGGTGAAGCGCACCGTCCCGCCGACCACCATGCTCTGCGCGAGCAGCACCTTGGTCGCGGAGACGAGGAAATCCACCCCGCGCGTCTCCGCCCCGCCGACCGCGCGGATCACCGCGCCCTGCTCCGCGCGCTTGTACTGCACGCCCACCGAAATCTGAGGCAGCACCGTGTCCTGATCGTACACCGCATCCCCGATCAGCCGGACCTTCGCCCCGAACACGTCCTGCCCGAACTTGAAGCCATGCCCTAGCCCAAGCGCGGCACCGGCGGCCCGCGTGTCGAATGTCTGGTGCGCGTAGGACAGTTCGATCCGGTTGCGGATGCCGACCGCCGCGCCCACGCTTGCCAGATCGAAATTGGGCAGCGCAACATAGGTGGCGTGGACGCTGCCGCCGATGCCGTCGTTGGTCTCGTTGCCGGTGATGAGCGACCATGTGGCGAGGCCACCGCCGCTCGCGCCCTCGACGCTTGATACGCCGCCGGTCAGCAACAGCTTGCCGCCGCCCCGCATCTCCTTCGCCGCCGCCGGCTGCGACGTTGCCAGCAACAGCATCAGGCTGGCGAACACGCGCCAGTTTCGTATCATGTGACCGCAACCCCCGAATTCCTTAATCTCCTTACAACGGCGCTGGTTACGACCGGGTAAGCACGGCGTTCAGACCTTCGTTACCACTTTTCGCTACGACGAGCGGCCATGCGTATCCGCCTCCTCCCGCTCGCCCTGTTCTGCGCCGCTTCGTCCGCCAGCGCAGCCACCCTCGGCGTCGACGTGCGCGGGGCGGACGGCAAGCCACTCGCCGGCGCCGTGGTCGTGCTGGAGACGCCACGCAAGGCGAGCGGGCCGATCCACTTCGCGTGGAGCAACGTGATGGCGCAGCGTAACATCGCCTTCGATCCCCATGTGCTGATCGTGCCGGTGGGATCGAGCGTAAACTTTCCCAATCAGGACAAGGTGCGCCACCACGTCTATTCGGTGTCCAGGACCAAGAAGTTCGACCTGAAACTCTATGGTCGCGACGAGACGCGTAGCGTCGTGTTCGACAAGCCCGGCGTGGTCGCGCTCGGCTGCAACATCCATGATGCGATGAGCGGCGTCATCATCGTCGTCGATACGCCATTCGCCGCGCAGACCGATGCAAACGGACACGCCGTCCTCACCGGCGTTCCGGCCGGAGCCGCCACCGCGCGGCTGTGGCACCCCTCGATCCGCGCGCCCGACAACATGACCGCGCAACCCGTTTCGGTCGCCGCCAACGGCGGGTCGATCACGCTGGCGGCGCGACGATGACGATCGCGTGGCTGCGCGAGCGCTTCGCCGGTATGCTGACGTTCCACCATCTGCGCACGCGACTGGCGGTGCTGTATGCCGGGCTGTTCGCGCTGGCACTGGTGATCGTGGCGGCCGCCGCGCAAGCGATGATCCTCAGCCACGCGCGCACCTCGGTCCGGGCCGAGCTCAGCGCCAATGGCGAAGTCTACGACCGGATCTGGGCGTTGCGCACCAAGTCACTCAGCCGCGCGGCGGACGTGCTGACGCGGGATTTCGGCTTCCGCAGTGCGATCGGCAGCGGCGACCGGCCGACGATCGAGTCGGCGGTGGTGACGCTGCGCGGCCGTTCCGACGTCGCCGGTGCGTTCGTGGTCGATCAATCGGGCGAGATCTACGGGGATGGGCCGCAGCCGCTGCGCAGCGCGCTCGCTTTGCTGCCCTACGATCTGCCGCAGGGCCGCGACAATGCGGTGATCGACGTCGGCGGAAGCGTGTTCCGCGTAGTCGTAACGCCGATCCTCGCGCCTGACGTGATCGGCTGGATGATCTTCGCGATCCCGCTCGACGCGACCGAAATGCACGCGATCGAGCACCTCTCCGCGATCCCGCTCACCGTCCGCACGCTGTACCGCGACGTGAACGGGCACTGGGTGACGAACGATCGCGCGATCACCCCGGACAAGGCACTCGACCGCTTTATCGACGGCAGCGGGCGGGGCTCGGCGCCCTCGACGCTTCGCGTTGCGCAGGTCGATACGTTCGCACGCGCGAAGATATTACAGGGGCGCGGCAACACACCCGAGGCGGCGCTGCTGTTCAGCTATCCGCAAAGCCGCGCGCTCGCCTCGTATCGCACGCTCCAGATCGGCATCGCGCTGGCCGGGTTGCTTGGGTTGCTGCTGGTGGTGTTCGGCACCCGCCGCCTCGCCAAGAGCATTGCCGGCCCGATCGCCGCGCTCGATGCCGCCGCGAAGGCGCTGGAGGAAGGCGTCTGCGCGCAGGTGACGGTGGAGGGTGCCGACGAGATCGCGCGCCTTGCCGAGAGCTTCAACCGGATGTCGACCGGCATCACCGAGCGTGAGCATCGCATCACCCACCTCGCCTTTCACGACTCGCTCACCGGCCTGCCCAACCGCTCGTTCTTCCGGCAGCATCTCGAGGCGAGCATCGCCCGCATCCAGAAGCTCGGCGGCGCCGTCACAGTGCTATGCCTCGACCTCGACGGGTTCAAGGGCGTCAACGACACGCTCGGCCATCCGGTCGGCGATGCGCTGCTGCGGCAGGTCGGCGAGGTGCTGTCGGAATTGGCCAGCGACGGGTTGGTCTCACGGCTTGGCGGCGATGAATTCGCCATCATCCTCGATGGGCGCAGCGATCCCGATCGACCCCGTCTGCTCGCACAGGCGATCGTCGATGCGGTCCGCCGGCCAATCGTGGTGGACGGGCACCAGATCGCCACGGGCGCGAGCATCGGCATTGCGGTCGGCCCGGGCGACGGCGCCGACCCGGACGTGCTGCTGAAGAACGCCGACCTGGCATTGTACCGCGCCAAACAGGACGGGCGCGGCGTGTTCCGCTTCTTCGAACCCGCGCTTGATGCTGCCGCGCGCAAACGCCGCCAGCTCGAACTCGATCTGCGCGAGGCGCTGCATTCCGGGCAGTTCCGGCTCAACTATCAACCGATCTTCGATCTGAAAGCGGATCGGATCGGCGGCTTCGAATCACTGCTCCGCTGGGAGCATCCGACGCGCGGCAACGTGCCGCCCGCCGAGTTCGTGCCGGTGGCGGAGGAAACCGGCCTGATCGTCGCGATCGGCGACTGGGTGATGCAGGAGGCGTGCCGGCAAGCGTGCGACTGGCCGGAGCATGTCCGCGTTGCGGTCAACGTCTCGCCACTCCAGTTCCGCAACACGGGCTTCGCCAACGTGATCTTCCAGGCGTTGTCGCGCAGCGGCCTCGCACCCGGCCGGCTCGAGGTGGAGATTACCGAATCGGTGTTCCTCGATGGTGAACAGAGCGTGGTGGCGCTGCTCCACCGGTTGCGCGCGATGGGGGTACGCGTCGCGCTCGACGATTTCGGTACCGGCTACTCGTCGCTCAGCTATCTGCGCAGCTTCCCGTTCGACAAGATCAAGATCGACAAGTCGTTCGTCGATCAGGTCGCGCGTGACCAGAGTTCGGCCGCGATCGTCCACGCCATCGTCGATCTCGCCACCGCGCTCCACATGGAGACCACGGCCGAGGGCGTCGAAAGCGCCGACCAGCTCGCTGAGCTTCGCGGCCAGGGATGCAGCAGTATCCAGGGGTACCTGTTCAGCCGCCCGGTCGAGGCCGGCATGGTGATGGGCCTGCTCGAACAGCCGATGAGCGCGGCCGCCTGACGTCTCCTGCCGGCTATGCACCGGCAACGCCCCTTCCCCGCCAAGGCTCAACAAGGCTACGCAGCACGCGGAAGGACCGCTCATGCCGCTTTACGCCTTTGAAGGCCATCAGCCGACGCTTGCTGACGGCGTATGGATCGCGCCCAGCGCCGACCTGATCGGCGACGTCAACCTCGCTGTGCACGCGAGCGTGTGGTTCGGCGCGGTGATCCGCGCCGACAACACCGCCATAACGATCGGCGCGCGCAGCAACGTGCAGGAAGGCACGATGCTCCATTCCGATCCGGGTGCGCCGCTCGTCATCGGGGCGGATTGTACGATCGGCCATCACGCCATTCTGCACGGCTGCACCGTCGCAGACGGCGTGCTGGTCGGCATGGGCGCGGTGATCCTCAATCGCGCGGTGATCGGGGCGGATTCGCTGGTCGGCGCGGGCGCGCTGGTCACCGAAGGCAAGACCTACCCGCCCGGCAGCCTGATCGTCGGCAGCCCGGCACGCGCGGTTCGCTTGCTCACGCCCGCAGAGACGGAGAGGCTACGCGCTTCGGCGGCGGGATATGTCGAGAAGGCGACGCGCTACGCCCACGACCTTCACCGCGTTGAATGATTTCCTGACGAGAGAATTTCCTTCTTATCGCTAGACACTCGCTGTCGGTTGTGGTGTGTTCCCGACTCGAGGGAACAGGGGAGAGGTTCCTGTCCGGCAGCAATCGCCCACGCACGTATCGGGGGTGTCGCAGCCGCAATTCTGTACGGCCGCCACGGGGCGTGGTGCGGCCTGTTGTCCGAATTCTGACAGGGAGCGTATTGATGACGATCGACCTACTCGACCGCGAAGCACGGGAAGAACTCCAGGATCGCGGCTATTCGCGACGCCAGCTCGGGCGCATCGCGATGCTGCTCGGTGCCGGCGCGGCGGTGACGCAGTTCTCTACCGGCGCGCAGGCGCAGCAATCCGCCAAGGCGCTGGTCGGTGCGGTGCGGATCGGCTCCAACGAATGCTGGACCGGCCCCTTCCCCGAAGGCGTGCAGGCAGCCTCCGCGATCGCCGCGGTCGGCAACCGGTACGAGCCGGATAACGAGCATGCGAAGCTCGCCGCCGCTGTCGCACAGGTGGAAGGCGTCACGCCCGAATGCATTCTCGCGTGGCCGGGATCGAGCGATCCGCTCAACCGCGCGGTCGTCACCTTCTGCTCGCCGCAAAAGGGGCTGGTGACGGCGAACCCGACGTATGAGCAGAGCTGGCGCACCGCGCAGTGGCTTCAGATCAAGCCGACCCGCGTACCGCTGACGCCGGATTACCGTCATGACGTCAAGGCGATGCTCGCCGCCGATCCCAATGCCGGCCTGTACTACATCTGCTCGCCCAACAATCCGACCGGCACGCTGACACCGATCGCCGACATCGAATGGCTGCTCGCCAACAAGCCGAAGGATTCAGTCGTCCTCGTCGACGAAGCCTATATCCACTTCGCCGGCACGCAGAGCGCGGCCAAGCTCGCCTGCACGCGCAACGACGTGATCGTGATGCGCACTTTCTCCAAGCTGTTCGGCATGGCCGGGATGCGGCTCGGCCTCACCATCGCGCATCCCGATCTCTACAAGCGGATGATGCGGTACGACGGCGGTCAGGTCACCAACATGCTGCCGATGACCGCCGTCGCCTGCGGCACCGCCGTCCTCCCGCTCGCCGACAAGATCGCCGCCCGCCGCGCCGAGATGATCGCGGTGCGCGAGGAAACGCTCGCCCACGTCAAGAAGCGCGGGCTAAAGTATATCCCGTCGCAGGCCAACATGTTCATGGTCGATTGGGGCACCGGCAAGGACCCGAAGGCGATGCAGGCGGCCATGGTCGCGCAGGGCGTGCAGATCGGCCGATCATGGGAAGTGTACCCGACGATGAGCCGCGTCACGGTCGGGTCGGCGGCGGACATGGCGAAGTTCCGCAGCGCGCTCGACACCGTGCTGAAGGCGTAACGGCTGCGGGCGCGGCTGGCGACAGCCGCGCCCGGCCGAATTGATCCGCGCCTGCAACCGGCACGGGGAAGTGACGTGAGCGCTTCTATCCGACCATAATCCCCTGTAGGGCGAAGCGTGCCTCCCCTCACCGTAACCGACCTGTTCCGCTTTCCCGTCAAAAGCTTACGCGGCCACGCCCTGGATCACGCGGCGATCGGCCCGCGCGGGATCGATGGCGACCGCCGGTGGATGCTGATCGATCAAATCGGCCGCTTCCTCACCCGCCGCGAAGTGCCGGAGATGGCGCTGTTCGGAGTCGAGCTGGATCACGATGGGTTGCTGATCCGGCACCCCGTGCACGGCTCCTGTCGTATCCTCCGACCGGAAAAGAACGCGGCGAACATAAACGTCACTATCTGGGGCGACAGCGTGCGCGTACGCGCTACGGACGACGCCAGCGCTGCGTATCTGTCGCACGCGCTCGGCCGATCCGTGCGGCTGGTGTATCAGGGCGACGAGACCATCCGCCCGGTCGATCCCACCTTCGCGGCGCCGGGCGACCAGGTCAGCCTGTCGGACGGCTTCCCGTTGCTGCTGGTAACGAAAGAGTCGCTCGACGCGCTTAATGCAGCGCTTGCCGAGCCGGTGGCGATGGCGCGTTTCCGACCCAACATCGTCGTCACCGGCGCGGATGCATGGCGTGAGGACCACTGGCGGCGCATCCGCATCGGTACCGTCACGCTGCGCCTCCCCAAGCCATGTTCGCGCTGCATCATCACCACGCAAGACCCGATGAGCGGCTCGCGGGAACACGGCAACGAACCGCTATCGACGCTGCTGCGGATCGGCCGCATGGGCAAAGGCGGCGTGATGTTCGGCCAGAACGCCATCCCCGAGAACTCCGGCACGATCACCACCGGCGACCGCATCGACATCCTGGAGGAAGGCGCCTCGAACCTGCGCTGACTTGCGCTCAGATCGCCATGCAGAGATATTTGATCTCCATGTAATCTTCGAGCCCGTGGTGCGAGCCTTCGCGGCCCAGCCCGGATTGCTTGACGCCTCCGAACGGCGCCACCTCGGTCGAGATCAGGCCGGTGTTGATGCCGACCATCCCCGCCTGCAACGCCTCCGCCACGCGCCACACCCGCCCGATATCGCGCGCGTAGAAATAGCTGGCGAGCCCGAATTCGCTGGCGTTGGCCTGCGCGATCGCATCCGCTTCGTCCGTAAAGCGGATCA
>Ga0265798_10010779_pt1 | contig 11205 bp, 4 predicted proteins | sample P3T30metagenome_FD_192430 | JGI IMG/M metagenome (GOLD analysis project Ga0265798, IMG submission 192430) | Plant litter microbial communities from East Loma Ridge, Irvine, California - P3 T30 | ecosystem: Environmental > Terrestrial > Plant litter > Unclassified | place: USA: California... | reverse complement strand
CGATGGAATATTCACGATGGGGCAGGGGAGGCAGCGTCTCCGGCGCGACCGCGCCACTCACCTGCGCGGGCAGCAGCCGCGTCATCAGCGTCGCCCGCATCTCGGGTGTGTCGGTAAGACCGTTCGCACGCATGAAGGCGTCGACACGCGCCGGGTCCTGCTCGGGCAACACCTCCAGAATGTCACCGGCCTCCCACATCGCCGGGCCGCCGACCGGCTCCAGGGCGACATGCCAGGCCGCGCCGCCCGCGCTGCCGGGATTGAGCAGCCGCCGCTCGACCAGCCGCCAGTCCGTCATCGGTGCGGGCGCCCAGTCGGGCTGGTCGGTGCGCGCGCCCAGCCCGGCGAGTTGCTGCTGCCATTGCCGCTGCGCATCCGCATCTTCGCCGTCGACGGCGATCGTCTCGAACAGCCGTACCGCTCCCGCACCGTGGAGCCAGTGATCGATGCGCTGCCCGAAGGCGCAGAAATCGCGATACTCGCGGTCGCCCAACGCCAGCACCGCGTAGGAAAGATGCGACAGGTCGGGTGGCGGCGCGGCCATTGCCCGCGCAAAGCCGCGCGCGGCGTCAGGTGGCTCGCCCTCGCCATAGGTGCTGGCGACGACGAACAGTCGCTCCGCCCGCGCCAGCGTCGCGGCATCCAGCGCGGCGACCGGCAGCGCGGCGGCACCGGGCAGCGCCTGCGCGGTGAGGCGTGCGATCCGCTCGGCCGTGCCGGTCTGGCTGGCGAACGCGACCAGCGTCGTCGCCGTGTCCGCGGCTGCCGCGACCGGCGCGACCGCGGCCAGCGCGCGCTTGCGACGACGGCGTGAAAAATAAAGCAGGAAGCCGGTGATCGTGAACAGCGGCATCGTCAGGCTGGCCAGCATGATCGCCACCCGTCCGACGATCCCGAAATACGCGCCGCGGTGGATCTCGTAGACGCTGGTGACGATGTCCTCGCCCCAGCGCCGATCGGCATAGCGCCGGTCGGAGACGATCCTGCCGCTCCGACTGTCGATCACGATCTCGTCGGATACGCGATCGTGGCGCGCGTCAGGCAATTTGGCGCGGAACTGCACCGCCGCGCCGGCCCGGCTGCTCGCGGTCACGCTCTCATAACGGTGTCCGGCGGTGACGCGCGCGAAGCTGTCCCACGCGCGCGGCCAGTCAACCTCCACTGCCTTGTCGGTTCGACCGCCCGCTTCATGGCCACGCTCGACCGCAAGCAGTTGCTGCACCCCGCTGCGATACCAGTCATACGACCACCACAATCCGGTCGCGGCGCTGATGAGATAAAAGACCAGCACCCAGCCGCCGACCACCGCATGGAGCGCGCGGTACAGGTTGCGCCCGGTCATACGCCCGTCGATGACCAGCCAGTTGCGCCAGTCGAGCGGCCGGCGCGGCCAACGCAGGTAAAGCCCGGACAGGGCGAAATAGATCAGCGACAACGCCGCAAATCCGGTGATCTGTCGACCCCAGCCATTGCCCTGCCCCGGCAACGCCAGCCAGCGGTGCAGGTCCTCGACCACGCCATAGAAACCTTCACCGCGCGGCGCGCCGAGCAACGCACCCGTCGCCGGATCGAGAAAGCTGCGCCGCCGCTCCTTCGATCCCTTGAGCGTGAACGTGACCGCCGCGGCCCGGGTCGGATCGCGCTCCACCACCAGACGGCTGATCTTCGCGGTTGGACGCTGCGCCTTGAAGCGCGCGAGCAACGCCGGGGCGGGGAGGGGAGCGCTTGTCGGCGCGACCTTCACGACACCGGGATTGAAGGCGGCGAGTACCTCCGGTTCGAAGCTCATCAATGCCCCGGTTACGCCCATCACCGCCAGCACCAGACCCGCGGTGATCCCCAGACACCAATGAAGCTGAAACAGAACCGACCGAAGCATTACCAGCACTTCCCCCGCTAGTGCGAATAAGTCGCGTTAACGGGGCTGTGGTCGAGGGTCAATGCGGCAAACGGTCAGCCTGGTCGTCGGCCGATGTAGCGCGACACGTTGTCGGCGAGCACGTTCAACGGCACGTTTCCGCCGTCCACCACCGCCTGATCGAAATCGCGCAGATCGTAGCGCGCGCCGAGCGCCTTCTGCGCCCGCGTTCGTTGCGCGACGATCTCAGCGCGCCCGACCTCATAGCCGCACGCCTGACCCGGCCACGCGCAATAACGATCGACTTCACTCTCCGCATTGCTGCGTGGCAGCCCGGTCGCGGCGATGAACTCGGCCAGCGCCTTGTCGCGCGACCAGCCGATCGCATGGATCCCGGTATCGACGATCAGCCGCACCGCGCGCCACGCCAGTCCCATCAGATAGCCCAGCCGCCCGGCCGGATCGCCTTCGTACATCCCCAGCTCGTCCGCCACCTGCTCGGCGTAGAGCGCCCAGCCTTCGGAATAGGCGTTGAAGGCGAGGATCGAGCGGATCAGCGGCAACCGCTGCGCATATTCGCCCTGCCAGACATGACCCGGTATGCCCTCGTGATAGACGAGATCGGGGATTGTCACGCGATTGTGGATCGAGGGGTCGCCGAGGTTGATCCACACCTTCCCCGGCTCGCGCCCGTCGATCGTTCCCGGGCCGCCATAGGCGGCGGGTGCGCCCGGCTCCTGCGCGAGCGGCATCCGGCGGATCTCGAGGTTGCCGCGCGCCAGTCGCCGGAACGCCTGCGGCAATTTGGGGCGGATCGCGTCAATTCGCCCCTGCATATAGGCGATGATCTCCCGGCGGCCCGCGTCGCCGTCCGGAAAGCCGATCCCGGGACGCTGCTGATAGGCGATCAGGCGCTCGGCGACGCTACCCTGCGTCAACCCTTCCTTGCGCATGATCACGTCCATCTGCGCCTGCAAGTCGGCCAACCGTGCGCGGCCCATCGCGTGCAGATCGGCCGCGCTGCGCCGGGTCGTGGTGCCCGCGCGCAACCCCCAGCCATACCATTGCTCGCCGTGCGGACGCGCGTTCAGCCCCGGCGCGGCGGTCGCGACCGCACGCTGCGCGCGGATTTCAACCAGCTGCCGCTCCAGCGCCGGGACGATGGCCGTCCGGACGATCGCCGCGGCGCGCGTCGTCCAGTCGCCGGGCATTGCCTTGCCCTTGCGCGCCAGCGGCCCGACCAGCGGACCGTCGCCGTTCGCCGCCTCGGCCAGCGTCTGGGTCATGCCCGCAATCGTCTTGTCGAGCAGGAAGGACGGCGGAACGACGCCGAGCGCGCGTGTCTCACGAATACGCATCGTCTCACCGTCGAGCTGCGCCGGCATCGCCGCGAGCCGGGCGAGATAGGCTTCGGCATCGGCCGTGTTGCGCACGGGCTGATCGCCGTCGAGCATTTGCGGCACGTCGAGCCACGCGCCGACGTTCTGGACGACTCCATAGGGCGTGTTGCGCCAGTCGCCGATCGTCGCGACGCCGTACGGCAGGGCCATGCCGTCGAGCGCAGTGCGGAATGCGCTTTCGACGACCGCAAGGCTGGTCGCGGTCGAGGCGTCGAGACCGGTGCGCGGCAGCTTCGCCAGATCGGCGAGCGCCCCCGCCAAAAAGCGTCGCCGCGCGGCGACGCCGTCTGGCGAGCGATCCTCGAGCCGGCGTCGCAACCCGGCATGAGCACCCTCGTCGACGCCCAGCGTCGTCGCACGCTCCGGCTGGAGGTCGAGTAACTGCCACGCGACCCGGTCGAGGAACGCTTGTGCGCTTTCGGGCGGTGTCGCCGCTCCGGCAGCGGTAGCGGCGGTGGCAGCGGTGAGGCCGATCAGGGTGTCGCGGCGCGAGACGAGCTTCTTCATCTGCCTGTGATGACCCGCGTCGGTGGCAAGGTCAAACGCGAGGGGGCCGGCGCGCCGCCCGCCCGCGTCCCTCTGCCAACGCCGCGGTCACGCTGCCGGGCAGCTCGTTCCCGCCGGGTCGGGGGCCTGCCGCGTGTCCGGCACCGACGGCGCGAACGACGCATCGGCATCGGTTGTCATCGGTTACGCCAGCTTCTCGACCGACGCCGAACACGACGCCGACCGCGTCAGCCGCGGGCGATTCGACGCGCCTGTCGGCTCAGACCGGCGCGATCAGTGATATCGCTATAGCTGGGTTCGCACTGCATTGTTGGCGAGAACCACTTACATAGATTGACAAGGCTTTCGTATACCATCAGCTTGTCTTCTTGTGAGAAAAGCACCGCTCCTGCTGATCGCGTTGCTGATGGCAACACCTGCCGCTGGGCAGGTTCCGCCGCCGCTGACCGCGATCGCTATCGAGTGGCGCGGCATGATCGACCCCGTCGCGACCAACGGCGTTCCCGACTATTCGCCGGCGGCGATCGCCCGCTGGTCGCGGCGGCTCAAGAACGCCCGCGCGAAGCTGGCAGCGATCGATCGCGCGCGGCTCACGCCGGCGGCAGCGATCGACGCCGCGCTGCTCGAGGCGGAGATGAACGGGCTCGATTTCCAGCTGCGGGTGCTTCGCCCCTGGGCGCGCGATCCCGGCTATTATGCGACGGTCTGGGCCGAGCAGAGCGATGTGCCCGCGCACGAGGGGCCGAACGCGCCGGTGATCGATCTATGGCGTTTCGACTATCCACTGTCGGCGCCCGACGCGGCGCGGCTTGACGCGCAGCTCTCGGCGATCCCTGCGCTGCTGGACGCGGCGCGGGTAAACCTCGCCGGCAGCCGGGCGCACGACCTGTTCGCTTATGGCGCGCGTGCCTTCCACGATCAGGCCGAGCTGCTTGCCCAACTGGAGGCGGGAACGCTTGAGCTGCGGTCGCTCGTCGGACACCGCCGCACCGATCTGTCGGGCGAAGGGCAGCGCCTGTTGCCCGCGATCCGCGCCGCGCGCGCCGCCTCGGCACGCTTCGCCGCATGGGTCGAAACCGAAGCGCCGCGCCGCAACGGGCCGTCCGGCGTCGGTCGTCGCGATTATGACTGGGCCGCCCGCCACGTCTATCTTTCCCTCTATGACTGGGCCGCACAGGAAGTGCTGCTCAAGCGCGAATTGTCGCGCGCCTGGGCGGGGCTCGCGCTTGAGGAAGTCCGCAACCGCGCGCTGCCTCGACTGGCGATGCCGACGGACGCCGCAGCGTTCGACCGGCTCTCGCTGAAGAAGGCCGAGCGCTTCACGCAATTCCTGATCGATCGCGGCATGGTTCCCGATCGCCCGTGGTATCGCGCCGCCATCCCTGCGCAGCGCACCACGTGGCGCGCGCCGGCACAGCGCGACTTCTTCGGCCATGTCGTCGCGCAGGACCCGCTGCCACTCTACAGCCACTTCTATCACTGGATCGAACTGGCGCGGATGGCGCACGAGCCGCACGTCGATCCGCTCCGGCAAGGGCCGCTGCCGTTCAACATCTGGCAGGACCGTTCCGAAGGTGTCGCGACCGCGATGGAGGAACTGGCGATGCAGGCCGGCCTCTACGACGATCTGCCACGCGGACGTGAACTGGTGTGGATCATGCTCGCCAACCGCGCCGCGCGCGGGCTCGCCTCGCTCTACGTGCAGGACAATCGCATGACGCTGGCGGAGGCGGGCCGCTTCCACGCGCGCTGGACGCCGCGCGGCTGGTCGGACCCCGACAGCCGGCTCGTCGGCTTCGAGCAGCTCCTCTACCTGCGCCAGCCCGGCTACGGCGCCAGCTATATCGTCGGCAAGGTCCAGCTCGACGATCTGCTCGCGCGCGAGGCCGAACGCGCGAGCCGCGCCGGCAAGCCATTCGACGCCGCCGCCGCCATCGCCACGCTCGCCACGCCCGGCATCCTGCCGCTGGCGCTGGTCGAGCGTGCGCTGGACGAGGGCGACCATTGAGATCCTGGGGATAGCGGCCCGCCCAAAGAGGCACGCGCCCGGATAACCCGCAGCAGGGACAGGGAAAACGAACCAAGAAGGGGAAGGCCGAAATGACCGGGAAGAACACTACCGTGCGGCGACGCGCCACCATCGGCGTCGCCTGGTGCGCGCTGCTGGCCGCGCTGCCGGCGACCGCACAGACCGCCGCCGATCCGGCGAACGATCCCGGCGAGGGCGAGACGGTCGTCGTCACCGGATCGCGCATCCGGCAGAACCCGCTCGCACAGGCCGCGCCGGTGACCACGCTCGACAATGCCGATATCGCGCGCACCGGCCTGTCGTCGATCGCCGACGTGCTGCAACGGCTGCCGGGGGCGGCGGGCGGGCTCAACTCCCGATTCAACCGCTCGGGCAACAACGGCAACCCGCCCGATGGCGGCGGCGTCGGTGCGGGCTCGTCCGAAATCGACCTGCGCTATCTCGGCAGCCGGCGCACGCTGGTGCTGGTCGATGGGCTGCGCTTCATCAACGGCAGCGCGGCGAGCGGCGTGCCCGGCGCGGTCGATCTCAACGCGATCCCCGACAGCATGATCGAGCGCGTCGAGGTCCTGCGCGACGGTGCGTCGACGATCTACGGCTCCGACGCGATCGCCGGCGTCGTCAACATCATCACCAAAAAGCGTCAGAACGGCTTCGTCGTCTCGGCGCAGGGCGGGGCCTATCCGCAGGGTGACGGCGTGACGCAGAATTATCAGCTCAGCTGGGGCCACCGAGACGAGGAAGCGGGCATCTCGTTCGTCGCCGGTGCGAACTACATCAAACAGGGTTCGGTGTTCGCGGGCGACCGCAGCTATTACGCCTTCCCGGACCCGGGCGCGACCGCCTGTACCACCAGCTGCAGCTCGGGCACGCCCAATGGCCGCTTCCTCATCAACAATCCGGTGACGGGCACCGGCATGAACCTGACGCTCAGGTCGAACCCGCTCGGCCGTCCGCGCTTCGACCCCGCCGACCCGACCGGTGCGAACAGCGACTTCAAGGAGTTCACGGTCGCCGACCGCTTCAACTTTCGCCCGTACAATTATCTGCTGACGCCGCAGGAGCGGTTCGGCGCCTTCGTCAACTTTCAGGGTGATCTCGGCGACAAGGTCCGGCTGACGACGCGGATGATCTACAATCGCCGCACCTCGGACAATCAGGCTGCGCCGCTGCCGCTGTTCGTCGGTCCCGATGCGGGCAACGGCAATCTGCTAGATACGATCTCGATCGACGGGACCAATCCGTACAATCCGTTCGGGGTTACGCTCGCGACCGGCAACGCCGGCCTGCCGCGCAATTACGACTTCATCGGGCGCCGGTTCGTCGAGAATGGCCCGCGGCGTTACAGCCAAAAGGTCGAGACGATGTACCTCGGCGGTACGCTCGACGGAAAGTTCGCGGTCGGCAGCGGCACCTGGTATTGGGACGCCAACGTCATCTATGCCTCGAATACCGCCAAGCAGGTGGTGCAGGGCAACGTCAACGCCGCCAATCTCGCCCGCGCGCTCGGCCCGGTCGCCGACTGCACCGGGGCGTGCGTGCCGTTCAACATCTTCGGCGGCGAAGGTTCGATCACGCCGGCGATGATCGATTACATCACCTTCCAGCAACGCGACCGCAGCGAACAGGCGATGGTCGACGCGACCTTCAACGTCACCGGCACGCTGTTCGAGCTGCCAGCGGGGCCGCTCGGGCTGGCGGCCGGGTATGAATATCGGCGGCAATCGGGCTCGTTCACGCCCGATCCGCTCGTCGCCGCCGGGCTTGGCTCGGACATTCCGGCGCAGGCGACCAGCGGCAGCTTCGACGTCAACGAAGTGTACGGCGAATTGAGCATCCCGGTGCTCAAGGACGTGCCGTTGTTCCGGCTGCTCGAAGGATCGTTCGCAGCACGCTATTCGGATTATTCGACCAGCGGCAGTCGCACGACGATGAAAGCGGGGGTCAGCTGGAAGCCTTTCGACGACCTGCGGCTGCGCGGCACCTGGGCGCAGGGCTTCCGCGCGCCCTCGATCGGCGAGCTGTTCGGCACGCCGTCTCGGTTCGATGGCGGGGTGATCGATCCGTGTTCCGCCGACGCGACCGGCACGTCGGCGACGGTGCGGCAGAATTGCGCGGCACAGGGCATTCCGGCCGGCTATGTACAGACCAACCAGCAATTGCCGATCCTCACCGGCGGCAATCGCGCGTTGAAGGCGGAAACATCGGAAAGCTGGATCGTCGGTGGCGTCTACAGCCCGTCATGGGCGAGCGGTGTCGGTCGCCTGTCGCTCGAGGTCGATTATTACACGATCAAGGTGGACAATGCGATCTCGTCGATCGGGGCCGACGTGCTGCTCGCCAATTGCACACAGACCAACGATCCGGTCGCGTGCGGCGCGATTACGCGTTCCACCTCGGGGGCGATCACGCAGATCCGCGGACTGCTCCAGAACATCGCCTCGCTCAAGAGCGAAGGGCTCGACGCGATCCTGACGTGGCGCTCGCCGTCGGTCGGGGCAGGGACGTTCGGGCTGTTGTGGTCGAACAACTTTCTGTTCGAATATTCGACCACCCTGCCGACCGCCGACGGCAGCCAGACCGTCCGCCGGCAGGGCACCGAGCGCGGCGATCAGGCCTATCCGCGCTTCAAGAGCAATGCGACGATCGACTGGTCGAGCCCGACGTTCCTCGCATCGATCACCGGCCGCTATATCGGGCGCGTGGTCGAGCCGGCGTACGACAATCATGTCATGCGCCCGACGCTCTACCTCGATGCGCAGGTCGGCTGGACGCCGGGAATGTGGGACGAGCGGCTGACGCTCACGCTGGGGGTCAACAACATCCTCGGCAAGCGTGCGCCGGACTGTCTGAGCTGCGGCGGGTTCGATCCCACCACCTACGATCTGCCCGACCAGTTCGGTTATGCGCGGATCGGGGTGAAGTTCTGATCGCGACGGGGCGGGGGGGCAACGGCCCTCCGCCCCGGAGCGGTCTCACCACCAGGTCGCGTAGAGCGCGATCAGGATCAGCACGATGCCGAGGCAGGCGACGTTGAACCCGGTGGTGGTGCGGAAATCGACATCCTGCACCGTGACGCGGTTGGCGTCGGCCCTCGACTGGACCAGCAGCGACAGCACCACCGCCAGCGCGAGGCTCAGGAAGAAGACGAGGCTCATGCGGTTGAGGAACGGCAGGTCCGGCAGCGCCGCGCGCAGCACATAGGACAGCACCACCGACGCGATCGCCGCGCCGATCGCCCCCGCCTCGTTGGCGCGCTTCCAGAACAGTCCCAGCAGGAAGATCACGGTGATGCCCGGCGTGAAGAAGCCCGAGAATTCCTGGATGAACTGGAACGCCTGATCCGATTGCCCGATCAGCGGCCGTGCGGTGAGCATCGCGATCACGATCGACACGCACGCCGCGATCCGCCCGACCAGCACCAGCCTTCGCTCCTGCGCCGGGTCGGCGCGACCGTCCTCGGCGGCGGTCGGGCGGCCGAACTGCTTGGCGTACAGGTCGAGCGTGAAGATCGTCGCGATCGCGTTGATCTTCGATGCGGTCGAGGCGATGATCGCCGCGATCAGCGCCGCGAACACCAGCCCGAGCAGCCCGGGGGGCAGCAGGCGCAGCATCGCGGGATAAGCCTCATCGGGCTTGGCGAGATCCGGTGCCAGCACGACCGCCGCGATGCCGGGCAGCACGATCACCAGCGGCATCAGCAGCTTCAGGAACGCTGCGAACACGATCCCCTTTTGCGCCTCCGGCAGGCTTTTGGCGGCCAGCGCGCGCTGGATGATATATTGGTTGAACCCCCAATAGCTGAGGTTCGCGATCCACATGCCACCGATCAGCACCGCGAGCCCCGGCAGATCCTTGTAATGCGGATTGTCGGGCGACAGGATCATGTGGAAGTGGTCGGGAACGCGCCGCGTCAGCTCCGTGAAGCCACCGATCATCCCCGCATCGCCGCCGATCGCGCGCAGCGTCAGCGCGGAGACGAGCAGCCCGCCGAACACCAGCAGCGTCACCTGCACGATATCGGTGAGCGCGACCGCCTTCAGCCCGCCACGCAACTGATACAATACCGCGAAGGCGCCAAGCCCGACCAGCGCCAGGTCCTGGTTGATCCCCGCCACCTGCGTCACCGCGATCGACCCCAGCCAGATGATCGAGGTCAGATTGACGAAGATGTATAGCGCCAGCCAGAACACCGCCATGATCGTGCGGATCGACGTGCCGTAACGCTGCTCGAGGAACTGCGGCATCGTGTAGATGCGGTTGTGGAGGAAGATCGGCAGGAAGAACTTGCCGACGATCAACAGCGTAGCGCCGGCCATCCATTCATAGGACGCGATCGCCAGCCCGATCGCATAGCCCGAGCCCGCCATCCCGACGATCTGCTCGGCGGAGATGTTGGCGGCAATCAGCGACGCGCCCACCGCCCACCATGGCAGCGCCTTGGACGCGAGAAAATAGTCCGACGTGTCCTTGCTCTCGCCGGCCTTGTCGCGGCTGACCCATTGCGCGAGCACGAAGATGCCGATCGCATAGCCGATCACCACGACCAGATCGATCGTTTGCAACGTCATTGATTGTCCTCCCCGCGATCGTCGGCGATGCGCGATCCTCCGACGCTGTTTAGCGTTTATTGTGGCGGCGTCCACGGCGGAGGTGCCGGTCGCACTGCGACGTTCGACCCGCTATCCGACATCTTCGAGCGGCGGCCCGAACACCGACCAGCCGGTGCGCGCCACCAGCATCTCCAGCGCCCGCACGCCGAGGATCGAATTGCCGTGCTGGTCGAGATTGGGCGACCAGGCGGCGATCGATGCGAGCTGTGGGGCGATCGCCAATATGCCGCCGCCGACGCCGCTCTTTGCGGGCAATCCGACCCGCACCGCAAAGTCGCCCGAAGCATCGTAATGGCCGCACGTCATCATGAGCGCGAGCACCGTTCGCGTTTGCCGAGCGCGACAATCCGCCGCGGCTTCGTCCGGGCGCCGCCGCGTGGTGGCCAGGAAACGCCCGGCGCGCGCGAGGTCGACGACGTCCAGCGTGATCGCGCATTGCCGCGCATAGGCGTGCATCACCGCATCATCCGAAGCGTGAAGATTGCCATGATGGCGCATGAAGCTCAGCATCGCGCGATTGAGATCGCCGCCTTCGGTCAGCACCTCGTCATCGAACGGTACCGCATGGCCGATCCCGGCCGCGATCAGATCGACGACCTTGTCGCACGCCGCTGCGCCATATTCCTCGACGAGCATGTCGACGACGACCAGCGCGCCCGCATTGATGAACGGATTGCGCGGCAGGCCGTGGGTTCGCTCCAGATCGACGAGCGAGTTGAACGGATCGCCCGACGGTTCACGCCCGACGCGCTCGAAGACGTGATCCTCGCGCGCGCGAAGCGCCAGATCGACCGCGAA
>Ga0265798_10010777_pt1 | contig 11206 bp, 17 predicted proteins | sample P3T30metagenome_FD_192430 | JGI IMG/M metagenome (GOLD analysis project Ga0265798, IMG submission 192430) | Plant litter microbial communities from East Loma Ridge, Irvine, California - P3 T30 | ecosystem: Environmental > Terrestrial > Plant litter > Unclassified | place: USA: California... | reverse complement strand
CCCGGCGCCCCAATCGGCGAAACGCGCCGCAACCTCGGCTAGATGGACATGCGCGCCCGGGGTCCCTAGATCACCGCGCATGATCGACCGCCCCGGCCACGCGCGTGGCTGAACCCCATATCATCAGGCCCCATATCGTGAGTCTGGGCTGCCGGCTCAACATCGCCGAGAGCGAGACGATCCGCGCCCTGCTGGCCGGGCGGGATACGGTGGTCGTCAACAGCTGCGCCGTCACCAACACCGCTGTCGCCGAGACGCGCGCCGCGATCCGCCGTGCGCGGCGCGAGCGGCCGGGCGCGGAGATCGTTGTGACCGGGTGCGCGGCGCAGATCGATCCGGTCGGGTTCGCGGCGATGGGCGAGGTCGACCGGGTGATCGGCAATGCGGAAAAGCTGACGCCTTCAGCATGGGCGGCCGCTGCGCCGGTCGTGGTCGGCGACATCATGCAGGTACGCGACACCGCGCCGCATCTCGCCAGCGCGTTTGCCGCGCACGCCCGCGCGTTCGTCGAGGTGCAGAACGGCTGCGATCACCGCTGCACCTTCTGCGCGATCCCGTTCGGGCGCGGCAACAGCCGGTCGGTACCGGCGGGCGGCGTGATCGACCGCATCGCCGCGCTGGTCGATGCGGGCTACCGCGAGGTGGTGCTGACCGGCGTGGATCTCACCAGTTATGGCCCCGATCTGCCGGGTGCGCCGTCGCTCGGGATGCTGGTCGAACGCATCCTCGCGCATGTCCCGGGGCTGGCGCGACTGCGGCTGTCCTCGCTCGATTCGGTCGAGATCGACGATCGTCTGTTCGATTTGATCGCCCACCATCCGCGCGTGATGCCGCATGTCCACCTGTCGTTTCAGGCCGGCGACGACATGATCCTCAAGCGGATGAAACGCCGCCATACTCGTGCGCAGGCGGTGGCGCTGGTCGAACGACTGAAGGCGGCCCGCCCGGAGATCGCGATCGGCGCGGACCTGATCGCCGGCTTTCCGACCGAGGACGACGCGATGTTCGCCAACACACGCGCGCTGATCGACGATTGCGATATCGTCCACGCGCATATCTTCCCCTATTCCCCGCGCACCGGCACCCCGGCGGCGCGGATGCCGCAGGTCCCGGCCCCGATCGCGAAGGCGCGTGCGGCGGAGCTTCGCGCCGGCGCGGCGGCACGCAAGGCGGCGTGGCTGCGCGGTCTGGTCGGCACGACGCAGGACGTGCTGGTCGAGCGGCCGGGCGACCGTGGCCATGCCGGCAACTTCGCCGAGGTGCGTGTGCCACTGTCGGATATTGGCGCCGTCGCGCGTGTGACGATCGACGGGGTCGAGGGCGCCACCCTCACCGCCTCCCCTGCGAACGCCGGGACCCACCCGGGGACCGTCGCACGCCCCGTAACAACAACCTCCGCAACTGGACCCCGGTCGTCGCCGGGGCAGGCTTTGGAAGAACACGTCCGATGAGCACCACACCCGGTTGGCACGAGCGCCTGCTCGGCGGCTTCAAGCGCACGTCCGATCGGTTGATCGGCAACCTCGTCGGGCTCGGCACCGCGCCGCTCGACAATCCGACGCTCGACGATATCGAGGAGGCGCTGATCGCCTCCGACCTCGGGCCGCAGACCGCCGCACGCATCCGCGACCGGCTGTCGGCCGGTATCTACGAACGTGACATGGAGGATCTCGGCATCCGCCTCACCGTCGCTGAGGAAATCGAGAAGGTGCTGGAGACGGTCGCCAAGCCACTGGAGATCGAGGCGTTCCCGCGTCCGCAGGTGATCCTCGTCATCGGCGTCAACGGTTCCGGCAAGACCACCACCATCGCCAAGCTCGCGCACTGGCTGAAGGAACAGGATTACGCGGTGATGCTGGCGGCGGGCGACACCTTCCGCGCCGCCGCGATCGGCCAGCTCGCCACCTGGGCCGAGCGCGCCGGCGTGCCGCTGGTGCGCGGCAAGGAGGGTGGCGACGCGGCCGGCATAGTCTACGAGGCAGTGAAGCAGGCGACCGAGATCGGCACCGACGTGCTGATCGTCGACACCGCCGGGCGGCTCCAGAACAAGCGCGAACTGATGGACGAGCTGTCCAAGATCCGCCGCGTGCTGGGTCGGCTCAACCCCGCCGCGCCGCATGACGTGGTGCTGGTGCTGGATGCGACGACCGGCCAGAATGCGCTCAGCCAGATAGAGGTGTTCAAGGAAATGGCGGGCGTGACCGGTCTCGTCATGACCAAGCTCGACGGCTCCGCGCGCGGCGGTATCCTCGTCGCGGCGGCGGAGAAATATGGCCTGCCGATCCACGCGATCGGCGTCGGCGAGGGAATGGGCGATCTGCGCCCGTTCGACGCCAACGAAGTGTCGCGCATCATCGCCGGTGTCGATGGAGTGCGCAACCGTGGATAAGAAGCCGGTCAACGCGCCGATGCTGCGGATGGCGGTGGATTATGGTCCGCTCGCGGTGTTCTTCGCGGTCAACTTCCTCGTGCCCGGCCCGGTCGTGGCAAAGGCGATCGCGGCGACGATCGCGTTCATGATCGCCGAGGTGATCGCGCTGGTGTTCTCGCAGATCAAGCTCGGCTCGATCTCGCCGATGCTGTGGATCACCGGCGCGCTGGTGCTCGTGTTCGGCGGGTTGACGATCTATTTCCACGATCAGCAGTTCATCCAGATGAAGCCGACCTTCGTCTACGCGCTGTTCGGCGGCATCCTGCTGTTCGGCTGGCTGACCGGGCGGCCGCTGCTCCAGCAACTGCTCGAGACCGCTTATCCGGGGCTGGATGCGGCGGGCTGGCGCAAGCTGACGCGCAACTGGGCGGTGTTCTTCGTGGCTATGGCGATCGCCAACGAGGCTGTGTGGCGCGGTACGCTTGCCGCCTGGGGCAAGGATGCCGGCTGGAACGCGTGGGTGTGGTACAAAATGCCCGGCTGCGTCATCATCACATTGCTTTTCGCGGTCGCCAACGTGCCGATGCTGATGAAGCACGGGCTGAACCTCAGCGACGACAAGCCGCCGGTGGTCCCGCCCGAAGGCTGATGGAATGGCCCCTCCCGCCCAAGCGGAAGGGGCCAGACACTTATGCGACGGCGGCGTCGTACAGCTTGCCGGCGGCGTCCCAGTTCACGACGTTCCACCACGCCTTCAGATAGCCGGGGCGGTCGTTCATGTAGGTGAGGTAATAGGCGTGTTCCCACACGTCGTTACCAAGGATTGGCGCGCCCTTGTCCTTGGCGTCGTCCATCAGCGGGTTGTCCTGGTTCGGCGTCGAGACAACCTTCAGCGCGCCGCTCTGGTCCGCGATCACCCAGGCCCAGCCCGAACCGAACTGTCCAGCGCCCTTGGTGTTGAAGTCCTCCTTCAGCTTGTCGAGGCCGCCGTACGCGTCGATCGCCTCGGCGAGCTTGCCGGACGGCTGCGTCGTGCCTTCCGGGCCCATGATCTTCCAGAAGAAGTCGTGGTTCCAGAAACCGCCGCCATTGTTGCGCACCAGCGGCGGCAGCGACGAGATCATGCCGAGGATTTCCTCGATCGTCTTGCCTTCCAGCTTCGGATCGGCGGCGACGCCTTCGTTCAGCTTGTTGGTGTAGGCGGCATGATGCTTGTCGTGGTGGAAGGTCATCGTCTCCTTCGAGATCGTCGGCTCCAGCGCGTCATAGGCGTAGGGCAACGGGGGGAGTTCGAAAGCCATGGTCTTCTCCTTCTGGAAAGCTCGGTTACGCAAACGTCACGCCCGCCAAATGGGTCCGCAAAAGTCGTTACGCAACCGATTCTGTGCGGCGGTGCGTGTCAGCCGCCCGCCGAAATCAGCCCGTGACGTTTCAGCGCGTGGCGTAACTGATCGTAGCTGAGGCCGAGCGCATCGGCGGTGGCACGCTGGTTGAAGCGGTGTTCGGCCATCGCCTTCTTGAGCAGGTCGCGTTCGAACCGGGCGGTGCGGCTCTTGAAATCGCCCGGTTCGTCGGCTTCGGGCGATGCGACCGGGGTAGCTTGCGGCGCAACCGTGCCGCCCGGTGCCGATCGCGGGCGATGCGGCGACTGGAATGGATCGAACTCGATCGCGTCGATCGGCGTGTCGCGCTCCCAGCGGTAGACAGCGCGCTCCACCACGTTGCGCAGCTCGCGGACGTTGCCGGGCCAGTCGTAGGCGACCAGTTCCGCCATCGCCTCGCGCGAGAAGCCCGGCCAGTCGAGCCGTCCCATCTCCGAGGCCATACGGCGCCCGTAATGGTCGGCCAGCACCGGCACATCGCCGGCGCGCGCGCGCAAGGGCGGCAACGTCACCACCTCGAACGACAGCCGGTCGAGCAGATCGGCGCGGAACTGGTGCCGCGCGACCTTGTCGGGCAGATGTTCATTGGTCGCGGCGACGATCCGCACGTCGACGCGCAATGGGCGCGACGAGCCGATCCGCGTAATCTCGCCATATTCGACCGCGCGCAGCAGCCGGTCCTGCGCGGCCATCGACAGCGTGCCGAGTTCGTCGAGGAACAGGGTGCCACCATGCGCCTCCTCGAACCGCCCGACCCGCGCCTTGGTCGCGCCGGTGAACGCGCCCGCTTCGTGGCCGAACAGCTCGGCCTCGATCAGCGTCTCGGGCAGCGCCGCGCAGTTCATGATGACGAGCGGCTGGTCCCAGCGCGGGCTCAGGCGGTGGAGCCGTTCCGCCACAAGTTCCTTGCCGGTGCCGCGCTCACCGATCACCAGCACCGGGCGGTCTAGCGCGGCAGCACGGCTGGCGCGCTCGAGCGCGTCGAGGAAGGGGCCGGATTGGCCGATGACCTGTGTCGTTCGCTCCATTCCCAAGGCTTGGCGTAAAATCCCAAGGCTTGGCAAGTGCGCTGTTCGCGGAACCACCCGTCCCGACCCGCAAACCGCGCAAATCCGCCGTTCCGTAAATTGGCACGTACCCTGCAAAGCTGTTCGGGTACGCCACCGAGTATCGCGTTTCACCAAGGAGTTTTTTGGATGGGCATCTTTTCCCGAACCCGCGACATCGTCGCCGCCAACTTCACCGACCTGCTCGACAAGGCGGAAGATCCGGCGAAGATGATCCGCATGATCATCCTCGAGATGGAGGAAACCCTGGTCGAGGTTCGCGCCTCCGCCGCGCGCACCATCGCCGACCAGAAGGAGATGCGCCGCCACATCGACAAGCTCGGCAAGTTGCAGGACAGCTGGACCGAGAAGGCCGAACTGGCATTGTCGAAGGGCCGCGAGGATCTCGCCAAGGCCGCATTGGTCGAGAAGCAGAAGGCTGCCGACATGGCCGGCCAGCTTGGCGAGGAGATCGCGCTGCTCGACGACACGCTGCGCGCCTCCGAGGAGGACATCAACAAGCTCCAGACCAAGCTGCGCGACGCGCGCACGCGCCAGAACGCGATCGTCGCCCGACTCGAAAGCGCGCACAACCGCGTGAAGCTGCGCGAGATGGTCAACGGCCCGCGTATGCAGGACGCGTTCGCGCGCTTCGACATGCTCGACCGCCGTGTCGACATGGCGGAGGGTCGCGCCGATGCCGCCGGGCTCGGTGCCGCACCGAAATCGCTTGAAGAGGAAATCGCCGAGCTGAAATCCGCCGACAAGGTCGACGCCGAACTCGCCGCGCTGAAGGCGCGCATGGGCAAGGACGGTTGAGATGGAGGACACACTCGTCCCCATCCTCGTCTGCGCGATGCTCTTCATCGGCGCGCCGTGGGTGATCCTGCACTACGTCACCAAGTGGAAGCAGGCACCCAAGATCACCAACGAGGACGAGAAGCTGCTCGATGAGCTCCACCTGCTCGCGCGCCGGTTGGAAGACCGGTTGCAGACGGTGGAGCGGATCATCGCCGCCGACAACCCCGACTGGCGCCCGGGCGCAACGCCCGACCCGCGCGCTTCCTACGACCTTTCCAAGAGGAACTGAACCATGAGCGCGAGCCGCACCAAATTCTACCTCGACAAACAGAACCGCAAATGGCTGGGCGTCTGTTCGGGGATCGCCGATTACACCGGTATCGACGTCACGCTGGTCCGCGTCGGCATGGTCGTGCTGACCGTCGTCGGCGGCTTCCCCTGGACGCTGATCGCCTATGGCCTGGTCGCCTGGATGGCAGATGCCAAGCCCTATGGTCTGTACGAAAGCCCGGAGGATGAGAAATTCTGGCAGGGCGTGCGCAGCAACCCGACGCGCTCCACCGCAGAGGTCCGCTCGAAGTTCCGCGACATCGACCGCCGCCTTGCCGACATCGAGACGATGTACACCAGCCGCAACATGCGCCTTGCGGACGAGATCGACAGCCTGCGCTGAGCCTGACGACAAGAGGGATTAGAACAATGGAATGGGGCATCTTCGTGCCGGTCGCGGCGATCACCATCGGCCCGATCAGCTGGGCCTTCACCACCTGGGCGCGTGCGAAGCACGGCTATCCGATCGCGGACGAGAAGGGCAACCCGATCAGCCGCATCAATCCTGAGACGCAGCGTGCGATTGACCTGCTGATGCAGGACAAGGATCGGCAGGCCGGACAGATCGGCCGACTTGAGGAGCGGATCGCGGTGCTGGAACGCATCGCCACCGACCCAGCCGAGCGCACCGCGCGTGAAATCGAGGCGTTGCGCGCGCTCCCCTGAGCCGCCCGCCCTCCCCGTCTTCCACATCACCGTCTTCCACATCACCGAACATCCACCCGCACGCGGCCACCGGCCGCGGTGACAGGAAAGGTCTGTCCTCATGGTTATCACCGGTTTCCTCCTCGTTCTCGCCGCCATCACCGCTGTCGGCGTGTTCGCCACCGAAAGCGTCGATCGTCCGCGCCGCCGCAAGGAACGGCTCGCCGCACAGGTCGCCGCGCAGTAACAGTCGCAGCATACGAGGGGAGTTGTTCACATGAATCCGTTTGAAATGGTCGTCGCGATCATCGTCGTCATCACGATCGGCCGCGTTGCGATGGCGCGCTTCGGCGTCGTCCACTCCAAGCATGACGAGACCGTCACGTTTCGTGACGACAACGCCACCCGCGCCGAGAACGAGCGGTTGCGCGACGAGCTGCGCGGGATGAAGGAACGGCTCGCGGTGCTGGAGCGCCTCGCCACCGACAATGACACCAGCAGCGCCCGCCTCGATCGCGAGATCGAGCGCCTGCGCGACCCGAAGTGACCTTCATGACCGCGGGAGCAGGGATCATGACCGACCCGAACTTCTACATCACGGTAGCATTCAGCGCGCTCGCCGGGCTGGCGATGCTCACCTATGCGACGCTGACCGGCTGGCGCGGCTGGCTCGCGCTGAAGCAGCAGGAGTTGCAGCAGCATCCGGGTGACCGAAGCGCCCCGGCCATGCCAAACGCAAGCGCACGCATCGAGATCGCCGATCTGAAGGAGCGCATCCGCAAGCTGGAGGCGATCGCGGCGGGGGTGGATCTGTAATCACGCCAGCTGCACAGTCGAACGCAGTGGACCTTCCCCGCCGACCGCTTTACCGACCCGACCATGACAACGCTCGCCGACCTGCAAGACGACTATAGCTTCCTCGATCCCGACGATCGGTACCGGCTGCTGATCGACCTCGGCAAGACGTTGGAGCCGATGCCCGATCCGCTCAAGACCGACGCGACGCTGGTACGCGGCTGTTCCGCCTCGGTATGGGTTTACCCGATGCGGCGCGAAGACGGCAGCCTGCACTTTCTGGCCGACTCCAACGCAGCGATCACCAAGGGGATCATCGCGTTGGTGTTGCTGACCGTGCAGGATCAGCCTGCGCAGGCGATCACCGGCACCGATATCGAAGCGGCGCTCGCCCCGTTCGACCTGAAGAGCCAGCTTAGCTCGAACCGCACGCAGGGCATCCCCAACATGATCGCACTGATCCGCGAGACTGCCACGCGCTACGCCGCGGGGTAGGTACTCAGTCCGCTTTGGGAGCCTTCGGCGGGCGCGGATAGGGTGTGAAATCGTTCAGCCCGACCGAGCCGCCCGGCATCCGCGAGCCGCGATCGATCAACCGCACGATGTCCATCCGGCAGGCTTGGCCATTATACGGCTCGCTGACGAGGATGTCGTCGTCGTCGAGGAAGTTCGCGCCGCTTGGCCGGTTGACGTACACCGTACCATCACTGGCAGTGTAGACGATTGCGGTATGATCGATAATCTCGGTCGACCGGAGCTGAGTGAGCGGCACGCAATCGACCGGTTTGCCGCCGACGCGGCCATCGAGTATTTTAGCGAGCTTGGCTTCACCGGTGAGACGATCGCGAGCCTGAACAGGTACGCCGGTACCGATCGCGGCGATCGCAGCCACGGCGGTAAGACACTGTAGAATACGCATCTTGACTATTCTCCGAATGATTACGGCGCCATAGCCTCTTCATGCTGAACCGGCGCTGACCCGTTCAGTTCCAAAGCGCTGATCAGCACATCGATCGGCGTACCGGCGGTCACGACCTTCCACTGGTGATTGTCGCGGCTGTCGACCATCGTCACCGCCCCTTTCGGGCAGATCTTCAGGCATTTGACCTCGACGATCCCCATCGCTGCCTTGCGCCCGGTCTTGACCCCCAATTCCTTGCGCAGCACCTTGGCAAGCGGCTGCTTGCCCTTGGCACCGAAGCCGCCACCGACCTTCTTCGAGCATTTGGAGCAGATCATCAGCGTGCGCGACCATCCCGATCGGACGGTCTTCACACCTGAGGCTTCCACTGGCGCTGCTCCTCGGCGACACGCAGCACGTCATATGCCGCCTGGATGGCCTGGAAGCGCGTGGCAGCGTCCTTGTCGCCGGGGCGCACGTCCGGGTGGTTCTGCTTGGCGAGGCGGCGCCACGCCAGCCGTACCGCTTCGAAGTCGGCATCGACTTCGAGGTCGAGTACCTCCAGCGCGCGCAATTCGTCGCGCGACCGGCTTCCGTCGCCCGACCCGGCCCATTGCTGGTGTCGTGAGGTGGTGTAGCCGTCGGCGGTGCGCGTTTCGGATGCCTCACGCTCGGCGGCTTCCTCCGCGCTCAGGCCCTCGAAATAATTCCAGCCGCGATTGTACTCACCGGCGTGTTCCTGACAGAAATACCAGCGGTCCGGGCTGTTCGGGGATTTTGGCGCGGGGCAGTTACCCGGCTGTGTGCAACCATGCCGGTCACACAGCCGCACCTTCGCCGCCTCACGGCTGGATTCGCCGTAAGCTCGCCAGCGGGGAAAGCCCCAATCGTCTTGTCTCGTCGCGCGCACCATGAGGTCCCATCTAAGCAGCCGGGCACGGCAATGCCATGACGGATTGATGACAAACGCGATTTTGCGGCAGCGTCGACGCCGCTCCCCACCTGCGGGGGAGAACACCAGAGGGTCTGTAAGCCGGGTTCTGTCCACCTTCTTACGAAGGATAGGCGACCATTCCTCTAGGGCGACGTTTGCACGCCGCCTCAAGCAACCAACCCGGACGACGAGCAGAAACGATGCCCATATACCGTCCCTATTCGGTCTTGCTCCCGGTGGGGTTTGCCTTGCCGCCTGCCGTTACCGGAGGCGCGGTGCGCTTTTACCGCACCCTTTCACCCTTGCCTGTCGCCCCGCTTGCGCGCGGCCCATCGGCGGTTTGCTCTCTGTGGCACTGTCCCTGGGGTCACCCCCGCCGGGCGTTACCCGGCACCGTCGTTTCGCGGAGCCCGGACTTTCCTCGGCATGTGCAAGACACATGACGCGGCCGCCCGACCCTCTGGTCTGAGTGCCTTAGTCGTCTCCCTGTGGCTTTGGCAACAGTAACGCGAGCAGGATGCTGCGACATTCACCATCGATCTCGCCATCGATCAGTTCGGGGCGGTAACGGCGCTGGAAGGCGACCACCGCAGCAAGCTTGTCCTTCACGTCATAGCCGAAGCGTTCGAGCGCGATTAGAAACCCGGCGTCGGTCCACATCGGGTCCATCAGGTTCCGGGTCGGGCGCGGTAGCGCAAGCCGCAGCCGCGCAAGGCGGTGCCACGGAAACAACTCGCCCGGATCCTGCTTGCGCATCGGCGCGATGTCGGAATGGCCGACGACGTTGCCGCGCGTGATGGCGTGACGCTCCTTGATCTCACCGACCAATCCCACCAGCGCATCGACCTGCGCCTCGGCAAAGTCGCGATAGCCGTGCTCGTGTCCGGGATTGACCAGTTCGATGCCGACCGAGGCGCTGTTGACGTCCTCAATCCGCCGCCAGCGCGACGCGCCCGCGTGCCAGGCGCGCTTGTCCTCCGCCACCAGCCGGTGCACCGCGCCATCCTCGTCGATCAGATAGTGCGCGGACACCTTGGCAGCAGGATCGCACAGTCGCTGAAGCGCGGAGGCCGCATCGAGCATCCCGGTGTAATGGAGAACGATCATGGTGACCGGCAGCGTGCGCTCGTCGAAATTGGGGGACGCCGTCTCGATGATCGTCATGCTGTCTCCTGCACAGGTCTCCCGCGCGGGAACCGGCGCGGGCAGATCAGGCGGCTGCGATACCCGGTCTCGCCGCATTCGCCAACTCATACAGGCCGCGGTAGCGCGGGCTGGGCCGGAAGCAGTCGCTCTGCCCGATCACTGTCTCACCCGCGCCGAGAACGAGCAACCCGTCCGGCCGCAGCGTCGATGCGATCCGGTCCAGCACCAGCCGTCGCGACACCGGCGACAGATACAGCAGCACGTTGCGGCACATCACGATATCGAAGCGGCCGCCGGGCAGCGGATCGGCGACGAGGTTCATGCGGCGATAGTGGAGATTGCGCAGCAGATCGCGTTTGACCGCCCACTCGTTGCCGTGCGGCTCGAACCAGCCGATCATGCGGCGGATCGACAGCCCGCGCTGGATCTCGAACTGTGAGTAGATGCCCGACCGCGCCCGCGCGAGCGCCACGTCGGACACGTCGGTCGCGACGATCTCCGCCGCATCCTCGTCGTCGGCGGCCGTTTCGGCGAGGGTGATCGCAAGCGATACCGGTTCCTGCCCGGTCGAACAGCCCGCCGACCAGACGCGGAGCCGCCGCCGTTGACCGCCCGCAGCCCCACGGTAATCGCCCGCCGCCTCGGCAACGACATCGAACACCTGGCCGTCGCGGAAGAACGAGCTTTCGTGATTCAGCATCGCGTTAACGGCGGCGGTAGCGAGTTCGTTCGACCCCGCCGTCGCCGCTGCAAGCGCATCGATTGTTTCATAGCCACGCTCCCGCATCAGCGGTTTCAGCGCGCTCTCGATCCGCCAGGCACGGTCGTGGCCGATCTGCTGACCGGTGCGTGCTT
>Ga0265798_10010776_pt1 | contig 11206 bp, 8 predicted proteins | sample P3T30metagenome_FD_192430 | JGI IMG/M metagenome (GOLD analysis project Ga0265798, IMG submission 192430) | Plant litter microbial communities from East Loma Ridge, Irvine, California - P3 T30 | ecosystem: Environmental > Terrestrial > Plant litter > Unclassified | place: USA: California... | reverse complement strand
TCGAGCACGAGCGCCTCGGCGGCGCCCTCGAAGCTGCGGATGAACTCGCGCCCGATGATCTTGCGCTTCTGCTCGGGGTCGGTGACACCGGCGAGCGCGTCGAGGAACTGCTGCTCGGCGTCGACCGTCACGAGGCGGACACCGGTCGAGGCGACGTAGTCCTCTTCGACCTGGCGACGCTCGTCGGCACGCAGGAGGCCGTGGTCGACGAAGACGCAGATCAGCTGATCACCGACGGCCTCGTGCACGATCGCCGCAGCGACGGCCGAGTCGACCCCGCCCGAGAGACCGCAGATGACGCGCGAGTCGCCGACCTGGGCGCGGATGCGCGCGACCTGCTCGGCGATGACGTTGCCGCTGTTCCAGTCGGCGGGGATGCCCGCGGCACGGTGCAGGAAGTTCTCGAGCACGGCCTGGCCGAACGACGAGTGCTTGACCTCGGGGTGCCACTGCACGCCGTACAGCTTGCGCGCGTCGCTCGAGAACGCCGCGACGGGGGTCGATGCGCTCGAGGCGAGCACGTCGAAGCCCTCGGGGGCCTTCGAGACGGAGTCGCCGTGGCTCATCCAGGTGGTCTGCTCGAGCGGCTGACCCGAGAGCAGCGTGCTCTCGCCCGGCACCAGCGTGACGTCGGTCGCGCCGTATTCGCGCTGCCCGGTCTGCGAGACCTCGCCGCCGAGCGCCTTGGCCATCGCCTGGAAGCCGTAGCAGATGCCCAGCACGGGCACGTCGAGATCGAGGATCGCCGGGTCGAGACCGGGCGCACCCTCTTCGTAGACGCTCGACGGTCCGCCGCTCAGCACGATGCCGACCGGGTTCTTCGCCGCGATCTCGGCTGCGGTGATCGTGTGCGGCACGATCTCGGAGTAGACGTTGGCCTCGCGCACGCGTCGGGCGATCAGCTGCGCGTACTGCGCCCCGAAGTCGACGACGAGCACGGGGCTCTGGGCGGTCTCGGTGGCTTCTGTCACGCGGATGCTCCCTGGGGCTTCGGGGTGGTCTGGTCGGGTCTGTTCGGCGCGTCGGCCACGAGTGCGGCGTGCTCGCGCAGCGCCAGCTTCGTCATGCGGCTCTCGACGAAGAACGACAGCAGGGGCACGACACCGCCGAGCGCGATGATGAGGAACCGCGAGAACGGCCACCGCATCAGGCTCCAGAGGCGGAAGTCGGCGAAGAGGTAGACGACGTACAGCCAGCCGTGCGCGATGAGGATCGCCGTCGACAGGTTGAACCCGGTGGTGATGGAGTCCTTCGGGACGAGGAACCCGCCCTCGCCGCCGAGCTGCATCTCGAGCTGCAGAGGCGTGTACTTGAACACCATCTCGAAGATGAGCAGCAGCAGCATCACGCCGGTGACGTACGCCGCGATGCGATAGAACTTCACCGCACCCGGGATCTTCGGGATGTCGCGTTGCCGGGGCTTGGGAGGCATGGCGTCGATTCTACTCGGGGGCGACCGGCCCGAGAGTCGCCGAGGAGGCGCGGGCCGGGTGGGTCAGGAGGTCGCGTCGGCCTCGAGGCGGGCCTCTTCGGCTTCGTCGATCTCGCGCTCGAAGGCGTCGCGCACGAGACGGAACCAGAGGAAGATCGCGAAGCCGGCGAAGACGACCCATTCGATGGCGTAGAAGATGTTCAGCCAGTTCAGCGACACGTCGGAGTCGGGGGCGGGCGAGTCGATGGCCTCGAGGGCGCCCCAGCTGTCGGCCGCCACCACGTAGCCGCCGTAGACGTCGCCGTCGAAGCCGCTCCACTCGTTGACGAGGGCGGCGAGCGACACGACCGTCTCGCGCCCGCCCTCGAAGTCGCCGTCGGAGGGCGCCTCGCTCGGCGAGTACCGGCCCGTCAGGGTCAGCTCGGTGCCGACGGGCACGTCGGAGACGGCCTCGGTCGCGTCGGACTCGTCGGACGACCAGCCGAGGGCGACGGCCGCCGAGGCCCCGGTGGAGTCGTCGACGAAGCGTCCGATCAGCCAGTAGCCCAGCTCGCCGTCGTTGACGCGATCGGAGATCACGCGGAAGTCGTCGGGCGCGAACTCGCCCGTCACGCTGACCATCTGACCGCCGACCCTGTCGTAGAACGGGGTCTGCGGCTCGGTGACGTCGGACAGCACCTTGACCGTCTCGGTCTCCGGGTTGGCGACCTGACCGCTCTCGATGCTGCGCTCGAGCTGCCAGTGGCCGAGCCAGGCGAAGATGCCCGAGATGACCAGCGACAGGGCGAGCATCGCGATCCATCGACCCCGGCGGGCCACCTGCCACATGGTCTCGGGCAGCGGCGAGCCGTCGGGACCGGTCGTCAGGGGACGTTCGTCGGTGCGGCTCACGAACGGCATCGTACCGTCGCGTGCCGGTGACCCCGCTGGGTGCGCGAGCCGAGGAGGCGCGGGTCGATCAGTACTCCGGGTCGCGTGGTCGCGTGGCCCGCTGGTCGGACTGCTGCCCGGCCTGATCCGCCCAGAGGGCCGCCTCGGCGGCGTCCATCTCGTCGAGGTCGTCGAGGTCGTCGTCGCCTGCATCGGACGCGGCATCGGCGGCGCCCGCGTCGAGACGGCGGTCCGCCGCGGTCGAGACCGGCACCGCGCGACGGCGGCGCTCCTCCTCGTCGGCCGGTGACCCGTCGCCCGTCGCGTCGTCGTCCGCTCCGGCGAGCGCCGCCTCCATCAGGGCGATCTCGTCGGTGCCGCGAGCGGCCTTCTCGCGGCGGCGCCTCTCGATCGCCTCCTGCTCGGCGCGCTTGCGCGAACGCAGCAGGACTCCCCCGATGCGCTCGGAGTTCGACGCGAGCAGGGGGCCGATGACGGCCATGAGCAGCACGTAGAGACCGGCGAAGGGCTGCAGCCGCTCGTCGAGCCCCGCGCCCATGGACAACGTGGCGAGGATGAGCGCGAACTCGCCCCGGTTCTGCAGGATCGCCGCCGTGTTGATGCCCGCCTGAGGGCCGAGCTTGTTGAGCCACGCCACGAACTGCCCGGCGATGATGTTGAGCCCCACCGTGATGCCGATGGCGATCGCCACCGGGCCGAGGACGGTCGGGAACAGCGCCGGGTTCAGCCCGAGACCGAAGTTCAAGAAGAAGAACGCGCCGAACACGTCGCGCATGGGCAACGCGAACTGCTCGATGCGGTTGCGGTAGCGGGTCGCCCCGGCGATGAGGCCGATGAGGAACGCGCCGATGGCGTCGGTGACGCCCAGCACCTCGCCGAGACCGCCGAACAGGACGGCGAGACCGAAGAACAGCACCGTGAAGAGCTCGTCGTCCTTGGTGCGCATGAGCCGCGACACGACCCTGCCGCCCCACCGGGCGATCGAGAACATGACGACGAGGAACGCGAAGGCGATGACCAGCTTGAGGATCACCGGCCCCGGGTCGGTCTCGCCGCTCAGCACGACCGACACGATGGCCAGGTAGACGGCGATGAAGATGTCCTCGACGACGGTCACGCCCAGGATCATCGGCGTCTCGCGGTTGGCCAGCCGGTTGAGCTCGATCAGCAGCTTCGTCACGATCGCGCTCGACGACGTCGCCGTCATACCGGCGATGATCAGGGCCTCGCGGGTGCCCCAGCCCAGCATGAAGCCGAAGACGAGCCCGACGCCCATGTTGACGAGGATGTAGCTGCCCCCGGACACGATCAGCCGCCCGGCGTTCGAGAAGAACTCGTCCTGGTCGAACTCGAGACCGAGGTTGAACAGCAGCAGGATCAACCCGAAGATGGCGATCAGCTCGATGCTGTCGGACTCGAAGCTGAGCGGGAACCAGCCGGTGTTCGTGCTCGCCAGCAGCCCCACCAGCATGTAGACGGGGATCGACGGCAGGCCGATGAGCTTGCCGGCCCGGCCCAGCACGTACGCGAGCAGCAGGAGGATGCCGAGGACGATCAGCTCTTCACCCAGGTGCACGGGCGTCAGCCCCCGGGGGGAGCGTCGACCGGCGAACGGTGCTTGAGCTCGCCGGTGCGGTAGAACGAGAAGGCCTTGGCGACCTTCTCAGGGGACCCGGCGACCACGAGCGTGTCACCGGGGAAGACCTTGAAGTCGCCCGAGGGGGCGGGGTTGGCGGCGTCGCCGCGGACGACGGCGACGACGGTCAGCCCGACCACGCCGCGCGCACCCAGGTCGCCGAGCGGCTGCCCGGCGATGTGGTCGTCGTAGTCGACCGTGAACCAGTCGATGCTGAGACCCGGGATCTGGTCGAGCGCCGACAGCGACTCCGTGATGCGGGTGCCGCCGAGCAGCTCGGCCAACGTGTGCGCCTCGTCTTCGCTGAGGCGGAGCGAGACCTTCGTGACGTCGGCCCCGTCGGCCTCGTCGCTGAACGTGATCAGATCGCTGTGACCCGAGCGGTGCGTGATCACACCGCATTTGCCGCCGTCGTCGGTGATGAAGGTGTGCAGCACCCCGACGCCGGGGAGCTTGACTCGACGCACGTCAACCATGGTTCGTCTCCAGTGGATTCGGGGGCAGTCGTCTCAGCCTAGCGTCGGGCGCCGACGCCCGGACCGGGCTGCTCATGGTGGTCACAACCGCGCCCCGCGGCGCTTTGTTCCCGGCCCGTCGGCCGGTGGCGGGCGCCCGACCGAGGCCGTGCCGGACGCCGCGGACGGCAGGAGGCGCGGTGCCGGTCGGACCGTCACCGCGCCTCCTGCACGCCCCCTCGAGCGGCTCAGCCGGCCGTGCCGCCCGGTCGCTCGGCGGACGTGTCGTCGCCCGGCGTGCCGGCCGGCTCGACGACGTCCTCGTCGGCCTTCGGGGCACCGCCCTGATCGGCGCCGGGGACGATCATGTCGTCCTCTTCGAAGCCGAAGGCGATGTCCGGAGCCTCGAGGCGCACCCGGTCGGCGGACTCGTCGTCGGGCTCGAGCTGACTGGCGCGCTCGGCCGCCACGCGCTTCAGGTAGTTCGCGACCTCGGCCTCGGCCTCGTCGTCGCTCCAGCCGAGCACGCCGGCCATGAGCCGGGCCGCGACGGGCGCCGCGGACTCGCCGCGGTCCCACGCCTCGATCGAGATGCGGGTGCGTCGCGCCAGGACGTCCTCGAGGTGCAGGGCGCTCTCGTGGCTGGCCGCGTAGACGACCTCGGCACGGATGTAGTCGTCCGCCCCGGGCAGCGGCTCGGCCAGCGACGGGTCGTCGCGGATCAGGTCGAGCAGCTCGTCGGTGAGCGTGCCGTAGCGGTTCAGCAGGTGCTCGATGCGCACCTTGTGCACGCCGAAGGCCTTCGCGATCCTGCCCCGCTTGTTCCACGCCGCGTGATACCCCTCGGCGCCGACCAGCGGGATCTCCATCGTCGTGCTCTCGGGGATGCGGCCGTCGAGCGCCGCCACCGCCTCGTCGATGGCGTCCTCCGCCATGACCCGGTACGTGGTCCACTTGCCGCCGGCCACCACGACGAGGCCGGGCACGGTGTGAGCGACGATGTGCTCACGGGACAGCTTCGACGTCTGGTCCGACTCGCCCGCCAGCAGGGGACGCAGACCCGCGTACACGCCCTCCACGTCGTCGCGGGTGAGGGGAACGGCCATGACGCGGTTCACGTGCTCGAGGATGTAGTCGATGTCGGCGGCCGTCGCCGCCGGGTGGGCCTTGTCGAGATCCCAGTCGGTGTCGGTCGTGCCGACCAGCCAGTGACGACCCCACGGGATCACGAACAGCACGCTCTTCTCGGTGCGGAAGATCATGCCCATGTCGGAGTGGATGCGATCGCGGGGCACCACCAGGTGCACGCCCTTCGACGCCCGCACCTTGAACTGGCCCCGCTCGCCGACCATGGCCTGCGTGTCGTCCGTCCAGACGCCGGTCGCGTTGACGACCTGCTTGGCGCGGATCTCGAAGTGCTCGCCCGTCTGGTAGTCGTGGGCCTTCACGCCGACCACGCGCTCGCCCACCTTCACGAAGCCCTCGACCCGGATGCGGCTCGCCGCGTGAGCGCCGTAGGCCGAGGCGGTGCGGACCAGCGACGAGACGTACCTCGCGTCGTCGACCTGGGCGTCGTAGTACGTCAGACCACCGACGACGGCGTCTTTCGACAGGCTCGGGATCGCCCGCATCACCTGCGTCTTGCTCAGGTGCCGGTGGTGGGGCACCCCGGGCGGGCGCCCGCCCGTCCAGCTGAAGATGTCGTAGAGCGCCATGCCCGCGCCGATGTAGAACCGCTCGTAGACCGGCTTGCTCAGCGGGTACAGGAACCGCACCGGCTTGACCAGGTGCGGCGCGAGCCGCTGCAGCAGCAGCCCGCGTTCGATGAGGGCCTCGCGCACGAGCCGGAAGTTGAGCTGCTCGAGGTAGCGGATCCCGCCGTGCACCAGCTTCGACGACCGGCTCGACGTGCCCGAGCCCCAGTCGCGGGCCTCGACGATGCCGACGCTGAGACCGCGGGTCACGGCATCGAGGGCCGAGCCGGCGCCGACGATGCCGCCGCCGATGACGAGGATGTCGAGCTCTCTGGTCTTCATCACCTCGACGGCGGCCGCCCGTTCGTCGGGGCCGAGCTTCGTCGAGAGCGAAACGGACGCGGACCTGGCCATGCGAGCCTCCATCGTTGGATCGGAACCGGGACGCTCGTCGCGTCCACGGGTCCATCCAACGCCCCCACGGCCGAGCCCGCCATGAGGCGGCGCTCAGCTGGGGACGACCGACCGGCTAGTGCGGCTGGTAGGGGGCGACGACGACCTCGCTGCGCTGGAACTCCTTGAGGTCGCTGTACCCGGTGGTGGCCATCGACCGCCGGAGGGCCCCGATGAGGTTGGCCTGGCCGTCGACCGTCTCGGCCGGGCCGTAGAGGATCTTCTCGAGGGTGCCGACCTGGCCCACGTCCACTCGACGCCCGCGGGGCAGCTCGGGGTGGTGCGCCTCGGCGCCCCAGTGGAACCCGCCGCCGGGGACATCGGTGGCTCGCGCCAGCGCTGCCCCGAGCATGACGGCGTCGGCGCCGCAGGCGACGGCCTTGACGATGTCGCCCGAGGTGCCGAGACCGCCGTCGGCGATGACGTGCACGTACCGCCCTCCCGACTCGTCGAGGTAGTCGCGACGCGCACCCGCGACGTCCGCGATCGCGGTCGCCATGGGCGCGTGGATGCCCAGGGAGGCGCGGGTCGTCGAGGCGGCGCCGCCCCCGAACCCGACGAGCACGCCCGCAGCCCCCGTGCGCATGAGGTGCAGCGCCGACGTGTACGTCGAAGCGCCGCCCACGATGACCGGCACGTCGAGCTCGTAGATGAACTTCTTGAGGTTCAGCGGCTCGGTCGTCTTCGACACGTGCTCGGCCGACACGGTCGTGCCGCGGATGACGAAGATGTCGACACCGGCGTCGACGACCGTCTGGTAGAGGTCCTGCGTGCGCTGCGGGCTCAGCGAGCCGGCGACGGCGACGCCCGCCGCACGGATCTCGGCCAGACGGGCCGTGACCAGCTCGGGCTTGATCGGCTCGGCGTAGATCTGCTGCATGCGCGCGATCGTCTCGGCCTCGGGGAGGTCGCGGATCTCGGCGAGCACCGCCTCCGGGTCGTCGTAACGGGTCCAGACGCCCTCGAGGTCGAGCACCCCGAGACCACCGAGCTGCCCGATGCGGATCGCCGTGGCCGGGCTGACCACCGAGTCCATGGGCGCCGCGATGATCGGCGACTCGAACGTGAACGCGTCGATCGACCAGCTCACGGAGACGTCGCGCGGGTCGCGCGTCCGCCGGCTCGGGACGATCGCGATGTCGTCGAACGCGTACGCGCGGCGGGCACGCTTGGATACGCCGATCTCTACCTCAGTCACCGGGCCACCCTACCGGAGGCGAGCACCCCGCCCCCGGCCGGGTCGGCCGCGACGCAGCCGAAGAGGGACGTGGTGTCGCCGGGCCCGGCGGCATCACGTCCCTCTTCGCGCAGAACATCCGGCCGCGCGCCGGCGACGGCTAGCGACGGTAGTTGGGCGCCTCGACGACCATCTGGAGGTCGTGCGGGTGGCTCTCCTTCAGGCCGGCCGCCGTGATGCGGACGAACCTGCCCTTCGCCTTGAGCTCGTCGACCGTGCGGCCGCCGACGTAGAACATCGACTGACGCAGGCCGCCGGTCAGCTGGTACACGACGTTGCCGAGCGCCCCGCGGTAGGGCACCTGTCCTTCGACGCCTTCGGGGATGAGCTTGTCATCGGAGGGGACGTCCGCCTGGAAGTAGCGGTCCTTCGAATACGACGTGTTCTTGCCGCGGGTCTGCATCGCACCGAGCGAGCCCATGCCGCGGTAGTTCTTGAACTGCTTGCCGCCGACGAACACCAGGTCGCCCGGGCTCTCGTCGCAGCCGGCCAGCAGCGAGCCGAGCATCACCGTGTCGGCCCCCGCGACCAGCGCCTTGGCGATGTCGCCCGAGTACTGCAGACCGCCGTCGGCGATGACCGGCACGCCGACCTCGCGCGCCGCCAGCGACGCCTCGTAGACGGCCGTGACCTGGGGCACGCCGACACCCGAGACGACGCGGGTGGTGCAGATCGAGCCGGGGCCGACGCCCACCTTGATCGCGTCGGCTCCGGCCTCGATGAGCGCCTCGGCACCCGAACGGGTCGCGACGTTGCCGCCGATCACGTCGATGGCGGCGAACGTCGGATCGGCCTTGATGCGGCGGATCATGTCGAGCTCGCCGGTGCTCTCGCCGTTGGCGGTGTCGACCACGAGCACGTCGACGCCCGCGTCGCGCAGGGCGCAGGCGCGCTCCCACGCGTCGCCGAAGAAGCCGATCGCGGCGCCGACGCGCAGACGACCCTCGTCGTCCTTCGTGGCGTCGGGGTACTTCTCGCTCTTGTCGAAGTCCTTGACCGTGATGAGACCGCGCAGCTTGCCGTCGGCGTCGACGAGGGGCAGCTTCTCGATCTTGTGCTCGGCGAAGATCGCGATCGCCGAGTCGGGGTCGACGCCCTCGGGGGCCGTGATGAGCGGGGCCGAGGTCATGACGTCGCGGACGAGCGTCGTCTGCATCTCGAACGTCGACACGAAGCGCATGTCGCGGTTGGTGATGATTCCGACGAGGGTGCCGTCGGACTCGACGACCGGCAGACCCGAGACGCGGAACTGACCGCACAGCGCGTCGACCTCCGCGACGGTCGCGTCGGGGCTCGTGGTGACCGGGTTGGTGATCATGCCCGACTCGCTGCGCTTGACCTTGTCGACGTGCGCCGCCTGGTCGGCGATCGAGAGGTTGCGGTGGATGATGCCGATGCCGCCCTGGCGCGCCATGGCGATGGCCATGCGCGACTCGGTGACGGTGTCCATCGCGGCCGAGAGCAGCGGCACGGCCACGCGGATGCGCTTGGTCAGCCGCGACGAGGTGTCGGCCTCGCTCGGGATCACGTCGGTGCGCCCGGGGAGGAGCATGACGTCGTCGTACGTGAGTCCGATGAATCCGAACGGATCCGGCTGGTCCATGAGTCCCCTTCGAAGGAGCGAGTGGTGGGCGGTGGAGCACCGGAGCGCCGTCGACCGCCGGTAGTCGATGTTAACCCGCCCCGCACCTCCTGCATTCCGGGTCCCGACGGCCCCAGACGGCCGAGGAGGCGCGAAAAGGTCACAGAACAGCGACGATTTTTCGACTCTTGCCTGTGTCGTGCGCGAAACATGGCCGACACACGGCGAAAGTAGCGTCACCAACGACGGTAGCCAGCGGCACCCGGGGCATCGCCCCGACTGGCACCTGTCCAGGAGGTTCCGTGAAACCCGACACGACCATCGCACCGCCGACACCGTTGCGGCCTGCCCTGTTCGTCACAGTCCTGACGCTGCTGCTCGCACTGGCCGGCGCCTTCCTGTCCGTGATGATCGCCCCCGAGCCCGCACGGGCCCAGGGCGGGGCGACCGCATCGTGTGCCGTCGACGCCGACACCGCCTGCATCCAGGGCAGCATCCGGACATCCGAGGGCGAGCCCGCCAGCGGCGTCGTCCTCACCGTGACGGGCCCCGGCGGCTTCGAGGGAACGGCGGAGGTCGACGGCACCGGCCGCTGGGCCCTCCCCGTCACCGAGGGCGGCCAGTACACCGTCGCCCTCGACACCGACTCGCTGCCCGACGGCGAGTTCCTGACGAACGCCGAGCAGGACGAGCGCATGGTCAACGCCACGCTCGGCGCCAACGCCGGCGTGATCTTCCAGCTCAGCGCGACCGAGGGCGCCACCACCGGCGACACCGCCGCGGCGTTCAACTGGGAGCGCGTCGGGCAGCAGCTCGCCTCGGGCATCCGCCTCGGTCTGCTGCTCGCACTGGCGGCCATCGGCCTGTCGCTCATCTACGGCACGACCGGTCTCAGCAGCTTCTCGCACGGCGAGCAGGTGACCCTCGGCGGTCTGCTGGCGTACGTCTTCGCCAACCAGCTCGGCATGAACATCTTCCTGGCCGCGATGCTCACCGTCGTGCTCTGCGCGGCGACCGGGTTCATCCAGGACTGGGCGATCTGGAAGCCCCTCCGACGGCGGGGGTTGAGTCTGACCCAGTTGATGATCGTCACCATCGGCCTCTCGATCGCGCTGCAGTACGCGTTCCAGTACTTCTTCGGCGCGGCGACCGTCCGCATCCAGACGGCGAACCCCTCGACGGTCACCCTGGCGGGCATCACCCTCACGGTGCAGTCGTACGTGGCCATGGGCGTCTCGATCGTCGTGCTGGTGCTGACCGGCCTGTTCCTGACGAAGACGCGCACCGGTCGCGCGACGCGCGCCGTCTCGGACAACCCGGCCCTCGCCGCCGCCTCGGGCATCGACGTCGACCGCATCATCCGCCTCGTGTGGACGGTCGCGGCGGGTCTCGCCGGCCTCTCGGGCGTCATGCTCGGCCTCGTGCTGAACGGCGTCAACTGGATGACGGGTCTGCAGATCCTGCTGCTCATGTTCGCCGCCGTGACACTCGGCGGGCTCGGGACGTCGTTCGGCGCCCTCGCGGGCTCGCTCATCATCGGCGTCATCGTCGAACTGACCAACCTGGTCCTGCCGGGTGACTTCAAGTACGCCACCGCGCTGCTGATCCTGATCGTGATCCTGCTGTTCCGGCCGCAGGGCATCTTCGGTCGCGCCGAGCGGATCGGTTAAGGGGACTACTCATGGACTACGTCATCTCTCTGCTCCGTGCCCTCACCGGCGAGGCGCTCGCGCCCACCACGGCGGCCTTCGCCCTCGCGGCCATCGGCCTCAACATCCACTTCGGCTTCACCGGGCTGATCAACATGGGCCAGGCGGCCTTCCTCC
>Ga0265798_10010775_pt1 | contig 11207 bp, 13 predicted proteins | sample P3T30metagenome_FD_192430 | JGI IMG/M metagenome (GOLD analysis project Ga0265798, IMG submission 192430) | Plant litter microbial communities from East Loma Ridge, Irvine, California - P3 T30 | ecosystem: Environmental > Terrestrial > Plant litter > Unclassified | place: USA: California... | reverse complement strand
AGTCGTCCATACTTCTTTCGGCTTTACCTGCCGGATGGTTTCAATGATATCGTTCCAATCTACATGGTCTGAAATACAAAGCTGCAGACCTGTTGAAGACTGCAAATGCTTCCAGCCGCTGGCGAACACCCGCACCACATTTATAGCCTTGATATAACTCTTGAATACCATCGGCGGCACTAAGTACACGAGGCCTGTAGGCGTGTTTTTCATCACTTTCCGGTCGTATGGCTCATACTTGCCAAGATCTACCCCCAACTCCTCATAAAGCTTTACAAAGGGCATGATGCTATGATGTACAAGCACCCGCTTGTCTGGACAGTGATCATTGATCAGCCTGATAATACGCTGGCTCTTTCCCAACGCATAAGCACCTAACATAATGTTAATTGAAGTAGATTCCAGGTTCTTGATCTCCTCCTCTGCTTTTGGATGCTGGGTTTGTGGATCCGCGAACGTCGTTTCGGTGATCAGCACATCTGCTTCTGCAAACTCGATCGGCTCGCAGGTGGGATCAGGCTGCAGCTTATAATCCCCTGTATAAAGGTATTTCAGACCTTTAAATTCCATCAATACTTGTGCAGAGCCTATCATGTGCCCCGCCGATATGAAAGTTATTTTCACCCCATGTAACATGAAGCTCTCCCCGTATGCTTTAAGAAAGAACTCGCCGGCAGCAAATTTCTTATAGCGATGCAGCATAAAATAGGAAGTCGGTTTGGTACAATAAACATGCTGGTTTCCGCTGCAGGCGTGGTCCCCATGTGCATGGGAAATCACGGCATGAGGTACAGGGGATTTGGGATCCAGGTAAAAGTTTCCATAGGCACAATATAGCCCGGTCTCATTTTGGATCAGAAAGTCGTTTAAAATCATGCTTTAGCATTCAAAAAGGTCTGGTGTAATGTCAGAACCTGCAAAATCAGCGAGGCAGACTCATCATTAAGGAGATGATGATCGGCCACCGCCAGCTTCTGTTCGTCCGTAAATTGTTTGTCCATTCGGGCCAACACCTGCTCAGTACTTACGCCGTCGCGTGCGGTTACCCGGTCAAGTTTAGTTTGTTTCGGTGCTGTTACCAAAATACTGGCATCGCACATTTTGTAAGATTCACTTTCAAAAAGTAAAGCTGCTTCTTTCAGTATATATGGCGTATCTCCAGGAACGCCTGCCACCCAGCTATCAAATGCTCTGAATACCGCCGGATGTACGAGTGCATTTAGTTTCTCCAGCTCCAGCTGATTGTTAAATACAATTGCAGCGATATGCTTGTTGTTTAAGGCGCCTGTATCAAAGTAGCTTTCCTGGCCGAAAGCCGATCTTACTCCTTCAACCAGGATCAGGTCTTTAACCATAATCTCTTTCGCAACCAGATCGGCATAGAAAACGGGTATGCCCAGTACTTCAAAAATTCTGCATACGGTCGTTTTGCCACTACCGATGCCTCCGGTGATCCCAACTTTTAACATTATTTTTCAATTATAAAATCCACCTTGGTTGGACTGGTTTTTACAAATTTACAGAAATCCGGAAAGCGGGTGATGTTAACCCTAAGCGTTTCATGCCCCAGTTGCTTCCACTCGTTCAAATCCAAAACTGCTTCCAAATAGCGCTCATTTACGAGATCATAGCTTGATAGCGGTACCAAAAAAGTGATTTTCGCCTTTTTAGGGTAAATCTTTACATTATGGTATTCGCGGTTGTTAATCACCTTCAAAGGCACTTCAACCGTCTTTTCGGTGAACTCATCAACTGGGATCTTCACCTCCACACTGCTCGGAAATATGCTTACGTTCTTACGTTCATTATGCATCATGCTAATCCTGGTAGTCGTGGTATACTGCATGTTTTCGAGCCCAAGTGTATCCGTTTTCCACTCCTCAATACCATCCAAATCGGCTGTAGGACCAGAAACGGTGACATATGCTGGCGTGATTGCGACATCGCCTGAAATCCCATATTGATTCGCAAAATGTAGACTGGACAACAACTTAACCGGAACGCGCTTCACTGTGCGTTTAGAGAAATCAAAATAGAGGGTATCGGGGCGCACAGAGATAATCTTCTGTGAGGTTTCCAGTTGATTGTTAACACTATAAAGTTGTTCAGAAAACAAGATATAGTTCCGCTTCTTTAAATTGTCTAAACTGATGTCTATCGATTGTGGGTTCACGCGCAACCTGGCGAAAAGCAACTGCCAGCCAGTACCTTCCACCTGCAGATCCACCGTATCAGACTGCAATGGATGAAATGCTTTATTCTGAGGGAAATTCTTGTAGATGAGCACCGTTTTAGCGGTATAAACATATTTATTGTTCAGCGCCATAAACAACCATCCGGCTATAGCCAGCAGAAAGCAGGAGATCAGGATCATGATCCGTTTCCTTTCAGGTATGGTAAGTTTAACGAGTGACATCGTGGTCTAAATTACTTAAAAATTAACCAAACAAAAAAGCCGCTCCAGGTCTGAAGCGGCTTCATGAATTTTCTTTAATTATGCCTTAGTCGTGGTAGTTGCTTTTGTAGCATCCAAAGAAATTGCAGACTTATCAAATCTGATCTTTGTGCCGCCTTCAACTTCAATAAGGAATGTAGTTTCATTCATATCCACGATACGGCCGTGTATACCAGCGGTTGTGATTACCTTATCTCCTTTTCCAAGTTCAGCAACCAATTTCTTGTGGTCTTTCGCCTTTTTAACCTGTGGTCTGATCATGAAAAAATAAAACACGATCATGATTAACACCATAGGTACCAAAGTACTTAACATGTTGCCGCCTGCCGCTGCCTGTAAAATTACTGCTGTATTCATATTTTCTATCTGTTATTATTAAGAAGCTGGAACAACTTCTCCTGTTAAATGAACGTCGTTAATTGAAGGATTACCATTTGAGATGATGGTTACCACTTTATCCTGTAATCCACCTTTACCCATGGTATCGAAAACAACTTTTATCACCGCCTCCGCACCTGGTTTAACAGGCTCTTTTGGTACTTCTGGCACTGTACAGCCGCAAGTAGCACTTGCATCGCTAATGATCAAAGGGCTTTTACCAGTATTCTTGAATTTAAATTCATACTGTACTTTCGAACCTTCCTTAACCTTGCCAAAGTCGTAGTTAACGGTTTCAAAACTCATTACCGGTGCATCCGTAGCGGCCATTGCAGATGAAACCGCTGTTCCTGTTGAATCTGAAGCATCAGTTGCCGAAGATGTAGATTGCTGGCATGAAGCAAAAGACATGGCCACAAGTGCCAATACTAACATTTTTTTCATAGTGATTATTCTTCTATTAATCCTCTTCCAATTTTATGGATGCTGTCTGTTCTTTTCAGATCACCCAAAATTTTGTCCAAGATACCGTTTATAAAGGAATTACTCTTCGGTGTACTGTAATCTTTAGAAAGATCTAAATATTCATTGATGGTTACCTTAACAGGAATTGAGGGAAAATTCAACAATTCACAAATGGCCATTTTCATCAGAATGGTGTCCATTAATGCAATCCTTTCAGACTCCCAGTTCTTGGTACGCTCGGCGATCATCTTCTGATATGCTTCGTTGTTCCGTAAAGTGTAGGCAAACAAATCCTGTACAAACTTGCTATCTTCCTCCCAATCTGCACTGATCGGGGTAAGCTTATTCTTAAACGGATCTTCAGAAGTAAAGTTTTTAATGGTTTTAGCAACCATGCCTTGCATAACTTCTTTATCGACAGACCAGTTGATGAACTTATCTTCGAATGCCTGGATAATATTCAGACTCTTCAGAATAATTTTACGGAAGATGAACTTGATTATTTCTTTCGAAGATTCCAGGCTTTCATCCGGATCGGCAAGATAGGCTACATACTCAGGTGTCGATTTAAGTTTGTTATAAATCGTCTTCAGGAAATCAGGTTCTGAATTCCAGTTGATCTGGTACTTGTTCACTGCCGCCTGAAAATCAGGATTCTTCTGGAGCGTTACGATAAACTTGTTGTGTAGTAGCTTCTGATTTGGATTCAAATCCTCCGGAGTCGGAAAGTGCTTGTTGGAGCGTTCAATGGCATCCACCGCTGTGTACTCTGTGATTTCGGACAAAAGTGCCAGCATTCTGATGTACATCTCGTATACATTGTCTATACTGGTCATCAAATTCTTTTTGGAACTAACCAAGTCTTTTTTGTCTGACATTTGCCATGCATAAATATTCTGCAAAGCTTTGATTCTAAGGTGCCTTCTGTTTAACATCTATATAAGAACGAGTGGTATATTGAATACCGGTTTACTAAAATGACGATTTAATTTTTTTGATATCAATGATTCTTTGTTCCGCAATCCTGTTGGCTGCGAGTATTGTGGGTATGTTTTCTTGTTTAGACATTTTAATTACGTTACGCGTGGCATCGTAGATATGTTCGGTAAGCTGCATGGTTCGCTTCTTACCAAAACCTGTAAGCTCAGAATAGCAGCTGATTAGTCCGCCGGCATTGATCAGGTAATCCGGTGCAAAAAGGATGTTCTTCTCATGCAGCATCTTACCATGTTTGGTCTCATCTGCAAGTTGATTATTCGCCGATCCCGCGATGATCGAAAAATTAAGCTTATCGATCGTATAATCATTGATTGTTGCACCCAAGGCACATGGGGCATAGATATCGGCACCGGTTCCGAAAATCTTGTCTGCACTAATTGGCTTTGCCTTATACTTCGCAGCAACCTGTTGCAGGCGTTCTTCGTTAATGTCAGTCACATAAACCTGCATGTTCTCATTTCTGAGCAACTCTACCAGGTGTTCACCAACACTACCGATACCTTGTACCACAACCGATTTCCCAGCAAGCATATCTGTGCCAAAGACTTCCTTTACGCAGGCTTTGATGCCCAGGTAAACGCCTTTTGCCGAAAATGGCGAGGGATCACCCGCACCACCAATAGATTCAGGCACTCCGGTAACATGATTGGTTTCCATCCTAATGAACTCCATGTCGCGCGTTGTTGTACCAACATCTTCCGCAGTAATGAATTCACCATTAAGATTTTTAATAAAACGGCCAAAGCTACGCATCATGGCCTCAGATTTGCCCTTCCTGGAATCACCAATGATAACAGCTTTACCTCCACCAAGGTTAATCCCGGTGATGGCGGCTTTATAGGTCATGCTTCTGGAGAGTCTAAGCACATCTTCAAGTGCTTCAGCTTCGGTGTCATAGTTCCACATCCTTGTTCCGCCAATTGCCGGGCCAAGGGTTGTATCGTGAATTGCAATTATCGCTTTAAGTCCTGTATCTGGATCATTGCAGAACACCACTTTCTTGTGTCCCTGCGCACTTAATTGATCTAAAACAGAATTTACTGCAGAACTATTATCAGACATAAAATTGATTATGAGATGTCCCGCAAAAGTACTACAAAAAAACAAGTTTTTACCTCCTTGTAACTAAACTCTAAAAAAAAACAGGCCCCTTTGCATAACTTTACACATTCATGAAGCACCTCCGTTTTTTAAATAAGTATTTCTTTAAGTATAAGTGGTGGATAATCCCGGGCATATTGTTCGTCATCATTTCCAACATATTTGCTGTTATTCCTGCTCAGGTTATAGGACATGCCTTTAACCTGATTACCGAAAATATCCAGATCTATGGATTGTTTGAAGGCTTCAATAAACAGGCGCTCATCTACAATATTTTTAGTGAAAGCCTCTTCCTTTTTGGTGCACTTGTGCTCGTTTTATACCTCATTCGTGGTCTATTTTTGTTCTTCATGCGTCAAACCATCATCCTGATGTCCAGGCATATTGAATTTGACATGAAGAACGAAATCTATAACCATTACCAGGCCTTAACGCTTGGCTTTTATAGAAAGAACAACACCGGTGATTTGATGAACCGTGCTACTGAAGATGTAAACCGCGTTCGGATGTATGTTGGTCCTGCCATTATGTACACCATCAACACGGCAGTTCTGTTTGTCCTGATCATCTCTTCGATGTATGCCGTAAATGCAACCCTGGCAACCTTCTGCCTCCTACCCTTACCCGTACTGGTGGTGACCATATATTATGTAAATACCATGATCAACATCCGAAGTGAGCGCATACAAGAACAATTATCTAAGCTTTCTTCGTTTGTACAGGAACGGTTTTCCGGCATACGGGTTATCAAATCCTATGTGCGGGAAGGCTATACCCGTAAGATCTTTGCCGCTGAAAGTGAAGCCTATAAAGACAATTCCATGAGTCTGGTGCGTGTACAAGCCTTCTTTTATCCAACCATGCTGCTTATGGTTGGCCTGAGTACCATCCTGACGGTATATGTGGGCGGCAAACAGGTACTAAACGGATCTATCTCAGCAGGAAACATCGCCGAATTCATCGTATATGTAAACCAGCTTACCTTCCCCGTAACGATGCTGGGCTGGGTAACCACCCTTATTCAACGTGCTTCTGCCTCACAAAAGCGGATTAATGAATTCTTGCAGCTTCAACCGGATATTGTTGCAGGCGAGGTTAAGTTGAGCAACCTTAAAGGTGATATCAGCTTTAAAAATGTGAACTTCATCTATCCAGACACCGGTATCCAGGCATTAAAAGATGTGAGTTTTGACATAAAAGCCGGCGAATTTGTCGCCATCATCGGAAGAACAGGCTCAGGAAAATCGACACTAGCAAACCTCATCATGCGAATGTATGATGTGAACAGCGGTGAGATCCGCATCGACAATACACCAATCACGAAAATTGATCTGAACACCTACCGCAGCCAGGTCGGCTTCGTTCCTCAGGAAGTCTTCCTCTTCTCTGAAAGCATTAAAAACAATATCGCTTTTAGTCTGGACGAGATTAAGGGCAATGAGGTGGAACAGGCGGCAAAAGACGCTGCAGTGTACAACAACATCATGGATTTCGACCTGAAATTTGAAACAATGCTCGGTGAAAGGGGAATTACGTTATCCGGTGGACAAAAACAAAGGGTATCGATAGCCCGGGCGCTCATCAACGAACCTAAGATTTTAATCTTCGACGATTGTCTCTCTGCGGTAGATACCAGAACGGAAGAGGAAATCCTGAACAACCTTAGCCGCATCATGAAAAACCGGACCAGCGTACTGATTGCGCACCGGATATCGACCATCAAGAATGCCGACAAAATCATTGTTATGGAGGAAGGCAGGATCGTTGAACAAGGCACACACAACCAACTACTTAACAAAGCTGGCATATACGCGGAAATGTATCAAAACCAATTACTTGAGGAGGAAAACCATTCGCAGTAATTTCTATTTTGAAGTTTGAAATTTATTGCTTTATATTTACGGAAACCAAAACAGACTAGTTCCAATAATATGGCAGAATTTGACAACAAAGAGAGAGAAGAAGTTTTTTCTAAAAAGGTGCGTGCAGGTAAAAGAACCTATTTCTTCGATGTAAAGGCCACCCGTTCCGGAGATTTTTACCTTACACTTACTGAAAGCAAGAAAAGACTGGAGGACGGCGTTTTTGTTAAACATAAGATCTTTTTGTACAAAGAGGACTTTGAGAAGTTTGCCGAGGGATTGAATGAAACTGTAGACTACATCAAAAATCACCAGGACGTTGTAGAAAAGCGTTATGAATTCGCCGATAACCAGGATAGCACTGTAGGTAAAACACCAGACGAATTCAACTACTAGATAAAATACTTCTGAACAATAACTCCAAGCCTCAATACATGAGGCTTTTATTTTGTCCTTATATTTCCCAATGAAAAAGCTCCCTGTGTTCCTGCTTCTACTGAGTCTCTCCTATTCGCTGTCTGCTCAGGAAAAAACCGATAAAAGGCTCAATAAAATGATCCATGAACTGGTTAAAGGATTCAATGGCGATGTAGGCATCTACGTAAAGAACCTGAAAACCGGCAAAGTTGCAGCTTACAAAGCTGATAGCATCTTTCCAACCGCGAGCATGATTAAGGTTCCGATTACAGCCGGTGTAATGAACAAGGTGAACAAAAAAGAGCTGGACTATCAAAGTATGCTAACCTACAAAGACAGTCTGCTTTATGCTGGCGAAGATATTCTGGGTAGTTTTAAGAATGGTGAAAAGATAGCACTTAGTAAAGTTATGATGCTGATGATCACCACCAGCGATAATACTGCAAGTTTGTGGTGCCAATCGCTCGCAGGCGGGGGTCAGGCCATTAACGAACTCATGGCGCAGGAAGGGCTACAGTACACCAGGGTAAATTCAAGGACACCAGGCCGCAGCGCAGCGCAGCAGCAGTACGGCTGGGGACAAACCACCCCCCGGGAGATGACTACCCTGCTTACAAAGCTGCGCAATGGTGAGCTTATTAGTCCTGCAGCTTCAGAACGGATATATCGTAATCTGATCAGAATTTATTATGACAGCCATGCTTTATCAGAAATCCCACCCTATGTTCAAGTGGCTTCCAAGTCTGGGGCTGTAGACGAATCACGCTCGGAAGTGCTGCTCGTAAATGCACCACATGGCGACTATGTCTTCTGCATTGCTACTAAAAACCAAAAAGATATTTCATGGGAACAGCGCAACGAAGGCTGGGTCTTGATTAAGGCTTTAAGCAAGATGCTATGGAACTATTTCGAACCTGGCGCTAAGTGGAAACCAGCACCAGGTATAGAAGCATACCATCATTAAAAATTGTTAAGCGGCTACAATTGATGCGCCTTGTAGGTGGCGGTATCGATCTTCAATTCGGTATCCGCCGCGGCACCACGCACCGCTAAAATTAATTCCGGATGTTTGTCCATGATCTCACGAATCCCTTTAAGGGTTTGCTGCTCCACAACCTTATTGCATATTCGAACCGGCTCATCCAAGGCATCCGTCACAATCTCTATATCATAGATCCCGGTAACTAGAGTCTCACAAATAATCAGAGACACTGACTTGTTGGAAGTAAGCTTTTTTAATTCCCCAAAAGCATGTTTTACCTGTTCCATGTTGGCATCGTCAAATCCAAGGCAGATACATGGAACCGAGTTTTGTGTATCTACTAGTGCAACCTCATTTGCGTCCGCCAATATTGATTCTATAACTAATCTGTCCATATTATAATTTAATAACAATAAAAGCCTTTTCGGTGCCGCTTTGTTTTTTATAATTGCAAGTCTGCCTTTAACGTATGCAAATACAAGGCACCCCGTTTTTACTTACCAAGGAGCTGACAAGGGCTTAGCAAGGGGTTAACAAGGGGCTGACATGGCTATAGCCCTGGCAAGCCCTTGTCAACCCCTTGTTAGATCCAGGTATAAGGCAGCTCAACAATGAACCTCTTGAAACTTTATTTGCTTGATAATCCTTATGCTATTGTAAACACTTAAATGTAGGAGAAATGAAACGAGCATTGCAGATACTAAACCTGATTACATTTTTGGTCGCAGTAGCAATCAATTACTTTTACAATACCGGTAGCACTGCTCCAAACACTGTCGGCGAGATCTCGGACAAGTATGAAAACCTGCTTACCCCTGCAGGGTATGCTTTTTCCATTTGGGGATTAATTTACCTGATGGTATTTCTATTCTCGGTTTATCAGGCAAGAAGCCTATTTGCAGCAAAGACTGATGATGAGTTTGTCTTAAACATAGGTCCATGGTTCATATTGTCTAATATGGCAAATGCAGCTTGGATTGTCGCTTTTACAAATGACCTGATTGGACTATCCGTTATTTTGATCCTGGTGTTTTTTGTTTCCCTCCTGAAAATTATTGTGAATCTAAACATGGAACGCTGGAATGCACCAAAGTCGGTCATATTTTTTATCTGGTGGCCTTTCAGCATTTACTTCGGCTGGCTGAATGTTGCGCTGATTGCAAACCTTTCTGTTTATTTTAGATCTCTCGGTTGGGATGGATCACCGTTTTCACAAAGCTTTTGGGCTTTGCTGGTGTTGCTTATCGCAGGCGCGATATTTACGGCTATGATCTGGAGCAGGAATATGCGGGAATATGCGCTGGCAGGTTCCTGGGGTATCTTCGCAATAGGTATGAACAACTGGAATGCAAATCAGCTGGTAGCTTATACCGCCTTCGCTGTTGCTGCTGTTGTGATCCTCAACACACTGGTACACGGATACAAAAATCAGGTGGTAAAGAACTATACCGTCTGATCCGTACTCGATTCCATGAACGAAACTAATTTATTCAGCCGATCGTAATAAACTTCCGTACTCTTCTTACCCTCGTTTACTTTGATAAAATTTAAATGGGATTCGATAAATAAAGGCACATCAACGATAGTGACACCACTATCGATATCTACTTGTGACGGCAAGGCGATGCCTGTAAAATAACCTTCTAATTCTTCAGCTGTCATAGCTGCAAAGGTATACAATATTACAGTTTTTCTGCCTCGATAGCCTTGCCGATATTTTCCAGCAGATCGTCATCAATGTCATCGTCCGTCGTCCAGGTGATACCCTTTTCCCGGGTATTCGGGAAAACAACCCCAACGATATCATCTTTCTGAAAGACCTGGAAACTTCCGTCTTCGAGTGGTTTAATGGTATAGGTAATGCTGGATCCGCCAGTAGCTACTTCAATTTCAAATGTGTCCATACGTGGTTTTTTGCTACTTAACATTGTTTTTCCACTTATTGTTTGCTCGTATATACAGGCCAACTTACGAGGCGATCCATAGTCCCAAAGTGCAAAATCAACAGTTTTTTACACATAATCCCGTGATTTTACGTTTGTACACATATTGTTGCACGAAGCATGTTCTTGATAGTCAAGCGTTCTTTTTACCTGTAGTTTTGTCTCAAGCAAATTTCAAGAATTCAGGACATGGACGCAGACAGCTTCTTATATCAACCGCAGAAAGAATATCAGAAATGTCCGTCATGTAAGACGGGGTTTTTAGATACACGTATCAGAAGATCATTCCTTTACAGGCACATCTTATTTTTTCTTAAAGTTAAAAGATACAAATGCAGTGCTTGTAATTGCAAAAGATACATAACCATTAAGGAAACTCCGGCGTCTGCTTTTCAGCCAACCTAGAGCGATTGATAAAGGTTTTTACGTATTCTGTCAACATTGTTAGGATCTCGGCTGTTTAGCTAAGAAAAATACAAAATGGAGAACGCAGTACCAGCCCAGCAAAGCGGCAGCGAAATGAATGCCGTGCAAGAAGTCACTTTCAATTCAACAGCAGAGGCAAACGCATTTTACGAGATTGCTAAACATCGCCTCCTGAATGT
>Ga0265798_10010774_pt1 | contig 11208 bp, 14 predicted proteins | sample P3T30metagenome_FD_192430 | JGI IMG/M metagenome (GOLD analysis project Ga0265798, IMG submission 192430) | Plant litter microbial communities from East Loma Ridge, Irvine, California - P3 T30 | ecosystem: Environmental > Terrestrial > Plant litter > Unclassified | place: USA: California... | reverse complement strand
AATCCGCAAGGCAACTGGTTCTGCAACGAGAATTGGACCGAGCGCGCTGCGGCCGGAAGAGCTGTCTTCCACAGTCGTGGGTGGTCACCGGATGGTACCCATGTGATGACGATCATGCAGGACGGGATGATCAGAATTGGCGAGCCGCCAAAAGGGCACGTTCGCGGTCGCTTGTGATCTGTGGATGTCCTTCTAAGTGACAGCCTCGAGCTGAGAAAAGCATCTACGGCTGAATCTGCAGTTCGTGCTTGCTGGACAATAATCAAGATGTTCGATCGTACCACCAGGTTCGCAATCAGCTCGAGGCCGCAAGAAAGTGTTCCACACGACTTGAGCGATTTGACGACGATTGAACATAAGGAGGATCGCTCGCTCAAACCGAAACTGCCACACTGCACGTAGGATGTTGTCCAACGGGAAGCTGCATCTGGTTAAGTCCCCTGGCAGCCGTACTCAGACTCGACGAGGAGAAGCCTGACAAAGTCGCAACGACGAGTCGAGGCAGGACTCCCTTCTGTATATTTGATGATCGAACACGGCATGGTGTGAAGAAGATCAATCGACAGATACACATCCTATTGGGAGCTTAGTCGGGCTTCATAGTGTAATTGGTAACTCGCCGAACACACAGATCCATCCTGTCGTCTGCTGTATGATAAGGCATCTCACGTTCAACCAAGTGAGACACCAATATTGACATTCTCGAGCCTTGAAGGAGATATCGTGGCTCATCAGCATTACATATTCGCTAAAATGATCAAACCCGCACTTTGCATGTACACCCTCAATCTCCCTTCCGGCGGCCCCGACTTGAGCTCCTGATTTTCTCGCTACCGGCCCCTCTAGGCGACAGGAAGTCTTCGGGAACGTCGTTCCAGTTCTCTGTCGCCGTGCCGGATACTGGTCGAGACCCACGCTTTTGCACTTCTTCATCACTACTCGTGTCGTACTCGTTCATGTCTCCGCTCGCTTTCCTGCGCTCCATCGGCTGCATCTCGCTGCTCATACCGTCTGGATTGTTTCCGCTGACGCGGGGCGGAGCAGGACGCGGTCGGTCAACGAAGCCTCCTGGAGTCCAACGCCAGTTTCTGGTCGCTGGTGGCTCGAAACTTGGCGCTTGTTGCGTCTGCGGCTGCTGCTGCGCTTGTCGCGATTGCCACTGCAGACGCTGGTTTGCGATCTCTGTACGGGCACTCGTCCATTTAGGCGATACTTCCCACATCCAGCCATCTCCAGTCGAGTTGCAGATTGGTAGGAACCAGTACAAAGGTGACTCGCCGAAGACGTGCAGCAAATTACGGCGCCAGCCGAGGTTAAAAGCATTGGGCAGTTTTTCGCTGTCTTGCTCGTCCAGATAGGCATCGTAGCGTTCGTGCTCGCGCTGAGCTTCGAGCGAGGCATATGATTGACGGAGGTGGCTGCTCGCAGGCGAGTCGGACGATGAAGAGTGCTGGAATGGCGGTTGAGGAGATGGCGATGTCGACTCGCCCTCTTCGGGACGAAGTACGCCTGGCAAGGCGTTGGCGTGGATTTCCTTCAAGTGCTCAGTGAGGGTTTGCTCTTCGCGTTGCGACTCGTTATTTTCGTCGCCAACATAGTTCCGGTTGGTATGTAGTTGTTGCTCCATGTTCCTGCGAAGAGGACTGAGATACCTGGTCTTCTCCAGGCTTTCGATGGTCGTTTGACCAGTGGCAGATAGGTAGATGTGCCAGCCGGTGAAACCGGATAACACGATTCCAATAACGCCACCCAGCACGGCCAGGAGTACAGTGTGGACCACACGCATGCCCTCCTCCATTTGAGCCTGTTCTGCGATCTCCATATAAACCCACCAAGCACTCACTCCAAAGCAGACCCAGCAGAAGAGTGACGTGTAAATGAGGAATAGCAGGAAAGGCTTGTAGTTCCGTAGGCCGGCACAAGTCGCGAGCCAGGGGCAATGATGATCCATCTTGAGCACGCATTTCCCACACGTGGAGCAGTGGTGTGAACGATCCGGTTTGACGCAGCGGCATTTCTTGCAGTATCTCGGCTTCCCTGACTGCTTCGCTGTTACAGTAGACATTCCTAGCGGAATCTCCGGCTCTTCATCTTCGTATGTTGGCAATCCCTCATATCCTCCTCTTTTTGCTCGTCCGGAAGCATCGGTTCTCGGGTCCAGTGGTGATCCTGGGTCTGTAAACACCGCGATCGTGTAGCTCACGTCCGCCAGTACGTACAGCAGTATCGCTAAGCCGGCTTTCGTGTACGCTTTCCAGTCGTTTCCTGAGAAGAAGCTGACATTCACTGCAACCCAGATGCTCCATGTCGTCAAGCCGTACACAAAGACGAGGGGAAAGTATGAGATCGTTTGGCAGCATACGCGCTCGACTTTGCGAGCGCAGCTCCTGCGGCGGCGATGGAAAGGCGGACTCATGGGCGGCGTGTCGGAAGCGAGTGTCGCTGTCGCCATATCATCGAAATTGAGTAAAGGCATTCGCGGACGATCCTCGTTTAGTAATAGTACATGTTGTGTCCTTGGAGCAGCGACCGATGTTTCGTGAATGGAACCTTCTCCTGGATATTCCGGCTAGGTAATGTTGTGGTATTTTGGTTGTGCTGTAATCCAAATGATAACATGAACGCTCTCAGGCGATAGTTGAGCTTAAGTCGGGCGTCAATTTGAAGTCCAGTACCTGGTGAACAACGAATGTAATGATTTGCTGATGTAAGGTACAGTAGAGGTCTCCACAAGGTCGCGTCCCCGTGGCGCAGCAACGTCAGCCACACCGAACTTCAAGGTCCAAGTCGGCCAACTGCTGGCGCAAAGCTCGCTCTCACCAACGCATAGTCCTCGTACACACCACACATCCATACGAAGCAGCCCGCGCCAGTCTCTGTATCTCTTTGTACACACTCAAATCCCGCGACAATGACTTCCACGATCGGCATCCCGATCAAGCTCCTCAACGAGTCAACCGTAAGTGAAATCGCAAATGCCTTCAAGGCCCGCCTCGTGCTTACAGGACCTGTCGCAGCTGACTCGCGATGCTACAGGGCCACCAAGTCACGGTTGAAATCACCTCTGGACAGACATACCGCGGAAAGCTGATTGAAGGTGCGCTCAAGAAGGAGGAAGGCGCAATGCGACACAGTAGTAAGAAGACGAGGAAGGCTAACGCTCCAGGCATCTGAGGACAACATGAACGTACAAATGGAGAACATCAACGTCACACAGCGCGATGGCAGAGTCACACACCTGGATCGTGTATACATCCGTGGCTCACACGTGCGCCTGTTCATTGTGCCTGACATGCTCAGGTATGTTGATGTGGGATTGGTTCAAGGAACACCGAGCAGCTGCTGATTGCGACGACAGGAATGCACCTATGTTCAGATCTCGTGGTACCCGTGGCCGTGGTGTTGGACTTGCGCGAGGCAGGGCTACAGTCAACCGCGCTCGCGGACAACGTGGTGGCCCTCGATAAGCGACGCGACAGACGCGAGACCCTCTAGGATGAGGACAAGCGACCAATGAAAGGGCAACAGCAGAAGCAATCCCATAAGATGCTGGAATTGAGGCAAGTCGCCCGATTGGAATTGGACATTGCTACAAAGGAGGAACCAGCGAGGCGTCTGGCGTTGCAAAGATGGGATTGGAAGCAGAAAAGCCTACTTGTTGCATAGGCGAAGTTACTTGCACGTTCTCGACCGCAGCGGTGCATGCATTTGGTCGTTAGAAGCGGTCGGCCTGGGTCTGCTCTACCGACGAGCGAATGCAAAATCCATGAATTACGGTACACTGCAATTTTCAAGAACTTGCGAGGTTTTCACCATGATTGATCAGATCCGTGAACGATGTTGTGGTGCCCTCACCGCTGCTTAAAGATTATCTTTCCGCGAAAGCACCAATTGTGAGCGTGAGAACTCGTACAAACTTGCTCCCAACACGACTTTAAATCATGTTTACCTTTTGATCTTACCTAAAGTTGACCAAAGATTCGCTTAAACTGCCTGATTCATCAATAAACCTCACATTCACACGTGTGCCTCCAATAGAACTCATAGGGCTGAACTCCACTCATATACCTGCATTCAGCCCCACATCTTCAAAGCTCCAATTCACTTCACGATGCGACTTCAAGCCACGTGAGCAGCTAGAAAAATCGCACGGCCATCGCAACATGGACATCAAACACTCCCGTCGAATCCTCCTACTCGGCGCTCCAGGCTGTGGATCCTTGGAGATCACCAAGGGTCTCACTGGAAGTTCTCCTGCACCGCACGCTTCCGGATCATGCGCTGGCCTGACGCACGAATGGGACGTTCGCACTGCTTACTACAGTGCCAAAGTCCCTCTGTGGATTGATGAGATCATCGACGTGCAAGAATGGAAAGAAGAGTTCATGAAAGAGGAAGCTGGTGAGGTCGTTCAAGCCGTCGGTGCCTGGGTATACGCGTTCCGAGTAGGCGGGGGTGGCAGTGTTGGAGCAGAAGCAGAGAAGACTCTGGCAGCGCTGCAAGAAGTCGTAGAAGCACACGCCGGATATGGCACCGAAAGTGTAATGCTTGTAGTCGGCATGCCAGCTGTCGGCAAGGAGAGTCTGGGCCTGGAGAAGAACAAGCGCGAAGACTGGGACGATGTCGCGATGCAATACGGTTTCGAGTTTGTGGAGTACGGAGCTCAAGGAGTGAACGAGTTCGGCGAAAAGCAAGGCATGGATAGGCTGAAAGAGGCCCTGGAGGCGAATGAGTGGACATATGTCGCTGGGGACGCGGTCGGACTGAGTGATGGCGACGATGACTTTGGCGATTTCGGACGCGAAGAAGCTGAAATGACCGCGGAGTTATTCGGTATGAAGCATTCTCTCCTTGAGCAAGAAGACGACGGCGGTGAAGGCTATGGAGAAGACGTCGACCATCCCGCCAGCAACCAAGAATTGCAAGTCGACGATCTTGATAAGATGATGAGCCGCTTGCTGGCCGTCCGAGAGCAGAGTGCCGGCTTGCCAGAAGCTCAGCGAAAGCGGATGGCTGCACAGGCTGTCAAAGAGCTTACTGGTAGCGATCCCATCACATGAATCGGATCGAGTTGATTATGTACCCTGCGAAGTGCACTGGGTCGATCGAGCCTACCTGCAATGATACTGATGCCGGCAGGCGTGACGGGTCTGGCCTGGCTTAAGGACACCACAACCTAAACCCTCATCGCGTCGGCATTCTCCCAACGCTGTTTCGCGAAGCATGTCGCCCACCTGCCCCAGGCAGTGATTGTGAGGCTCGTTTGCCACATCGGTCGACACGGTTTGGTCATTGGGATCAATTCGCGTGTACGGGCCGGCTGCAGAACAAGTATGTTCAGCGAACTGCAATCTACTAGAGGCTCGTGAGCTACGTATCGCCGCCGCATGCGAACGATCACTCACATGATCCTGCGCTAGACTGAACCAAGCTTGCCACTTCGAGTAGGTACCTAGTGAGGCGAAGCTTTTTCCACCTAACGACGTACCATATCAAAGCTTGGCACCTGCTCTCATTGTGCGATCCATTCAGATATTCCTGACAGTCAACCGCCTCACGCACACCAAACCTTCGCGGGGCTTTCCGCAGCACGTCGCTGACCAACGCCCAGGCGGTTCCATGTGCAAGCATTGCTCCACCTAATACCATCAGACCTAAAACTAACATTTCAGATACCCAACCCTTGAGATGGTTTGAGGATATTGCATCACAGTTGAACGCATGTGGGCAACCATAGTCCTCACGTTGACCAACATTAAACGCCGTCTCTGGGATACGTAAAAGAATAGCCTGACGAACCTAATAGCGCCTGCCATCGTTGAAGAACAAGAAGGAGCGCGCGAAAGCAGAGTATTCCCCCCTTTCCCTCTCTTCTTCTTCTTCTCATCTCAGTCAGCCCATACCACGTCCGCCCAACACACCAAGTTACCATTGTCCACCACAGTTGCCACTCTCAACACAATTCCACACTCCAACAAAACCACTACTTCAATACTACGCTCGAACATGTCTGACTCTCCCGAGAACCACATGCCATGCCCTGACGCCTACAATTCGGCGGTTGTTCAGCAGGGCAATAAACACAGGTACCCTTGCACGGTGTGCCCTGAGCATTTCTCGAACAACGTACTCCGCGCTTCACACATGTGCACTCACAATGGCGGGCAGAAGTCATGGCTCTGCCTCCAGTGCCCTAAGAAATTCCCAAGCCATGGCGAGTATGAGGCTCACGCAACCGTCCACGCCACGCAGAAAGGCAAGAAAGTACATGCTTGCGACATTTGCGACTTCCGCCATCGATCCAGCGACGTATTTAGGCGTCACATGACCTTCGACCACGCCGCAGATGGGGCGCATGTCTCGCATTGTTCGTGGTGCGAGTACAAGAACGAGTCTTGCTGTGCAGTGTCCATGCACAGCCTACACGCGCACCCCGACCAGCAGGCGCCGAGGCCATCGCCATCGCCATCCACTGGCTTGCCAACTCCGTCGTCGACCCCTGAGAGTCGACCACCTGTCGACTCTCCGCAGCAAGATCGGGGAGATCTTTTGAGCAAGCAGGAAGCAGCATGGGCCGCAATGTCGGAGGTGGAGAAAAAGGCTTCCGGCAAGGACAGCAGGGCGCGACAACGCTATCTGAAGGCCGAGCAGCGCAAAGCCGATCGCCGTGCTCCAAAATGAGAGCCACCACAACTCCAGGAAGCATCGGCATAACTTCTTGCTAAAGTTGCCCCTGAGAATTGTTGAACTACGCATTTGTAAGCCTTGCCTGATAAACTCAGTAAAACTTAATGCTGACTTTGGTTCCAGGATGAAGCACATGCGGCACGACATGAACGACCACAGTATACGACCGGCATACGAAACATTTGCGACCACAGAGATGCGCTGCAACGGCGCGACGACCCAGTTTCCTTTTTGTTTTCTTTCTTGTCTTGTACTCCTGCACCAAAGTCCGGACGCGAGCAGTATGGAGCACCGCGGAGAGATGGACACAACGGACGACATGGGCAGTTTTCTTTGATTTTGCTTTATGAAACGATCCTTACGATACCCCCAACAGAGCTCATCGGCCGCCACGGGAAGACAGGATGCTATAGTGCAGCAATGCGTTTTAACGTAGTTCTTGAGAATAGCTTCCTGTATTGAATTTAAAAAAAAATTCACGATGAATCTCACGATCTCACTGAAACAATGCCGATTCGAGATCACTCGAGTTGATGGTATGGGTCTGAAGTCATGTACTTTTTGGAGATATTGGTCATGACATACGACACTCACTGGAATGCTACGTATTCTAGTGTATTTGGAGCAGTTGATATGAGCCCAAGGTTGCTTGGAAGTGCTGATGATTACATGCGACACTCTCACTGGCAAGCTACACATTTGAATGTACTTGAGCTGCTGGTATGAACCCCACATTCTTATCAATTCTTGGAGATACTGATAATCAGATGTGAGAATCTCACCGGCACACCACATATCCGCCTGGGTGTACTAAAGCTGCCGATTTGAGCCGGGGGTTTCTTTCATACTAACGAGGTACCAGTAATCAAATGCAACACTCTCACTGGCACTGATGTTTGATTGAGAGTACTAGAGCTGGTACTAGAGCTGGTGGTATGAGCAGCGCTTGTTGAGCAGCGCTTGTTGACCGGCTCTCACAAGTTTCATCATCAGAAATCAGCGCTCTCAATGGCACGACCTAGGTGCTTCGCCATCGGGTGCACCTGACAGGACTCCGCGTGTTGCCATGAGATGAACGGGATGATTGATAGGCAAAGAACGAAAGACCATTCATCGTGACAGTACGTACTATTCTCTGACTATCTCTCTCAGACTGCATCCACATCCACATTACTTCCTCTTCACTCATAGCTCAATCTCATTGGAACTGATAACTTTAGATTTACATGTTGGCAAAGATGGCAGCACCTCCGAACAAAGCGGCAGCGCCAATGGCACCAGTGGGCATGGCAGCAGCGTCCTCGGACGTATCGCTGCTAGCCTCGGGGTTACCGGCGGAGTTGTCGCCAACCTCACCGCTGTTCTCGGGGTAGCCACCAGCGACGGCGACGGTGGTGGTCATCAGAGCATCGTTGCTGGAAGTGGGCGAGGGGACGCCAGAAGTGAAGGGCACATCGCTGCCGGACGAGGCGCCGGGGTACGCGTTCGTGGGCTCATCATCGGACTCGGTACCATCGGCGGGCTCAGAGGCGTTGGAAGACAAGACGGAGTCGAGGACGTGCAAAACACCATTGGCCAGCAGGATGTCGGCGGTGATGACGCGGGCACGGTTCACGAAGACTTCGCCGTCAATGATGGTGATGGTCACGTTGTCGCCACCGAGAGTGGGGACGGAGCCGTTGGACAGCGTGCTGCTGTAGGCGACGGTGCCATTGATGACGTGGTATGACAGGATTGAGGCAGCCTCCTCGGTGGTCAGGTTTGAGAGCGCGGAGCTGATGCTTTGGAAGGCGTCATTGTTGGGCGCGAAGATGGTCAGGTCGGGTGTGGTGTTGACGGTCTCGGTGAGATCGGTGCTGTTGACGGCACCGAGGAAGGCACTGAGGCCGGCTTCTTGAGCAACTGTGCTGACGTTCGGTGGTAGGGTGAGGAGACCATCGATGATGTGAATAATTCCGTTGTCGAATTCGATGTCCTGGCCGTGTTATTAGCTTATGTCCGAGTTGGATTGAATCGAACCGGGTTAACTTACAGCTTCAGTGACCGAAACGTTGTTCTTGAATCCAGAGATTGCAATGACCTCGTCGTCGCTCACGCGGACTTCGACGACCTGGCCGCCAGTGACATTGGCATAGGCGGTGTCATTGAGAAGCGTGGCGGGGAAGGCAGGGGTTTCTGTGATGTTCTCCGAGCTGAACTCGCCAACGAGAACGTGGTAGTTCAACAGAGCCTGGAGGAGGCCTTCCTGAGAGATATCGATACCAGAGCTGTTCAACGCGCTGAGAGCCTCATTGGAAGGAGCCAGCAATGTGATGTTCTCAGCGCCACCAAGCGCAGATGCAAGCTCCGGTTGGCCCTCCAACAGATTAACGAGTGCGCTGAGGTTCTCATTGCCGCCGAGGACAGAGGTGAGGTTGGCAGAGCCAGCATCTTCCTCTTGAGCTCTAGCAGAAACGACTGCAATCGCAGCGAGGAGAGTTTGTCTGAACTGCATGATGAATATGCCTCGAAGTAGGAATTGATCTGATCGAAGTAGTGAGAGAGAGAGATAGACAACAAACGAATTCTTCTCAACGCAACAGCGTGAGGAGGGGTATATGAGGAAACCACACTTGAGACCGATTCTCTTGACATACGCACTAGACTTCGATCGTAAGCAAACACACCCAAGTTGGGCTGATTTGCCAGCCAATCGTTGTCAGTGCCAATGCTGCTAACGCTGGAAAAGCGGCAGGCCGCCTGCATACCACGGCATGGCGAACCGGAAACTCAGCTTAAGACATTGTTTAGGGCAGTCCACGGGGAAAACTTGCCGTATCCTTCGACCGGCCCCGCGGTAGAGCCTGAGCAGCTTTTCCACAAGTTGATCGATGTTGACCGGTGAGAAAGAGTCGAAGGATTCCATGACTCCTCGAATGGTAAGTGGTAAGTGCATGCACATAGCCACTGCGTACGACAGTCCTTGTCCGTAGCCTGCATGTCGTGGAGTAGAAGCCATTCCAGAATGCGATCCCCAGATTTAGTCGTCGCTAGGATCGACACCTGGGCCCCGACAGATGTGGGGAAGTATCTTGGCACGAATGAGAGTTTGTCCTTTTGACTTGAGTTACTTCATTGTACGACTTGGCTATACCCATGTTGACGCGGCCAGGATGAGGCTTCCTGCGTGGCAAAGGCGTGTCTGTCCAGCTGACTTGAAGTTGATTCCCATGTGTCAATAGACAGCTTACTAGGGCGACAGGATGCTGTCCAATGGAAGATCAGCAGGATTATGGTGAATTCGCTACAGCACGGGACTGCACAGCTGGATGCTGGCAATCATAGTCGATCCTGACCGCGTTACGTTAATCTGCATAAATCAGCTTCGCGTTGGCTGTCAATGCTGGATCAGGTTCATTATTCAGATGAAATAACTCACAGATTGACGATTCAGCGAAGTGCTCGATGCCAAGTAAATATGTAAGGACAGCCACAGCCCAGCTAGTAGGAATGCAAAGTCTCGGCTATTGTTCTTGAGGCTGTGTTGGCATACAGTAGTGATCGAGCCAATACTGGGGCGTCTCGTTAGCGGGTTGCGAACAATCACTGATGTCACGACTATCCGCGCGTAACCATTGAGACAACGCCTGTCATGTACGCCGTGAGATGCCAGGATCCTGTACTTTTCCGGTGGTAGCCGTTACATACAGCCAGGCAATCCCTTCAAGTCATATTTTCACGACTTATGTCAGCTAGAGATCTGTGAAAGTCAATAGCATATAGGGAGCTCTCGAAACCGGAACCTGCCATGCTGTTCGAACCACGCTCAACGTGCGGATCACATATAGCATCCGCGGGTGGCGTGAAAAGAGGCTGTTTGACGTGCTCTATAGTAGTGCAAGGCGTTGAAGGTCTAGAGTCAGGTCGAACGCGTACATCAAAGCCGACACGCTTCTTGAAGGTCCCGTAAACCGACCTGTAGACCATGATGGATGTCTTGGAGCGTCTGCGAACTCCGGCCGGTACTGATCACTGGTGGCGACTAGGATCTCAGTGAGCTTCCGAGAAGTAGACTTCGTCTACATACGGAGTATGTATCGTTGCGAGGACTTGCGAGCTGCAAGTCTCTCGAGAGACAGATGAATTAGGACAGAATTGCGCGATGCTGGTCGCACTTTATGTCCCAATTGACATCTTCCTCGAGAGCGAGTCAAACAATCGCAAGACCAGGTACCCGCATGCTCTACTTCTGGGTGCGAGACAACGCATCTACTATTCGTCTGTTGGAAGTCGTGTGTCAATACCAGTCTCAAGCTCCTTGTAGGCTGGACAAGCATACATGTACCAGTCTGAACACTCGGTGGTTGCTGGTATGGTCAACTGTACCAGAACCCGGAACTGTCTGTGCCTAGCCGTTGAAACTCCAGCAGGATTCATTCGTACTCCGACACCTCCAGTACGAGGGTAGCGATCCACTATTGCATGGAACGTCGCTCAATTGTCGTAGGTCCTGTGTGTATCCTTGAGAGAGTACAATTGGTG
>Ga0265798_10010772_pt1 | contig 11208 bp, 9 predicted proteins | sample P3T30metagenome_FD_192430 | JGI IMG/M metagenome (GOLD analysis project Ga0265798, IMG submission 192430) | Plant litter microbial communities from East Loma Ridge, Irvine, California - P3 T30 | ecosystem: Environmental > Terrestrial > Plant litter > Unclassified | place: USA: California... | reverse complement strand
GGCTGGGGCCTGGTCAGCCAGGCCAGGCGTCTTCAACACCGCCAGCAGCTCCTGTTCCCACTCTGTCCACCAGTTCGCGACGCGTGACCACATGGCTTCCTCCGTTCTCGTCAATGTATAGCAACGAAACCAGTCTGGGGAAGAACCGCTGCCGTGGACAGCGGCGCGTGACGAACGACGAAGACGATGGTGCGAACGACGACTTCTTTATTTGCGCGTGAAGACCAGATCCCAGACGCCGTGACCGAGCTTGATGCCGCGGTTCTCGAACTTGGTCAGCGGGCGGTAGGCGGGCTGCGGCGCGTAGCCGTCGGCGGTATTGGTCAGTTCAGGCTCGGCGCTCAATACTTCGAGCATCTGCACTGCGTAGTCTTCCCAGTCGGTCGCCAGGTGCAGGTAGCCACCCGGGGCCAGCTTCTGGCACAGCAGCTTGACGAACGCCGGCTGGATCAGGCGGCGCTTGTTGTGGCGCGCCTTGTGCCACGGGTCGGGGAAGAACACGTGCACGCCATCGAGCGAGCCATCCGCGATCATGTGGTTGAGCACCTCGAACACGTCATGCTGGATCAGGCGCAGGTTGGCGATGTCCTGCTCGCCGATCTGCTTGAGCAGGCTGCCGACACCCGGCGTGTGCACTTCGACGCCGATGAAGTCCTTCTCGGGCATCAGCTTGGCAATGTGGGCCGTGGTGTCGCCCATGCCGAAGCCGATTTCCAGGATCACGGGCGCAGTGCGGCCGAAGGCCTGCGCCACGTCGAGCGGTTCTTTCTTGTACCCGATCAGGAACTTGGGGCCCAGTTCATCGAAGGCCCGCGCCTGCGCGGTCGACAGCCGGCCCGCGCGCGTGACAAAACTGCGGATGCGGTGTTCGGTAGGATCGTACAGCATGGACCGCGCCGGGCCATTGTTGGGCTTATCAAGAGACATGGGATGTGGGGACGAAGAAAGTGAAGAGGAAAATGCGGCTGTCATTATAGCCGACGCGCCGCGCCGCCCGGATCGGCCATAATCGCGTCTTCATCCAGCTTGCCGGAGTTTGTCCATGCATTCCACGAAACACCCGATCGCCATCGACGAGCATATCGCCGCCGTCAACCTGACCTCGTTCCATTACGGCGCGCCGGGCAGCGGCAAGAAGGTCTATATCCAGGCCTCGCTGCACGCGGACGAGGTGCCGGCCATGCTGGTCGCGCACGTTCTGCGCCAGGAACTCGAGCGCCTCGACGCCGAAGGCCGCATCAAGGGCGAGGTGATCCTGGTGCCGGTGGCCAATCCGATCGGGCTGGCGCAGGTGATTCACGGCGCGCCGTTCGGCCGCTACGACCTGGCGACCGGCACCAACTTCAATCGCGCCTACCGCCATGTGGCGCAGGATGTGATGGGGGCAGTCGACGGCCAGCTGGGTCAGGACGCCGCCGCCAACGTCGCGCTGATCCGCGAGCATGCCCGGCGCTCGGTGGCCAGCTGGGAGCCTGGCAACCCTACCGCCACGCTCAAGAAAACGCTGCTCACGATGGCGATCGACGCCGACATCATGCTCGACCTGCACTGCGACACCGAGGCGGTGCTGCACATGTACGCCGGCACGCCGCTGGTCGAGGCAGTGCTGCCGCTGGCCGCGCTGATGGAAGCGCGCGTGCTGCTGGTGGCGACGGAATCGGGCGGCGAGCCGTTCGACGAAGCGTGCGGCCGCCTGTGGTGGGATCTGGCGCGCCACTATCCCGATGCCGCGATTCCGCCGGCCTGTGTGGCGGTCACGGTTGAACTGCGGGGCGAGAACGACGTCAATTACGACTACGCGCGCAAGGATGCCGACGCGCTGCTGCGCTACCTGGCGCACCAGGGCGTGCTGGATATTCCGGTTGGCGACATGCCCGCCTACGCCTGTGCGCCGACACCGCTCGACGCGGTCGAACCACTGACCGCGCCGCATGCCGGCGTGCTGGTGCTGCGCAAGACGCTGGGGGACCGGGTCGAGGCGGGCGAGCCGATTGCGGACATCGTCAATCCGGTCAGCGGACAGGTCACGCCGGTGGCGGCGAGCCGGCCCGGGTTGCTGTTTGCGTGCACCGCGCACCGGCATCTGCTGCGCGGGATGCACGTCTGTAAAGTCGCCGGGACGGACTCGTTCAGGATCGGGGATTTGCTGTCGAGTTGAGGTCGCGCGGTTTTCTGCTGCCCATGACTCGGGCGAATACGGCTGTCAACGCGAGCGCTGGCAGCAGCCATGCGTGGCCGATCTTCAGTTCCATTAGCGTCGCGCCGCTGACCAGGCACCAGCTTACCGGGATCAGCCAGAAGATCGCGGGCGCACGCCATGCGAGCAGCATGCCCAGGGTGGCAACGACTGTGGGATCAGGGACGATGCCGAAGACTTCTGCCTGGCGCCATGTGCCGTTGTCGCGCGCCAGCGCCAGCACGGGATAGGCGAAGATGGCCAGGCCAGTCAGACCGAGTGCGACAGGTTGCGGCGCTGGCGCTGCGTTAGCTGCGTTAGCTGGCCTGTACGCGAGCCAGCACAATAGCAGCGCCTGCACTGCGAACGCCGCAGCAAAGTATGGCGCCGCCGTGTTGATCTCGGCATAGCGCTCCAGCTGATACGCCCATGCGACCCAGCCCCAGGCGGCTGCCAACACCAGCGCTGCTGATCGTTGCAGGTGCTGGCGTGGCCGCACGATGGCGACAATCACGACTAAGCCCGCCACTAGCGCCAGCAGATGTGCAGGCCAGATCGCGGCGTTGTAGCTCTCGATAAGCCGGTAGTAGCTGCGGCTTGAGAACATCAAAAAATCGGACAGCGAATACGTCCACCACTCGCTCATGCCAGCCTTTCGACATCCTGCGCGATGCGCTTGCGCAGCGCCTCGTCCGGCATGCGACCGGTGCCGGCCAGCAGATTCTCGCGCACGTGCGCGACGCTGGACGTGGCCGGAATCGCGCACGTGACGGCCGGATGCGACACGATGAACTTGAGCAGCGCCTGCGCCCACGTCGTGCAGCCGATATCGGCTGCCCAGCCCGGCAACGGCTTGCCGGCCAGCGCCTGCGTCAGGTCGCCCTGGCGGAACGGCCGGTTGACGATCACGCCGATCCTGCGCTCGCGCGCCAGCGGCAGAATGCGCTGCTCGACGTCGCGATCGAGCGCGTTGTACGAGATCTGCACGAAGTCGATCGGCTGCGACGCCATGATCTTCTCGATCTCGGCATGCCGCCGGCCTTCCGACGTGGTGATGCCGACGTAGCGCAGCCGCCCTTCCCGCTTCATCGCCAGCAGGATTGGCAAATGCTCATCCCACGACAGCAGGTTATGCACCTGCAGCAGATCGAAACGCGGCACGCGCCACAGCTTGCGCGACGCCTCGACCTGCGCCACGCCACGCGCGCCGCCGCTGACCCAGACCTTGTCGGCCGCAAACAGCCGGGCAGGTTTGAGAGTTTGCACGGCCTCGCCGATCACGTCCTGCGCCGAGCCGTACATGGGTGAGGAATCGACCAGCCTGCCGCCACCGGCGAAGAACTGGCGCATCACGTCGGTAGATTCACGGCGACCTTGTGGATCGCGGCCGACGTTGAAGGTGATCCAGCTGCCAAGGCCGATGACGGGGAGTTGTTCGCCGCTTGAAGGGATCGGACGCGTGAGCAAGGGCGCGGGTAGCGCAGCGGCGAGCAGCGGTGACAAGGCCAGGCCGCCCGAGGCGGCAATCATGGACGCCAGCAGATGACGGCGTGATGGGGAGGTCGGTGGCATGCGTGATCCTAACTTTCTGGAAAAGAAGAAGCATAAGATCTTCGGCTGAAAAAATTGTAGCATTGCACTGTATTTTCTCAAGACGCGCTCTTCAGTGGCAACCATATAAAATTCACAATTCTTTTTGGACCATTTCGAAAAATGAGTATCCCACCTAACTTTTCATATTTACAACGAACAATATATTATAAACAATACATTGTTGGATTCTTGTAAGAAATGTGCACTTCACTCGCTTCCTTACAGTAAGAAACGATAGAATCATTACTTTCAAGCAAATATTCAAACTCCCGATGGAAAGCAAACAATTTTTGCTATTTAGCAGTGAACTCGCGGATTCATCTCTAACTCCAAAAAACAAAATTTCGACGCATGCGATTAAGGTAGATAAGAAAATTCTTGGCAAAGAGGAGGAATGCGAAGAAACAAAGTCAACTTTAACAGATAGCCTAGCTCTCTCTACTACTACGCCTAGCCCGAGTAAGTTCAGTAACTTTGTGGTGTACGTGGATGAAAGTGGCGATCATGGCATGCAAAATTTAGATCCAAACTATCCAATATTTGTGCTTGCATTTTGCATTTTTCATAAAATGCATTATATACACAAGGTCGTAACCGCCATCGAAGACTTGAAGTTTCGCCATTTTGGACACGATCATATCGTACTACATGAACATGAAATCAGGAAAGGCAAGGGCGACTTCAAGCGATTTCAAAACCTAGCCCAAAAAAACAACTTCATCGCTGAATTAACAGATGTCATTGACGAGAGTAACTTTATTTTAGTCAGCTGCGTTATCGATAAAGAACAACTAAAAAATAAACAGTCCCCACCAAATCCCTACCATATAGCCCTAGGTTTTTGCTTAGAAACCTTATATGAGTTTCTACAGGAAAAAAAACAAACTGACGTTCTCACTCACGTGATTGTTGAGTGCCGAGGAGACAAGGAAGATAAAGAATTGGAGCTTGAGTTTCGTCGAATGTGTGACGGCGCGAATAAACTAGGAATTCGATTGCCGTTTGACATTATTTTTGCTCATAAACGGGTGAACTCATCAGGCTTGCAACTGGCGGACTTGGTAGCTCGTCCGATCGGTATGAGTATCCTGCGAAAAGGACAATATAACCGAGCCTTTGATGTGCTAAAGAAGAAATTCTACTGCAGCGGCGGTCGCGATAATGTCGGTACAGGGTATGAGAACTGGGGCTTGAAGGTCTACCCAGCTTTAGAAAGCGAAAAGCCCCAGTGAGACACTGAGGCTAGTAACGCCGACCGGGAACCCCCAATCCATTTTCGTTAGTATACAACTTTTACGCTGTAATGCAACACAAAGTTGTAGAGTGCGCACCATTTTTTCATGAGATGGCGACTCAACTTCTAACAAACATGAGAACTGTGGAACTTGACAAAGTTCGCATTCAGAACTGAGGTGGGGCTCGCTATTGACTGGAGCGGGTGAAGGGAATCGAACCCTCGTCGTAAGCTTGGGAAGCTTCTGCTCTACCATTGAGCTACACCCGCGTTGCCAGCATTCTACGCGCGTTTGCGAAGGTTTGACAAATTCTCAACCGAAGTGCGCGCATGCCGCTTGCCAGCCATGCGCGCAGCATCACATCACTCGGGCGACTCGACTTCATACCCCTTCGCCGCCAGCGCCGCGATCACGCCTTTCGGATCGAAAATATCGTCCATCGACAACAGCGCAAAGGTAGATGCATTGGCAGCAAGTGCTTTCTCGGCCGATGCGATCCACTTCGCATTCGCACGCGCCTTCACGTTCTTCCATTCAGGCTCCGTATCGAGCGCGGCGCTGTTCATCAGCGCGCCGAAACACGCCTCCTCGCGTTCGGCGTAGTTCAGCTTGCGCATCTCATCCACGTCGCCCTTGGCCCAGGCATTGGCGCGCGCTGTTGCGCCGTCGAGATCCTGCTTCAGTGTGGCCATCGTTGTCCTCAGGCAGGCGGCGTCAGCCAGATTCGACTTCTTGAAGTTCTTGATCAACGCGCGCGCATTGTCCGTCGGTAGTTCAACCTCCGTCGACGTCTGTTTCAGCTCACTCTTCTTGATCAGGGCGAGCAGCTGCTTGCGCACCGCATAGCCGTTCACCAGGCCCGCCTCCTTGCGCGCCGCTTCTGTCAACGCCTGCGCGGCAAAGATCGGCCGCTCGCGTTCGACATCACTGTTTTCGGGCAGGTAGGTTGCCTTGAGCGTGCTCCACTGCGCGTAGTCTTCCTGCGGCAGAACATCACGCAGCTGCGCGCCGTCCGGATTCTTGCGCACGCCGATCAGGCTTGGCAGCAGCGTGACCATTTTGAAAAAGCCCGGCTTGGCTGTGGCGCCTGGTGGTGACAGGTACTCCTGCGAATGCTTGATGACGTTTTCCACCTGCTGCGAACGCCAGGTCATGTTCTTCGGCAGCGGCGCGTAGGTGCCGAACACCCACAGCACATGATCGCCCTTCTTCACCTTCCACATGCCCGGGCCAGGGCGCTGGGCGACGACGTGAATCTGTTCCGGCGCAGGTTCGACCGCGTCCGTGGTGACAACCGCGGCAGGCGGGACATCGGCCCCGTCAAGCGACTGTGCCCATCCATGGGCAGCCAGCAACGACAAGCACAGTACGGGAACGACGAGTGGGCGCATGAAGGTATCCTGTTGTGAAAGTGGCCAGAAGCGTGCGCCAATTATGAGGCGGCGATCGCGGCGATCACAAGGACTTTCGAATGCATACGCAAGGCGCAGTGTGCGGATAAGCAGGCCTGGGAGGGGTGCCCGCCCGCCTCCGCACGCGTCACGATATCGCGACGTGGATCAGTTCTCGCCAGGCTGCTCAAGCAGCGACTGCGCCACCCGCAAGCCCTCGACCATCACGGCAAACGCTTCGTGCTTGGTCGCCTCGTCCGGCACGCGCAGCACGTACGATGGGTGATAGATCGTCACGACCCACGCGTCGCCATGGCGCACCGGTTGGCCGAGACTGTCCCTGAGCGTCACGTTCCCCTTCTGCAGCACCGATTTGAGCGCAGTGGCCCCCATCGCCACGATCACCTTCGGCTTGCGGGTAGCGATTTCTTTTTCGAGCCAGTAGTGGCAGGCTTCGATCTCTTTCTGCGCCGGCGTTTTGTGCAGGCGCCGCTTGCCACGCGGCTCCCACTTGAAATGCTTGACGGCGTTGGTGATGTACACGCCCTTGCGGTCCACCTCCGCCTGCGCAAACACGCGATCGAGCAGCTGGCCGGCCGGCCCGATGAATGGCTGGCCGGACAAGTCCTCCTGGTCGCCCGGCTGCTCGCCGACAAGCATGATCTGCGCATGGTCCGGCCCGATCCCGCCGACCGCTTGCGTCGCATGCTGCCACAGCTCGCAGCGCCGGCATTCGTCGAGCTTCGATGGCTGTTCGCGGTCGGGCTGGGCTTTCTCGGCCGCGATCGGGATCGTGGTGCCGCGGCGCTGGCCCACCTCGGCGACCTGGCCGATGCGGCGCGCGCCCAGGCCGGCCTGGCTGACCATCGACGGCACGAGCGAGCCCTCGGGCAGGTTCTTCCAGAAGCGCGACGGCACATGGCTTTGCATGACCTTCGTGTTCAGGCGCGCGGGGTTGAAGATGCTGCGGTAGTAGGTCAGCCACAGCGCCTCGCCGTCGTCTTCGAGGTCGGCGGGGCCGGACATCAACGGCCCGGCATCGTGCAGCGTGGCGCCGTCCCACAGCACGCTGGCCTCGGGCGTGGCGATCATCCAGGTCATCTTGCCCATGCGGGCGACGAAATGTTCGGCCACCTGCGGCAGCACGTCGTGCGCGGGTTCGAACCAGGCGACGAACTGCGGTGGCCCGGCCTCGATCGGCCGTTCGCGAAAGCGGATATACGCAAACATGTCGTGCACCTCGCGCCGCACAGCCTTGACCATCGACGTCAGCCGCGCGCCATCGGGATCGGCGGGCGACTGCACATCGTGCTCGCCCTGCTGCCAGCGCCAGACCACGCGGTACAGGAAGGCCCAGCGGTCGTGGTCGCGGTAGCAGGCGGCCGTTTGCAGCATCTCCATCAGGGAGCGCGGGACTTGCGGCCTGGGCGTGGCTTGTGCCACCCGTTCGGCAGGCGGGGCAGCGAGAAGATCGCCAGTCGGTTGCACCGTCTCCAGGGCGGATGCCGGCGCTGCCGGCGCGCTCGAGAACAGATCGGCGCCCGGCTCGCCCCACGTCACCGCCTCGGGCGGCACGCCGGCGCGCAGCAGGGCGCGGGCGGTGGCGCGCCACTCGACGAACGAGGCCACCAGCAGCGGCTGCCCCGCGCGGACCGCGGCGACGGCCTCGCTGGCGACGACGGCTGCGCTGGCCGCGGGGGTCATGCTGCCTGCAGCTCCGGCCACAGGTTCATCTGCTGCGGCGCATCGGCCATGTGCTTGCGCAGCAGATCGGAACTGGTCGCGCCCTGCGCCGGCTTGTAGTCAGCGGTGACGACGAACGGCGCCAGTTTTTTCAGACTGCAGCGCAGCCGCGATAAATCTTCCCAGCGGATGCGGCGAATGCGGCGCAGGTCGGCGATGCGCTTGGCGTTGCGCAGGCCGATGCCGGGGATGCGCGCAATCAGCGTCGCATCGACGCGGTTCAGGTCCATCGGAAACTGGTCGCGGTTCGACAGCGCCCAGGCCAGCTTGGGATCAATGTCCAGCGCCAGGTTGCCCGTCTGCGGCATGATTTCGCCAGCCGTGAAGCCGTAGCTGCGCAGCAGGAAATCGGCCTGGTACAGGCGGTGCTCGCGCAGCAGCGGCGGTGGCGCGAGCGGCACGCTCTTGGGGCTTTGCGGGATCGGGCTGAACGCGGAGTAGTACACGCGCTTGAGTTTATAGCTGCCGTACAGCGTCTCGGCCGTGTTGAGGATCGTGTGGTCGTCGCTGGCATCAGCCCCGACGATCATCTGCGTGCTCTGGCCGGCCGGCGCGAATGCAGGCGACCTTGGCTCTTCGGCTTTTTCATCGAGCTTGCGCCGGATGGAGCCCATCGCCAGCTTGATCGTGTGCACGCTCTTTTCGGGCGCCAGTCTGGTCACGCTGTCGTGCGTGGGCAGTTCGATGTTGACCGACAGGCGATCGGCCCAGCGCCCCGCTTCGGTGATCAGGAGCGGGTCGGCATCGGGAATCGTCTTGAGGTGGATGTAGCCGCGGAAGTTGTGCACCTCGCGCAGGGTGCGCGCCACGGCCACCAGCTGCTCCATCGTGTAGTCGGCCGACTGGATGATGCCGGAACTGAGGAACAGGCCGTCGATGTAGTTGCGCAGGTAAAAATCCTGCGTCAGCTTGACCACTTCGTCGACCGCAAAGCGGGCGCGCGGCACGTTCGACGTGCGCCGGTTGATGCAGTACTGGCAGTCGTAGATGCAAAAGTTGGTGAGCAGGATCTTGAGCAGCGAGACGCAGCGGCCATCGGGCGTGTAGCTGTGGCAGATGCCCATGCCGGTGGTGGCGCCCAGGCCGTCCTTGCCCTCGGAGCCGCGCTTGGGCGCACCGCTGCTGGCGCAGGATGCGTCGTACTTGGCCGCGTCGGCCAGGATTTCGAGCTTGTCGTTGAGTTCCATCGGACGCCCGTGGCTGTATGGGCATACAGTATAGCGTGGCGTGTCATGACAGAGGGTGCGGCAGCGCACCCGTGCGGGGGTGGCGCCGGGTCAAAGACGGGACGCTAGTTATGCGTGCAGCAAGCTTTCGGCCTGCGATAACTGCTGCGCATCCATCCGGCGCGCGGTGCGGGCGAGGTAGTCGCGTGCCGGCCCGATCCCGGCGCCGCCCGCCCGGTGCAGCCACGCATAGGCTTCGACCAGATCGCGCGGCGCGCCCTGCCCCGCCGCATACATCACGCCCAGGTTGAACTGGGCCCGCGCGTGGCCCTGGCGCGCCGCGCACAGGTACCAGAAATGGGCGGCTTCGTAATCCTTGTCAGCGCCCTTGGCGCAGTCATAGCGCAGCCCCAGCTCGAACTGCGCCAGCGCGTGCTTCTGGTCGGCCGCCTTGTGCAGCCAGTCGGTGGCTTCGGCCGGGTCACCCAGATCGAGCCGGTCGAGCAGCGTGGCCACCATGTACTGCGCCGCTGCGTAACCCTGGGCTGCAGCGCGCCGGTACCACCCAAGTGCCTGCACGCTGTCCTGCGCCGCGCCGATGCCGTTTTCGTGGCGCAGGCCCAGGTCGAACTGCGCGCGCAGGTGGCCCTGCTCGGCGGCCTTGCGGTACCAGGCGGTGGCCTTCACCGCATCGCGCTCGACGCCATTGCCCGTGTCGAGGAGCTGCCCGAGGTGGTACTGCGCCACCGGCAAGCCCTGCTCGGCCGCACGCCGGTACCAGACGGCGGCCTGCGCCGCATCCTGCACCACGCCCTGGCCGTGCTCGTGGCGCATGCCCAGGCTGTCCTGCGCGCCCGCATGGCCCTGCTGCGCGGCGCGCCGGTACCAGATGGCGGCCAGCGCGTCGTCCTGCGGCACGCCGTGGCCGGTGTCGTACATCAGCGCCAGATTGAACTGCGAGCTGGCATGGCCCTGGATGCCCGCGCGGCCGTACCACAGCATCGCCTGTTCGCCGTCCGCTTCCACGTCCTGGCCCTTGTCGTAGCGCAGCCCAAGATTGAACTGGGCCGGCGCGTAGCCCTGCAGCGCGGCCTTGCGCAGCCAGCCGAGCGCCTGCGCCGGATCGCGCGCCACGCCCTGGCCGCTGTCGTAGCGCAGGCCCACGCTGTACTGCGAACGGGCATAGCCCTGGCTGGCCGCGCGCCGGTACCAGTCCAGGGCCGCATCGTGGTCCTGCGCCACGCCCTTGCCGGTGTCGTACATCATCCCGAGATTGTGCTGGGCGCCCGGCTCGCCCTGCTCTGCGGCGAGGCGGAACCAGTGCAGCGCGCGGCCCACGTCCTGCGCCACGCCCTGCCCCTTCGCGTACAGCCAGCCCAGGTTGTACTGGGCCAGCGCGTAACCCTGGCTAGCGGCGCGCTCGTACCAGTGGGCGGCCAGCATGAAGTCCTGCGTCACGCCCTGGCCCTTCTGCAGCATCACGCCAAGGTTGTACTGGGCCTGCGCCAGGTTGGCCGTGGCCGCGCGCCGGTACCAGCTCACCGCCAGTTCATCGCTTTGCGCCACGCCCTGGCCGTTCACGTACATGAAGCCCAGGCTGTGCTGGGCCTCGGCCACGCCGCGCTCGGCCAGGCCCTTCACACGCAGGAATTCGGCGCTGTACAACGACGTGTCGGGCATGCCCACTCAGGCCAGCACGGCGCGCAGATTCGATCCGGGCCGGGTGCGCAGCGCCACCATGAAGTCGCCCAGCGAAATCGGGCGGTAGAACAGATAACCCTGCATCGTCATGCAACCGTTGGCGCGCAGGTAGCGCGCCTGTTCCTCGGTCTCGACGCCTTCGGCGATCAGGTTCAGGCCCAGGCCGCGCGCGATCGAGATGATCGCCAGAATCACCGGATAGT
>Ga0265798_10010771_pt1 | contig 11209 bp, 9 predicted proteins | sample P3T30metagenome_FD_192430 | JGI IMG/M metagenome (GOLD analysis project Ga0265798, IMG submission 192430) | Plant litter microbial communities from East Loma Ridge, Irvine, California - P3 T30 | ecosystem: Environmental > Terrestrial > Plant litter > Unclassified | place: USA: California... | reverse complement strand
ATCCGCAATCGGTGCTGCTAACGGGCCTGACGCGCGACGGCACGTTCTACGTTGAAAACGGCAAGATCAAGCACCCGATCAAGAACTTCCGTTTCAACGAAAGCCCGGTGTCGATGCTGAACAATATCGAGGAAATCGGCAAGCCGGTGGTGATCGGCGCGGATGAAGCGCGGTATTCGATGCTGATCCCGTCGATGAAGATCCGCGACTTCAACTTCACGTCGCTGTCGGACGCGGTGTAAGAGCGCGGCCGTTATAGCGCGGCCGTTTGGCCCGCACCCCAAGCACGTCGTTCCCGCGGAGGCGGGAACCCAAGTTTGCATGCGTTACCACTGCGCTGACTTACTTGGATTCCCGCCTTCGCGGGAATGACGGGCACACGCTAACGAACGTGTGAACGTAAACGGATAACACTCATGGAACGTCGAAAATTCCTGCATATCGGCGCCGGCACTGCTGGCGCCATGCTCATTCCCGTCTTCGGCAACGCCATCGCGGCCGAAGACCTGCTCAATCCCATGGCCGCCAGCGCCAAGAAAGCCCTGGCCGACACCGCGATGAATGCGGCCACGCAGGCCGGCGCGACCTACTGCGACGTGCGCATCGGCCGCTACCTGAACCAGTTCATCATCGCGCAAGACCTCAACGTCGAGAGCATCAACAACACCGAATCGAGCGGTGTCGGCATCCGCGTGATCGCGGGCGGCGCCTACGGCTTCGCCTCGACCAACAGCATGACGACCGACGGCGTCGCAACCGCTGCGCGCCAGGCAGTGGCGATCGCCAAGGCCAACGCCCGCCTGCAGACCGAGCCGGTGCGCCTGGCGCCGGTCAAGGGCGTCGGCGAAGTATCGTGGGCCACGCCGCTCAAGAAAGATTGGCGCACGCTGCCGGTGAAGGAAAAAGCCGACATGCTCATCGCCGCCAACAAGGCCGGCCTGGATGCGGGCGCGAACTTCATGACCGCGTCGCTGTTCCAGATCAACCAGCAAAAGTACTTCGCTTCCACCGATGGCTCGTACATCGACCAGGACATCCACCGCCTGTGGGCGCCGATCAACGCCACCGCCGTCGACAAGAAGACCGGCAAGTTCCGCTCGCGCGGCGGCCTGGGCGCCCCGGCGTCGATGGGCTATGAATACTTCGACGCGCGCGCCGAGAACAAGGTGCGCGCCGCCGGTGGCGTCACGACCCTGTACAAGAACGCCTACGACATCATCGAAGACGCCCGTCTGGCGGGCAAGCAGGCACGCGAAAAGCTGTCGGCCAAGTCGGTCGAGCCGGGCAAGTACGACCTGGTGCTCAGCCCCGACCACCTGTTCCTGACCATCCACGAAAACGTCGGCCACCCGACGGAGCTCGACCGCGTGCTCGGCTACGAAGCCAATTACGCCGGCACCAGCTTCGTGGGCCTCGATAAATGGGAATCGAAGAAATTCAAGTACGGCGCCGACCGCGTCAATTTTGTTGCGGACCGCACCACGCCAGGCTCTCTGGGCCTGATCGGCTACGACGACGAAGGCGTGCCGGCCAAGAAGTGGGACATCATCCGCAACGGCATCCTGGTGAACTACCAGGCCACGCGCGACCAGGCCCACATCATCGGCGAAAAGGAATCGCACGGCTGCTCGTACGCCGACAGCTGGAGCACGGTGCAATTCCAGCGCATGCCGAACGTCTCGCTCGAGCCGGGCAAGGCACGCCTGACGCCGGACGAAATGGTGGCGGACGTCAAGAAGGGCATCTACATCCTGGGCCGCGGTTCGTACTCGATCGACCAGCAGCGCTACAACTTCCAGTTCGGCGGCACGCTGTACTACGAAATCAAGAACGGCAAGATCGGCGCGCCGTTGGAAGACGTGGCGTATCAAGCCAATACCCAGGAATTCTGGAATGCCTGCTCGGCCATTTGCGACGAGCGCGATTGGCGCATGGGCGGGTCCTTCTTCGATGGCAAGGGCCAGCCAAGCCAGGTGAGCGCGGTGTCGCACGGTTCGAGCACGACGCGCTTCAACGGCATCAATGTCATCAACACCGCACGCAAGATCGGCTGAGGAAACCAAGATGAAAGCGCTCAATCAGGAACAAGCAAAACGCATCACCGACCGCGTGCTCGCCATGTCGAAAGCCGACGAGTGCACCGTGTCGATCGAAGGCAGCCGTGTCGGCAACGTGCGCTTCGCGCGCAATAGCGTCTCGACCGCCGGCCTGACCGAAGACATGCAGCTCGTCGTGCGCGTGGCCTTCGGCAAACGCAGCGGCACCGCCATGGTCAACGAATTCGACGACAAGTCGCTTGAAAAAGCCGTGCGCCGCGCCGAAGAACTGGCGCGCCTGTCGCCGGAAAATCCGGAGTTCATGCCGGCGATTACGAAACAGGAATACCGCGCGACCAGCACCTTCGTGCCGGCCACCGCCGCGATCGACCCGGATTTCCGGGCCTCGGTCGCCGCCACCAGCATCGAGATGGCGCGCGCGAAAAAACTGGTCACGGCCGGCTTCTTCACCGACAGCACGCGCTTTTCGACCATCGCCAATTCCAATGGCGTGTTTGGCCATCAGGACTTTACCGACCTGTCGTTCAGCCTTACCGCGCGCACCGAAGATGGCCGCGGTTCGGGCTGGGTCACCCGCGCGGCAGTCGATGCAGCGCGCTTCGATGCGCGTGAAGCGTCGGAGATCGCCATTGAGAAAGCGCTGCGTTCCGTTGAAGCGCGGTCGCTGGAGCCGGGCCGCTACACCGTGATCCTGGAGCCGGCGGCGACGTCGGAAATCCTCGGCAATATGTTCAGTGCGTTCTCGGCCCGTCAGGCCGATGAAGGCCGCAGCTTCCTGGCCAAGAAGGGAGGTGGCAACCGTCTGGGCGACAAGCTGTTCGACAGCCAGGTCAATGTGTGGGCCGACCCGTGGGACAAGGACGTACCGGTCGCACCATGGGACAACGAATCGCTGCTGCCGCGCGAGCGCACGCAACTCATCAAGGATGGCCGCATCGCTTCGCTCGATTACTCGCGCTACTGGGCGCAAAAAACCGGCAAGCGCGCCACCGCAGGCCATGGCAACATGATCATGGCGGGCGGCACCAAGTCGCTGGAAGAGCTGATCGAGGGGACCAAGAGGGGCATCGTCGTCACGCGCACCTGGTATATCCGCATGGTCGATCCGCAGTCGCTGCTGCTCACGGGCCTGACCCGCGACGGCACGTTCTACGTTGAAAACGGCAAGATCAAGTACCCGCTCAAGAACTTCCGCTTCAACGAGAGCCCGGTCACGATCCTGAATAACATCGACGAACTGGGCAAGCCGCAGATCATCGGTGGCGACGAAGTGCCGTTCCAGATGGTGCTGCCGCCAATGAAGGTGCGCGACTTCAACTTCACGTCGCTGTCGGACGCGGTCTGACGGTAAGGCACGGACATGGCCAGTTTTGACTTCTACTTCACGCGCCTGATGTACGAATCGGGCAACTGGGATGTGGATGTCCGCATGCCGAGCAACGTGCTGAACTCCCTGGTGGAGTACACCACGTTGCGGGTCGATACGACGGAACGCATGGTGGCCTTGTCCGACCCGAAGATGCTGCAGGCGCCGTTCTGCTACCTGGCCGGCCACAAGCTGGTGCAGTTCACGCCAGCAGAGCGGCGCAACTTCGAACAATACGTGCGCGGCGGCGGTTTTGTTTTTGTCGACGACTGCAACCACGACATCGACGGCTTGTTCGCCAAATCGTTCGAGGCCGAGATGGCGAAGATCTTCGGCCTGAACGCGATGAAGAAGATCCCGAATACGCATCCGTTGTACTCGTGCTTCTTCAAGTTCGAGGATGGCCCGCCAACCACCGGCATGGAGCTCAATGGCTGGGGCGACGATCTGGTGCACGAATACCTGAAGGCGATCGAGATTGGCGGGCGCGTGCGCGTGCTGTACTCGAACAAGGACTATGGCTGCGAGTGGGACTACGATTTCCGCAACAAGCGTTTCCTGGCGGTCGACAACACCCGCTTTGCGGTCAATATCATTCAATATGCGTTGGGAGCATGATCAGTGGCGGATAGTAATTCGGTAGCATGGGATGAACAGGAAATCGCTGCACTTACGGCGAAAGTAAGTGAGCTCAAAGCCAGCATGGCGCGCGTGATCATCGGCCAGGAAGACGTCGTCAACCTGCTCGTCACGTGTCTGCTGGCCGGTGGCCACGCGCTGGTCGAAGGCGTGCCGGGGCTGGGCAAGACCTTGCTCGTGAAATCGCTGGCGCAGGCCACTGACATGCAGTTCCGCCGCGTGCAGTTCACGCCCGACCTGATGCCGTCGGATATCGTCGGCACCGAGATCCTTGAAGAAGACCAGGCCACGCGCCAGCGCGCGTTCCGCTTCCAGCCAGGGCCCGTGTTTACGCAGGTGCTGCTGGCCGACGAGATCAACCGCGCGCCACCGAAGACGCAATCGGCGTTGTTAGAGGCGATGCAGGAACGCTCGGTGACGTTCGCCGGCCAGACCCACAAGCTGCCACGGCCATTTTTTGTACTGGCCACGCAGAATCCGATCGAGCAGGCCGGCACCTATCCGCTGCCCGAAGCGCAGCTCGACCGCTTCCTGCTGCGCATCGACGTCGTGTACCCGACCGAGGACGAAGAAGTGCTGATGGTCTCGCGCACCACGCACGCCGGCTTGCAGGACGCCGAACCGGTGATGGATGTCGCCACGCTGCTGCGCCTGCAGCAGCTGGTGCGCGACATCGAGATCGGCGAGCACCTGGTGCGCTACGCCACCCGCCTGGTGCGCGCTACGCGCCCGAGCGAAACCACGGTGGATGCGGTGAAAAAGCACATCGGCTGGGGCGCCGGTCCGCGCGCCGGCCAGGCGCTGGTGCTGGCCTCGAAAGCGCGCGCGCTGATGCAGGGCAGGCTGGCCGTGACACGCGACGACATCGGCGCGATGCTGCTGCCGGTGCTGGCGCACCGCGTGCTGCGCAACTTCGAGGCCGAAGCCGACGGCATTGCCATCGCCGATGTGCTGCAGGCGCTGCACCGCGAGATCAAGGTGTCGTAATTGGTGATCGCAGAATGTCGTTAGCCAATACAACGCTGATCGCTCACACGACAAAGCTCGACCTCGTGATCCGCCACGTGCTGGCAGGGCTGGGGCACGGCATCCACGCCGGGCGAGAGCGCGGCGCCGGTGTCGAATTCTCCGAGTACCGCTCGTATGTGCCGGGCGACGAGTGGCGCCGCGTCGACTGGAAACTGGCCGCGCGCGCCGACCGTTATTTTGTGCGCGAGGCGGAGCGCGACAGCCACGTCGCGGTCTGGCTCATCCTCGACGCCAGCGCATCGATGGCCGAGCCGAGCCGCAGCGTGGAAGGCGTCGACAAGCTGACCTACGCGCGCACGCTGCTGGCCTGCGTCGCCGCGATTGCGCAGCGCCAGGGCGATGCATTCGGCCTGGTGATCCTGAGCGACGGCAAGGTGACGTTCACGCCGGCCAACCGCGGCCCGCGCCACCTGCAACGAGTGCTGGCGCAGTTGCAGCGCACCACGCCGGCTGGCCAGCTGCCGGATACCGCCACGCTCAAGGCGAGCCTGCACTTTGCGCTCTCACCAAGCGCGATCTACGCGACGAGCGACTTGCTCGACTGGCCGTCGCCGCTGTCGCTGGCTCTGACCCGGCTGCGCCAGATGCGCCACGACGTGCGCGTGCTGTGCCTGCAGACGCAGGCCGAGATCGACGCCAGCTTTCCGGATACGCAGGCCTACCGCGACCCGGAGCACGAAGAAGGTGTGTTCCGCTTCGGCGCCGATCTGAAAGAAGGGTACCGCCGCAACCGCATGGAGCACTTCAACCAGGTGACGGCGCAGTGCCGCAAGAATGACATGCCGCTGACGCTGGCCGCGATCGAGCAGGCGCCCGGCGACGTGCTGCGGCGCTGGCTGCGCCGGCCATCGAGGTAATACCGATATGAACGCACTCTGGTGGTTCGCTTTACCCATCTTGCTGCTGCCGATCTGGTGGCACCGGCGCAAGCGCGTCCAGAACCAGGCGGCGCTCATGGCCACCGCGCGCTTCCTGCCGCGCACCGAGCCGCGCCAGACGCGCGTGTGGCGCTGGAGCGATCCGCTTTTGCTCCTGGTCCGACTTCTGTTGCTGGCTTGCCTGATCGCCTGGCTGGCCGATCCCGTGTATCCGTGGCGTGGCGATACGGTCGTTGTCGCGAACGGCGCGGATTCGGCCTGGGTCGAGCGCGAAGTCACGCAGGCCGGGTTGGCTGGGGCCGAGCGCGTGGCGCTACCGGCGGCGCAGGTTTTGAGCTGGGTGCACACGCACGAGCGCGAATGGTCGGGTGACGCCCGCCTGCTGGTGCTGGGCGACGTGCCGATGCCGGCGGCGAAACCGGTGTTCGGCCGCGAGGTGACGGTACGCACGCAGCCGACCGCGCCAAGTAAGGTTGAGCGGCACGTGTACATCGCCAGCGAGCGCCCGCAAGCGTGGCGCCGCCTGTTCGCGGCGCAGGACGGCGTGGAAAAGATCGTCGTGGATGACACGCCCGGCGCCACGCTCGACCTGATCATCTGGGATCGTGCGGAGGCGCCGCCTGCGACACTACGCGCTTCGCTGTGGTGGGTGACGAATCCAGCAGCGTTCCCTGAACTGGCGACAGCGCGTGCGCTGGACGGCTTGCAGTACGCCGACAGCGCGCGTGGCCGCCTGTGGCACCATCCGGCATGGCCACCGCAGACTGTCGACGCCGCGCGCACGCTGCTCGACACCTGGCAGCACCTGCACATCGGCCCGCGCCCGTATACGATGGCGTCGCAAGTGTTCCCGGCCTTTAAAGGCGCCAACGCGCCCGAGCCAAGTGGCGCGTTGCGCGACATCCTGCTGGCCATCCTGGTTGGCTTATTCGTACTTGAAAGGAGTCTCACGCATGCACGGAGGCGTTGAGATCACCAGGCGCGTATGGCGCGCAGCCCAGCTGCGCCGCATGCCGTTATGGATTGGCGGGGCCTTGCCCTGGCTGGCTATCCCGTCCGGCCCCGGCTTGCTGGCCTGGGCTGGCTGGTGCGCGCTGGACTGGGTCAAGCTGCGCCGCCGTGTCGCGTATGAATGGCCGGCGTGGCTCGATGGCGCGGTGCCCGAGATGGAGGACAGCGCGGCCTTGCTCGATGCGGCCGATACGCCCATCGCGCGCCTGCAGCAGCAACGTCTGTTCGCGCGGCTCGATGCAGCCGTCTCGCGCCAGCAGCTGCGCCAGATCGCGCGCCAGCATGTGTCCAGCGGCGTGCCGATCATCCTGGTGAGCGCGATACTGGCGGCGATGGTGTGGTACGCGACAACGCGGCCGTCGGAAGAGGGCGCGATCACGCCGCCCAGCCCAGTCAGCAGCGCAACGGCCGCCACGCTGGCCGGCCTGAACATCAAGCTTGCGCCCCCCGCCTACACGGGCGTAGCCGCGTCCGAATCGGCGCCGCGCGACTTGCAGGTGCCGGAGCAGACGGTCGTGACATGGTGCCTGACCGGCGGCACGGGCGGCAACAACAAGATCGAATTGGGCAACGGCGAGGTGCTCGAACCGGGCGAACAATGCGCGCGCTGGACGGCGACCGAATCGGTGGTGTGGCGCTGGCGCGGCGCGCGGCACACGCTGCGCGTGATTCCCGATGCGCCGCCCGAGATCACCATCAGCGCGCCGACGCAGATGATCCAGGACCTGCGCGACAATGCGACGAGCACCACCATGACGGTCCAGGTGAAGGACGACTATCGCATCAGTCGCGCGACGCTGCACATGACGCTTGCCCAGGGCAGTGGCGAGAACGTGCGCTTCACGGACCGCGAAATGCCGCTGCCGGCATCGAACAATCCGAAGCTGCGCAACTGGTCGAAGCAGTGGGCGTTGAGCGAGCTGGCGATGGAGCCGGGCGACGAGTTGTACTTTTTTGTGCGCGCGACCGACAATGCGGGCCGCGCGCAAACCGTGCAGTCGCCAACGTACACCGTGCGCCGTCCGGCGCCGGAACAGGAAGCCGAAGAAGAAAGTGCGGCGATGCCGTCGCTGGTAAAGCCGGCGTCGCTGCGCAGCCAGCGGCAGATCATCATCGATACCGAACAGCTGATCGCCGACATGCGCAGCACGAAGATGGCGGCCGCCGACGTGCGCGACCGCAGCGAGCGGATCGGCGACGACCAGGCGCAGTTGCGCCGTCGTTACGGCCAGTTCCTGGGCGAAGAATCGACCCTGTTCGGTGAAGAATCGACCCTGTTCGGTGAAGAAGCGGCGAAGGCCCCGAGTGCTGCCGAGGCGCCCGCCGAAGAGGAAGGCCACGAGGGCCACGGTCACGCGCCGGGTGGGCATGACCATGACCACGGCGAGCCGAATCAGCGCAAGGGTGGCATCGTCAACGAAACACAGCACATCCTCGAAACCTACGGCCACGCGCACGACGAAGCCGAGAACGCGACGATGTACGACGAAGGCACCAAGAAGGTCCTGCGCCGCGCGCTGGTCGCGATGTGGGACGCCGAAAAATCGCTGCGCGCGATCACGCCAAAAAGCGCGTTGGCGCCGGAACACAAGGCGTTAGAAGCGATCAAGGAGCTGCAGCAGGCCGAGCGCATCTACCTGCACAAGACCGCGTTCACGCCGCCACCGATCAAGGAAGAAAAGCGCATGACCGGCGAGATGGATGGCGCGGCGAGCTATCGCCGCACGCAGGCGGATCACGAAGCACCGCTGCCGGAAGAGCTGCGCACGCTGGTGCAGGCGTTATCAGGCGAAGCCGTACTGCCAGCGCTATGGATGCGCACTGCGAACGATTGGGTACGCACGCGCATTGTTCAAGACGAGCAGCGCCTGGCGGCGCAGCGCGCGATCCAGGACGTGGCCGACGGCTGCATCGCCTGCCGCCCGGTGCTGCGCGCCTGGTTGCGCGCAGGCGCGGGGGAGGGGCAGGTGCTGTTGCAGGCCAAGACCAGCGTCGATACGGCGTTTGCACGTAGCTGGCGCGAGTCAGGTGGAGCAGCAAAACCATGAACCAGAACTGGCTCATCGCCATCATCGCACTGACGGGGCTCGTCAGCGCCGGCCTGTATCTGCGTCGCCGTCAGTGGATCGATACGTTGTTGATCATTGTGGCCGCCGCCAGCCTGGGATTGTTCGCGATGGATTTGCGCATGCCGGGCGAGGGCAGCCGCACGCTGGCGATCGACCCGGCATCGCCGCCAAGGTCATTGGATGGTGTGAGCAGCTTGAGCCTGAAGGGTGATGGCCTGCGTGCTGCAGAATGGGACGATTTGCCGGCACGGCCGCTGACGTGGAAAGCGCCACGCGGTGGGGCGCTGCGGCTGGAGTTTCCGAGCCAGGTGGCGCTGGGGCGCCTGTTCACGCTGACGATCAAGCGTGAAGATAAGGGCGACGCGCGGCTGGAGCTGCTGGCCGAGAATGGCCAGCCCATCGCGCAGGCGCGCGGTGATGGCGACCTGCGCGTGGAATGGATGCCGCCGGTGGCCGAGCGCGTTGTACTCAAGGCGCGGCTGCTCGACGCCAAGGACAAGGTGATCGCAGAAGGGCCGATTCCGTTCATCGTGCACGAACCGGCTGCGCTGAAAGTCGTCGGCCGCTTCGGCGCACCATCGTTCGATCTCCGTGTGCTGAACGACATGATGACCACCAGCGGCGCGCTGCTCGATTGGCAAGTGACACTGGGCCGCGCGATCACGCGCACCGAAGCGCCGCGCGAAGATATGGCGTCGCCGAATCTGATGGTGATCGACGCGGCACGCTTCGAGCGGATGGCAGCGGGTGAACGCACGGCTTTATTGGGACGCGTCGCCGATGGCATGCCGCTGCTGGTGTTGGGCGGGAATGCGAACGATCCAGGCGTGTGGTCGCGGACTTTGCAACTGCCGCTGCGCGCACAGCCGTTGGGCGCGAAGATCGACGCGCCGCTCGAAATGCCGGTGGCGTCGCTGTTGCCAGCATCGCGTGATGCAGGCCCATGGCGTGGCACCGACAATATGGTCTGGACCCGCGACTGGCAAAAAGGCCGCATCGCCTGGTTGGGCGTGAGCGAATGGCATCGTTATGCAATCGCAGAACCGCGCGCGCTGGCGCTGTGGTGGCAGGGTGTGCTGGACCGCGTAGGTGTCGAACAGACGCAGCAGACTGAATGGCTGGTCCCGGGCGAGCCGCCGTTGGCAGGGCAGCGCCTGGAAGTGTGCGCACGTGGCGTCAGTGGTCAGGTTACGTTCCCGGACTTGAAGCAATCGCTGGGCTGGCAACGCCGTGTGGATCGCACTGACACATCATGCGTGGCATTTTGGCCGGGGAAATCGGGCTGGCTGCAGATGCAGGACCAGAAAGCCGGTGCGAATGCGATCTACGTGTACGCCGCAGCCGACTGGCCGCAATGGCAGGCGGCACAGTTGCGCGACGCAACGGCACACTACATGGCCCGATCGCAGACCAAAGCCGAAGATAGACCAACCCGCCCGATACCATCGTGGCCATTCGCGTTTGCCTTCACCGCCTTGATGATGTTGTTGTGGTGGCGCGAACGGCGCTGAAGTAAAAGCTGCAAGCCGGCAAGCCGGCAAGCCGGGGTCAGGTCTGACATTCGGACACGGCCTCAACGTTAATGAACATTAGCGGAACGGGTACAGAGTGCCTGCATCAAAACCGATCAGGAAGACGAACGGTTGTCTTGCATTTTTGACAGCGAAATGAACGACTAATGAAGAGGTCGTGTCCGAATGTCAGACCTGACCCTCGCTTTTTTTTAAAAATCGCTGGATCAACCCGCATCCCCCCCTGGCGGTGGCGGCGTCGCCTTATCCCGCCGATGCTCCATGATCGCAACCAGCACGATCGCATGCAGCCCCTCACCCTCTTCAACGTCGATGTGCGCAAATAGCTGTTCGCGCATGCGCGGCGCCCAGTAGCGCTTCAGGTGGTTGGCGATCTCGGTGCGGCCCTCTCGCTGGTCTGGATACGACGCGTAAAAGGTGCCGATCTGGTTGGCCATCGTGACCAGGTTCTCGATGTTCATGCTGAATCCATATCGATGTTATCGCCATGCGCATAGGCGACAAAGTCATTACCGCGCGCGAATGCCACCAGCGTGAGCCCGCACGCCTGCGCCGTGCGCGCGGCCAAAGCAGTCGGCGCCGAGATTGCCACCAGCGCCGACATCCCCACTGTTGCCGCCTTCTGCAC
>Ga0265798_10010770_pt1 | contig 11209 bp, 8 predicted proteins | sample P3T30metagenome_FD_192430 | JGI IMG/M metagenome (GOLD analysis project Ga0265798, IMG submission 192430) | Plant litter microbial communities from East Loma Ridge, Irvine, California - P3 T30 | ecosystem: Environmental > Terrestrial > Plant litter > Unclassified | place: USA: California... | reverse complement strand
CCTCCACCACGCCCTTCGGGCGCGGTCCCCCTCCACGTGCCGGGGAGGAGTTGACCAGCGACCCTACGCCGCCGCGTCGAACTGCAGGCTCGCCAGCCGCGCGTACAACCCGCCTCGGGCGATCAGCGTGGCGTGGGTGCCCTCCTCGACGATCCGCCCGCCGTCCATCACCACGATCCGCGTCGCCGCGCGCACCGTCGCCAGCCGGTGCGCGATCACGATCGTGGTGCGCGTCGCCATCAGCCGCTCGAGCGCGTCCTGCACCAGCCGCTCGCTCTCGGCGTCGAGCGCGCTGGTCGCCTCGTCGAGCAGCAGGATCGGCGAGTCGCGCAGCAACGCGCGCGCGATCGCGATACGCTGGCGCTGCCCGCCCGAGAGCCGCGCCCCGCCCTCGCCGAGGAAGGTGTCGAGCCCCTCCGGCAGCGCGCGCAGGAAGTCCGCGGCATTGGCCGCCTCGGCCGCGGCCCAGACCTGGTCGTCGCTCGCGTCCCAGCGACCGTAGCGCAGATTGTCGCGCGCACTGGTGGCGAAGATCACCGTTTCCTGCGGCACCATCGCGATGCGCGCGCGCACCTCCGCAGGGTCGGCCTGGCGCAGGTCGACCCCGTCGACCAGCACGCGCCCGGCCGCGGGCTCGTAGAAATGCTCGATCAGCTGGAACAGCGTCGATTTGCCCGCGCCCGAGGGGCCGACCACCGCGACCGTCTCGCCGGGTGCGACGCTCAGGGAGTAATCATGCAGCGCCGCCATGTCGGGCCGGGTCGGGTAGCGGAACTCGACCGCCTCCAGCGCCACGCGCCCCTCCGCCGGCACCGGCAGCGCGACCGGATGCGCCGGTGCCGCGATCGCGGGCCGTTCGTCGAGCAGCTCGGCCAGCCGCCCCGCCGCGCCCGCGCCGCGCAACAGGTCGCCGTAGACCTCGGTGAGCGCGCCGAACGCGCCCGCGACGATCCCGCCAGTCAGCACGAAGGCCGCGATTGCCCCGCCCGAGAGGCGCCCCGCCGCGACGTCGATCGCGCCCTCCCACAGCACCAGCGTGATCGCGCCGAACACCAGCCCGATCACGATCGCGGTCATCACCGCACGCAGGCCGATGCGGCGCTTGGCGGCGTCCATCGTCGCCTCGACCGCGCCGGCGAAGCGCGCGCTCTCGCGCCCTTCCTGCCCGAACGCCTGGACGATCTTCATCGCGCCCAGCACCTCGGTGACGATCGTGCCGACGTCGGCGACGCGGTCCTGCGAGGTGCGCGAATACGCCCGCACCTTCCGTCCCAGCAGCGTGATCGGCAGGATCATCAGCGGGATGCCCAGCAGCAGCAGCGACGCCAGCTTGGGCGAGATGGCGAAGAGATAGATCAACCCGCCCACCGCGGTGAAGCTGTTGCGCAGCGCCACCGAGATGGTCATCCCCACCACCGTTTCGATCTGGCCGGTGTCCGCGGTCAGCCGCGAGGCGATCTCGGACGGGCGGTTCTCTTCGTAGAAGGCGGGGCTGAGCGTCATCAGGTGGCGCACCACGCGCTCGCGGATATCGGCGACGACGCGCTCGCCCAGCCAGGCGACGAAATAGAAGCGCACCGCGGTGCCGAGCGCCAGCACCAGCACGATCATCAGCATGTAATGGAACGAAGACGCGACCGCCGCGGACGAGCCGTCGCCGGCGGCGAATCCGCGGTCGATCACGCGCTTGAAGCTGTACGGGATCGCGATCGTCGCCGCGGAGGTGATCGCCAGCGCGGTAAAGGCCGCCGCGATCTGCGCCGGGTAGGCGCGTGCGTGCTGCCACACCATGGTGAGATTGCCGAGGCGCCGCGAGGATGCCGGGCGGGCGGGAGCGACGTCGGGAACGCTAGCCATGTCGGGCGCCTAGCAGTGCCCGGCAGACGGCTCAACGTGTGGCGCGGCGGCCACCATGGGGCAGGATCGCCACCGCGCCGCGCTTCGTGCGTTACGTCCTGGTAGGTTTTGTATTACGACCGATCATGCCCATATCACGGGCGGAAGGAAGCGGATGCTCTACGACGCGTACGAATGGCAGCGGTCGTGGCTCGCCTCGGCGAGCGCGATGGCGACGGTGGGGGCCAATTGGCTCAACAACCCGTCCAATCCGTTCGCCTATCTCGGCGGCGGTCCGGTGATGGCGAGCGCGCTTGAGGTGTTCGCGCACGCCTCCGCCTCGCGCGGCAAGCCCGCCTTCGCGCTCGACACCACGATCGTCGACGGGCGCGAAGTGGCGGTGACCGAGGAAATCGTGCTCCAGCGGCCGTTCGGCCAGCTCAAGCGCTTCCGCCGCGAGGGCGTGGAGGGCGGCCCACGGCTGCTGATCGCGGCGCCGATGTCGGGCCATTTCGCCACGTTGCTGCGCGGCACGGTGGAGCGCATGCTGCCCTTCGCCGACGTGTACATCACCGACTGGCGCGACGCGAAGCTGGTGCCGCTCGCCGACGGCCAGTTCGATCTCGACGATTACATCGACTATCTCGTCGCCTTCCTCGAGGCGATCGGCCCCGACGCCGGCAAGGGTGACGGGCCGCGCGGCGCGCACATGCTGGCGGTGTGCCAGCCCTCGGTGCCCTGCCTCGCCGCGACCGCGCTGATGAGCGCCGACGCCAACCCGTGCCGCCCGCGCACGCTGACGATGATGGGCGGCCCGATCGACACGCGCGAGGCGCCCACCGCGGTCAACACGCTCGCCACCGAGCGACCCTTCGCCTGGTTCGAGCAGAACGTGATCGCCACCGTGCCGATGCTCTACCCGGGCGCGGGGCGGCGCGTGTACCCGGGCTTCCTCCAACTCGGCGGGTTCATGACGATGAACCTCGGCAACCACATGATGAGCCACTACGAGCTGTTCAAACACCTCGTCACTGGCGACGGCGAGAGCGCCGACGCGACCAAGCGCTTCTACGACGAATATCGCTCGGTCTGCGACATGACCGCGGAATTCTACCTCCAGACGATCGACACCGTATTCCAGACGCACGCGCTGCCGCGCGGCGAGATGACGCATCGCGGCCGTCCGGTCGATCTCGGCGCGATCACCGACGTCGGGCTGCTCGCGATCGAGGGCGAGCGCGACGACATCTCGGGGCTGGGGCAGACCAAGGCGGCGCTGACCTGCGCCACCGCGCTGCCCGAGGCGCACAAGCGCTATCACATGGCCGAGGGCGTCGGGCATTACGGCATCTTCAACGGGTCGAAGTGGCGGAATCGCATCGCGCCGGTGGTGGAGGAGTGGATCACCGCGCACGGCTGATCGCGCGTGGGCGCGGGGGCGTCGGATGACGGCCGCGATCTCGCAACGTGCCCCCCTTTCAGGGGATGGGCGGGGGTGGGGCGCTTCCGCAAACGCCGCCTTCGCGGAGAGGCCCCACCCCGCCCCCTCTCCTGAAGGGGAGGGGCTTACTCGAATGGCGGCGACGTCACTTCGCCCTACACCACCCGGCTGACGCGCCCGCCGGGGTGGCGCTCCAGCCGCCCGGCGAGTTCGAGCTCGAGCAGCACGTCCTGGACCAATGCCGCGGGCAGCGCGCTCTGGCGCACCAGCTCGTCGGTGGCGACCGGCGCCGCGGCGAGCAGCGACTCGACCCGCGCGCGCTCGGCGTCGCCATAGTCGGCCGCCGCCTCGCTCACGCTCTCCCACGGCGCGACCGGCCGCGGCAGCGCGCGCGGATCGAGCGGGCGCAGCAGCTCGAGCACGTCCGCGGCGTCCTGCACCAGCGTGGCGCCGTCACGGATCAGCGCGTTGCACCCGCGCGCCCGCGGGTCGCTGGGATGGCCCGGCACCGCCATCACCTCGCGCCCCTGCTCGCCCGCCAGCCGCGCGCTGATCAGCGAGCCCGAGCGCGGCGCCGCCTCCACTACCAGCGTCCCGAGCGCCAACCCCGTGACGATGCGGTTGCGATACGGGAAGTGGCGCGCGCGCGGCTCGGTGCCGGGCGGCATCTCGGCGAGCAGCAGCCCCTCGCGCCCGATCCGCGCCTGCAGCGTGGCGTGCTGCGGCGGATAGGCGACGTCGATCCCGCCCGCCACCACTCCGATCGTCTCGGGCAGTGCGCCGAGATGCGCCGCGCCGTCGATGCCGCGCGCCAGCCCTGACACCACGCTCACCCCCGCCGCGGCGAGATCGCGCGCCAGCTCGCGCGCGAGGCGAGACGCCGCCGCCGAGGCGTCGCGCGCGCCGACGATCGCCACCGTCGGCCGCGCCGCCAGCGCGAGGTCGCCGCGTAGCGTCAGCACCGCGGGCGAATCGTCGAGCTCGGCGAGCAGCGGTGGATAGCCGGATTCGCCGAGCAGCAGGTGGCGCGCGCCGAGCCGCTCGAGCAGCGCCTGCTCGCGCTCGATCGTGTCGGGCGGCGGCACCGGGGGCGCGCGCCCGCCGCCGCGCCGTGCCAGCTCGGGCAGCGCCTCGATCGCCGCGGCGGCGGAGCCGAAGCGCGCGAGCAGGCGGCGATAGCTGACCGGGCCGATCGAAGGCGTGCGGATCAGCCGCAGCCGCGCCGAACGCTCCGCCTCGTCCGCCATGCGTCGGGCGCCTCTTATCCCTGTTCGACCGTCTCGCCGGCGGTCGGCGCGGCGGAGCGGCCGACGCGCGGCTCGGTACCGTCGATCAGCCGCGCGATATTGGCGCGGTGCTTCCACAGCACCAGCGCGGCAAGGCCCATCAGCAGCGGCACGAGATCGAACTCGCCCAGCACCGCCGCAGTGACCGGCGTGCTGATCGCCGCCACCATGCCCGCGAGCGACGAGATCCGCAGCAAGGCGAGCAGCCCCAGCCACAGCGCCGCGAACACCGCACCGAGCGGCCAGTGCAGCGCCAGCGCCACGCCCATCAGCGTCGCCACGCCCTTGCCGCCGCGGAAGCGCAGCCATACGGGGTAGCAATGCCCGATCATCACCGCCGCCGCGGCATAGAGCTCGGCGCCCGGCAGCCACGCACGCGCCAGCAGCACCGCCGCCGCGCCCTTGCCGAGATCGAGCAGCAGCGTCGCCGCCGCCAGGCCCTTGCGGCCGGTGCGCAGCACGTTGGTGGCACCGATGTTGCCCGATCCGATCTGCCGCAGGTCACCGGCGCCGAACGCGCGGGTGAGCAGCACCCCGAACGGGATCGATCCCAGCAGATAGCCCAGCAGCAGCGCAGCCGCGGGCAGCGTCCAGACGAGTTCGGCGGTCAGTTCCGGTCCCCCATGCCGCCCCTCTCTAACCGAAACATTTCGGGTACGCTACCACCCGGCGTGGCCGCCGTTGCCGCTACCGGCGAGAGGCCGTAAGCGCGCGGGCGATGAGCGACACGCGGCCGATCCTGTTCTTCGACTCGGGCGTGGGCGGGCTCTCGGTGGTGGCGCCGACGCGCGCGCTGCTGCCCCAGGCCCCGATCGTCTACGCCGCCGACTCAGCGGGCTTCCCCTATGGCACGCGCGCCGAGAGCGAGATCGCGGCGCGCGTGCCCGCACTGCTGGGGCGGCTGGTCGAGCGCTATCGCCCGCGGCTGGCGGTGATCGCGTGCAACACCGCTTCCACGATCGCGCTGCCCGCGGTGCGTGCCGCACTCGATGTGCCCGTGGTCGGCACCGTGCCCGCGATCAAGCCGGCCGCGGCGATGAGCGCCACGCGCGTGATCGGGGTGCTCGGCACCTAGGCGACGGTGCGCCAGCCCTATGTCGACGACCTCGCCGCGCGCTTCGCCGGCGACTGCCAGGTGCTGCGCCACGGCTCCGCCGCTTTGGTCGAACTGGCCGAGGCCAAGCTGGCGGGCGAGTCGCCCGCGCCGGCCGCAGTGGCCAAGGCGCTGGCCGGACTGTTCGACCAGCCCGGCGGCGAGCGGATCGACGTGGTGGTCAACGCCTGCACACACTTCCCGCTGCTGGGGGAGGAGCTCGCCGCGGCGGCGCCTTCGGGCGTACGCTTCGTCGACGGCGGCCCCGGGATCGCACGGCGGATCGAGTCGCTCACTGCGGGGCAGGACTGGGCGGCGGCGCCGGACGTGCTGGTGTTCACGGGGCTCGGCGAGCGCGAGCGGCGCGTCGCGGCGGGGCTGGCATTTGCGCGGGTGGAGGCGCTGTAGCGAAGGGGGGTGGTACGCGGACGGCGGCGTAACGACCGACAAGGCTGCAAACCCACGCTCGTTGTTCTGCCGGTGTGCCTGTCCCTGTTCCGTCCCTGCGCCTGCCTTGCCTTACCCCTTCCCGATCCCGCCCCTGCTTAGTCCTGCCCCTGCCATCTTGCGTCATTCCCGCGAAAGCGGGGATCCAGACGCGCGGGACTTGGCGTTTTAAGCCGCGACGTCAGCGTGTCTGGATCCGCCACTGCGCGGGGATGACGGAGATAGGAGGCGACGACAGAGATAGGAGGCGACTGCGGAGCGAAGAGGTGACGAGGGATAGAAGAGGCAGCAACGGAAAAGAAACGTCGTCGAGACCAGGGACGTCGTCACGCGCCATCACGCGCCGCGCTGGGCGATACTCTGCGCCGCGCCGCCCCGCGCCCGACCGCGCCGCCCGGGCTGCCCTTCCCCACACCGCCATTTCCCTCTTGACCGACGGCCGGGGTGGGACAATTTGTCCAAGCGCTCGATCAGACATAGCGGCCTTATCCGCTGGCCATCGAGGGCGGAGGGGAGTAATCGCGGGCGCCATGATCAGCGACAGCAGAGAGGCGCGCGGCGTCGACTACTCGCGCGTGTTCACGCAGGCGATCGATCGACTCCATGCCGAAGGGCGCTACCGCGTCTTCATCGACATCCTGCGCAACAAGGGCATGTTCCCCAACGCGCGCTGCTTCGCCGGGCATAACGGGCCGAAGCCGATCACCGTCTGGTGCTCCAACGACTATCTCGCCATGGGCCAGCATCCCAAGGTGATCGCGGCGATGGAGGAAGCGCTCCACGACGTCGGCGCCGGCTCGGGCGGCACGCGCAACATCGGCGGCAACACCCACTATCACATCGACCTCGAGCATGAGCTCGCCGACCTGCACGGCAAGGAGGCGGCGCTGCTGTTCACCAGCGGCTATGTCTCGAACGAGGCGACGCTGTCGACGCTGGCCAAGGTGCTGCCCGGCTGCATCATTTACTCGGACGAGCTCAACCACGCCTCGATGATCGCGGGCATCCGCAACGCCGGGTGCGAGAAGCGCGTGTTCCGCCACAACGATCTCGCGCATCTCGAGGAGCTGCTCGCCGCCGACGATGCCGCCGCGCCCAAGCTGATCGCGTTCGAGAGCGTCTACTCGATGGAGGGCGACATCGCCCCTGTCGGCGCGATCTGCGACCTGGCGGACAAGTATAACGCGCTGACCTACCTGGATGAGGTCCATGCCGTCGGGATGTACGGCCCTCGCGGCGGCGGGATCAGCGAGCGCGACGGCGTGGCCGAGCGGCTGACGATCATCGAGGGCACCTTGGGCAAGGCGTTCGGCGTGATGGGCGGCTATATCGCCGCCGACCGCACGATCGTGGACGTGATCCGCTCGTACGCGCCGGGGTTCATCTTCACCACCTCACTGTCGCCGGTGCTGGTCGCGGGCGTGCTGGCGAGCGTGCGCCACCTCAAGGCGTCGAGCGCCGAGCGCGACGGTCAGCAGGCCGCCGCGGCGTCGCTGAAGGCGATGCTGCGGGAGGCCGGGCTGCCGGTGATGCTGGGCGAGACGCACATCGTGCCGGTGATGGTGGGCGATCCGGTCAAGGCCAAGAAGATCAGCGATATCCTGCTCGCCGAATATGGCGTGTACGTGCAGCCGATCAATTACCCGACGGTGCCGCGCGGCAGCGAGCGGCTGCGCTTCACCCCCGGCCCGGCGCACGACGAGACGATGATGCGCGAGCTGACCGCGGCGCTGGTCGAAATCTGGGACCGACTGGAGCTGCGTCTGGCCGCCTGAGGGTTGGCGGCGGGACGAGGCCGGATGGGTCCCTGCCTAGATCCGTCGCTGCCCGCGCGTGCGTCCCCTTCTCCCGTCATCCCCGCGGAGGCGGGGATCCACACGCGCTGACGCCCGCGAGTAAGCGGCGCGGTGCGTCCTCTCCTTCCGTCATCCCCGCAGAGGCGGGGATCCAGACACGCTAGCGCCTGCGAGTAAACGGCGCGCCGGTGGCACCACGGTGGCCGCTTGACGCACCGTTCGCGACCAAGCCGCGGCGTCAGCGTCTCTGGGTCCCCGCCTCCGCGGGGATGACGAGTGTGGTGATGCGCCAATGCCCTCACCCCGCTCACAGCGCCTGCCCGGCGGCATAGCCGCTCGCCCAGGCCCATTGGAAATTATACCCGCCGAGCCAGCCGGTGACGTCGACCGCCTCGCCGATCGCGTACAGCCCCGGTACCCGCCGCGACTCCATCGTCTTCGACGACAGCTCGGCCGTAGAGATGCCGCCCACCGTCACCTCAGCCTTGGCGAAGCCTTCGCTGCCGTCGGGGTGGAAGCGCCAGTCCGCCAGCCGGCGCTCCGCATCCGCGAGCGCGCGGTCGCTCGCCGCGCCCAGCTCGCCCAGGCCGAGCCGATCCGCCAGCACCTCGGCGAGCCGCGCGGGCAGGCCCAGCGCGCCCGCCAGCGTGGCGCGCGGCCGGGCGTGCTTGGCCTCCACCAGCCAGCCCGGCGCGACGTCGGGACGGAAGTCGATCGCGACGTCCTCGCCGCGGCGCCAATAGCTCGACACCTGAAGGATCGCCGGCCCCGACAGGCCGCGGTGGGTGAACAGCGCCGCCTCGGCGAAGCGCGCCTTGCCGACGCGCGCCTCCACCGCGGTGGCGACGCCCGACAGCGCGCGGAACAGCGCCTCGCTGCCGGGCAGCGTCAGCGGCACCAGCGCGGGTCGCGGCTCCACCACCTTGAGCCCGAAGCGACGCGCGATGTCATAGGCCACGCCGGTCGCGCCGAGCTTGGGGATCGACGGCCCGCCCGTCGCCACCACCAGCGCCGGCGCGCGATAGCTGCGCGCCCCGTGCGCGACGGTGTAGCGCGCGTCGGCGTGCTCGATCGCACCGAGCGGCGCACCGAGCCGCACCGCGACGCCCCCCACCTCGCACTCGCCGAGCAGCAGCTCGACGATCTGGCGCGCGCTGCCCTCGCAGAACAGCTGCCCCAGCGTCTTCTCGTGCCAGGTGATCCGGTAGCGCTCGACCAGGGCGAGGAAGTCCTGAGCGGTGTAGCGGCCCAGCGCCGATTTGGCGAAATGCGGGTTGGCGTAGAGATAGCGGTCGGCGCTGGCGTGCAGATTGGTGAAGTTGCAGCGCCCGCCGCCCGAGATCAGGATCTTCTTGCCGGGCGCATCGGCGTGGTCGAGCACGACGACGCGGCGCCCGCGCTGCCCCGCCACCGCCGCTGCCATCAGCCCGGCGCCGCCCGCACCGAGCACGATCGCGTCATAGTCTTCCATGCGTGCGCCGTGACATAGCGGGGCGGGATGCGCCAGTCGCCGGTCCTGTCGCTCGGGCGCGGTGCAACACGTCTTCTTCTTCCGTCATCCCGGGCTTGACTCGGGATCCATCGCGCGGCGCACGCAACCGTCGTTGCTCACGCGGGACCATGGATCCCGGCTCAAGGCCGGGATGACGAGGGAAGTTAGCGGCGGCAGGAGAGAGATGGGCCGCGCACTTACCCGCGAACTATCGCTCGCGCAGACCGCGCCCCCCCCTCAGTCCACGTCGCCGAAGCCGTGCCCGATCGTCGGCCGGCCCGCCGCGCCGCTCGCATCGCCGGCGCGCTCCCACCAGTAGGGTTGGCGCTTGCGCGTGCCGGTCGCCACCTCGTTGAGCGTGGCGGCGTCGTACAGCCGGCCGCCGAGCATCACCTGCGCGACCTTGTCGCTGTTGCGGATGTCCGCGGTGGGATCGGCGTTGAGCACCACCAGATCGGCGAGCTTGCCCGGCTCGAGCGAGCCGACGTCCTTGGCATAGCCTAGCGAGGTGGCCGAGGCGATGGTGCCCGCGCGAAGCGCCTCGAGCGGGGTCATGCCGCCGCGCACGAAGCTCCACAGCTCCCAATGCGCGCCCAGCCCCGGCTGCTGCCCGTGCGCGCCGATCGCGACGAGCACGCCCTTGTCCGCGAGCTTCCTGGCCTCTCGCGCGGTGACGCCGTCGACATAGTCGCTCTCGGGGGCGATCACTCGCCGCGCGTTCTGCGCCGCGAGCAGCGCCGGCGGCGCGTGGCGCGACAGCAGCGGATGGCGCCACACGTCCATGTGCGCGCGCCAGTACGGGTCGCCCGCCGGCCCGCCATAGGCCACCACCAAGGTCGGCGTGTAGCCTACCTTGGTCTGCGACCAGAGCTGCACCACGTCGCCGTAGAAGGTCTCGAGCGGGACATTGTGCTCGACGGTCGAATTGCCGTCCTGCACCAGCGTCATGTCGAGCGTGAACAGCGAGCCACCCTCGGGCACCACCTCCATGTTCTCGGCCTGGGCGGCGGCGACCACCATCTGGCGCTGCTCGCGACGCGGCTGGTTGTAGTTCTTGACGCTGTGCGCGCCCACCGCCTTGAGCCGGCGCACCACCGCCAGCGCGTCGTCGTAATCGTCGATCTGCGCGTAGACGTCGGGCGACTTGGCGCCGTAGATCACCTCGCCGGTCGAGAAGGTACGCGGTGCGAGCACCAGCCCGGCCTGCTGCATCTCGGCGGCGGGGAAGATCTCCGCGGAGCGCGACGAGGGATCGTGGATCGTCGTCGTGCCGAGCGCGAGGTTCGCCATCGCCGACCAGTTCTGCTGCGGCACCAGCTCGTCGTCGCCCTGCGGGCCGTGCGCGTGCGCGTCGACCAGCCCGGGGATGATCGTCTTGCCGCTGACGTCGACCGTCTTCGCGCCGGCCGGGATCGTCACCGACGCGCGCGGGCCGACCGCGACGATGCGGTCGCCGCGGATCAGCACGGTCGCGTCGTCGACGATGCCGCCGTCCGCCGCGGCCATGGTGACGACGCGCGCGCCGGTGAGCGCCACGATGCCGGTCGGCTTGGCGGCGTCCACCTCCATCGACAGCGACACGCCGGTGCGCGGCGGGGTGAAGGACGCGCCTTTCGCGCCCTCCTCCGCCGGCGCGACGCGGAACAGCTGCGCGGTCTGCGCGGTGTAGAGGATCGGCCCCGCGCTCCAGTGGATCTGCTCACCGCCATTGGACCAGTGGATGAAGTCGGCGCCGTCCGCGCTGACCCGCGTCGCCGGCAGCGCGCTGCCCTTCATGTCGACGTCGACCGCCTGCTTGCCAGGCAGCAGCGGCATCAC
>Ga0265798_10010769_pt1 | contig 11210 bp, 9 predicted proteins | sample P3T30metagenome_FD_192430 | JGI IMG/M metagenome (GOLD analysis project Ga0265798, IMG submission 192430) | Plant litter microbial communities from East Loma Ridge, Irvine, California - P3 T30 | ecosystem: Environmental > Terrestrial > Plant litter > Unclassified | place: USA: California... | reverse complement strand
AATACTCGACAACCTTTGGCAGATGCTGCGGCCCGATGGTAAATTGCTGTTCGTGACATGTTCGCTCTGGCCGCAGGAATCGGAAGCGCAGGCCGCCGCCTTCGCGGCGCGCAATGGCGCAATCCGTCTCGATGCGCCGGGCCAGCTTCTACCAACGAGCGGTGCCGGGCAAGATCATGATGGTCTATTCTATGCCCTGTTCCAGAAGGCCGGGGCGTGAGACTTCCCGATAACACGCTTTTTTAAGGTTCCGGCCCTAGTGACTGCTCGATTCTTCCGCCTGCTCGTTTGCCAGCTGCTGCTGGTCTTCGCCTGCGCCAACGCGCACGCGGCCGAGGGGATCGAGATCACCCGTGCCGGCATCGAAGCCTCCGATGACGGCTACCGCCTGAACGCCACCTATTCCTTCGACCTGACGCCCGGCCTCGAGCAGGCGGTGATGCATGGCGTGCCGCTGTTCTTCACCACCGAGATCGAACTGACGCGGCCGCGCTGGTGGTGGTACGACGACAAGGCCGTGTCCAAGCGCCGCACCGTGCGCCTGCATTATGATCTCCTGACGCGCCAGTACACCGTGCTGGTGGTCGGCAGCATCCAGCAGAGCTACCCGACGCTCGACGAGGCCCTGTTCCTGATCCGGCGTCCGAACCGCTGGCTGATCGCCTCGAAAGGCGAGCTCAAACCCGGCGAAACCTACAACGTCACGCTACGCATGTTCATGGACCGCGATTACCTGCAGAAGCCGCTCCAGGTGGACGCCTTCAACAATTCCGACCTGCGCCTGGCTTCGCACAAGAAGACCTTCACCTACCGGGCGGAGTAAGCCGTGACCCAGGTCCTGCGCTACGCACTCGTGATCGGCAGCGCGATCGGTTCGATCCTGCTGTTCCTGCTCGCCTCCGCCTCCGACAACTCGGGCTTCTTGGCCCGTAACTACTCCTGGCTGCTGGGGCTGAACACCGCGGTCGCCGGCGCATTGCTGATCCTCGTGATCGTGGCCCTGACGCGCCTGTACGCGCGCTACAAGGCCGGCAAGTTCGGCTCGCGCCTGATGACGCGCCTGATGCTGCTCTTTGCCGGCATCGGCATCCTGCCCGGCCTGGTGATCTTCATGGTCTCGGTGCGCTTCGTGTCGCACTCGATCGAGTCCTGGTTCGACGTCAAGATCGAGGCCGCGCTGGCCTCGGGGCTGAACCTGGGGCAGGCGGCACTGGACGAATCGAAGTCGCAGCTGGTCGTGACCGCCAACACCGCCGCCGCCACGCTGGCCGGCCAGGACCCCGCCAGCGCGCGCGCGATCCTGACCCGCGTGGTCGGCGGCGAAACCGGCATGCAGAGCGCGCTGCTGCTGTCGGCCGAAGGCCAGGTGCTGGCCTCGGCCGCCGAGGACCCGCAGGTCGACCTGACTCCCGACCTGCCGACCGCGCAGATGCTCAAACGCGCCGCGCTGCCGGGCGGGTATGCGCAATCCGAAGGCAGCGCCGAGCGCGAATTCCGCGACTTCCAGGGCAACGGCGCCCCCAGCAGCCTGGACATGGCCACCGGCCTGCGCCTGCGCGCGGTGGTGACGGTACCCGAGCCGCCCGGCACGGCGCCGCGCTACCTGCAGCTGATGCAGTCGGTGCCGGTCAACGTGGCTTCGAATGCCCAGGTGCTGCAGGACGCCTACAGTACCTACCAGAGCCGCGCCTTCTCGCGCACCGGCCTGCGCAAGATGTACATCGGCACCCTCACGCTGACCCTGCTGCTGGCGATTTTCTCGGCCATCGGCAGCGCCTTTCTCATCGCCGGCAACCTGGCGCAGCCGCTGCTGGTGCTGGCCGAGGGCACGCGCGCGGTGGCCGAGGGCGACCTATCGCCGCGCCCGATCGTCGAGACCAACGACGAACTCGGGACGCTGACCCAGTCCTTCAACGCCATGACCGGCCAGCTGTTCGAAGCGAGAAGCGCCGTCGAGCGCAACCGCGCCGCGCTGGAAAGCGCCAAGGCCCACCTCGAATCGGTGCTGGGGAACATGTCGGCGGGCGTGGTCGTGATGGATGCCGACGGCGTGGTGGTGAACTCGAACGATGCCGTGCACCGCATCCTGCAGGTCGACGCGCATGCGCTGGCGGGCCGGCCGCTGGACGCGATCGAGGGCCTGGAAGCCTTCGCCAGCGCCGTCACGCGCGCCTTCTCGGCGCAGAGCGCGCACTCGGCGGCGCGCCACGGCCGCCGCCATGGCGACCAGCGCGCCCACTGGCAGCAGCAGATCGAAGTGCCGCGCCGTCCGGGCACCAGCGACGACCACGACCTGACCCTGCTGGCGCGCGGCTCGCGCCTGCCGGTGGGGGCGGGCAGCGGTTTCATCGTGGTGTTCGACGACATCTCCGACGTGATCTCGGCCCAGCGTTCGGTGGCCTGGGGCGAGGTGGCGCGGCGCCTGGCGCACGAGATCAAGAACCCGCTGACGCCGATCCAGCTGTCGGCCGAGCGCATGCAGATGAAACTGGCCGACCGCCTCGACCCGCAGGGCGCCGAGCTGCTGAAGAAGGGCACCGACACCATCGTCATGCAGGTCGACGCCATGAAGCGCATGGTCGACGACTTCCGCGACTACGCCAAGGCGCCGCCGGCGGTGCTGCATCCGCTCGACCTGAACGACCTGATCTCGCAGATCCTGAACCTCTACCTGTCCGGCGACGGCTCCGACGTCATCCACGCCGCATTGGCGCCCACGCTGCCGCGCGTGATGGGCGACGCCACCCAGCTGCGCCAGGTGATCCACAACCTGCTGCAGAACGCCCAGGATGCGCTGGCCGACGCTCCGCCGCCGGATGGCGGTGCGCCGCGCATCGACGTGCTCACAGAGGCCATCCACTACGAGAGCGCGGACGGCGCCGCCGGCACCGCGGTGCGCCTGGCGATCGTCGACAACGGGCCCGGCTTCGCCCCGCGGATCCTGTCGCGGGCCTTCGAGCCCTATGTGACCTCGAAGGCCCGCGGTACCGGCCTCGGCCTGCCGATGGTCAAGAAGATCATCGACGAACACGGCGGCCGGATCGACCTCGCGAACCGCGCGGATGGATCTGGCGCTTCGGTATCGATTTTGCTGTTAAAGTTAGCGCCTGAGGCGAACTTTGCCGCGAATTTGGCGGAAGGGTGATTCGCGCATAGAATCTGGGCTGTGAAGGTCGAGACAAGGTCAGACAGGGTCAGACAGGAAGGCAAGACAAGATGGCGAACATACTCGTAGTTGACGATGAAATGGGAATTCGCGAGCTGCTCTCGGAGATCCTCGGCGACGAGGGCCACGTGGTGCAGCTGGCGGAGAATGCCCAGCAGGCCAGGAACGCACGCCAGCAGGGCGCGCCCGACCTGGTCCTGCTCGACATCTGGATGCCGGACACCGACGGCGTCACGCTGCTGAAGGAATGGCAGCGCGATGGCCTGCTCACCATGCCGGTCATCATGATGTCGGGGCACGCGACGATCGATACCGCGGTCGAGGCGACGCGGATCGGCGCTTTGAACTTCCTCGAAAAGCCGATCGCGCTGCAGAAGCTGCTGAAGGCCGTGCAGCAGGGCCTGACCCGCGCCCAGGAAGTGGCGCGCGCCCCGGCCATCGCGCCGCGCCCGGCGGTGGCCAGCGCGCCGGTGCCGGAGCCGAGCGTGCCCAGCGCGCCGATGTATGCGGCCCAGCCGCCCGTGAGCGGCGCGATCGGCATCGCCCGCCCGGTCAGCAATGGCGAAGCGCATGCCCACGGCTATACGTTGTCCTTCGACCTGCCGCTGCGCGAGGCGCGCGACGCCTTCGAGCGCATGTATTTCGAACACCATCTCGGCCGCGAAGGCGGTTCGATGACCCGCGTGGCCGAAAAGACCGGCCTCGAACGTACCCACCTGTACCGCAAGCTCAAGCAGCTCGGCGTCGAGCCCGGCAAGCTGGGCAAGAAGAACGCCGCGCAATGACCCTGTCCGGCCCCGTGACCACGACCCTGGTCACGGGCTCCTCGGCGCAAGGGCGCGAGCAGGCGATCTTCGAGCAGATGCAGTTAGCGGATTCGCATGACAAGGATGCGAAAACCGCGGTGATTCTCGAAGGCCTTGCACCCGGCAATTCCCCTCTGGATACCCTACCTGCGCATGTCCTGCGCGCGCGCATTGCTCCCGGCTGCCTGTGCTGCGCCGGCAATCTGGTTTTGCGTGTAACATTGAATCGCATGCTGCGCCAACGACCCGAACGTCTTTTCATCGGCGTCGCCCGTAGCGAGCACCTTGATCAGTTGCGATCGTGGCTGCAGGCCGAGCCATACGATCAGCTGCTTTGGCTGACACCTGATCTCAAGACATCTTCATAGGATGGCGCCTACAGGGCCTCAAGCGTTTCCGGATACTTGAAATCGGTTGTGACAGCCCCACCTCTGCATTGAAGTGGACCGCAAGTCATCATTGGCTGCCCGCCGCCGGGCACCAAGCTTCGCCAATCTGATCGAGTGAAGGAGTCATCATGAACATGATCTATAACAGCGAGCAGTACAGCGTCGTCGAATTTGGCGTCGATCACAACCTCGAAGCCCTGCGCTTCGGCGGCTACGAGATCGTCGACAAATCCGGCCGTCGCGAAGCTTTCATCGGCGGCAAACTGGCGCAATCGTTCCGTCGCGACGTGAACAACCTGATTGCAAGCGAACCGACCATGGAAGAGATCGACGAGTTCCTGGGTTCTTACGACACCCTCATGAGCCAGCCGGTCGTCCTGCATTGAAACCCGCATCGCTCCGGGCCCGTCTTTACCGAGACCGGCCCGGTAGCCGGCACATGGTAAGCTTGTCGCATGTGTCAATTACTCGCAATGAATTGCAATGTCCCGACTGACATTGTCTTCAGCTTTACCGGCTTCGCCCACCGCGGCGGCCGCACCGATACCCACCACGACGGCTGGGGCATCGCCTTCTTCGAGGGCGCCGGGGTTCGTCATTTCGTCGATCACCAGGCCGCCATCGCCTCGCCGATCGCCGAACTGATCAAACAGTACCCGATCAAGTCGCTGAACGTCATCGCCCATATCCGCAAGGCCACCCAAGGCCAGGTCGCGCTGGAAAACTGCCATCCCTTCGTGCGCGAGCTGTGGGGCCGCTACTGGGTGTTCGCCCACAACGGCGACCTCAAGGACTTCAACCCCATCCTCGACGGCCCCTTCCGCCCGGTCGGCAACACCGACAGCGAGCGCGCCTTCTGCTTCCTGCTGCAGCAGCTGCGCGAACGCTTCGGCGATCAAGCCCCCGCCATGCCGGCGCTGCGCGCGGCGATCCGCGACCTGGTGCACGTGATTGCCCGCCACGGCACCTTCAACATGATGCTGTCGGACGGCACGGCGATGTTCGCCCATTGCTCGACCAAGCTGTGCTATGTGGTGCGCAAGCATCCCTTCGACAAGGCCAGCCTGGCCGACGAAGATTTATCCGTCGATTTTTCTCAGGTCACGACGCCCAAGGACCGCGTCGCCGTCATCGTGACCACGCCGCTCACGACCAACGAAACCTGGACCGAATTTGCCCCCGGCGAGCTGAAGGTCTTCGTCGACGGCCTGCCGCAGCCCGAATAGCGACAGGTGTGATCGGATTGGCACGTTTTTTTTCGGAAATTAGTGCCTAAAAGCCACTGCAGGCAAGGAATGCGGTAAAGTAGGCCGGTCTACAAGCTGCCGACGAGTCCGAGATGACCGATTCCCCAAGCCAGGATCATGCCGACCATCCCTTGCGGGTGCGTGATTTCTACCTGGGCCGCCAGCCCGTGCTGGACCGTAACCAGGCGCTGTTCGGCTACGAACTGCTGTTCCGCAGCAAGCCCGTCGGACAGGCCGACATTGGCCAGTCCACGCCGGCGGGCACTGCCGCACCCGGCCTGAGTGCCACCGCCGCCGTCATCGCCCACGCCGCCCAGCTCGGCCTGGCGCGCGCGATCGGCGATGCCCACTGTTTCCTGAACGTCGACGCCGATGTGCTGGGCAGCGACATCTACGCCTTCCTGCCGCGCGAGCGCACCGTGCTCGAACTCGCTCCCTCGGTGATGCCGGATGAGGCGGTGCTGGCGCGCATGGCCGAACTGGCCGGCCATGGCTTCCAGTTCGCCCTCGACGGCATCGGCAGCGGCAGTGCAGGGGACACGGCGCGTTTGCAGAAGCTGCTGCCGCTGGCACGCTTCGTCAAGCTCGACCTCCGCAACACCAGCCAGCCGGCGCTGGCCGCCCTGGTGGCGCGCCTGCACGGCATGGGTAAAACCGTGGTCGCCGACAAGGTCGAGACCCGCGACGAATACCAGGCCTGCCTCGAACTCGGCATCGACTACTTCCAGGGCTATTATTTCGCCCGCCCCTCGGTGCTGGGCGGCCGCAAGCTCTCGCCCTCGCAGGCGGCGGTGCTGGAGTTGATGAAGCTGGTGACCTCGGACGTCGACAACGCCGACATCGAGCGCGCCGTGAAGCGCGACGTGACGGTGGCCATGAACCTGCTGCGCCTGGTGAACACGCCGGCCGTCGGCGCGCGCCAGCGCATCGATTCGGTGTCCCAGGCCCTGCTGGTGCTGGGCCGGCGCCAGCTGCAGCGCTGGCTGCAGATCATGCTGTACGCCGAGCCGGGCACGCGCGGCCACAACCAGACCCCGCTGCTGATGCTCGCGACCACCCGCGGCCGCCTGATGGAACTGCTGGCCCAGCGCCTGCGCCCGGGCCAGCGCTACCTGTCCGAGATCGCCTTCACGGTCGGCATCATGTCGCTGATGGACGTCCTGTTCGGCATTCCGATGGCCGACATCGTCGAGCAGATTCCGGTCAGCGACGACATCGCCAACGCGCTGCTGCGCCGCACCGGCTTCTTCGGCGAACTGCTCAAGCTGGCCGAATGCATCGAGGCGCCGGACAGCCAGGACGACGTGCTGCCCTCGCTGCGCGGCCTGGCGATTTCGGGCGACGACATGGTCGAACTCGAGATGGCCGCTTTCCAATGGAGTGACAGCGTAGTCCGCTACGCGATCTGACGAAAGGGCAAGCATGTCGTCCGTCCTGCTGAGCGTCACCAATCTGGTCAAGAATTACGGGGCGCGGCGGGCGGTCGACGGCGTCTCCTTCCGCGTGCTGGCCGGCCAGACCGTCGGCCTGCTGGGACCCAACGGCGCCGGCAAGTCGACCATCGTCGGCATGCTGTGCGGCCTGCTCGTGCCGGACGGCGGCGACATCGTGCTCGGCGGCGAGCGCGTCGCGCCGGGCGCGGCGGCGGTCAAGCGCAAGATCGGCGTGGTGCCGCAGGACCTGGCGCTGTACGACGATTTATCGGCGCTGGAGAACCTGAAGCTGTTCGGCGCCCTGTACGGCCTGCGCGGCAAGCTGCTGCTTGAACGCATCGACAAGGTGCTGGGCCAGGTGAACCTGGCGGACCGCGCGCGCGACAAGCCCGCGACCTTCTCGGGCGGGATGAAGCGGCGCCTGAACATCGCCGCCGCCCTGATGCACGACCCGCAACTGCTGATCCTGGACGAACCCACCGTCGGTGTCGACCCGCAGAGCCGCAATGCCATCTTCGACACCCTGGAAGCCCTGCAGGCCCAGGGCAAGGCCCTGATCTACACCAGCCACTACATGGAAGAGGTGGAGCGCCTGGCCGACCACATCGTCATCATCGACCACGGCAAGGTGCTGGCCGACGAGAGTCCTGCCTCGCTGCACAGCCGCCTGGCGGCCCAGGCCGCGCTGCGCGTGGAACTGGCCGAGCCGGCCCATGCTGCGCTGCTGGACGGCCTGCGCAGCCAGCGCGGCGTGACCTCCTTGAATACCGAAGGCGCCGCCCTCGACATCGGCCTGGCGCAGGCCACTGACGCCTTGCCGGTGATGGGCTGGCTGCAGCAGGCCGGCTGCCGGCCGCTGCACTTCGCCACCGCACGCACCAGCCTGGAAGACATCTTCCTGAACCTGACCGGACGCACCCTGCGCGACTGAGATTCCGATGACTGCTTTCTTCGCACTGGTCCGCAAGGATCTCATCCTGTTCCTGTCGGACCGCCGCGCGCTCGTCATCAGCCTCGCGCTGCCGATCGTGATCGCCGCCTTTTTCGGCTCCCTGTTCGGCGGCTCGGCCAAGACCAGTGCCATCGACGTCGCCCTGGTCCAGCAGGACACCAGCGAGATCGGCAACCGGATCGCCGCCGGATTGACGTCCGACCCGAACCTGCACGTCACGCCGCTGGCACTGGCCGACGCCGACAAAGCCGTGCGCAAGGGCGAGCAGAAGGTGGCGATCGTGCTGCCGGCGGGCTTTGGCGAGGCGGCCGGCGCGGCGCTGTTCGGCGGCGGCAGGAAGCCCGAGATCGCACTGCTGTACGACCCCTCGCAGCCGGCCGTGCTGGCCATGGTGAAAGGCATGCTGACCCAGCAGGTGATGTCGGTGGTGAGCGCCGAGATGTTCGGCGGGAAGATGGGGCAGGCGATGACCGAGCGCAGCCTGCGCCAGCTCGACGAACGAGCGAAGAACGACCCCGACAGCCGCGTCCTGCGCGACATGCTGGCCAGCGTGCAGAAGTACCAGGCGCTGCCGGCGAAGGATGGCGCGGCGGCCGGTCCCTCGAAGGGCCTCAGCATGCCCTTCACCACGGCCGACAGGCAGCTTTCCAGCGGCATCGCCGAGCAGGGCTACAACGCCTATGCGCACGCCTTCGCCGGCATGGGCGTGCAGTTCATCCTCTTCATGGGCATCGACATGGGCATCGGCATCCTGCTGGCGCGCCGCAGCGGCGTCTGGAGCCGCCTGCTGGCCGCCCCGGTCAGCCTGACCCAGGTGCTGCTGACGCGCGCGGCCTCGGGCGCCATCATCGCCTTCGCGCTGCTGTGCGTGGTGTTCACGGTGGCGGTGTTCGGCTTCGGCGTGCACATCGCCAGCCTGCCGGGCTTCATCGGCATGGCGCTGTGCTTTGGCGTGCTGACCGCCAGCCTGGGCTTGGTCATCGCCGCCTTCGGCAAGACCCCGGAAGCGGCGCGCAAGATCGCCATGTTCGCGGTGCTGGTGATGGTGATGCTGGGCGGCGCCTGGCTGCCGTCCTTCCTGTTCCCGCAATGGATGCAGACGCTGACCATGGCGGTGCCAACCCGCTGGGCGATCGACGGCCTCGACGCCATCACCTGGCGCGGCATGGATGCCATGGCGGCGGTGCCGGCAATGGGGGCGCAGCTGGGGTTTGCCTTGCTGTTCGGGTTGCTGGCCTTGTGGAAGTTTAAGCGAGTGTGATTCGCCGTCGTTCCCGCGCAGGCGGGAACCCAAGCTTCGGCCCCCGCCTCCGCGGGGGCGACGGTCTTAAAGGTTCGGGGCCAGCCAGCGCTCCAGGTCCTCTTTGCCGACCCCACGGCGTGCCGCCATGTCGTCCAGCTGGTCCTGCCCGATCTTCCCGACCACGAAGTACTTCGATTCCGGGTGCGAGAAGTAGAAGCCCGACACCGCCGCGCCCGGGTACATTGCGAAGGACTCCGTCAGCTCCATGCCGATCTCTTCGGCCTGCAGCGTCTTGAACAGCTCGGCCTTCACCGTGTGCTCCGGGCAGGCCGGGTAGCCCGGTGCCGGACGGATGCCGACATAGGCTTCCTTGATCAGCTGCTCGTTGCTCAGGTCTTCCAGCGGTTCGTAGCCCCACAGGTCGGTACGCACGCGCTCGTGCATGTACTCGGCAAAGGCTTCCGCCAGGCGATCGGCCAGGGCCTTCACCATGATCGACGAGTAGTCGTCACCCGCGGCTTCGAAGCGCTTCTCGATCTTCTCGGCGCCCAGGCCGGCCGTCACCGCGAACATGCCGATGTAGTCGGCGATGCCCGACGACTTTGGCGCGATGAAATCGGACAGGCACTGGTTCGGGCGCTGCACGCCGTCGACCACCGGCTTGACGCCCTGCTGGCGCAGGCCGTACCAGGTGAAGGCGACTGCGCTGCGGGTATCGTCCGTGTAGACCTCGATGTCGTCGTCGTTGACGCTGTTCGCCGGCAGCAGCGCGACCGCGCCGTTGGCCGTCAGCCAGCGCCCGTCGACGATCTTCTTCAGCATCGCCTGGCCTTCCTCGAACACCCTGGTGGCGGCTTCGCCGACGATTTCATCGGTCAGGATGGCAGGGTAGGGGCCGGCCAGGTCCCAGGTCTGGAAGAAGGGGCCCCAGTCGATGTAGCGGGCCAGCGTGGCCAGGTCGACGTTCTTGAAGACGCGGCGGCCGATGAACTTCGGTTTCACGGGCGCGTAGTCCAGCTTGGCCTTGTTGGCGCGCGCCTGTTCCAGGCTCACCATCGGCAGCGCCTTCTTGTTGGCGTGCTGTTCGCGGATGCGCTCGTAGTCCTCGGCCAGCTCGGCCACGTAGGCGTCGCGGCTGTCCGCGGTGACGAGCGCCTGGCCCACCGACACCGAACGCGAGGCGTCCGGCACGTAGACCACCGGGCCGTCGTAGTGCGGCGCGATCTTGACGGCGGTGTGGGCGCGGCTGGTGGTGGCGCCGCCGATCAGCAGCGGCGTCTGGCGCTCGCGGAAGTACGGATCGCGCTGCATCTCGCGCGCCACATAGGCCATCTCTTCCAGCGAGGGCGTGATCAGGCCGGACAGGCCGATGATGTCCGCGTTCTCTTCCTTGGCCTTGGCCAGGATCTCGGCGGCGGGCACCATTACGCCCATGTTCACGATCTCGAAGTTATTACATTGCAGGACCACCGAGACGATGTTCTTGCCGATGTCGTGCACGTCGCCCTTCACGGTGGCGATCACCATTTTGCCCTTCGGTTTCGCCACGATGCCGGTGCGCGCTTCTTCGGCTGCCTTCTCCGCTTCGATGTAAGGGATCAGGTGGGCCACGGCCTGCTTCATCACGCGCGCCGATTTCACCACCTGCGGCAGGAACATCTTGCCCTGGCCGAAGAGGTCGCCGACGATGTTCATGCCGTCCATCAGCGGGCCTTCGATCACCTGGATCGGGCGGCCGCCGTCAAGCGCGATGGCAGCGCGCGCTTCCTCGGTATCCTCGACGATCCATTGCGTGATGCCGTGCACCAGCGCGTGCGCGAGGCGCTTGCCGACCGGAGCCTCGCGCCATTCAAGATTCGCTTCCTGCTTGTTACCGCCGGCTTTCAGGGTGCCGGCGAATTCGATCATGCGCTCGGTGGCGTCCTTGCGGCGGTTCAGCACCACGTCCTCGACGCGCTCGCGTAGCTCCGGCGA
>Ga0265798_10010768_pt1 | contig 11211 bp, 15 predicted proteins | sample P3T30metagenome_FD_192430 | JGI IMG/M metagenome (GOLD analysis project Ga0265798, IMG submission 192430) | Plant litter microbial communities from East Loma Ridge, Irvine, California - P3 T30 | ecosystem: Environmental > Terrestrial > Plant litter > Unclassified | place: USA: California... | reverse complement strand
CGGACTTGTTTTGGCGACAGCTTGACCGCCTTGAACCAAAACGGGCCCCATCTGTCTCGACAGCACCCAGCTTCTAGCAAGGCAATGATGACCTTGGTCCTTTTAGGTTGTAGGGCAGCGACGCGACTGGTCAGGACCGCTTCTTGCCATTTCTCTGGTGTAGCACCTAGAGCCGCAAGATGACATTGGCGACGATTGTACAGTCGGAATATAGGTGTCGTATGTTATGCGAAAGAAGGGAATTGAATTGATTGAACACCTTACACAATATCTGAGGTCACGTGATTCCTTTTCGATCATTCAACGCGATTTTACCTTTTATCACTGAACTACAATTCCTCCCGTTGCCTAGCGTTGCGGAAATGTATCCCATTCATTTTGGGACAGAAGCCAGGTTTTGTATGCATATGGAGAAGGAACCAGCCGAACATGAAAGACCGACAGACGACGAATGTGCGACCGCGACGACTGTCGTTCAGTCGGTGAACGGAATCCCGCCAAGATGTGCCATGTCTCGGCGTGGTCATCTGCATCTTATGCTGGATGAGAGATACTGCAACCTCGAGACTGGCGAATCACGACTAACGCCGTCATCACCTCTCTGTCACCATTCCTCTCGCGGTGTCTAAATGCAGCACCCAAGACTATCCTAGCATTCAGTGGCACAGATCCTCAGTTTGCAAAAACAAGAGCTTGCGCGTCATTTAGACAAATCGGTGGAAGGTTCCCGGTCTCTCGGAAGAATGTGTATAGGTCCGGTGCCCGGTCCGCCTTCGAATGTCTGGACTGCCCTGGTGCCAAGTGCTTGGGTTATTGGAGTTGTACCGTTCTTTCTCTTTGAGGTAATAATCTCGTGGCGTTGGGCGATCCAATGCTGTCGCAATAGCCCGGGGAGGTTTGGGGTTAATTTTGGAAGTCAGGAACAAAGGATGGTTTAAGATGGTCTTGGTCAGGGTCTCATTCTCTTGGGCGCAGTCATGTGTATATCATCGTAACGACTCTACCAGACCATATGATGAGCTCTGATCAGTCCTGCAAATCGGCTAGCTGCACCCACGATGCTTGTGCATCTACAGAGTCGACGCATGCAAGCCATAAGCACCGCCGTACGCAGCGTTCTAAGTGTGTAACAGCATCAATCTATATGCAGGCACACGTTCTATGCTTGGCGCTGCCACGGTATTTTCAGCCTTGCCAAGAATTCCTTTCCAGAACGATTCTTGGCCTACTTGGAACTATGAATCCCATTATAAAGGAGACTCCCCCCGTACTCTGCGCCCCTTCTTCACATTCACACCCACCGATACTATCTACCAAATCATTCATACCGCTTATAACGGTATATATCGCCAGCATCAACGATTGAGCCCACTGCCGATCACTAAACCATCCCCGACAGCCCGGACAAAAATAACGCGGCCAACGCACTCCTTCCAGCGCACGCATAACCACTCAAACCCAACACGATGGCGACCACATATCCCCCTGCTGCCCGCCAATCCAGCTCCGCTCATGCATACCGACATCACCCATATGCAGCACCACCCGCTCAATCCGGTTCACGCCCGAAATGGGCTGCTGAAAAGGAAAGGCTAGCTGTACGAACCGAGCTACCCCCTTCACCCCCTCGTTCACGTCGCGACGAATCCGAAACTCCATCCCTTGGTATGCCACTAGGGATGGCTTTCGGTGCCAATGGAGGCGGTAAATGGTGGGATGAGGAACTAGCAAGTCTTTTCTCGAAATTCCCTCATCAACGCTAATAACCAGCCTGCACCACCAGCATCGCTCAGCTCCATCCTGGAATCGTTCCGCAAATCGGGCGAAGGCGACCGAGACTTATTGCTCTCTATTCTTGGAGCCAAGAAAGCCGAGGAAGAGGTAAGTCTATTTTCCCTGAAGAAATTATAAGTCCTGACTTTACAGCGCCTTACTGCCCTTGTCCAAACACGCTTGACAATACTCCAAGCCCGCTTATCCCTGCATTCCGCCGCGGCCTCTGTTGCCGCCCACACTCCTCCCCCACCCATGCCTGCCGCTCTCGAGCCCAGGGGATCTGCCTCTTCATCCGCACCCTCTCCCCCACTCATGACCCCCGTCGATGAGCGTTCAGAAGACTCCTTCCCCAGCAAGAAGCCCGCTGGCTACTGGAGTCGTCTTTCCGACAACAGGCTGCCGCCCATCAGAAGTCATGACGGAAGTGTCTCTCCAAAGAGCGAGGGCCGTAGATCACAGAACGGATTAGATATGTTGTTAGATGCCGGTATGGCAAGGTCATGAGTTGAAGATTAGAAAAGTTGTCCATATATTCAGTTGTATATCATGAATTGTACATCTCCGCTTCTTGTGCACGTCGGTGCATCTCTCTACACCTCTACGGTATCTAGGCCTTGGACTAGACGTTCCAATCCAGCCTTGCCCATGGGCACCCATACCCATCGCCCACCCCGACCCTCGCTATCCAGCGTAGCCTCGACAACAAGTCCATGATCCCGATACTCTCCAATAAGCGCATTATACCTCTCTTCTTCTCGAGCGATAAACTTTTCTCTAGCAATCTTTTGCAAGATATCATTGTCGACACCGAATATCGGTGCTATAGCTCCGGCACCACCAGCATGGGCAGTATGATATTTCGGATCTACAGGTAACGAAGCGATTTGACGGGTAATGAGCAGTTTGAGCAGTCGCAATGCGTTCGGCGGTACGGACAGTAATATCTGGGCAGCGGCCTCTTCGGTAATGAGAGCCGACGAGGTGAGGGAGGCGGTGGTAGATAGACGCTGATGGGTGAGCTCATGGTCGTAATCCGCATAGGTGGTGACGTTGTGATACAACCAATTGAACCCTCTCTCGGGCGGTATCGCCCCGGTCCATGAGCCGATGGGGTACTGATGCGGTTTGGTCGTCATTTGCGTTTGGGAAAAGAGTAGCGGGGTGTGGAGGTGGTCGAACGAAGCGACGAGATGTATACGTGGGGAACAAGCGAGGAGCGAGAGAATAGCCATGGATCGTGGATTTCGAAGGGTCGGTGAGTCGATATTGTGAATGACAAGATAGAGTGGCCGGTCCGACACCACTACATCACTCCTCTTCTTTATAGCGTCCGTAGGAAGAAAATACGTGTATATGCGATGTACCAGTCGATCAATGGGCGAACCCGCTTCCGTGCTTGATGGGGGAATCGACAACATATCCTCAATCTGACCCAGAACCTCCCTCAGCGTCAATTGGGGATAATGCCCGTCCACCACCACCACATGCCCATTGTGTCTCTGAGTTCTTGCAAACTCGTTCAGGACTGCCCGCTTTGAGCCATACCCATAAACCAGCAGATTGAATCCTTCCTCCATTTCCATCGCCCACTGCTCAAAGTGAAAGGCGTACTCTGCCTCCAACCCTTCCACAGCTTCCTTCGCCTTTCCATTCCTTCTAGCCTCCCTTGTATTCTCGTCATAGACCTTTGCAGAAAGCGGTGGTGCGAGGCCGGAATACGAATTACCTGACGTCTTGGATGATCTCGAATGCGTGATGAAATACAGGTCGGATTTCGATAATCTGATGATCCCCTGTTCAGCCATCTCTTCCAGCTTCCTCGTCGCAGCCTTCCGTTTCCGAGGCGTACTAGTCGGTGTGCCCACCTTTTTTCGAGGCGTAGATTTCCGCGAAGACGGTGTACCTACCAGACCTGTTTTAGCCCTTTTTGTCGGTGTCGCATCTGTATCTTCGTCATTATCCGGATCTTCTTCTTCCTCCTCGTCATCCTCTTCGTGAATCGCATCGCGTTCTTCGTCGGATGATTGATCTTCTTGGTCTTCGTTGGGTCGTGCGGCGTCGTACCCCGTCAAGAAAGAGACTAGGTGTGACGCCTCTGGCTCTTCTTCCTCCTCGGATCGATCGTCGTGCATGGGTGAAAGCCTTTGCTTCTTGGCTTTTGGCGGCATCTCTCCTGTTCTCGACCTTGTAGCCCAGACGTAGCTCAGAAATAAAAGGTTGAATGACAAAAGACGCGTACCAACATTGAATCAACCTCCACTCGAATCTTACGCGTCATCCCGATCAACCTCACATCATCTTCTACACTTACCATAGTATAGCAGAGATGGCAGGAGGATCAGTATCGCCAAAGAAAAAGGCTACTACTCCAGCCAGTCAGGAGAAGAAGAAGGTAGCAGCTCCCAAGGCTGATGGGACTGGAGCGGATATCAGGAATTTCGTCAGTCCCCTTCTCCGTTCCGTTTCTTTACTGACGGTATAGTTCTCACAGGGCTCTAACGGGGTATGTTTCAATCTGAGCCGAATGACAGTGAACTGATGCCAAGGGACCTTCCAAGCCTGCAGCTGCGCCAGTAAAAGCTAAGACAGGTACCGGCAAGCAACCCATCACTATCGGTATGTGATAGCCCTACAGGGATGTCTTATCAGCTAACCAGATAGACGACAGTGACGAGGAGGACATGAAACCTATGTAAGCTTCTCTTCGTCCCAAGGATACGAAGCTGACTGTACAGTACCAAGTTGGTCACTCTCAGCTGGAATCACAGAACACAATTGACATCCAGACCCGCCGCGAAGGCAAAACCATCGACTTCGAAGCACTTTGAATCGGTAGGTCTAAATCACTCGCAGAAGGTACCTGCTAATCCCCAGAAACCGATCGACATTGACGAATCTTCCCCTGAACCCGAATCCAAACCCGCCGTCACAAAACCCAAACCAACCGCTGCACCTTCAAAGAAAGCTACCCCAACACCCAAAAAGGCCACTACACCAGCCAAACGCAAGAGTGTAAAGGCAGAATCAGACAGCTCGGAGGAGGATCAACCCGCCAAAAAGAGGCCATCCACGGCCTCGAAAGCCAAGAAACCGCATTACTTGGAAAGTGAGAGTGAGGAGGAGGTGAAGCCCGCCAAGAAGGCGCCTGCTAAGAAAGCAAAGAAGGAACCTTCGGTATGTCCAGCTGTTCGTCACCGATCCAATCTGACGTCCAGCCCATGGCGATAGATGAGAGCTCGGAAGAGGACGATTTCATTGACGACGACGAAGATGAGCCTCCGAAGAGTAAAGCCAAAAAGCATCCGGCGAAGAAAGCTCCAGCCAAGAAACCTGCGAAATCTCCAAAGAAGCCAGTAACGAAGGAAGAACCAGTAGAGGAGGTCGAAGAAGAGGAAAAGCCGAAAGCGAAGAAACCAAAGTTAGTAACTCCTTGGTTCATGAGAGGCAAAGCTGATATCAGTTTTGCTGCTATCCAAGCTGCTCGTGCGGCTGGACCCAAGAACCCAGGCGGAAAGGAGATCCCGCAAGGTCAGACAGATTGTCTAGGTGGATTGACCCTTGTCTTTACCGGAGAGCTGGAAACACTGGGCCGAGACGAGGCCGTCGAGCTTGCAAAGCGATACGGAGCGTGAGCACTCCTGCCTCTACGCCTGACGCAACTGACAGTCAGCCGAGTCACGAGCGGACCATCAGGAAAGACAGACTATGTAATCATAGGTGACAATGCCGGGAAATCCAAAATCGACAAGATCAAAGCCATCAACCTCAAGACCTTGACCGAAGATGAATTCCTAGATCTGATAGCGACAAGAAAGGGAGCCAAGCCAGATGAAAAGCAGATCAAAGCTATGCAGAAGGAAGAGAAAAAGATCCAAGATGCAGCTAAAGAGATGGAAAAGAAGGAAAAGGAGGACGAGAAATTGCGAAAGAGGAAGGAAGCTGCCTTGGTGGATACTGGGATGGCTGCAAAGTATGTCCACTACTTCGAGCCTCGCTGATGGTGTAGGAAGGTCGCACCTGCTTCAAGTCAATTGTGGACCACCAAATACGCTCCTACCAATCTCAAGGAGGTTTGCGGTAACAAGACCAACGTCGAGAGACTTGGAAACTGGCTGAAGGACTGGTGCGTTACCTAATTCTCTGCAAGCGCTCATATCAGGGACAAGAACTACAAGTGTGGCTTCAAGAAGCCAGGAAAGGATGGCATGGGAATTTATCGAGCTATCCTAGTCTCCGGACCACCTGGTATTGGAAAGACCACCTCAGCTCACCTGATGGCCAAAGAAGCTGGGTACAATCCTATCGAGCTCAATGCGAGTGACGCCCGGAGTAAAAAGCTGGTCGAGGTGAGCTATTGCTATCAAACTTGGTCTTTGCTAACAAGCAGAATTCTACCAATATCGATAATGCCTCTTTGGACGGATTCTTTGGTGGAACGGGTCTTCAGGTGAGTTCAGAGCTCTGCTTCATTTGGAGCGCAAATTCTGATGAACAGAGCACAACGGTCGCCGGCATTAGAGTTGGTACACGGACATGTCTGATCATGGACGAAGTCGATGGAATGTCGGCAGGTGATCGTGGTGGTGTTGGTGCCCTCAATTTCCTCATCAAGAAGACAAAGGTGAGTACTTTTCGAATGGGATATCCGGTGCTAATGATAGATACCGATGGTTCTGATCTGTAACGACAAGACGCTGCAGAAGATGAAGCCTTTGCAGTCTACTACCTTTGCCATTACATTCAAGCGGTACGCCGCACAGAACAATTTCCCGTCAACAGCAGCTGACTAGCAGTCCGCAACCGAACGAGGTCCGATCGCGAATCATGTCCATTCTCTACAAGTGCGCATCATTCAATCCAGTTCGAGCACAGGACTAACATCGCAGGGAGAAGATGAAGATCCCCCCAACGGTTGTTGATGAGCTTGTACGAGGTGCCAATTCTGATATCCGTCTGGTCCTCAATATGTTGTCGACCTATAAGCTCAGGGATAGCGAGATGGACTTTGATCAGGGTAAAGAGCTGTATGTCTCTACAGACGCCTAGTCGACTTGGCTGAACGATAGGGTCCGAGTGAACGAGAAGAACACCATCTTGACACCTTTCACCATCATCGACAAGCTTTGCTCGCCATACTCCTTCGCCCGCACGAGCAAAGACACTCTTGCCGACAAGATGGAGTTGTACTTCCACGACTTTTCCTTCGTTCCGCTCTTCATGCAGGTATGCTCTCCTCTTCTTTCTTCTGAGACGAGCTGACTGGGTAGGAGCACTATCTCAAGACGAATTTGGCTAGAACTCAGAAAGAGGATGGACCGATGAAGATTCTAAAGGACCTCGATCACATCAGTAAAGCCGCAGATTGGATCTCAGATGGAGATCTAGTGGACAGGTTGATTCACGGGTGAGTTTCCGGCTGCCGAGTATGAGCAGATCTGATGGCAGATCGGAGCAACACTGGTCTTTACTGCCCTTCCATGCTGTTACCTCGACGGTTGCGCCAGCATATCACGTCTTTGGTAGTATGAGGACAGATCCTGGAGGACGTCCGGCCTGGGGTCCATCTTTCCCTCAGTACGTCCGAAGACATCGCTAAATGTAGTCAAAGCTGATGATCAGGTGGCTCGGGCAAAACTCGAAACAGGGTAAACTCGGTCGTCAACTTACCGATATCCAGATCCGAATGCGACTTCGAGCGTCTGGAAGTAGGCAGGAGATTCGAGAGACATACATGCCTATGCTGGCCAGTAAGATCGTCTCGCCATTGACCGAGAAGGGAGCGGTAAGTCGGTATTCGTCCGAAAGAGTCAAGCTAAGATATCAGGACGCAGTGGAGGAAGTCATCAGCTACATGGACGAATACTATCTCGGTAAAGAGGATTGGGATGCCTTTGTGGAGCTTGGGGTAGATACGATGAAGGACGAATTAATCTTGAAGAAGATCCCGACAGCTACCAAGGCAGCCTTTACGCGGCAGTAAGTTATCTCTGCTGATCGTGAAACGGACTGACGATGACAGGTACAACAAAGGTGACCACCCTATTGCGTTCCACAAGGGAGACATGTTTGCAGCTACGAGAAAGATCGCCGATCAAGGTCCAGCTGCGGATAATGAAGAAGTCTTCGAGGTATGTCTCCTCGCCTCGTCTGGTACTATGCTAATATTACAGGAGGACGAGGTCGTGCCAGAAGTCGAATCGGACAAGGAAGAGGACGAGAAAGTCAATGACTTTAGTAAAGACAAGATGATCAAACCTGTGAAACCGAAAGGAAAGGCAAAAGAGGCTGCCACCAAGAAGAAGAAGTGATAGGATAATAAGGCTCGCGATTAGAATTATGTACGGAGAGTAGACGGCTCTGAATGTGTACTAGACATAGTCAAGGCAGAAATCGAAAGTTCACTTTTCGAGCAGTGCGGCATAAATTCCCACGGTGGTTCCTGCACCATGTACTCGAGATCCCGGACCCGATTAAGTTGTTGTGGAGTTGACCGTCACTTTACTGCGGGTGGTTCCACTGACTTACAAGATGAAACCCAGGTAGAGTTTAGTATCGACACATCCACCGGGTGATGCGTCACTCTTGTCTCAGTGACTGGACTCCACTAAATCGCGCTAACCATAACACAATCAGGTCCGACCTTACACATTGCCTTATCGATGGACCGAGACTCATTTGTGACAGACCCACCCAAGCACCGGACTAGGGAATAACAGAGACACTTGAGAGCCTACTCAATCTGATGTGACTGACCTAAAGTCATAAACTGATTATATAAACAGGTATAGCTTTGACGCTTTTCATCTTTTTCTTCAAACCTCGCCCACCCACAAAACTTCTAAAAACACCGCACACTCCACGAGTTGGATGTTCACCCAACTTCATTACACTCTTTAAAAGAACAGCTCCATTATATTCACAGGTTGAATTAGTAGTGTGCAATTCCACCTTCCTTTTATACACATCAATCACCTTGAATACTGTAACATCCTCACCGAAACCCAAATCAACCTAAAACCACATACAGTACCATCCCAAAACCCGCATCCGACATGTCATCTACCGATATCACTTCTATCATCTCCTCTATCACCTCGATGATGTCTTCTTCCACTCCTACATCTTCCAGGCGCTTCGATACAGGGGGCGCTGGTTGGGGTCTCAAAGAACCCAGACCCAATCACCCGAGCCCGATGGGGAACACAGGCGGCTTCCACCCGTCCGCTAGCGGGGATCACAAGCCTATACCAGTCTGGGCCATTGTCATCCTCGTCATCGTACTCGGCTCCATGTTCGCCGGGCTAGGATGGTTAATCTGGCTCACCTTCAGGCCGACCATGTCCAGAAAGGACAGAGAGGAGGCAAGGAGGGAGATTGACCTCGAGCGGGCATCATTGGAAGCCGAGGCCAAGTGGCAGAGGAGTTTGAGGCAGGCAGAGGTGGAGGCTATTGAGCATAAGAGGAGGCAGAAGGGGGAGGAGTTTGAGATGAAAGAGAAGAAGACGACCAAGGCTGGTGAGGATGGAGGAGAAAAGGTCGTAGTGGGAAAGTTGGGTAAAACGGATGACATGGTATAAACCATATCATGTAAATGTAGGCCGAGGGATCACCGGCTACTTTAACAGGTTCTTGGATATGCTCGTGTTTTGTATCGCGTTGAACGTTGGTACTCATGCAGTAGCTTGATGGTTGAAATATATCCGTTCGCTGGGCAGAATCAAAGCGAGGGTCCGTGCACTTGGTCAGAGTTGGGCCTCTCAACATTGGTCTTTCAGCTCTCTTCCCACGTACCAACTCGACTCTCTTGATTCTGCCGATACCTTTTATCTCCGAGACACAAACCCGCCGACACCTACTAGTACATCATCTCAGCATGACTCAGTATGACGGGTCTTCCTCTTACCAACCCCTTCCTCCTCGACACCACCAGCACTAGGCGCAAGACAAACCACGATTGGACCAGCGTGTATGGTCCTGATGAATACGACTATTCTCTCGAGGATCCTCTCATCCCTTGCGATCCCATAGTCTATTCATCCTCCTCCGGAACATCGTCGTCATCTCCTGCATCGAGCTCGGTATCCCCTCCTTGTCGTGCCGCCTCGCCTACCTACTGTCCTTCCTCTCCCACGCATTCTCCGACCAGTGACCTGGGATACCATGGGCGGTTTTCCACGCCTGGCCCTGATCATGTCATCCTTGAAAGCATCGACGAGCACAAGTTTTCCATCTCAAGAGCAGCTCTTGTTCGAACGAGGTCAGTACACTTCACCATCTCTCAAGGCTGTCATTCAGCTTATCCTCAGCGAGTTCTTCAAGAACATGTTCAACTTACCATCGCCTGACGACTCGCCGCTAGCAATACCCACATTCGTCACCGCCGATGATCTATACATCTTCTTGGCCTGTATCGAGGATCATGAGAACTGCATCGCACGCAGCAAGCTCACGCATTCGGGCCAGACATCCATCTTGCCAAATGTGATTCGAAAGTTGACTTTTGTCCAAAAAGTTGTATTACAGGAGCTGGCGGATCGTTTCGATTGCGAGGAGATGGGCGCGGCTGTGTCGCAGTCCCTTGCAGCCACCTACGACAGCCTGTCGGGGATCAAGCTTCTAAGGATTGCTAACGACATCGACTCAATCACGGTCGCTAGAGCTGCCATTATAAAGATGGGCGCAGAACGCGAATGGCGCACCAAATCCTCATACCACAATTGGTGGGAAAGGGTTGCAAGTATACGTCCAAGCTGGCAGGTTGAGCTGACCAGGTTGACTTGGACGTTTCAAAATGAGCTTGTCAACCGCCGAGAAGAGCGTAGGAGATATAGTAATGGTAGGAGATATCCTAGGTCCAGAGAGACCATCATGGTTCAGACCACCATGTCACCGGAGGAGATCGCTGCGGCGTTCAATCCTCCGAAGGTGAGCACCGTGGTGATGAGGGTTTACTGAAGCTGATGGTCAGCACAAGTGAGCAGATCCACCGGCTAGCGACGCATCCACTGTCATGTAATCTTATCGTATTGACCCGGTGATCCCGCTTGATGTATCCATGAATTCTTGAAGTCACTCGTTGCCTTTTTTGCGTTCCTGCAACGTTCTGCCTGCACCAGTCCTGCGAATCTCGGCATGCCCTGCATTTCATGTCGCGCAGCTCGATCGGTGTATCGGCCGCGGTTCTCCCAAACTGCAGAACAATGCTGAATTTCGTCGCTGGGACCAAGGTCCGTGCCCCCGTCAGGACTATGATCAGCAATTTCTCTTCCTCTTCTCCTCTTTGTGCACTCTTTACCTTCCTTCTGTGCCACCACCGCATCCCGCCCGATCTAGAGAGCAAAAGAAGCCTATGGCATCTGATCTGCGTAGCGTAGACCAAGATGGAGCATCCAAAACCCCCTGATTCCGTATCACCCCCGTTACCTAGCAATCAAC
>Ga0265798_10010766_pt1 | contig 11212 bp, 8 predicted proteins | sample P3T30metagenome_FD_192430 | JGI IMG/M metagenome (GOLD analysis project Ga0265798, IMG submission 192430) | Plant litter microbial communities from East Loma Ridge, Irvine, California - P3 T30 | ecosystem: Environmental > Terrestrial > Plant litter > Unclassified | place: USA: California... | reverse complement strand
GGTGGGTATGGGTAGCCTGGGCGGCGTCAAAGGCAATGGCGGCAACAGCGGCCTCGGTGCTGGCCAAGGTGGTTCCGGTTCCGGTCACAACAAAAATACCCAAGGTCGCACCGGCAACGGTACTGCTGGTTCCATGGGCGGCATGGGGACGGCGCAAAATCAGGCGACCGACATGGATGCCGTTATCGGTGACAAGAGCTATGGCCGCGCAACGAGTAACGGTGTTACCATCGGCGCCAACAAAGCGGACATCGGCCGCACCATGACGGAACTGGCAAACCTGTCCGTCGGCAAAGCATATGAAATCAATATCAGTGATGGTCAGTATTCCATTCCGGTACAGATCAACATTCGCTTGATCGCTTCGATGCTGCCCACCCCGGACCTCGTTCATATTTTAGCCACGGGCAGCGACGACACGTCGTTCAAAGAACGTTGGCACGGCTGGAAGTCGGGCAAACTCGGCTTCTGGAAAGACCTGGTCTTCTGCAACGACTTGATCGACAAGCGTCGTGGCGACCTGATGAAAGACAAGACTGGTACCCTGAACAACATCAGCCGTAACGATCTGGGCAACACCATCAGTTCCGTCATCACCGGCCAACCCTCGATCGCTTCGTCGTCGAACATGGTGGTGCTGACCAAAGACAGCGCTGAAACCCTGGAGCTGCAACTGGAAGGCAAGCTGTCGAAGTTTGACATCCGTCAACGCATGATGAAGAAAACTTCCCTGATGATCATGGCAGTCGTCGATGAAGTCGACTACAACACCGTGACCTTCTACCATCGCAATATCAGCACGCCAACGACGGTCCGTATCAAAGACCTCAAGGCCAGCAACAAAGGCAACGGCGCTGACGTAGGAGATATCCTCAAGGCACTCATGGGCGGACACGCGCCCCAGCTCTAATTCTTTTACGGATTATTCACAATGAAAATCATCGACTTCTTCAAGTCGCTCTTGCCCAATTTCGCCAAGCAGACTGTGCTGGAAGATATCCGGACCACGAAGCTGGTGTTGACCACGGTAACGATGCCGGCGTACCAAGACGCCATTCGTGCATTCGGCGGTCGCAAGTTCGGCAACGAAGCGCTGCAAAAGGATTGGGAAGTGTACCGTCGCAACGTCAAGGGCGCTTCCGGTTCGAACACCGTCATGGCCATCGAGAAAGCATTCAAGGACATGCTTGCTACACTCGATCTGACCGAGACGCTCGTCGAGAAGGATTACAACGACGACATCGAAGGTTCGGGCGTGACTTACTACAAAGCGGCGGTGCTGCAAATGATCGAATCGATCAGCTTCGCTACCGATTACGCCAACAAGTACCTCAATTACATCTACGTGATCGAGGCGGCTGAACTGAGTGAATCGGAAGAAAACGAAACTTTCCTGGACCAGATCAATGCCTCGATCATGCCAGCTGAAGTGCGTTTCCTGCGTGACCGCTTCGTCGACTTCTGCACCGTGATGGACACCTTGTCCAAGCCGACAGCCAAACTGAAAGCCGACTTCGAAGACATCCCCGACGTGGCAATCACCGCTGCGGGTGACCAAATCGTCCAGCGCAGTATCGGTCCGAGCAAACTCGATCCGTTCCGTCACGGTTTTGTGCCGCTGGTCATGAATCCGATCTACCACATCCGGATGCGCGTGGCAGATTACCAGCACTACCGCTACGAACAAGCCAAGGCCACCAAAGACATCCTCCAGCTGCGTAAGCTCAAGCTCGAACGTCAACTGGCCGGCAAACCTGATGCAGCGATCGAAAAGCAAATCGAGTACACGCAAAAGCGCATCGATGAGCTGACCCTGCAAATTCGCAAAGTCGAGGAGCAATATGCCTGATTTCGCACCCGCCTTCAAAGGCTACCGCGTCTACCCGCGGGGGTTCTTGGGAGCGAGTCTGGGTGAGCAAATCAAACCGACCGATCGTTCCTTCGCAGCCCAACTGCGTTCGCACACCTATCACCCGGACTGGTTGAATGGTGCGCAGAACCCGAAAGAAGTCAACCGTAACATCGATACCCTGTGGCGTCATCTGAACGACGGCTACCATGCGTTAGACAACATGGAATACCGGGAAAAGGTTTTGCGTGTGGCGTTAAACGCATTTGGCACCACCAGCTTCTATGAGTGGGTGTTGATGCAAATCAAAGGTCCATCGACTGGTGACTTGCACATGCGCTTCCTGCAAGACACATTGGAATTCATCGACACCGGCAAACGCAACCTCAATCTGCATGCCTGGGCCGCGATGCTGTCGATGTCCCCGATCACCCACAATGAAACGGAAAATGAAGGCCAGTTTAACTGGTTCTTTATCACCGGCGACAAACTTCCGAAGAATATGACGGTCATCGACGTGATCCAACGTTGGTGTGGTCAAGAGAATGGGTTTGCTGACCTGATCCAAACTTTACACGTATTGTTTGGCGAAGTGTAATCATCCCTATGACGAACCCTACCCTGTACTTTGTAGATAGTATAGTGGCAGGGTAAGCCATCGATTCCTATTCCGCGCGGAATAAAGTAGTTTTTTATTTAATTAAACCATTGCAATGGAGTAACACAAATGCGTACTAACCGCACTTACGCCCTGGCCACCCGTCTGGCCGTCGAAGGTATCGAAGCAAACGCCGTCGCCCCAGGTGAAGAAGTCGTCGCAGCGCCCATCGAAGCCGGCGCCGACAGTTTCGAAGCCGAGCTGGTCGAAGTCAACAGCGACGTCGTCGAAGTGCAAGACGTCGAAACCACCACCGACGAAGCCGCCGAAGTCGTCGAAGAAATGGAAGAAGCTGCTGTCGCCCTGGAAGCCATCGCTGCCAACGGCGGCCTGGATCGCAACGGCGCCCGCGTCTGGAACATGTACGCCGCTTCCCTGAACGCCCGCGTCGGCCTGCCGGCCAACCACGGCCTGCTGTCGGTCGAATCGTTTGGCGGCACCGCAGACCGCGTCAGCACCACCCGCCTGGCCGCTGAATCGATCGCCGACAAGGCGAAAGAGCTGTGGGGCAAGATCGTCGAGATGTTCAAAGCGGCCATCGCTGCCATCGTCAACGTCTGGAACCGCATGTTCGACGGCGCCACCAAGATGAAGGCACGCGCCGACAAACTGGCCAAAGCGGCCACCGAAGGCGGCGACCCAACCGGCAACTTCGAAAACCAGAAGCTGGCAGAAAACCTGCACATGTCGGGCAGCATCGATGTCAAGAAAGCCGCCCAAGCCGTCCTGGACGAAACCAGCGTTCTGACCACCCTGACCAAAGCCTCGATCCAGTTCGCCGGCCAAGCCACCCAGATGATCGAATCGGGCGACATCGGCCTGCTGACCCAGCTGACCCAAACCATCCACGGCGCCGCCAACAGCGGCTTCAGCAAGGTCAGCGACCCAGCCAGCGTCGGCATGGGCAACCCAGGCGAAGGTCTGGAACTGATGCGTGGCGAAGAGCTCCCAGGCAACAAGGCCGTCATCGCGATCGTGCCAACCGCTGGTGCCAAACCAGAAGCCCTGGCCAAGGTCGGCTTCAAACTGGGCATCTTCGACGCGTCGAAGAAAGCCGCCGACAAGTCCCAACTGCCAGCGCTGAGCAAGAGCGACGTCGGTGCCATCGCCAAGACCATCGGTTCGGCCGCTGACCATCTGCTGTCGTACAAGTCGGCACAGAAAGAAGCCGAAGCCGCTGCCAAGAAAGTCATCGCCCTAGCCGAAAAGAAAGCCAAGGAAACCGTCCGCGCAGAAGCCGGCGCCGATGCAGGCATCGTCGACAAAGCCAAAGCTGCTGGTAAAGCCATGCTGGCCGGTTCGGACGAACGCGCAATCGCCAAAGGCGCCATGGGCGCCGTCGTGAACGCCGCTCCTCCGCTGGCTGCTTTCGCCCTGAACGCCGGCGGCTACGTGCTGCAATACGGTGAGCAGTCGCTGAAAACCGCAGGCGTCAAGAAGGACGAGAAGGCCGCCGCCCCAGCCGCTGCTGCCAAACCGGCCTAAGCATCAACACCACTAAGTAGGACCCCTTCACTCTCGACGGACTGAGGGTGAAGGGGTTCCTTCTTTTTTTACATCCTATCGAACCCTCACGTAAAGGTACTGTGATGCGTCGTTTCCAAATGAAATCGGGTGCAGTTGCCGTCGCTGGTGCGAAACCATCGACCGAAGGCATCGACACCAACCTTTCCATCGAAAGCATGACGATTGACCAAGTTCTGGCCAAGCGTTACGTGCCTTCGCTGGAAGAAGAAACCGTGGCTTTGCAAGAAGCCGACACCCTCCAAGCCGAAGCTACCGCGGACGTTGCTGAATCGACCCGTGTCGAAGACGTGACCGACGTGATGCTCAACGTCGCCGACACGCTGGAGAAAACCGACGAACTGACCCCACAACAAGCGCAACTGACCGACACCGTGTCGGAAATGGCGGTGGCCGGTTCCGATGGTGACCCGGACGATGTGATGCCGTCGGCAGCCGACGTTGTCGAAGGCACTGTCTCGCTCGAATCGTTCATCGAAGATGTGCGCAAGAAAGCGGCCGAAATCTGGGCCCGCATCCGCGAGTTCTGCCTGTCGATCTGGAACACCATCAAGGAGTTCTTCAAACGGATCTTCCACGCCGCGCCGCGTCTTCTGGCCCGCGTCAAAGAACTGCGTGCCTCGGTCGACGCCAAGAAGAAAGCTGGCGGTGACCTGAAGCCTGCGCACGGCACGGTCATTCCGATGGTGGGTATCAATGCCATCTCGTACCCGCAGTACATGGTGACAAACCAGAAGGAACTGACCAAGGGCCTGACCGAGCTGTCGAGTCTGTCGAAGTACGCCTTCGGCAACTACCTGAAGGACTGCAAGAACATGGGCGAGTACGTCGCCAATGAACTGAAGAAATTCGATCCGAAGAATGCCGGCGATCACCTCAAGAACGTCGCATTCAACGTACCGAAGTCGAACTTCACCAACTGGCCAGGCAATCCACCGACCGGTTACATGGGCTGCTTCGACGTGATCCCTTCGAAGATCGACAAGAAGAAAGCGCAAGACCTGTCGCACGCCCAGATCGTCGCTGCCCTGCGTAGCTCCGGCATGCGCGTACAAGCCCGTCATGGCCAAGCTTCGCTGGTGAACACCAAGAACGCATTCGCCACCATGACGTTCGGCGAAATGGAATCGACCCTGACCCTGGTCGAGGGTATGGTCAAGCAGCTCATGGCCTTCGAAACCTCGGCCGACGGCAAAGCGCTGGAGAAAACCCGTCAAGACCTGATCGACGGCGGTAACCATGCGGCAGCCGAAGTGGGCAAGATCGCCGCCACGGCCGGTCAAGCCAACGATTCGATGAGCGCCACCGAGCGCGCCTACACCGTGGACGTGATGAAGGCCCTGGCCAACTTCAACACCACGCTGACGCGCTGGATGACCGAACTGACCATGCCAGTGACGAAGAAGATCTACCAGAGCTGCCGCGTCTCGCTGGTCTTGGTCGAGAAGTCGCTCGGCGACTACAAAGCTGTCGCTGGCGCCCCTGCTGCGGGTGGCGGCATCGCTTCGTAAACAACCTTTGTGTTGAGAAAAGACGCCTGCCGTCCTTCGGGATGGCGGGGGTCTTTTTTATGTCGTCGCAGCAAGAGGGATGTTATGAGCTTACTTTAGGGAGCAAATTATGCCAATGATCAAGTTACCCATTCCGGAAACCACTGAAAGCGTGACACGTCCGGTTATGCTCGATGTGTTACGACAAATCATGCAGTTAACCGGAATCTCCAATAAAACCAACATCACCTACTTCGGTGACTTGGAACGCAGTAAGCAATTGAACTCCGCCATTGGTGAGACCGACAAAGACGATCCCAATACCTTTGCACACAACGACAAAGTCAGTATCGAAGTAGCCGAAAACTACTACAGTGATTTGGTGGTCAATGATGCGGTCGAACGTCCCGAGAACCTGTTAATCTTCCAAGATGCGCCGCTCTCGATTGTCATGAAGCCCATGTACAAACAGATGGAAGCGACGATCACCATCAAGTACCGAACACAAAACGAGAACCAAGCCATTCAGTGGCGCGATTATGTCAAGTCCCGCATCACCCAAAAGCGGGAACTGTATCTGCACAATGTCAGTTATGCGTTTGGTATTCCGGAAGAGTGTTTGTACATCTTGCGCGAGCTGCATGCGTTGCGGGAAAACGTGGCCGGCTTCGGTGAAGACTTCGATACCTATTTCGCCAACCACCGCACGCCCAAGATGACGGTACTGAGTAACTTGAGTGGATCGGCCAAACTCTGGGCTGTGCCTGAAACCCAAACCCGTATCCAAGGCTGGTTCGACTGGGGTGAAGCGCCGGAGAAGTCGACCCGCGATGGCGACGGCGGGACGTATACCGTATCGTTCAGCTACCAATTCCGTTATGCGCGTCCTTCGGAAATCTTTATGGCCTATCCGATTGTCGTCCACAACCAAGTCATCCCGAAGAAACTGCGCGAAGAACTCTTGGAAGACCATAACGACATCGAAAAGACGTACGCCATGACGAGCCGGATCTTCCGTTCGTTTGAAGGGGCGGTGTGGAGTGACCAACAACGTCAAGACTTCGGTTTCTCTGTTCCCCGCTTTGATGAGTTCTGGCCGCGCATGGTCCCCAACAACACGCGGCGTATGCTCACAGTGCTCTTTACGCTTGACCCAGAGAACCCACGGCTATTCATGAACGTTGCAACTATTAAGGGCCGGCAATTCGATCCAGACATCTTGGAATACATGCGCGCCGAGCGCGAGTATCTGCCCAAATCATCCATGAGTGCGATCCACTTCGGGTTGTACAAAAACGATTTTCTCATCGATGCTGATCCCTTACCCTTCATGATCGACGAGAACTTAAACGTACTCGGTAAGCTCAGTTTAAACTACCGTGTGCAGCATCACTTACGCATCAGTTTGTTTATCGACTGGCAAAGTCTGCGCGGCGGCGCGTTACAGCGTCTCCAAGACCATGGTCGCGCTGCCATCAAGATGCTGTTGGCGATCGACCCTTCACTCAAAGACCGGGGTTTGTTGCCCGTATTGATTGACGATAACTTCGTCTCGAAAACCAGTCTCTTGATCGCGATCCATAATCTGCGCCCAGTCATAAGCCCCACGGCATCTGGTCCGAATGGGTTGATGCAAACCGTGCAAACCCTCTTCGTTGAGAGCGACCGCTTATAACCCTTTTGAAAGATTTCCATGCCCGTCATTGATGAAGACGCACCTGGTGCGATTCCGCCAGAACGACCAATGCCCATTCAGGTGGCAGCGCCCGCGTACAAGGGCATCGTGGTCGACACACGCTACGAGCCTGCCACCTCGCTCCTGACCCACATCGAAGGGGCATCTTGGACGGTCAACTACTACAGCCAAGTGTTGGGTAAAGACAACGCGCTGTCGAGTCAGAACCTGAACCGTCCTGCGGCTTACCAAGGCTACAAACGCATCTTGGGGTTCGAGTTTAAAGTTACCACGCCCCTTAACACCAACCAAGATCCCCAGACCAAAAACTTTTCGACCACGGGACAAGCGAATGTCTATCCGTGTGGGTTGATTCCAAATGAGGGCGATTGCTTTGTGGCCGATGTGGGTGATGGTCGGGAAGCAGTGTTTGAAATCACCAACTCGGAAAAACGTTCGTTCTTGCTCGATGGTGCGTACGTCGTTGACTACAAGCTTCTGGATTATGCCGAACAAGATAACCGCTTGGCAGACTTGACCATCAAAACGGTTGAGACTTATCAGTTCGATCGGGCCAGTTTGCAAAATGGACAGAAGGCGCTGATCCAGTACGACGACTACAACGTCTTGCAAAAGCTGCGCGGTTACTATGCGGAGATGGTCGATTTCTACTTCTCCCGCTTTGTGAGCCAAGACCGTCGCACGTTGATCCTGCCAGGCCAAAAGTACATCATCTACGATCCGTTCTTAACGGGCGCAGTGTTGAAGATGTTCCGCGACGAAAACCATCCGAGCATCAAATACATCCACGAACTCAATGTGTTTGAAGATGACAACTACGACACGGCCACGGTCTGGACAGCGCTATTGAAGAAGCGCCGTAAAGAACTGGTGGGCGGCATGCGCGAAGTCGGTTTGGTTAGTGTGCGTGCCTTCTCGGCCAACCCGGTCATGAATAGTGTCCGGTATTCAGGTGTGGAATACGTCGTGTATCCGAAAGACCCGAATAAGTCAGAAGACTACCGCCGGCGCGACTTGAGTAAAACCATGGCGCCATGGTCGATTCAGTTACCGCCAAGTCGTTTGACCAATCTGGTCGACATCGTCAACATCAGCGAGTTAAATGGTTTGCCTGAATTCGATGCACCGGCGGTTCATCCATCGAGCGCGCCCACCTACGTGTTCTCGCCAGCCTTCTATGACGCCACCAATCCAGGACAGTCGGCATTGGAGTTAGCTTTCCAAGCCTACTTGGATGACAAAGCGTACAACATGAAACTGTTACAGCAACTGTGCGTGAGCTATACGTCGTGGGCGCCTTTGGAACAATTCTACCAAATGCCGTTCTTGATGAAAATCTTGCAACACGCCATGGGGAGAATCTAATGGGATGGATTCCTGAGAAGAATCGCACTACAGTTTGGTACTTGTTTAACAAGTTGTTCCATGTGCGGGTCAATCCACTGCAAGTGCGCACAGCCGAAGAAATCAAACGCTTCGGCACACCGACCACAGGCAATGAAGACTACGACCGCGAACTTGACAAAGCCGAACACGTTGTCATGTGGCCAATTGCTACAATGGAAGCCCATTACGCAAGTGGCTACACCGTCAAGCTGGTCAAGCGCGAGGAATGCCAAGAGATTTATAAACTCATCAGCAACCACTTAAGCGCCATGCGCAACACGGTGGTGGAGTCAGAAAACGTACGCGATGATCCCAAGACGATGGATGAACTCATTCGTTTGGATAACTTCGCCGACGCGGTCTTCCAACACGCCCGTTATGGCATGAAGGACAATCTGCAACACGCAGGCTATGCTCGCCGCGCCCGTAGTCGTGACCGTTTTGCCAGCTTGGCTGATTTGACACGCCGCGGTGATGTGGGTAGACCTACCGAAGGCAGAACGTTGCCAGGTAACTCATCGGTTGGACGCCAATACGGCACCGCAGAAGACATCGTAGCACCGCCCCCATTGGAAAATGGGATGGTGAAACTCGACCCGCCGGTGGAAGACCCGCGTTTGCCAAAACGCATTAGCTTGGCTCAAATCTTCGAAGACCGCAAGAAGTTAAATACCCAATGGAATTAGTGAGGATATATGGATATTGAAAATACCTCACTGTGGCGTGAGGTCGAAAGCATTGTGCAAAGTGGCGAAAAGCCAGTTCACCAAGTTTGGAGTGTGACAATCTTTGCCGGTGAAAACGAGATCACGCCATTTAAGATCGTGTCCATTGACATCAACCGTGACTACCTGAACAACTACACCGATTACAACTTGATCGATGTGCGCATTCCTTTGGGTACGTATGCCAAGAAACTGTATCCGTACTTGAATGAATTAGAGATTGAATTGAAGCGCTTGAGTATTGCAGAAACGAGCGATACCGTCAATCTCAACGTGTCCACGCAGGTGGAGCGCTATACAGCCATCATGATTGACACAGGTAACCCGATTGTTGAAAGTGCAATTGGGAATGTGAGTTCGGAAGAAGAGTTAAACCGGATTGACATCGTGACCGCCAAGTTCCAACTCTTGAATAAAGCTTTGGAACAAATCCGGGTAACACCTGTTGGCGGCATCTACCGCGACATGACGGGCGAAGATGTGGTGAAAGCAGTGTTAACGAAAAGCTCGAAAACGCCGAACGTCGATACCAGTCGCCAAGTCAAAGGTGTGCAGATGGTTAAAGCGTCAAACCAAAAGAAACGCAGTTCGATCATATTGCCGCACAATCTGGAACTGGTGGATGTTCCGCACCACATCCATTACAACTGCGGTGGTTTGTATTCATCAGGGTTAGGGTACTATTTGCAAGACGACCTGTGGCACGTGTTTCCCATTTACGACAACACGCGTTTTAACGACGGGGAACCCACTCTCACGATCATCAATGTACCGCCTAAACGACTGCCGGGCATTGAACGCACTTACCGTAAAGACGGCGATAACCTGGTGGTCTTGGCCACAGGCGATTCACGTTTTCGCGATATTAGTAACGTGGTGCAGCTTAACAATGGCAATGGTATCCGGTTTGCTGATGCAACCAGTTTGGTGGACAGCTTCGCAAATGTGAGCGGCAACAAAGCGCAAGCGGCGCGGGCGAAGACGAACACGGAAATTGTGGGCAACAAACGGCCCAACAACATCAACTTCGTGCCCACGGCCATGCGCAGCATCAATGCCAATCCCTACGTCGAGTATTCGGCTTTAACAGCGCGACAAGGAAGCGGCATGAATCTCGTGTGGGAAAATGCCGACCATACGCTACTCTATCCAGGCATGCCTACTCGGATCATGTATTTAGATGGAGAAGAAATAAAAGAGCTGTATGGTGTTTTGCAAGGTGCGCATCTGTACGCCAGTATGCGTGAAATTGGCGTGACGTCCAATCGGTTTGTCAGCCATATGACGTTAAGTGTGTTTGTCAAACCCTTAACAAACGAAGCATAATCGCACAGGGAGACCAGGGAACCTGCGGGTTCCTTGGTCTCTTTATGTCTGTAATTATTTATCTTATGCCATACAGCTCAAGCTGTTCTGTTTTCTCATCCTCTTTTAGGAGCCTCCATGGCCACTGATCTCACTAAGATGCCATTGGAAATCCTGGTTGATCTGATCAACGCAACCAATGGTTGTGCTTTAACAACTGCCGATGTCGTCTTCGGTCCGCCTTCAGTATTACTGAACGGCAGCCGTAATACGGGGTTGCGCATCACAGCTACCCCTAGCAGCACCTATAGCGGCAGCCGTGACGTTTCTTACGACCGGATTGACATGGGAGCCATTCCTGGTTCGCGTAGCGTCACGTTCGATTTAGAGGGCGCCCGCACGATCCGTGATTTGGTGCCCAAACTCAATGCTGCTTACCATCTCAATCTCCAACCGGAAGATTATTACGACGATGAGTTGCCTGCCGCAGTCGATTTGTCTGCGGGTAACTACCACTTCGTAATCCGGGCCAAGCCCAGCTCGTATATTTACCGCAACTGGCTAGTGTTGTCGGGAGTG
>Ga0265798_10010764_pt1 | contig 11215 bp, 16 predicted proteins | sample P3T30metagenome_FD_192430 | JGI IMG/M metagenome (GOLD analysis project Ga0265798, IMG submission 192430) | Plant litter microbial communities from East Loma Ridge, Irvine, California - P3 T30 | ecosystem: Environmental > Terrestrial > Plant litter > Unclassified | place: USA: California... | reverse complement strand
GCGGTCTCTCAACCCGATGCGCCGGTCGCACAACCGAGTCGCGCCGCTACGACCTCAACCCGCCGCAGCTCGCAAAGCGGTTATCTGAAGCGACGCTGATTAGGGGGTGATCCCCACAATCGGGCTGACCAACTTGACGCCTAAGCTCAACGCTTCAGTCACGAGTGATCGTAACGTTTCTTTGCCGCCTGCTTTGGCGGCATCAGCCATTCTTGCCCCTATCGAAGGACCGGTATCGAGACTATTCGGAGTTGCGTGAAGTACTTCCAGGCCTTTGGCAGTCAGCACTGCACCTTCAACGTGCGTGTAATGCCTTGGCGTTCCATATATGAAACCGCTTTTCACAAGCCACTGAGCAGTCGCAATAAAAAACTCGGCGTCGTCCGTTGGCAAATCGATCTCGTAAGTATCGTGGGGCCGAGTCGCTGCTTCCATGAAGTCCTCAGCGGGCAACGCATGGGGTACGGGGAAACTCAGATAGAGCTGGGCAAACATCTTGCCGACCATGTCATCAAATTTTTCAATGTTGGAAACAGCCATGTCGGAAAACTCCTTAGATAAAGCACAACGCGTGCAGATGGTAAAAGCCGCCGCAGAGCTCCAGCATGAGCTTCGCCGCATGATCGCCGATCAGTTGGCTGGGCGTATGGACTGGGTCCGGGCTCGCACTTATTGGCAATTGCGATTGCCTGATGTCCCTACGAATCAGCTCGCCGAGGCGCTCGCTCACGTACTTGCGGGAGGGAGCTTCCGGCAAGAAATCCAATCAAGACACCAAAACTTCGGCTGACGGCCTTTTACATTATCTTGCCTGCGCGCTCAAGAGAGACACTCACCCCTATGTCATTCACCCAAAAGCACCTCGAAGCTGTAGAGGCGGCGATTGCTCGTGGCGAGAAAACCGTCCGCTACACCGACCGCACCGTGGAGTACCGCACCGTCGACGAGCTGCTCAAGGCCCGCGAGGAGATCCGCACCTCGCTCGCCAGCAGTGGCCGGCCTCGTTCGCGGGTCTACCGGATGTATCACAGCGGCAAGGGGCTCTGATGGCACGTTACCCGACGCTAAGCCGCAACGGGTTCCTGCTGCCAGAGCGCATCAAGGCCAGCTATGACGGCGCTGGTGAGGGCCGTCGTTCGGCCAGTTGGACGGCACCAGATGGCAGCGTCAACAGCCTGATGATGCCCGCGCTGCGCAATCTTCGCAGCCGGTCCCGAGCAGCGGTGCGCAATGACCCGTACGCCTTCAACACCATCGACAAGCGCGTCAGCAACCTCATCGGGACGGGCATCAACCCAAGGCCGAGAACGGATGACCCGGACTTGCGCAAGTTGCTCCAGGAGTTGTGGGTGGATTGGGTCGAGGAATCGGATGCAGACGGGCTGACGGATTTCTACGGGCAGCAGGCCCTCATTGCGCGCACGGTCGAAACGGCCGGCGAATGCTTTGTGCGACTCCGGCCCCGGAGCCTCGACGAAGGGTTGGCCGTGCCGATCCAGCTGCAGATCCTGGCGCCCGAATTCGTGCCGCACGACAAGTTCGAGCTGACCGGCAACGGCAACTCGATCAGAGCGGGTATCGAATTTGAGCCGTCCGGCAAGAGAGTGGCGTACTGGATGTACCGATCACACCCGCGCGAAAGCCAGGGCCTGAACAGCGGTTACAACCAACTGGTGCGCGTCCCGGCCAGCCAGGTGCTGCACATTTTCGAACCGGTCGAGCCCGGCCAGCTTCGGGGTTTGCCACGGCTGTCACCGGTGCTCAAGCGCCTGCGCAGTCTCGACAACTACGACGACGCGGTGCTGTTCCGGCAAGAGGTCGCGAACCTCTTCGCCGGTTTCATCAGCCGGCCTGCACCAGACGCGGTACAGGTCCCACGCGACCCAGTCACCGGACAGTTGCTGAACACCGATGCCGACGGCTTCACGCCGATGGTGGCGCTGGAGCCCGGCACCATGCAGGAGCTCGGGCCGGGCGAGGAGGTGGAGTTTTCGAAACCGCCCGATGCCGGCAACAACTACCCGGATTTCATGCGGCAGCAACTGATGGCCGCAGCGGCCGGCAGCGGTACGCCCTATGAGCTGCTGACTGGCGACATGCGCGACGTCAACGACCGAGCGCTACGCGTAGTCCTCAACGAGTTTCGTCGGCGGCTCGAACAGCTGCAGTTCAGCGTCTATGTCCACCAGCTATGCCGGCCGGTGCGCGCGGCATGGATGGACATGGCCGTGCTCTCCGGCGCGCTGGCGTTGCCGGACTACGCGCAACGCCGCCGTGAGTACCTGCGCACCCGCTGGGTTCCGCAAGGCTGGGCGTACATCCACCCGGTGCAAGACGTGCAGTCACGCATGCTCGAAGTGAACGCGGGTTTCGGCTCGCGCAGCGAGATGGTGCTGCGCACCGGTTACGACGCGGAAACCGTCGATGCCGAGAACGCCGCAGACCAGCTCAGGGCGCAGTCGCTGGGCCTCAATTACAGAACGCTGAACACGTTCGAATCAACGGACGACAAGGATCAACCATGAGCAAAAAGACTGCTCCAACGATTTACGACAGCGCGGGCAAGCAACTGCCTGTCTCGGCGAAGAGCTGGTATTTCCTGCGGGCCAGCGCAGAGGCGGAGACGCCCGGCATTGAGGTTTATGTCTACGGCGAGATCGGCGGCTGGGGCATCACGGCCAGCCAGTTCGTGCAGGATCTGCGAGCGCTGGACGACGGTGCATCACCCGTGATGGTGGCCTTCAATAGCATCGGCGGAGATCTCTTTGATGGCCTGGCCATGCACAACACGCTGTCGCGTCTGGGCGAGCGATGCACTGCCCGAATCGACGCCCTGGCCGCAAGCGCAGCCAGTGTTGCCGCCTGCGGTGCGCACAAGGTGGTGATCGCAGCTAACGCCATGATGATGATCCACAACCCGTGGACGTATTCCAGTGGCGACGCCGAGTCGCTGCGACGGGTCGCTGACGTGCTGGACCAGACGTTCGAGGTCATCATTTCAGCCTACAAGGCCAAAGCGCCAAACATCGACGAGGAAGAGCTGCGGCGGCTGGTCAATGCGGAGACCTGGCTGACTGCTGCCGAAGCGGTGGCGCTGGGGCTGGCCGACGAGATCGGCAACGGAATCGAGGTCAAAGCCTGCATCGGCGAAGGGGCTGTGCTGCAACGCTACCAACGCGCGCCAATAGCCCTGCTTGCCCAACTCGACGACGCCACCGATCCGCCTGAACCGACAGCTCCTAAGGAGCCTCCAGCACCACCGCCGGAGAACCAGTCTTCCACGTTGGCGCTGATGATTACCCAAGGCTGTACGGCGGCCGGGATAAGCAACCTCATCGAGCCACTGATCAGCCTCACCAAGCTGGCAGACGAAGCCACCGTGCAGGCAGCACTGACCAAAGCAAAATCGGTGCGGGACCTGTGTGTAGCCGCCCGCTTGCCTGAGCTGGTCGAGGGCTTCGTGCGTGATGACCTGGACCCGCAGGCAGTGCGCGCACGACTGTTCGACAAGCTCACCGGCAAAGGTGGTTTTGAGATCGACAACAGCTTGCCGCTAGAGCCAGACAACGTCGTTAAGCCCACGGCCAGGCAGCCCGATCCGGGCGGTATCTGGGCCGCAAGGCGCGGCACCCAACATCAGCGAACCAAGGCATCTGGAGCCAGACAATGAACATCAAACAAGAAGCGATACACGCCGGTGAATTCCTGCTCTCGGAAGGCAACGGCCAGATTTCACGCGAGGCGATCAATGTCGCGGCGGGGGCGGCACTTGCGCCTGGACAGCTCCTTGGCCTGATCACTGCCAGCGGCGAATTCGCCCCGTACGATCCCGCTGCCGAAGACGGTACCGAAAATGCCGCCTGCATCCTGTTCGGCCCGCTCGGTCAATCCGACACCATGCGTCGAGGCCGCGCGGTTGTCCGTTTGGCCGAGGTCAGCGAGGCGCATCTGACCGGCCTGGATACGGACGCCGAGAAGGCGCTTTCCGCCCGGTTCATCATCGTCCGCTGAGACGATCCCCCAACGTCCCGACCCCGCCCAGTGCGGGGTTTGTTTTTTCTGGAGTCATTCCATGGCCGACATCGGCATCTTTGAAGATGACGCGTTCAGCGTCTCAAGCCTCACCACCGCCATCAACGAGCAGGAATATCTGCCGGGTCGCATCTCTAGCATGGGTTTGTTCGAAGAGGAGGGCGTGACCACCCTTACGATTCAGATCGAGAAGGACGGCGACACGCTGGCGCTGGTGCCGGCCGGCGAGCGCGGTACGTCCGGCTTGGTAGTGGGCGGTAGCAAGCGGGTACTCATTCCGTTCAACACCGTGCACTTGCCGCAGCGGTTCAGCATCAAGGCAGATGAGATTCAAGGCATCCGCGCGTTCGGCACTCAGGGGGAATTGCAGGCGGTACAGGACGTGGTGAACAAGCGGCTCGCCAAGGCCAGACGTCAGCTGGACGTTACCCATGAGTTTCAACGCATGGGGGCGATCAAGGGCCAGGTCCTTGATGCAGACGGCAGCACGGTCCTTCTCGACATTTACGCGCGCTTCGGTGTGCAGCGCCAAAGCATGTCCATGGAGTTCGCTAACCCCGAGACGTTGGTTCAGGTCAAGTGTGTTGAGGCGCTCGACATGCAGGAGGATGCGCTGGGCAGCGTGACCAGCAGCGGCTCGCGAGGTCTTTGTGGCAAAACGTTCTGGTCGAAGCTCATTGCTCACTCATCGGTGGTCGATACGTACAAGGCGACGCTTCAGGCCGCAGCCTTGCGCGGTGACGGTCGAGAGTCATTTGATTTCGGCGGCGTCACATGGGAGCGCTATCGCGGCAAAGTGGCCGGGGTCGCTTTCATCGCTGACGACGAGGCGCAGCTGGTGCCGGAGGGTGTGCCGGAGCTGTTCAAGTCCGCCTTCGCACCGGCGGACTACATGGAGACCGTCAACACGCTGGGCATTCCGTATTACAGCAAGATGGAGCTTATGCCTTTCGGCAAGGGTGTCGACGGCGAGGCGCAGTCCAACCCGCTGCACCTTTGCACACGTCCGCGCGCAGTCATCCGGCTGACCCTTTGATCATGGGCTTTCGAGACCTGGTGGCAGAGGTTGATGACACCGTCTTCAACACGCTGGCTGACACCGCCGTGATTGAGGGCCGACCGGTGCTCGGTATGTTCGCCGCGCCCTGGCTGCAGCCTCAGTTCGGGAAGCTGAACACGGGGCTTCGCGAGCCGAGCTTCGTGATGCGCACAGCGGATGCCGGGGAGGTGGATCAAGGCCAAGGCCTCACGATCGACCTGCCCAAACTGGACGGCGGCGGCGAGTACATCATTGTGCGACTGGAGCCTGACGGCGCCGGTCTTGTCGCTCTCGTCTTGAGGCTCAAGCCATGAGTATCGGTTCGTTCTACAAAACGTCGGCCAGCAGTGGGCTCATCACCATTCAGCCCTCGACGGCCGACCTCAAGGCCTTCACCGACTTTGCCCAGCTGGTGCCGAAAGCCGCCGCCAATGCCCAGCGGCGCGCGATCAACAAAACGCTGGGCTGGTTGCGCACCCACATCGCCCGTGAGGTTGGCCGCAAAGAAGGCATCGCCATGCGCGCGGTGCGGCAGCGTCTGCGAGCGTATTCGGTCAAGGCTGGCAGCACGCAGGGGAAATTGTGGTTCGGGCTCAACCCCATCGAATCCAGCCGCACCGGCCGGGCGCGCCAGACCGCGTCGGGCGTGTCAGTCGGGCGACGGCGCTACAAGGGGGCGTTCTACAAGAAGGTCTACGGCAACCGTCCGGACATCTGGATTCGCACTGCCAGCAAGCAGTTCAACGCGCGGGATTACCCGGAGAGCGACGTCTCTGCTGTCGCCGGCGTCAGCTCTGGCTGGGTAGCCGAGAACGACAACCGCTTCCCGCTGGCCAAGGCGAAGGTCGCGATCGAGGACGCCAGAGCGCTGTTCGATGGCTGGGCACGGCGAGCTGACGAACGCTTGCTGCACATTCTCAAACAGGAGCTGAATTTTGAACTGCAAAAATACCTGCGACGAACCGTCGGCTGATGAGCAACCGCTCACGCTTAGCAGGTTCATGACCGCTGTTGAGGAGCAGATCCGCGAGCAGATGTCCGGGTTCCAGACCGTGGCGGTATGGCCGGACATTAGGGATCGGGTCCAGCTCCCCGCGCTGCTGCTCGAACTTGGCGAGGTGGAGCCGGGGCACGATCCCGGTACCGGAGAAGTCCCCTTAGTCTGCCGAATGGATGGCTATGTGATCGTCGCCGCCGAACAGGCCGGGCATCACCAGCAGGCCGCACATCTGGCCACTCAACTCGCCGTAATGCTTCGGGCCCAGTACTGGGACCTTGATCACGTCGATGCAGCCGAGTTTGTGCAGGCCGGGCCTGACTGGAGCCGGCCGGAGCTCGATGGCTACACCGTCTGGAAAGTTGAGTGGACTCAGGAGATCAACCTGGGTGAGGAACAATGGCCCTGGCCTGATACGGCGCCGGCTTTCCTGGAACCTGAGCTGGACCCTGATCAGGTCGAAATCGAGGTCGGAATTGTATGAGCCGCGAAGCCCTCGCTGAGCACGACAGAATGATCGGCGCCATGCTGATGCCCGGCCATGTGGTGGCTGTCGACACCGTCGAGGGGAAAGTGCGAATCGACTCCCGCGGCTGGGTGAGCCCATGGGTGCGTTGGCACAGTCAGGCCGCAGGCAAGGCCCGGCATTGGCGCGCGCCGAGCATCAACGAGAAGGGGAGCCTGCTTTGCCCCCACGGGCAACCTGGTCTTGGGCGCTTCATCGCCGGGCTTTACAGCGACACCTATCCGCAGCCAGATAACCGTGATCACGTCGAGGTCTGGCGGTTCGATGATGGCGGCTCACTGGTTTATGACTGGGAGGCCAGCACGTACGACATCACTCTGCCGACCGGTACCGGCACGATCAAGGTGGGCGGGTCGACCATCGTTGTATCAGACGGTGGGGTCACGATCACCTCAGGGTCGATCAAGCTGGCTGGGCCCACTGAGATCGCCGGCCCCCTGACGGTCTCCGGCGATATAACGGGGCTCGGCATGATCATCGATGCCGGTGGCAACACGCCTAACCACGTCCACTGATTTACACAAACACCAGCCCGTCGAGTACGGCCTTTTTTGTACCTGGAGAATCCCCTTATGAGCAAATCACGGGCTGAGCCAAGCACGGCAACGGTCAATCTTCAAACGCTGGGTGCGGTGGATGAACCGACTGCTGCAGCAGGTCCCGATACAAAGCCCGCCGAAACCACCCATGTGTTCCGCGACACGCTGTACATGTCGCGCACGCTGGTCACGCCGGACGGCAGCACCATTGCCGTAGCCAAGGGCCGTGCGGTCGCCACCACCGATGCCCAACTGCAATACCTCAGTGGGCATCCGGATCTGATAGGTCTGCAGGAGGACTGATTGATGATCGGAATGGACCGCGTCACCGGCAAGCCTCTGACCGGTCTTGCTCATCTGCGTCAGTCCATCGGCGACATCCTCTCGACGCCGCTCGGCTCCCGTCGCATGCGGCCCGAGTACGGCAGCGCGCTGCGGCGCTACGTCGATTTGCCCGTGACCGAGGGCTGGAAAGGCGCGGTTCAGGCTGAGGCCGCCCGGGCGCTGGGTCGGTATGAGCCTCGGGTTGTGATTTCCAGCATCCAGGCCGTGGCGGTGGTCGGCGGCAAAATCTCTTTTCGGCTTACCGCAGAATACGAAAGCGAGCGCGTACTGCTGGAGGTCGCCGCATGAACATTGTCGATCTTTCAGGCCTGTCCGTACCCGATGTACTGGAGCCGCTGGATTTCGAGGACATCTACGCCGAAGAGCTTGCGCGGTTTCGGTTGCTGATGGGCGACAACTGGACGGCGCCGCTGGAAAGCGACCCGGTGGTCAAGCTGCTGGAAGTTGCGGCGTATCGCAAGATGGCCAACAGAGCGCGAGTCAACGACGCCGCCAAGGCATTGCTTCTGCCGTATGCGAGGCGCGCCGATCTGGAGCAACTGGCGGCAAGGGTCAATCTGAAGCGCCTGGTCATCCAGCCCGAGGATCTGACGGCGGTACCGCCGACGGCGGAAGTACTCGAGGAAGACGACGCCCTGCGCGAGCGCATCCAGATGCGCTGGGAAGGGCTCACCACGGCGGGGTCACGCAGTAGCTACATCCTGCATGCCCGTAACGCCTCCGCGCTGGTGGCCGATGCGACGGCCATCAGCCCGTCACCTGCAGTAGCAGTGGTCACGATTCAGCAACTGCAGGGCGATGGCATCGCGACGCCTGAGTTGCTCGCCCATGTTCAGGCTTACCTGAGCGATGAGGACCTGCGACCCATCGGTGACCGGCTCACGGTGCAGAGCGCCGAGGTGCTGCCGTACACCATCGACGCGGTCATTCACCCCGTCGGCAGTGGGTCGGAGAACGAAGCCATCCTGGCCGAATGCCGCAAGCGGCTCTCGGCGTGGGTCAACCCGCGCCGTCGGCTGGGCGTGGAGATCGCGCGGTCGGCCATTGATGCGCAACTGCACATTACCGGCGTGCGGCGTGTCGAGCTGGTCGACTGGGACGACATCAAACCGACCCAGGTCCAGGCCGCGTACTGCACCGCCTATGACGTAAAACTGGGGGCATGACATTACAAGTCTCTTACCCCTCAACAGCACGCGACTGGAGCGCGCGATCGAGGATGCCACCGATGACATCACCCCGGTACCGCTGCGCTCGATCTACAACCCGGACACCTGCCCAGCCGCATTGCTGCCGTTCCTGGCGTGGGAGTGCTCGGTCGACCGCTGGAGCGAAGAGTGGACCGATGGCGCCAAGCGGGCGGCGATCCGGTCTTCGTTCTACGTCCATGCGCACAAGGGCACCATCGGGGCACTGCGCCGCGTCGTTGAACCACTGGGCTACTTAATTGAGGTGGTGGAGTGGTGGGAAAGCAGCCCGGAGGGCGTGCCTGGGACGTTCGCGTTAAAGGTCGGCGTGCTCGATACCGGCATTACGGAAGAGATGTATCAGGAGCTGATCTGGCTCATCGATGACGCCAAGCCCCTATCGCGGCATCTGACGGGCCTTGCGATCAGCCTGGAAACCGCCGGCAGCTTTACTCTGGCCGCCTGCCAGTATGACGGTGATGAGCTCGACATCTACCCACCGGCGCTCGCAGATATTGAAGTCCAGGGCAGCTTTGGCATGGGCGGGCGGGACACAACAATTGACTGCATGGATGTATACGCATGACTGATCAGAATTCGCAGTTCTTTGCGATCCTCACCAACGTAGGTGCGGCAAAGCAGGCCAACGCAGACGCGCTGGGTGTGCCGTGGAAAATAACGGAAATGGGCGTCGGGGATGCCAACGAAAAAGAATTCGTACCGTTGCCCGAGCAGACGGCGCTGATTAACGAGCAACGACGGGCGCCGCTCAACGAGTTGAAAGTTGATCCTGCCAACACGGCAATTATCATTGCCGAGCAAGTCATTCCTGCTGAAGTCGGAGGCTGGTGGATACGCGAGATTGGGCTATACGACGCGGACGGCGATCTAATCGCAATTGCCAATTGCGCACCGTCGTTCAAGCCGCTCTTGGCGCAGGGTTCGGGACGTACCCAAGTCATCCGACTCAACATACAAGTCAGCAACTCCAGCAACGTCGAGCTAAAGATCGACCCCAGCGTCGTGCTTGCAACAAGAGAGTACGTCGACCGGACCCGCATCAGGATCCTGGGGGAACTGGCCACCCGCATTTTCAGGGTCGAAACCTCAAGGGCGCTAACCCGCAAGGAGATGGGGCTTGTCTTGATCGATGCGGGTGAAGGCAACCGTGAGATCAGTCTTCCGTCTTCGAAGTCTGTCGCTACGGCTGACGTGCTGCTGCAGCGTGTCGACAACAGTGGCAATCGGCTTGAGATCAAAGCTTACGCGGGCGACCGGGTGATGTTTCACACGCACCTGAACCCTGCAGGGTATCCATTTTTCGTGCTGATGGGGGCGGGCGACTGGTGGCATCTGCGCAGCGATGGTCGAGGTAGCTGGTGGCTGATCGGTCGTTACGACAGCACGCCCGTCGGAAGGCCTGTAATGGAGACAACTCTTGCGTTTCCTCCGGGTGGCTACGGCCCGCCAAATGGTGCGCAGTACAAACGTTCAGAATGGCCATGGCTTTGGGACCACGCAAGGCTGTCCGGCATTTTGGCTGATGGCGCTGCGGAAGGGACTGAAGGCTTCTGGGGAGCGGGAGACGGAAAGTCAACGTTCCGGGGGCCTGAATTTCGTGGGGAGTTCCTTCGAATTCACGATGAGGGAAGAGGAGTCGATGCCGGTCGTGTGGCCGGCAGTTATCAAGGCTTCGATATTCAGTCCCACAACCACCTTATGGAATTCAACCTCGACCGTAGTTCCGGGGTGCTCGGGAACGCTGTCTATGGGGACGAATCTTTCTACGGCACCGGAACGGTTGCCAGCAACGCGTCCGGTGGCACAGAAACGCGTCCTCGAAACATCGCCTATCCGGGGCGAATCAAGCTAATTTGAGGTGAGCATGTTTATCTACCTTCTCGACACCTCGTCCGTGTGTAGTGGTCCGGTCGAGCTCCCTGTGGTACCCGGATTAGGCGCCCAGTTACCGGGAAACGCGCTGTCGCTTGAAACCGAACTCCCGTTGCCTCCTGAGGGCTATGTGTGGGTATATCGGGATCAAAAGCTTGAGCAAATAGTGGACCGCCGAGGCACGGCATACGACACAAGCACGGGAAAGGATCAAGCATGGAACGAGGTGGGCGAATTACCGGAGGGGCTCACGCATCTGCCTTGGCCCGGCGTGCATCATGTATGGAAAGACGGTGCTTGGCTGTTGGACTCTGAGGCGCAGGCTGTTGCAGCTATTGATCGTGTGTTGGGCGAGCGTGACGGCCTCCTTTACGAAGCCGGTCTGCGGATAGCGCCTTTGCAGGATGCGGTGGATCTGGGGACAGCTACAGAGGCTGAGCAGGCTGCTTTGCTTGAATGGAAAGCCTATCGCGTTGATCTCAACCGCATTGAGGATCAGCCGGGATTCCCGTCTGAAATAGATTGGCCTGCGCAACCCGAATCCATGAGGCATCCCCGAGCAGCCAGGTGAGCTCGCTTTCCCTCTGATACCTGAGTTGATTTTGTTTACGAAGCCCCGCCATGCGGGGCTTTTTCATTTCTGGAGATTCTATGAGC
>Ga0265798_10010763_pt1 | contig 11215 bp, 9 predicted proteins | sample P3T30metagenome_FD_192430 | JGI IMG/M metagenome (GOLD analysis project Ga0265798, IMG submission 192430) | Plant litter microbial communities from East Loma Ridge, Irvine, California - P3 T30 | ecosystem: Environmental > Terrestrial > Plant litter > Unclassified | place: USA: California... | reverse complement strand
GGCAATGCATACCATGAACCGGCGCACGCTCCTGCTTGGCGCCGTCGCCGCGCTCGGCCTGGCGGCCTGCGCCGGCCAGCCCACCCGCGACGAAACCCAGGCCCGGGTCGACGCCGCCCAGGCCACCTTGAACAACTTCGTGCGCGATCCCGACATGCGCTGGTTCCGCGAACACGTCGGCCGCGCCAAGGCGGTCCTGATCAGTCCCCAGATCCTCCAGGCCGGCTTCATCGTGGGTGGCTCGGGCGGCTCGGCGGTGCTCATCGCGCGCAACGGCGACACCTGGGCCGGCCCGGCTTTCTACCGGATCGCCGCCGGCTCCTTCGGCTTGCAGGCCGGCGCCCAGGCGTCCGAGATGGTGGCCCTGGTCATGACCGAGAAAGGCGTCAATTCACTGCTGTCGACCACGTTCAAGCTGGGCGGCGACGTCAGCGTTGCCGCCGGCCCGGTCGGCGCAGGCACCGGCGCGCCGCTCAATGCGGACATGGTGGTGTACACACGCGCCAAGGGTCTATACGGCGGCCTGAACCTGGACGGCACCGTGATCTCGGTCGACGACGGCCGCAACCACGCCTATTACGGACGGGCGGCGACGCCGGTCGACATCCTGGTCACGCACAGCGTCAGCAATCCGCACGGCCAGACGCTGGCCCGGGTGGCGTCGAACGCCGTGAATGGCGATTATTAGGCCCGCGCGAGCAGGCGGCGCAGCTGGGCCGCCTGGTAGGCGCCAAAGCTGTCGCCGAACAGGCAGCGAATCAACGGGTCGTCGACCACCTCGGCGTCCAGCAGCGCGCGTTCGGTGTCGGCGTCGAAGACGACGTCGTTGATGCGCACATACATCGAGGTCAGCGATTCTCCCAGCGCGAGCGCCGCATGCAGCTTGGCGGCGGGAACCTCGGTGGTCCAGCCGAGCGGGCCGGCGTCGGCGCCCACCAGGACGGCGTGTTCGCCATCGAGGCGGTAGTGGTAGTCGCGCGCCGCGCCTGCATGGTCGAACACCGACAGGCGCCAGACGCGCGGCCGGTCGAAGTAGTCCGAGTCCGCTTCGGTCTCCCCATAGCGTTCGGCCAGGCGGTGCAGGCAGAAATCGGTCACCAGTGCCTGTTCTTCCCGCGTCAGCGGCGCGAAATGGCGGGCGATCTCGCCGGTCGACGGCGACGCCGCATTGCCTTCGTAGGCGTAGTCGACGTCCTGGTCGCCCACCGGGATCACCCACGGCAGCGGCGGCGCCAGGTGCAGGCCGGCGCCGTCCAATCGCCGCGAGACCGACGGATCGAGTCGCACGATCTGCGCGGCCGGCAGCGCCGCCCCCACCTCTTGTGCAAAGCGCGCGTACGTGATCGGGAAGAAGGCGCGGTTATACCAGGACCAGGGCTCCTGCACGAACTGGCACGAGCTCGGCACGACGTAGCGTGGCGCCAGCGCCCGCAGCTGGGCGATCCACTCTTCCGACAGGCCGGGCGGCGCGGCCGCGTGGCGCGACGGCGCCAGCACCTCGAGCTCGCGCATGGTCTGGAACGGCCACAGCACCATGTCCCACGGCCCCTGCGCCACCAGCTTGGCCAGCGTATCGTCGTCGATCCATGAGTCGACCACGTTCAGCACGTTCATGCCTGCGGCGCGCACCTGGAACATCGAATCGACGTCGACGTCCATCGCCTCGCGCGGGGTGACCGAAAACGGTCCCACCTCGATTGCCCGGTCCAGCGCCAGCGCCTGGACGTGCGTGAACCCAAGCTGGCGCAGCATGTCGAACAGCGCCTCGAACTGGCAGTACAGGTAGATCGGCGTGGCGCGGTCCAGCAGGTCCAGGCTGTCGAGCGAGCAGTGGTCGTCGTGGAAGTGCGAGATGAAGACGGCGTCGAAGCGCTGGCGCCGGATGGCCTCGAGGTCGAAGCGCACGTCCGGGAAGGCGTGGCAGTTGCGGCTGAAGGGGTTCTCGAAGATGGGATCGAAGGCGATGCGCCTGCCATCGCATGCGAACACATACCCCGCGTGCAGGATCCTCGATATCGTCAGTCCTGCATTGTCCGCCATGCCGTGAGCCCTCCCGTGAAAGGCGGCATTCTACAACGCGCTGTACTCGTTAGGTGTTGATGACTCCGAACGCGATCCGCAGCAATTGCTCGATGGAAGTGACTCGCCTGCCATCCAGCGCCCATAGCCAGCCCAGGTAGTTAGGCAGCCAGCGCGACGCTACGCCATGAAAGCGTGCCAGCCACTCCCTGAATCGCCGGTGATAGGCGTTGACGTTCTGAACATGGATCGCCCCCTCGACACTGTTACGCACTCGTTCGCCAGCGCTGAGATTGACGACCTGGTGCGCGACGCCGTGGGCGCGAGCGAAGGCTGGATAGGCGGCGTTGGCGTCGCTGACCAGCAGCGCCTCGGGATCGAGTTTCGGCAGCAGGTGAGTGACCAGATGGACAACCTTCAAGGCGCCGCGGCCGGTTACCGCGTCGATGGTCTGTCCGCTACGGTCGCGCGCCACCAGGATGCAGTCAAGGTGATGGGAGATGCCGCGCAGGGCGGCCCGGCCACCGCGTTTGCGCGGCGGGCGATCGAGCTTGCGTGACCCCTTCTGCGATTCGAGCAGGAACGTCTCGTCGGCCTCGACGATGCCGGCCAAGCGCGCCGGCCGGTCGTGCTTGACCCGCTCGAGAAAACGGTGGCGCCAGCGGAACGCGGTATTGCGGTGCACGCCAACCCGCTTGGCCGCCGGGCGGACTGTGCGGGAATCGAGCACCGTTTCCAGATAATCGAGCCACTTGCCCTTGTGCCTGAGCCGCGCCAGCGGCGTGCCCGTCAGGTCGTTGAAGGTGCGGCCGCACGCGCAGCAACGAAAGCGTTGCAGGTCGTTGGCGCGGCCGTGTCGGTGACAGCGCTCGCAGGCACAGTCCGGACAGCGCCGGCCCGTTGATCGGATCTCGTCAATCAGGGCCACAACCCGGTCCAGCCCGCCTGCCGGATGCAAGGCCGCGAGCAACTGCTGGCGCTGCAACTGGTTCAGTAGCGGCAGTTGGTCTAGCAGCTGCGCAAACCACGGCGCTTTCATGATGCGCTCCCGATCGATGGCGACGGGGATTGGACCGCGGTTCAGCTCAGCAGTTCAATGCTCATCCATATTTAACGGTGACAGCGCCTTCTACAACGCCGGCCGCCGACGCCGCCCGTCTGCCTGTAGAATCGCGTCTTTGCCCGGCCCAGCCGTCTCCCATGTCGACACCACACTCCCAGCAGCAGCCCCATTCGGAACTGATCCTCGGACTCGACGAGCGCCCGCCCCCGCTCCTCGGCATGCTGGCCGCGCTGCAGCACCTGCTGGCCATCATCGTCCCCATCGTCACGCCGGGCCTCCTGATCTGCCAGGCGCTGGGGGTGTCCAGCCGCGACACCAACCTGATCGTCTCGATGTCGCTGGTCATTTCCGGCATCGCCACCTTCGTGCAGTGCCGCCGCTTCGGCCCGTTCGGGGCCGGCCTCCTGATCGTGCAGGGCACCAGCTTCAACTTCGTCGGGCCGCTGATCGCCGGCGGCGCCCTGATGGTCAAACAGGGCACGCCGGTCGAGGCGGTAATGGCGGCGATCTTCGGCGTCGTGGTCGCCGGGTCATTCATCGAGATGGGCGTCTCGCGCGTGCTGCCCTTCGTCAAGCGCCTGATCACGCCGCTGGTCACGGGCATCGTCGTGCTGATGATCGGCCTCACCCTGATCAAGGTTGGCCTGATCAGCATGGGCGGCGGCTATGGCGCCATGGCCAACGGCAGCTTCGCCAACGGCGAGAACCTGCTGCTGTCTGGCGTGGTGCTGGCCATCATCGTGATCCTGAACCGGGTGCCGGTGGTGTGGATGCGCAGCGCCGCCATCGTTATCGCGCTCGCCGTCGGCTACGCGCTGGCCGGCTGGATGGGACGGCTGGATTTTACCGGCATGCACGAGGCGCCGCTGTTCCAGGTGCCGACGCCGCTGCACTTCGGCCTGGGCTTCTCGTGGTCGCTGTTCATCCCGATGATCGTGATCTACCTGGTCACCTCGCTGGAAGCGATCGGCGACGTGACGGCCACCAGCAAGGTCTCGCGCCAGCCGGTCGAAGGTCCGCTATGGATGCAGCGCATCAAGGGCGGTGTGCTGGTCAACGGCGCCAACTCCCTGCTGGCCGGCATCTTCAACACCTTCCCCAGCTCGATCTTCGCCCAGAATAACGGCGTGATCCAGCTCACCGGCATCGCCAGCCGCCACGTCGGCATGTGGATCGCCCTGTTCCTGGTGATCCTGGGCCTGTTTCCCGCAGTCGCCGGCGTGATCCAGGCGGTGCCCGAACCTGTGCTGGGCGGCGCCGCGATGGTCATGTTCGGCGCGGTCGCTGCGGCCGGCATCAATATCCTGGCCAGCGTCCACCTCGACCGCCGCGCGCTGCTGGTGATCGCGGTCTCGCTGGCGCTGGGCCTGGGCGTGTCCCAGGTGCCTGAATTCCTGGCCCATATGCCGGCTGCGGTGCGCAATGTGCTCGAATCGGGCGTCGCCACCGGTGGGCTGTGCGCGCTGCTGCTGAACTGGTTCCTGCCCGAGCAGGCAGCGGCGCCGGAGGACGCGCATTGAACTGGAAGCGGCTGGGCCGAGGCGTGCTGGCGCTGGCGGTCGTGCTGGTGACGGCATGGGGCGCGCTGGCGCTGTGGTTCCAGCTGGCGCCGGCCGTCGCGCTGGTCCTGGGCGGCGCCTGGGCCCTGCTCGGCCTGGCCGTGGCGCTGGTCCTGCTGTGCGCACGGGGCTGGCGGCACGAACGCCCGCTGTGGCTGGCCGGCGCCGTGGCGGGCCTGGCGCTACTGGGATGGTGGCAGTCGCTCGCGCCTTCGCACGATCGGCCGTGGGCCGACGACGTCGCGCGCATGCTGGAATCCTCGGTCGACGGCGACCGCCTGGAGCTGCGCAATGTGCGCGCCTTCGAATGGCGCACCGAGACCGACTACACGCCGCGCTGGGAAACCCGGCGCTACGACCTGGCGCGGCTCGAGTCGGCCGACCTGGTCCTGTCCTACTGGATGGGGCCGCACATCGCCCACACGCTGGTCTCGTTCGGCTTCAGCGACGGCGGGCGGCTGGTGTTCTCGCTCGAGATCCGCAAGGAGCGTGACGAGACATTCTCGGCGCTCGGCGGATTCTTTCGCAAGTTCGAACAGGTGATCGTGGCCGCCGACGAGCGCGACCTGATCCGCACGCGCAGCAATGTGCGCGGCGAGCAGGTCTACCTGTACCGGCTGAGGGCAACACCGGCGCAGCTGCGTGCGGTGCTGCTGGACTACCTGGAACGCGCCGAACGGCTGCGGCGCCAGCCCGAGTTCTACAATACCCTGACCAGCAACTGCACCACGATCCTGTTCGAACTGGCGCGCCAGATCGACCCCGCCTTGCCGCTCGATTATCGGCTGCTGGCTTCCGGCCACTTCGCCGCGTACGCCTACGACCAGGGTGCGCTCACGTCAAGCCTGCCCTACGCCGTCCTGCAGGAGCGCGGCCACATCAATGCACGCGCGCGCGCGGCCGACGCCGGCGCGCACGACTTTTCCAGGACGATCCGCGCCGGCTTGCCGGGCATCGCCACGGCGCCGCGCTGATATTGCCGCTCGCCTACGTGAACTGTTTCTGATCAACTGTTGAAGATCAATAGGCTCTGAACCCTCATCGATAGAATCGACCTTGGTTCGATGTGCTCCTGCGACGCTGCCAGGAATCGATAAGGAAACGCCATGGTATCGGGTCGACATTCGCCGCGGCAACGCCGGCCTGGGCCGTCAGCCCAGCACGGCGCCTTCGCCATCATGTTCGTTCCGCTGCTGGTGCTGCTGATCGCCTTCGCCGGCCTGGCGATGGACATGGGCATGGTCTACAACCGCAAGGTCGAGCTGAGCGGGATGGCCAAGGCGGCCGCGCTGGCCGCGGCCAAGGAACTCAACGGCAAGGGCAGCGGCGTCAGCGCCGCCCGGACCCGGGCGCGCGAAGCCGCCGAGCGCTTCACCTACCGCTACGGCGCCACGATCGCATGGAACGAGGCCGCCCTCAGTTTCGGCACCACGCCGGCGCGCGGCGGCGCCTGGGTCGGCGCGGACGGGGCCGGCGACGCCACCGGCTACTTCTATGCGAAGGTGGACACCGCCGCGCTCGGCGCCGAGACGGCCAGCATCAGCACCATCTTCATGCGCATCGTATCGAGCAGCCTGGCCACGGTGGAAGTGGCCGACACGGCAATCGCCGGACGTGCAGGCATCCATGCGGTGCCGCTCGCCGTCTGCGCCATGTCGGAAACCGCAGCCAGCGAGCGCGTCAATACTGGCGTGACCCATAACGAGCTGGTCGAATATGGCTTCCGGCGTGGCGTCAGCTACGACCTGATGCGGCTCAATCCGCGCGGCACCACGGCGGCGCGCTACATGGTCAATCCGGTCGTCCCGCCAGGCATGCCCAGCACCTCGTTCAACACCGCGATCCTGGGCCCCTTCGTGTGCGCCGCCAACCTGTGGATGCCGCGCCTGACCGGCGGCCCGATCCGGGTGTCGTCGCTGGCGCAGAGCGCGCCGCTCGCCGGACTGGCAACCCAGCTCAATTCGCGCTTCGACGACTACGGCCAGGGCCTGTGCTTCCCCGCCGGCGCGCCGCCCGACAACAATATCCGGGCCTATACCTACGAAACGACGGGCGGGGCGCCCTGGATGTTGCCGGCCATCGGCCTTCCGGCCGCCATGACCACGGTCGAGCGCGGCCGGCTCGAGACCGTGGCCGACATTCCCTCCCCCGGCAGCGCCCTGGCCGCCGTCAACGCCAGCTCCTTCGGGCCGCTCTGGTCCTACGCCAAGGCGGTCAGGTTTTCGTCCTACAGCGCGGGCGTTCCCGAGCCGTCCGGCGGCTACACGCCGCTCGGCACCGCTGACTGGGCCAAGCTGTACCGCACCGGCATCGCCGCGGTCAACTATCCCGGCTCGGGCCAGAACAGCCCGTACAACCCGATCGACACCATGGATCCGCCCACAGTCGCCCCGCCGGCGGCCGCGCGCCGGGAGTATGCGACCCAGCTGCGGCGGGTGCTGTACGTGCCGCTGCTCTCGTGCGCAAGCGCGCCGCCGGCCGGGTCCAACGTCGCCGCCACCGTCCTCGGCGTCGGGAAGTTCTTCATGACGGTGCCCGCCACCAGCGACACCCTCATTGCCGAGTTCGCCGGCACGGCATCCGAGCAGACCATCCCCGGCGCGGTGGAGCTCTATCCATGAACCTGCGACTTCCCTGGCGCCGGTGCGCCACCGGCCCACGGCAGCGCGGCGCGGCCGCCGTCGAATTCGCCGTCCTGCTGCCCTGCCTGGCCATCGTGCTGGCGCCGGTGATCCTGTGCGCCCGCTTCATGTGGCACTACACTGCCGCGCACAAGGCGGCGCAGGACGCCGCGCGCTACATGGCCACGGTGCCGCAACTTGAATTGCGCTCGCGCGCTCTCGCGGCCCGGGCCAGCGCGGTGGCGGTCGATATCGTCAGAAGGGAGCTCGGCGACCTTGCCCCCGGAGAGGACATCCCCGATCCAGAAATTGAATGCGATACCAATGCCTGCGGCATCCGCGCCGGCACCGTGCCGCGCACGATCAGGGTCACGCTGGTGTTCTACATGCGCGACCCCATCTTCAACACCTACCTCGGCCAATATGGCCTGCCGATCGACGTGACCGTGGTGACGCCCTATGTCGGCAAATGATATGTCCAGGCTAAAGCGTGGACAGCGCGGCACCGCCGCCGTCGAATTCGCATTGCTGGCGTCACTGTTCTTCCTGATCATCTTCGGCATCATCGAAGTGACGCGCATGCTCTACGTCTACGGTACCTTGCAGGAGGTCACGCGTCGCGCCGCCTCCAGTGCGGTGCACGTGTACCCGACCGATACCGCGGGCATCGCCCGCCTCAAGTACGCGGCGCTGTTTCGCACGGGTCCCGGCGAACTCGCGCTGGCGCCGCCAGTGTCGGATGCGCACCTGAAGATCGATTACCTGGCCCTGACCCGCGACCCGGACGACGGTGAGCTGAGCCTGGCGCCAGTCGCCCCGGGCTCGATCCCGAACTCCGCCGCGCGCAACCGCCAGCTCTGCATGGCCAATCCGAATGCAGCCGACTGCATCCGCTTCGTCCAGGTGCGCATCTGCGGCGGCGGCATCGACGGCGCGGGCGAATGCCCGCTGGTGCGCTCGCGCATGATGCTGCCGCTGGTCGACATGCGCGTGCCGCTGCACCGGGCGACCACGATCGTGCCGGTGGAATCGTTCGGCTACCAACCCGGCGACTCCCCCTGCCCCTGTCCGTAGCCCGCCAGCGGTCAGCGCGCCTGCAGGGCCGCGATCCGCTCTTCGATCGGCGGATGGCTCGAGAACAGCGCCATCGCGCCGCCCTTGCCCGAGATCCCGAACGCGCTCATGTTCTTCGGCAGCTCGCCCTCGGCCATGCCGCCCAGGCGGCGCAGCGCCGCGATCATCGGCTGCGGCTGGCCCATGATGGTGGCGGCGCCGCGGTCGGCGCGGAACTCGCGCTGGCGCGAGAACCAGGCCACGATAATGCTGGCCAGGAGGCCGAACACGATCTCGCACACGATCACGGTGACCATGTAGCCGATCCCGGGGCCGCTGTTTTCCTGGTCATTCTTGCGCAGCATGCCGTCGACGAAATAGCCAACGATGCGCGCCAGGAAGATCACGAAGGTGTTGACTACGCCCTGGATCAGGGTCAGCGTGACCATGTCGCCATTGGCAATGTGGGCCACCTCGTGGGCCAGCACGGCCTCGACCTCCTGCTCGGTCATCGACTGCAGCAGGCCGGTCGACACCGCGACCAGCGACGAGTTCTTCGTTGCGCCGGTCGCGAAGGCGTTCGGTTCGCCGTCATAGATCGCCACTTCGGGCATGCCGATGCCGGCGCGCTGGGCCTGGCCCGCCACCGTATTGAGCAGCCACTGCTCGGTCGAGTTGGACGGCTGCGTGATCACGCGCGCCTTGGTCGACCACTTGGCGATCGGTTTCGACAGCAGCAGCGAAATGAAGGCGCCGCCGAAGCCCATCAGGCCGGCGAACATCAGCAGCCTGGTCAGATCCAGGCCGTTCGAGGTGAGGAAGCGGTTCACGCCCAGCAGGCTGGCGGTGATGCCCAGCACCAGCATGATGCCCAGGTTGGTCGCGATGAACAGGAGAGTACGTTTCATGATGTCCTTCTTGGTACGGTTACGGTAAAAAATGGAGTCAGGCGGCCTGCTCGGCGTCGTCGGCGACGATGCGCTGCACCAGCACCTTGGCGATGCGGCGCTCCTCGACCGCCAGGATGCGGTAGCGCAGGCCGTCGATCTCGATTTCCTGGCCGGGCTCCGGCATGCTCTCCAGGCGCGCCAGCAGGAAGCCGGCCAGCGAGGTGTACTCGTCGTCAGTGCTGACCAGGCCCTCGGTCTCGAGCACCTGTTCCAGCTGGTGCAGGTCGGCCGCGCCATCGACTTCCCACTCGCCTGGGCCGCGCGGCTGGATCGCCAGCCCTTCGTCCTCGTCGGGGAATTCGCCGGCGATCGCCTCCAGGATGTCGACCGGCGTCAACAGGCCCTGGACGATGCCGAATTCATCGGTCACCAGTACCAGCTGGCCGTGGGCGCGCTTGAGCGTGTCCATGGCCTTGAGCACGCCGGCAGTGTCGGGCAGCAGGATCGGCTGTCGCAGCGGGCCAGTGCCGTCAACGGCGCTGTCGTCGATGCGCGCATGCAGCATCAGGTCGCTGATCAGGTCCTTGGTGCGGGCGATGCCCACCAGGTTGTCGAGCTGGCCGCGGCCAACCGGCATCCGGCTGTGCGGCGACTCCTGCAACTGGCGCAGGATGTCGTCGGCCTCGTCGTCCAGGTTGACCCAGGACATCTCCGAGCGCGGGGTCATGATCGAGCGGATCGAACGGTCGGCCAGGGTCAGCACGCCGCTGACCATATTGCGTTCCTCGACGCCGAAGGCCTGCGCCTCCTCGTCCTGCTGGTCCTGGGCGTCCGGCTCGGCATCCTGGCGGCGCTTGCCGCCCATCAGGCGCAGCACGGTGTCGGCGGTGCGGTCGCGCAGCGGCATGCGCGCCTCGTTCTTGAGGAAGTTACGGCGCGCGAACTGGTTCAGGGCCTCGATCAGGATCGAGAAGCCGATCGCCGCATACAGATAGCCTTTCGGGATGTGGAAGCCCAGGCCCTCGGCCACCAGCGACAGGCCGATCATCAGCAGGAAGGACAGGCACAGCACGACCACGGTCGGGTGCGCATTCACAAACCGCGTCAGCGGCTTCGAGGCCAGGATCATGACGCCGATCGAGATGATCACGGCCGCCATCATCACGCCGAGCTGGTCGACCATGCCCACCGCGGTGATCACGGCGTCGAGCGAGAACACGGCGTCGAGCACCACGATCTGCACGATCACGGCGCCGAAGCTGGCGTACACCTTCGACTGGGTCTGCACATGGGTGATGCCTTCCAGGCGTTCGTGCAGTTCTACGGTGGCCTTGAACAGCAGGAACACGCCGCCCAGCAGCAGGATCAGGTCGCGCCCGGAGGGCGACCACGGCCCCAGCGCGAACAGCGGCGTGGTGAGCGTGACGAGCCAGGACACGATGGTCAACAGGCCCAGGCGCATCAGCATGGCCAGGGTCAGGCCGATCAGGCGCGCCTTGTCGCGCTGGTGCGGCGGCAGTTTATCAGCCAGGATCGCGATGAAGATCAGGTTGTCGATGCCCAGGACGATTTCCAGGACAACGAGTGTGAGCAGACCCGCCCAGATTGCCGGGTCGAATAGCCATTCCATTGGTTTACCTCGTTATGTTTGTTTCAGCGTTGAGTGCGGCCGCGACCGGCGCATGGCGTGACGTGACAAATGCACGCCGCGCTGCGGACGATCGAAAACGGCCGGGGACGCCGCGTGTGCGGCGCAGGCAGGCCCTCAGGGCGCGCGCGGCGGCTTCAGGGGCGGGAACGAGGAATGGCTGGGGCGTGGTGGCGCCGGGGGCGCGATCGCCCCTCCCGGACGGCCGCCCAGTTGCAGGCCGAGGTCTTCATGCACGGAGTCGTGGACGTCGGCGCCGGCTGGCGGCTCATCGGGATCGATCTCGCAGCCGGCCTGGCAATCATAGGCGCCAGGCAGGTAGGAATCAGCGAACAGGGGCACTGCCTCATCGGTCTCGAGCG
>Ga0265798_10010762_pt1 | contig 11215 bp, 12 predicted proteins | sample P3T30metagenome_FD_192430 | JGI IMG/M metagenome (GOLD analysis project Ga0265798, IMG submission 192430) | Plant litter microbial communities from East Loma Ridge, Irvine, California - P3 T30 | ecosystem: Environmental > Terrestrial > Plant litter > Unclassified | place: USA: California... | reverse complement strand
AGGTGCGCCCGCGACGACGGATCACGCGGTTATCGCGGTGACGGTCCTTGAGCGACTTCAGCGAATTGCGGATCTTCATGGGTTGCGCGCTTCTGTTGGAATGGTTCGGAAAGTGCTGGCGCCTAGTGTTCGCAGGCGCTCAAGTCAAGCAACGGACCACCGGTTCCGTGCGTTCCGCCTTCGCAACGTTCATGAGGTATCGATGTCCATCCGCCCGACCGCCCTGCTTACCCCCGCCCTTCTCGCCGCCGGCCTCGCGCTGTCCGGTTGCGCCACGGGCGGCGCGCTGCCCCCGACCGAGGTGATCCGCTACCATCTGGGCGCCCCGCTCGATCGCGGTACGATCCGCGTCGAGCCGCTGACCGCCGGCACCGCCAGCATCGAGTTCAAGACCTATGCCGCTGCGGTCGAGACGCAACTCCTGCGCAATGGCTATACCCTGCCCGCGCCGGGTGCGCAGCCGCTGCTGGTGGCGACCGTCGGGTTCAACCGCGCCAACCGGCTGGGGCCGCCGCGCCAGTCGCCGGTCACGGTCGGGCTGGGCGGCGGATCGTTCGGCGGCGGGCGTGGTGGCGGCGTCAGTCTGGGCGGCGGCATCGGCTTCCCGATCGGCGGTGGCGGCGCGCGGGAACTGGTCGCGACCGAACTGGTGGTGACGATCAAGCGCCGACTCGACCAGTCCCCGGTCTGGGAGGGGCGCGCACAGGCGATCAGCGACCCGCGCAAGCCGGACGGCGATGCGGGGATGATGGCCGGAAAGCTGGCGACCGCGCTGTTCACGGGGTTTCCGGGAGAGTCGGGGCGCACTATCGAGGTGAAATGACGCTCACCACCTCAGCCCCCGCGCTGCCCGTCCCCACCATCAATGCCGCCTTTGACGGCGGCAACATCCAGGTTGTCTCGATCGACGACAGCGGCCCGGAAACCCGGATCGACCTGTCGATTGCCACCGATCGCGACTCGGATTTCTTCCAGTGGTTCTATTTCCGCCTCGCCGGCGTCGCGGTGGGGCGGACGGTGGTGTTCCGTATCCTGAACGCGGGCAGGTCGGCCTATCCGTTCGGCTGGCCCGGTTACAAGGTGCGTGGGTCGACCGACCGGACGGCATGGCGGATGCTCGACACCGGCTATGCCGACGGGGTGCTGGAATGGAGATGGACCGCGCAGGCGCCGCTGGCGTGGTTCGCCTATTTCCAGCCCTATACGATGGAGCAGCACGAGGCGCTGGTCGCCCGGATCGCACAGGCGCCGGGCGTGTCGCACCGCGAACTGGGGCAGAGCCTCGACGGACAGGCGATCGATTACCTGCGGATCGGCACCGGTCGCAAGCAGGTGTGGCTCTATGGTCGCCAGCATCCCGGCGAATCGATGACCGAATGGTGGATGGAAGGCGCGCTGGAACGGCTGACCGATCCCGCCGATCCGGTGACGCGCGATCTGCTGGCGAAGGCCACCTTCCACGTCGTGCCCAACATGAACCCGGACGGCACGCGGCGCGGCCATCTGCGCACCAATGCGGCGGGCGTGAACCTGAACCGCGAATGGCATGCCCCCTCGCCCGAACTCAGTCCCGAGGTACTGTGCGTGCGCGCGATGATGGATGCGACCGGCGTCGACGTGGCGATGGACATCCATGGCGACGAGGCGATCCCCGCGAACTTCATCGCCGGGTTCGAGGGCATCCCGTCCTGGACCGACGAACATGGCGGGAAATTCTACGAATTCGGCCGTCGACTCGCGGCGCATACCCCCGATTTCCAGACCGAGCAGGGCTATCCCCGATCGGCGCCGGGCACCGCCAACCTGTCGATGTCGACCAACCAGCTTGCCGAACGGTTCGGCGCGGTGTCGATGACGCTGGAGATGCCCTTCAAGGATCACGACCCCAACGCCGATCCCGAATTCGGTTGGAGTGGCGAGCGATCGAAGAAGCTGGCCCATGCGATGCTGGAGACGCTGGCCGGCATGATCGACGGGATATGACCGACCACCTCGTCATCCGGCCCGACGATCCCGGCGCGACGCATGTCGCGGATCTGCTGGCCTACCATCTGGCCGAACTGCGCGGTCACATGCGCGACTTTGCCTTCGCGCTCGATGCGAACGGATTGTCGGCCCCTGGCGTCTCCTTCTGGACGGCGTGGCGGGGCGACATGCTGGTCGGCTTCGCGGCGCTGAAGCGGCTGGACGACGAGGCGGCGGAACTGAAGTCGATGCGCGCGGCACCCGCCGCGCGGGGCACCGGCGTGGGCCGTGGGCTGCTGGCGCATGTCGTCGCCGTCGCCCGGTCGCGGGGGTATCGTCGCCTCTGCCTCGAAACCGGCACGGCGGCGCTGCACGCGCCGGCCGTCACGTTGTATCGCAGCGCCGGTTTCATGGACTGTCCGCCCTTTGCCGACTATCAGCCCAGCCCGCACAACCAGTTCATGACGCTGCCGCTCCAAGGCGGTTCATGACACTCCCGCTCGAAGGAAACCGTATGCCTCAGCTCGTCCTCATCCGTCACGGCCAGTCCAGCTGGAATCTGGAAAACCGCTTCACCGGCTGGTGGGATGTCGACGTGACCGAGCAGGGGGCGCGCGAGGCGAAGGCGGCGGGCGAATTGATGGCGGCGAAGGGCCTCGATTTCGACCAGACCTTCACCAGCCTCCAGCTGCGCGCGATCAAGACGCTGAACATCGCGCTGGAAGCGATGGGCCGCCTCTGGCTGCCGACCGAAAAGCACTGGCGGCTGAACGAACGCCATTACGGTGGCCTCACCGGCCTCGACAAGGCGGAGACGGTGGCGAAGCATGGTGAGGCGCAGGTGAAGATCTGGCGCCGCAGCTTCGACGTGCCGCCGCCGCTGGGCGAGCCAGGCGGCGCGTTCGACCTGTCGAACGACCGTCGCTATGCGGGCATCCCGATCCCGCAGACCGAAAGCCTGAAGGACACGATCGCCCGCGTCCTGCCCTATTGGGACGATCGCATCGCTCCGGCGCTGCGCGACGGGCAGCGCGTGCTGATCTCCGCCCACGGCAATTCGCTGCGCGCGCTGGTGAAGCACCTGTCGAACATTCCGGACGACGAGATCACCGGGCTGGAAATCCCCACCGGCCAGCCGATCGTCTACGACCTGGACAATGACCTGACCCCGACCGACCGCTATTATCTCAGCGAGCGTTGATCGGCCGATCCGGTACCTGTTTTCCACCACACCGGCGCAGGCCGGGGTGGTGGAATTTCCATCGACGTCGCGCTGCCGATCAGAGTGCGTCGATCGCGGCCTTCAGAACCTCCTTGGCCAAGGCGCGGGCTTTGGCTTCGGCCTGATCCATCGTGAGGGAGCCGGTGTTCCCCAATTTAATCTGATGAATATGGAGGTGAGCGCCATCCGGCGCCCTGAGGATGATGCTGGCGGTATCGTTGGTCGTATCGATGTTAATAGTCGGGTCTGATGTCATTCTTGATCTCCTCGACGCCACCACTAGCAAATGAATCAATCAAACGCAGCGTCAACCCGGTCCGGATCGGACATGAAACCAACCGTTGCCCCGCCCTTCCCGCATCGCTAGTCAGCCCGCTTCGGTGGAGGGCAATGTGACAGCGCAGGTCGGCATCATCATGGGCTCGACGTCCGATTGGGACACGATGCGCCATACCGCCACGACGCTCGATGCGCTCGGCGTCACGTATGAGACGAAGGTGGTGTCCGCGCACCGTACCCCGCACCGGCTCGTTGATTACGCGACGACGGCGGCCGATCGCGGCTTGCAGGTGATCGTGGCGGGCGCCGGCGGCGCGGCGCACCTGCCGGGCATGGCGGCGGCGATGACGCATCTGCCGGTGCTGGGCGTGCCGGTGGAATCCAAGGCGCTGAAGGGCATGGATAGCCTGCTCTCGATCGTGCAGATGCCCGGCGGCATCCCCGTCGGCACGCTGGCGATCGGCAAGGCCGGCGCGATCAACGCCGCGCTGCTCGCCGCCGCGATCCTCGCCTTGGCGGACCTGGCCCTGGCGGAACGGCTGAAGGCATGGCGCGCGGCCCAGACCGACGGCGTCGCGGTCGACCCGGCATGATCGCGCCCGGCGGCACGATCGGCATCCTGGGCGGCGGGCAGCTTGGCCGGATGCTCGGCGTCGCGGCGGCGCAGCTCGGCTATCGCACGCATGTGCTGGCGCCGGACCGCGAAAGCGTGGCGGCACAGACCGCGTCGAGCATGACCCGCGCCGACTACCACAACCGCATCGTGCTGGCCGATTTCGCCGCCGCCTGCGACGTGGTGACCTACGAGTTCGAGAATATCGCGCTGGCCCCGGTCGAATGGCTGGCCGAGCGCGTGCCCGTCCATCCCCATCCCCGCGCGCTGGCGGCGGCGCAGGAACGGATCGCCGAGAAACGCTTCGTCGAGCGGGTCGGTGGCCGGCCGGCGCGCTGGGCGGCGGTCGACAGCCTCGCCACGCTGGAGGCGGCGATCGCCGAGGTGGGCACCCCGGCGGTGCTGAAGACCGCGCGGTTCGGCTATGACGGCAAGGGACAGGTGCGCCTCTCCTCGCCCGAGGATGCGACGGAAGCATGGGCGGCGATCGGCGGTCCGGCGGTGCTGGAGGCGTTCGTGCCGTTCGAGCATGAATTCTCGATCCTGATCGTGCGCGGGCAGGACGGCGATACCCGCCGCTACGACGCCCCGCTCAACATCCATCATGACGCGATCCTGCGCACCTCCACCCTGCCTGCGCCGCCGGCGGTGCTGGCGCAGGTGGAGGAGGCCAGCGCGCTGGCCTGCCGGATCGCGGCCGAACTGGACTACGTCGGCGTGCTGGCCTGCGAGTTCTTCGCGACCCCCGAAGGCCCGGTGTTCAACGAGATGGCGCCCCGCGTCCACAATAGCGGCCACTGGACGATCGAGGGGGCCGAAACCTCGCAGTTCGAGAATCATATCCGCGCGATCTGCGGCCTGCCGCTCGGATCGACCGCGCTCACCGGGCGGGAGGTGACGATGCGCAACCTGATCGGCGACGACGACTGGCAAGGCGTGCTGGCCACGCCGGGCGAACATCTCCACCTCTATGGCAAGGGCACCGCCCGGCCGGGCCGCAAGATGGGCCACGTCACCACGGTGAACAGGCGCGCGGATCGCGGCGTGGCGGAAAGCGACGTGACCGGATAGGAACGTGGCATGAACGCCCGCCTGATGCTCCTCGCCTGTTCGCTGCTCACCATCGCGGCCGCGCCGCAAACGGCACCGCCGCCGGCACCCGCACCGTCACCCACCGCCGCACCCCGCCCCTATGCGACCATCGCAGTGACGATCACCACCACCGAGGGGCCGATCACGCTGGCGCTCGAACGGGAGCGTGCGCCGATCACCACCGCCAATTTCCTGCGTTACGTCGATAAAAAGCGGTTCGACGGTACCGCTTTCTACCGTGCGATGCCGCTGGGGGAGAGCGCGGGGCTGATCCAGGGCGGCGTGCGCAATCGCAGCGACCTGATCCTGCCGCCGATCGCACACGAGCCGACGACGACGACCGGGCTGACGCATGACGATGGCGCGATCTCGCTGGCGCGGGCGGCGCCGGGCAGCGGACGCGGCGATTTCTTCATCGTGGTGGGATCGGTGCCGACCCTCGACGCCAATCCGGCGGCGAGCGGCGACAAGCTGGGCTATGCCGCGTTCGGCCACGTTACCGCCGGCATGGACATCGTCCGCCGCATCCTCCGCGCCCCGACCGCCGCCGGTGGCCCGCCGGGCATGACGGGGCAGATCCTGTCGGCCCCGGTGAAGATCGTCAGCGTGCGGCGGGTGGTGGCGAGGCGTTAGACACCGCCTTGACCCCTTCCGTCATTGCGGGCGCAGCGAAGCGATCCAGAGCGTAACACGCTGGGCTGTGGATTGCTTCGCTACGCTCGCAATGACGATCGAGCGAGACGGGTGAGGGGTTCCTACCGCCGCACGTCCAGCCCGCCCGCCAGATAGGCGTCAAGATCGGCCTGCCGGAACAGCCCGGCATCACCCGGCAGCGAATGCTTGAGCGCGGCGAGCGCCACGCCGGTCGCGGCGGCCTGCGCGATGTCGTGTCCCGATCGCAAGGCGTGGAGCACGCCGGCGGCGAAGGCGTCACCGCCGCCGATCCGGTCGACGATCCCGGCCAGCACGACCTCCTCGGTCTGCGCGGTGCCGTCGCGCGTGTCGATGCGCGCGGCGATGCGGTGGAGATCGACATGCTCGACATGCCGCGCGGTCGACGCGATCGTCTGCAGGCGCGGAAAGGCTTCGAACGCCGCCTCGGCGGCATGGCGGCGGCGATCCTCGCCATCCCCGGAGAAGTCGTCGCGACCGAGCAGCAGCGCGATATCGCGGTGGTTGCCGAACATCAGGTCGGCATGGGCGACCAGTTCGGTCAGGATCGCGCGCGGGTTCGAATCCCACCGCTCCCACAATTTGCCGCGCCAGTTGCCGTCGAACGACACCGGGATACCGCGATCGGTGGCGGCGCGGGCGGCGGCGATCGCGCTGTCGGCCGGCACCGGCCCCAGCGCGGGGGTGATGCCCGACAGGTGGAGCCGGTCGACCCCCGCCAGCAGCACGTCCCAGTCCCATGCCGCCACCGGCGCCTGCGCGAACGAGGACCATGCCCGGTCGTAGATCACCTCGGTCGCGCGCATCCCGGCGCCCGAGGTGACGAAATACAGCCCCATGCGATCGCCGCCCAGCGCGATCGTGCCGGTATCGACGCCGTGTCCGCGCAGGGTGGAGATCGCGGCGCGACCCAGATCGTTGTCGGGTACCAGCGTGGCGATGCCGGCATCATGCCCCAGCTTGGCCAGCTGGGTGACGACGTTCGCCTCCGCCCCCGCGACCCACACGTCGAACCGGGGCGTCTGCATCAGCAGCTCGCGGCCGGGGGGCGACAGGCGCAGCATGATCTCGCCGAACGCCAGAAACTTCGCCATGCCCTACTCCCTTGCGGCGCCCCGGCGCCTCGTTACCCCGCCACCGGCGGGGGCCGTGGTTACCGTGCCAGCCAGCCGCCATCGACGGCCAGGATATGGCCCTGCACGTAATTGGCCGCGCCGCTGGCGAGGAAGACCGCCGCACCGCCCAGATCGTCGGCATTGCCCCAGCGCGCGGCGGGGATACGATCGAGGATCGACTTGTTGCGCGCCTCGTCCGCCTGCAGCGCCGCGGTGTTGTTGGTGGCGATATAGCCCGGTGCGATCGCGTTGACGTTGATGCCCTTGCCCGCCCATTCATTGGCCAGCAGCTTGGTCAGCCCGCCGATCCCGCTCTTGGACGCGGTGTAGCTGGGCACGCGGATACCGCCCTGGAAGGTCAGCATCGACGCGACGTTGATGATCTTGCCGCCACCGTTAGCGATCATGTGCCGGCCGGCGGCCTGACACAGGAAGAACACCGATTTCAGGTTGGTGTCGACGACCGCGTCCCAATCCTCCTCGCTGAAATCGACCGCGTCGGCGCGGCGGATGATGCCGGCGTTGTTGACGAGGATGTCGAGCCCGCCGAGCTTCGCGACCGTCTCGTCGACGACGCGACCGACCGGCTCGATCGTGGAGAGATCGGCGGAGATCACCTCCGCCTTGCGGCCGAGCGCGCGGATTTCGGCGACGGTTTCCTCGGCCGGGGTACGACCGACACAGGCCACGTCCGCCCCGGCGGCGGCCAGCGCGACGGCGATGGCCTGACCGATGCCGGTATTGGCGCCGGTGACGATGGCGACCTTGTCGGTCAGATCGAAGGGATTGGTAATCATCATCATCTCCTCCCCCGCCGGTGGCGGCAGGGGTCGAGGGGGAGCATGCGGAACGACGCCCCCTCCCGCCGGACGGGAGGGAGCGTGCCGGTTACGCCAGCTGACAGATGTCCAGGACGTTCATGTCGGTATAATCCTGATTCTCGCCCGCCATCGCCCAGATGAAGGCATAGGCGCGCGTGCCGGAACCCATATGGACCGACCAGGGCGGCGAGATCACCGATTCCTCGTTGCCGACGACGATGTGGCGCATCGCATCGCCCTCGCCCATGTAATGGAACACCTTGTCGTTGTCGGTCGGCAGCTCGAAGTAGAAATAGATCTCGCTGCGGCGCTCGTGGATGTGCGGGGGCATCGTGTTCCAGACGCTGCCCGGCTTCAGGACGGTCAGCCCCATCACCAGCTGCGCCGAATCGCAGACGCCGGGGATCACCAGCTGGAAGATCGTCCGCTCGTTCGATTCCTCCAGGCTGCCACGCTCCAGCGCGTTGGCATCGGCGATGCCCAGCTTGCGGGTGGTGAACGCCTTGTGCGCGGGGCACGACGCCAGATAGTAACGCGCGCCCGCGCCGGCGAACTCGACATCGGTCGCGCCCATCGTGACGTACAGACAGTCCTTGTTGCCCAGCGTGAACGTCTCGCCGTCGACGGTCACGGTGCCCTCGACCTCGCCGACGTTGACGATCGCCAGCTCGCGACGCTCCAGGAAGGGGTGACCCTCCGCCGACTTCGGCTCGGTCTGCGTCGGCAGCTTCACCGGCGCGCCGGCCACGGCGACGCCGCCGATCACGAAACGGTCGGCATGGGTGTAGTTCAGCACGCACTCACCGTCGCGGAACAGCCCCTGGATCAGGTAACGGTCGCGCAGTTCGTCGTTGGAGACGCACTCCATCATGTCGGGATGCGTGGCGTAATAGGTGCGGTCGAACATCGTGTCACTCCGGTTTCGGCGGGGCCGGAAGCCGCTCGCCCTGACAGGGGGACGCCGGGACGGCCGCCCCGTCAGGGGCGGCCGTCACCACGGCGCTTGTGCGTCACATCGCACATGCTGGAATGTTTTCCCAAATGATTATTGCGGGTCGGCAGCCGCCTCGTCCGGGAAGGCGTTGGTCGGCTTGCTGCCCCACAAGGCATAGAAGAGAATATACAATTCGCAGATCGCGGTCAGGACGAAGGACAGCTGCAGGCCATATTCGTCGGCCAGCCAGCCCTGCACCGCGACCAGCGCGCCACCGGCGATCGCCATGATGAGCAGGCCCGAGCCCTCCTCGGTCAACGGCCCCAGCCCCTTGATGCCGAGCGTGAAGATCGTCGGGAACATGATCGAGTGGAACAGCCCGACGAGGATCAGCGACCACATCGCGACATGCCCGGTCGTCACCACCGTGATCGACATCACGATGAACGCGCCGATCGAGAAGAACGCCAGCACCTTGTCAGCCGCCACCTTCTGCATGATCGCGGAGCCGGCGAACCGGCCGATCATCATGCCACCCCACAGGAACGTCAGGTAACGCCCTGCCTGTTCGGTGGTCATGTTGCCGATGTCAGGCCGGCTGACGAAGTTCACGAACAGGTTGCCGACGCCGATCTCGGCGATCAGGTAGATGAATATCGCGGGGATGCCGAACACCAGGTTGCGATGCTTCCACAGCGAATGGTTCTTGCGATCCGCCTTGGCGACGCGGCTGGTGGCCGATCCCATCGCCGGCAGGGGGAAGCGGGCGATGATGATCGCCAGCACGACCAGCACGATCGCGACCAGCGCATAGGGCAGGACGACCGACTGCGCGTCGGCCAGCCGCTCCGCCTGGGTCAGGACGGTCCCCGCCTCCGCGGTGCCGCCCTTCGACCGGCCGAGGATCAGGTACGCACCGAACAGCGGCGCAAGCATCGTGCCCGCCGAGTTCATCGCCTGCACCAAATTGAGCCGCGACGACGCGGTCTTGGGCGACCCCAGCACGGTGACATACGGGTTGGCCGCGACCTGCAAGAGCGTGATGCCGCTGGCGATCACGAACAGCATGACCAGCGTGACCCCATAGGACGGGATGCTGGCGGCCAGGATCATGCCGAGCGCACCGGCCGCCATGATGAGCAGACCCACGACCAGCGATTTCTGGTAGCCGATCCGCTCGATCAGCTTGGCCGACGGGATCGAGGCGAAGAAATAGGCGATGAACCACACGCTTTCGATCAGCGCCGCCTGGAAATAGCTGAGTTCGAATACGCTGCGCAGATGCGGCAGCAGCGTCCCGTTGATGACGGTGATGAAGCCCCACATGAAGAACAGGCTGGCGAGCAGCCCGAGCGCGCGGCCGTAACTGGCCCCCGGCGCGGCCGATGCCGTATAGGCGGTACTGGTTCCCACTGGTCCGGCCATCTGGCGGTCCTCCCTTTGAATACGTTCCGGTTTGCCCGGCGATCGCCACCCCACTGGCATGGCCGCGCCCCGACGTCGAGGCTTGCCCCCGATCATCTTGTCAGACTATAAGTCCGCATGAGCAACGTCAACGGCCGGGAACGGGCCGATCAGGGAGAGCCCAACGTGAACATCCTGCCCGCGGCCGGTGCCGCCGCCCTCGCGCTTGCCGGCGCCGCCACCGCCCAGGCGGAGGTCAAGCGTGCGCCCTTTGGCACGCTGGCCGATGGCCGTGCGGTCGAATCGGTCACGCTGACCAACGGCAAGGGCGTCACCGCCCGGATCATCAGCTACGGCGCGATCCTGCAGTCGGTCGAGGCGCCCGACCGCACCGGCAAGATCGCCGAGATCACGCTGGGCTATGACAGCATCGACGGCTATCTGAAGGCGCCGAATTATTTCGGTGCCACCGTTGGCCGTTACGCCAACCGGATCGCGAACGGCCGCTTCGCGATCGACGGCAAGACGTACACGCTGGCCCAAAACAACGGCGTCAACGCCCTCCACGGCGGCAAGGTCGGGTTCGACAAGGTGCTGTGGCGGATCGTCGCGGTGAAGGACGGCCCCGCCCCCGCCGTCACCCTCGCCTATACCGCCGCCGATGGCGAGGAGGGCTATCCCGGCAAGCTCGACGTCACCGCCACCTATACGCTGGGCGCCGACAACGCGCTGACCGTGGAATACAAGGCGACGACCGACAAGCCGACGATCGTCAACATCACCAACCACAGCTTCTTCAACCTGTGGGGCGAGGCATCCGGCAAGCAGATCGTCAGCCATGTGCTGACCATGCCCGCCGCACAGTTCACGCCCGTAGGCGAGACGCTGATCCCGACCGGCGAGCGTCGTTCCGTGGCGAACACACCGTTCGACTTCCGTCAGCCCCGCGTGATCGGCGACCGCATCCGCGACGGGCGCGACGACCAGATCCGCATCGGCCAAGGCTATGACCACAACTATATTCTCGGCGCGCCCGATGCGAAGGGGATGCGGCTCGCCGCGCGGGTGGAGGAGCCGGGCACCGGCCGGGTGATGGAG
>Ga0265798_10010761_pt1 | contig 11216 bp, 7 predicted proteins | sample P3T30metagenome_FD_192430 | JGI IMG/M metagenome (GOLD analysis project Ga0265798, IMG submission 192430) | Plant litter microbial communities from East Loma Ridge, Irvine, California - P3 T30 | ecosystem: Environmental > Terrestrial > Plant litter > Unclassified | place: USA: California... | reverse complement strand
CAGTAGTGAGGCCGAGGCTGGGGCTGGGGCTGGGGCTGGGACTGGGACTAGGCATTTGAATCCCAGCCCGGCAGAAAAATTATTGTTCGATTCCGACTGGAGGCAGTCGCCTTAGAGAGTTTCACCTACGGCAGTGACGTGCGTCGTTAGCTTCATGTACCGTGCAGTGGGGCACACACATCAACTCCAACACGCGACCAACCCCCCGCCATCGTCTGTCGCTATCCACTGTTCCGATCCTGCATCGTTCGGAATGAGCGGCGCGTCATCATGTCACAAAACGCGAAGATATCCGGCCTCACCGACGAGCTGATACGCTCCATCATCGGCTTCGATGCGGCCGCCAACAGGCAGGCCTACAGACACGCAAAAGACATCGCTTCACGTGGACTGCGAGGACATCAGTATGCACGCACTAACCAATTCGACGTGGCGTCGAGCTTTGCTGGACTTGACGAAAAGTTCCGTGTCAAGAGCCGCGACGACCTTGCAGACGCTCTGCAGACTCGCCTGCAAGGGTTAGAAGGCCTGGCAGGCAAGTTCAAGCCCGAGTACTTGTATCTGCTTCTGCAACTATCCGACCGTCCCCTGGAGAATACGAGGGTTGAGGCGCTAGAACTGCTTCGACCACCCAGTCCGCCACCATCTCTGACATGGGAAGAGATACTGGAAGACGACCCATACAGTGACGAGGACATTTGGAAAGACATCGACTACGCCGTTGAATCTTCTGGCGATGAACGCACCCCGAAGAAGCGGGCAAGGAGGTCATTTTCTCCACCAACCACCATAGAAAAGGACGACACAAACGACCCAGAGGCTTGCGTGACCTCAGTGGAAGCAGATCTTGTACAGAATCTCAAAGCAGCTCAATTTTGGAGCGCAAACGTGGAAGACGATGGAGAGATTGCCATAACTGAGCTCCAGGCTGTCCGAGAAACACTCTTCATGCTCGCAGGACTCAAGACCAGTCTTTATCACATAGACGCGCAACATGGGAACATCCGTGTCAATATGCGTTTTGTCCTCAACCACGCCATGCCCGATACGTTACAGCATCTTCTGTCCGAGTTGATCATCATCGGGAAAGATATCTACCGCCTGCGGCAGTGGATGAAGCGGACCTCGACTATTCCACTCGTACAGACCTTCGAAGCGGCCGTGCGGGCACGGATTGCCGCATATGATCGCGCATTAGCACAGCTTCAGCAGCAGTACCTGACGCCCAAGCCGACGATTGCTGTTAGCTTACTCAAGCTGCATGCCGACGTGCGGGTTTTGTCTTCGCCCCTGTGCAGACTAGCACAACTAGTGTCGGTCATGGAGGCTGAACTTCTTGTCAACCCTTTCCGTCATCTCGAGGTGCTGTTCGAGCAAACCACTCTCGCTCAGATGACCCTAGAGTTAAAAATCTTTCAATACCTCTCCAGCGTCTTCTTCGATTGCTTGCAAACGTACCTCAAGCCGATCCGGAAGTGGATGGAGGAAGGAGAGCTGGGAGCGAACGACGAGACTTTCTTCGTGTTTCAAAGCGACAGCGGGAGTGATGTAAGCTCTCTCTGGCACGACCGTTACGCTCTGCGCAGAGACGCCCACAATAACCTGCGATCTCCTTCATTTTTACGAACAGCTGCGAAGCGAATATTCAATACTGGGAAGAGCATCTTGTTCTTGACGGAGCTTGGCTTGCGCGGCGCAACAACAGGGTCAATGGGACATGAGCCACGCCTCGATCATGCGACAGTATGCGGCATATCTGACGAAGTACCTCTGTCGCCCTTTCCAGAGCTGTTCCACGCAGCGTTCAGCAATTGGATGCAGAGCAAGTATTCTCAAGCTTCAGTCGTTCTGAGGCAACATCTCATGAGTAGCGGTGGACTCGTGCGGACGTTGACTATACTGGAGACATTGTATCTTGGTAAAGATGGGGCAGTCTTCGAAGATTTCGCCAATGCATTGTTCGAACGAACGGATGCTGGACGAAGAGGCTGGAATGATCGATACGCGTTGACGGAGCTCACGCGCAGAATTTTTGGCACAGCGATGTCTCTTTCAGAGGTAGAGAGGGTCGTCGTACGTTTGTCCAAACCGAAGCCTGAGTATCAGACATTGAGGAAGCTGTCCACCATTGCGGTCGATTATGCCATATCATGGTCCATTCAGAACGTCGTTCAGCGGTCAGCAATACGCATTTACCAACAAATCTCGACTTTCTTACTACAATCATACCGCGTCAAATACTTGCTGCAACGCACACGTCCACTGCGCACGTCTCACGGAAGGGACCCAATCACACTGCTCAAACACCAGCTGCGACACCGTCTCACATGGTTTGCAGATACACTACGCTCCTATCTTACCGAGACTGCCATCTTCTTCACAACGCAAGATATGAACGAGTTCATGGAGACGGCTGAAGACATTGATGAGATGTCACAAGTTCATGCGAACTACGTTGCTAAACTGCAAGAGCGATGCTTGCTTTCCGAGGACTTGAAGCCAATACGCAAAGCTATCCTCGAAGTTCTGGAGCTTGGTGGGCATTTCACGAGCGTTGTTTCGAGCACCGAGGCGTCCAAGACGCTCAATGAATCTACTCAAAGAGCAAGCGAGGCACGGCGCAAGAACACAACCCTGGCCCCTGACATTGCGGAGACTCTTGACTCGGACACAGACACAGACACAGACCAAGGCGAAGTTGGATCACCGCATTCTCTGGAGGCAAGCGTACAACAGATACCGCCTGCAGCACTTCGAAAAATTGATAGCGACTCTGCTAGACTGCTACATTTCATCACTGCGGGCTTGCGAAGCGTGGGCAGGGTCGGCGCCGAACCTATGTGGGAGCAGCTAGCTGAGCGATTGGAGTGGGAGGGCAAGAGGGACAAGACTTGATGTCCTGCGCAATCGACCTTTTGCGAGCGGATGTTCTCTCCGTCCGTGGAAAAGGCACATCAAAGTCGAGGACGCAATCATTGTGGCTCTTGGTTTAGGTCTAGGTCTAGGTCACTTGTGTCCAATGAGCGTGCGCTAGCGCCACCATGCAGCTTCGGCATCCGCTTTGCGAATCTCAGGCAACAAGGTTTTCAGCTGTACATCTCCCCATCCATTGTCCCCCATATGTGACACGGCCCTCTCAACTCACTCACTGGCAATCTTTTCGCACTCTCCACAGTCGTCGTATGCGCTCCGGTCACCGGCTCCAGCATATTCGAATGAGGCAGAGTTTCCAACTGAGCATACATTGTGATTGGTAGATCTGTAACAAGATATGCAGTGCCTGGTCCTCCAAGCACGACTACAACGTCGCCAGGCGCAGTATCAGGAGGCGCAACACCCATGTATCCCCGCTGGGTGACGATAAAGCGATGTCTTTGTATGACATTGGCAAGGTATGCGTGTAGACGCCAGACGAGCTGTTGGTGATGCGTGAGATGTTTGGTGGGATCGAATTCAAAGTTCTCGCCTGTCAATATTAATCTGCCTTGTGGGGTGAAGCGCGAGAGTAAGGCAGAACTGAGAATGATCCAGATGGTGCCTGCTGTGCCGGACAAGAACTCGTTCTGGTACGTTTTCCAGATCTGACTGAGTATCGTGTTACTCAGACGCGTGTTCATGCCCCATTGATCTATATAGTGCTGGAAAAAATGATCGTGTTCGTTTGGACCTTATGGCACGGCGGTCATTAGCGCGAACCCTAGAGCCTCAATCCAAGCTTGGCCTCTGCCATAAGGACTTCGTTTCACGCTTGACAAGAACAGTAGTTTGATGATATCACGGAAGTCGATAAGGTCTTTGATGTCGTTGCAGGGTTGCATGGATCGAGGGAGATGGAATCCCATGTGTGTGGCGTCGAGGCGGTGTCCGCGAGTCATTAAAGGGCCGCAATTGGCGCCGGAGCGTAGGTTGCTGGACATGTGGTGGAGCGGTGTTGATGCAACGTAGTCGGATGTGAAGACAGGCCTCCAGTGTGAGGCGATTGGGCGTAGATCTGGGCACCATGAGGGGAGGTGACCGTCGTCGAAGCGAAGCGCCTTGACACTGCTTCTAGAAATTCGACGCTGTGGTATTCCAGAGACTTGACGTCATGATATTCCAGCATAGAACATGGATGAGTAACCTCCGTACCTGGGCAAGGAGACCGATCAGTCCGCGAACGATAGCTGGCAGTCAGGTTATGGCCCACTTACCTTGCCCAAAACTCCATGTATACCCACTCAACCGAACGTGTGTAATCCGGCACAAACGGCGTCGGAACATACATGCCCAGGCTATTTCCAGCCGAAACCAAACTGAGCACAGCGTACACATTATCTCGATCGTCTTTACATTTCTTGTTCCTGTTCTGCCACGCCACGTGTCCAGGACTCCAACGCTGATCTAATTGCAGATGGATAGGCTTTTTGTTGATGGGGCGTGTGTTCAGACCGTGCTGTGCGCGAGCGACCATCATGTCCCAGACAATGTTGACCGAGTCGAAGCCGCTAGGTCGTGGAGAGATTTGTTGGAGGCACTTCGTAAGCGCTCTTGTCGCAAGTTCCAGATGGTCCCACGAGATCTCGTGTCCTCCACAGAGGACTCTGGCCTTCTTTGTAAGGAATGTCTCCTGCACTACCCATAGTCGCGTGAACTAAAGATTTTCGAAGACGGTGGTGACGTGCGCCTCAATGGCAGATTGAACAAGTGCGTCCGCATCCGCGCCAGGCCCTAAGTTATCCCAAGTTATAGCCCACAGGTGGTTTACTTGCTCTAGTATTACTTATCTGGATGCCGAGTTTGCGAGTTCCTGGAGGAAGCGTATCGCAACAGTACAGTGCTCAGATGGGTTGCCCCACCAACACAGAACCACGTCTGCTTGAGTGTATATCTGGCCCATGTTTGCAACTTGCGCTCCGCGCTCAATGTTGTCTTGCTGGTTTATTGCAATCGCGTCCACGCATACGGTACGCTTTTCGTGCAATTATCGGAAATGTGAAAGGATCGAATGGAGATGCCTGGATATGGCGAGTGGCCGGTTGTTGATCAGAGCTGCTCACTCAGATCTGAATCGCCCCAGACGTATAACAAAGCTTCGTAGTCGCACTAGCTTTCCAACTTAGATGTTATGAGGTCAGCTATGAGTAATGTACCCTTGGAGCCCGGTGCCAACTGCAGCAGTCGTATGTTATTGGGGCCAGGCAATCTGGTGTACGCGTATGGACTCCGCATCGTCGTCGAGAGATTGTCGGAGATTGGCCAAACAAATTTGTTTGGGTCTGCAAGGCGTTCTTCGAGAAAAGGACACCACAGAGCTATGAAAAGGGTGAGAGGTGGGAGTGGGAGGTTGATCGTTTGGGGACAGTGCCGAAGGGGCCGATTTGTTTGGTATAACGACACCTTCAACGTTCAGCTCTGACCGATGATCACACACCACCCGGACACCGTACACGTTGCTCCTATCTGCTTTGCCGCGCCAGAAAATCAACCGCCGACATCCGACCTTCACGCATTCGCCACTGCCGGACACTTCCCGACCCACTTCCCTTCCTCCATTTCCCCCAACACCCACTCCGCCAACGCCCTCCTCTCCAACCCCACCCGCAAGCCCATGCCACCTACGAAACCCGCCTTCACTGGCACCGCGTCACCGTCTTTCAACAGCGGGACCCGAAACACCGTCCACCCTAGCTCTACCGCCGACGTGCTCGTGATCAATGGCGTGAAGCCGTTAATCTCATCGTAACCGGGGCGCATGGCGAGATATACCATCATCACCATGAGCCAGTACACCAGCGAAAATGTGTCTTCAGGGGCTTTATACGACGCTGTGCTGAGCATCAACGTGCGAGTGTATTGGTACTTTTGGAGTAGGGTTACGATAATCTTGTAGCCATCGGTAATGGGCATGGAGCCGCGGTTCATGGGTGCGGCGGGGCCGAGGAACGAGACGCATGTCTTTGCGCCGTTGGAGATTGCTTCTTCGAGTGCCGCGACATTCGTTAGTTCGCCAGTGACGATGCTGACGTTTGAGGAGGTGGAGATTTCCGAGGGGAACTTGGAGAGAGAGGCGGGACGAATGTAGAGCGTGAGGGTGTGTGAGTCGCGGAGGGCGGCGAGACAGAATGCTAGTCCGGAGGGCGAGGAGCCGCCCAGGACGAGGATGTGGCGTGGCATAGTGTTGGTAATTTGAATAATTGTAAATATGGAATCAATTGGGGCAGGCTGGATCAATCAAGACGGACGGATACTTATGCCACTTTCTCGCTACATTTATTCTGCTACAAGTAGTCAGAATGCTACAGTGAAGGCGCTGATTAATTGTGCGAGACTTGGCCACTTGGCAGCCGGATCCGGATGCGGTGGCTTCCGTGTATCCAGCTTGCTGGCTTCGGCAAGTTAGAGCAAGACGAATAACGAGACGCTTATACTACTCCCTCGCTACAGTATTTTGCTAGTAGCAGACAAATTGCTATGGTAAAGGCGCTGAGTAATCGTGCAAGACTTGACCACTCAGCAGCCGGATCAGGATGGAGATAGTTCCGGGCACCTGACTTGCATCATTTTCTTACCTATATGTGACCGATAGCAGGCTGGGAGATATTCGGTGAAGTGCAGTAAATACCAAATATGATGACCGTCTCGACACAATCACACAAACGTGATCATGGCGCGCACACCCCTTGTCAAACTCACATTTTGATTCCAGGGTCTATAATCCGAACCACCAAAGTTCCAAAACGCCAGTGCTCCCTACAAGTGTCACGATTGCAACCCCCGTCTTCTTATCTTATCCCTCAATCTAACCAACCCATCTTCTAGCGCTCTTGAACATCCGACTCCACGGCCCCAACTCGCCCTCACCCCACGCCTCTCCCACATCCCTTGGGATATAACTTCCTACCTCCCTCAGAACCGTACGCTCTGGATGCGGCATAAGCGCTAGCACGCGTCCGTCTGTGCTACGTACGCCCGCAATGCCCATGGGCGAGCCATTGGGATTGAACGGGTACTGCTCGGTTTGATTGCCACGATTGTCCACGTAGCGTAATGAGACGAGATTTTGCTGATGGAGGGACTGTGGAGAGGATGTGGAGGTGGAAAAGTGTGCGCGCCCCTCGCCGTGCGCGGTTACTATTGGGAGTTTGGAGCCGTTCATACCGTGCAGGAAGACTGATTGCGGAGATTCGGGGCTGGATGGGGGGTCGAGAACTTCAACCATACACACCCTCGCCTCGTATTGCTCACTCGCATTCCTCTCAAAGCTAGGCCAAGCATCCGCACCAGGAATCAGCTCTTTCAGCTTCGACATAAACTGGCAGCCATTACACACGCCCAGCGCAAATGTGTCTTTGCGCTCGAAGAAGGTCTGAAATTCGCGACGGGTCTCAGGGTGCAGTAACACGGACTTGGCCCACCCCTGTCCGGCACCAAGAACGTCGCCGTAACTGAAGCCGCCGCACGCTGCGAGGCCTACAAATCCTGCGAGACTGACACGCCCAGAGATGATGTCGGTCATATGTACGTCGATGGCGGAGAAACCAGCAGTATGAAATGCGAAAGCCATTTCGGCTTGGCCGTTTACGCCTTCTTCGCGTAGAATAGCGACGCGCGGCTTGGCGGTGAATGGGGACGTGATGGTCGTCTTGAACGGCAAAATGTTCTCAGCCGGCTTGAAGGTGAGGTTATATGAAAGACCTGGGTCGTTGTTGTCGAGGATGGATGCGTACTCGGAGTCTGCGCAGGCGGGATTGTCACGCAGCTTTTGGAGGCGGTACGAGGTTTCGGCCCAGCGCTGTTGTAATGCAGGACGACTGGCGCGATACACGACGCTAGAGTTGCACGAGATTGAGATTTCTTGTTTGGAAGACTCAGGCACGCGCCCGATTTTGCGGAGCATGCCAGGTGGTGGGCCGCATGTGGCGAAGCAACGGTTGAAGGCTACTTCGTCCTTTTTCCTCACTTGAAAAACTGCGCCAAGTTCTTCGTTGAAGAGTGTTTCGAGCACGTCTTTGGGCTCGCCTGAGCGAGAGATGTGGTCGATCATAATCTCCAGACCGCAGCGCCCGGCGAACATCATTTCGACGAGGGTGGTGAAGAGGCCGCCGTCTGATCGGTCGTGATAAGCTAGGACAATGCCGGACTCGTGGAGTTGCTCGATGGCGTCGAAGTAGTCTTTGATAATGTCTGCATCGTAGACGTCGGGGGCTTCGTCGCCGACCTGGCCGAAAGTTTGCGCGAGTGCAGAACCACCCATGTGCCTCTTGCCCGCTGCTAGATCGACGTACATGAGGATTGTTTCGCCAACATCTTCTAGACGTTCGAGAGCCGGGGTCCATGTTCGGTCGATGCGATCGACGGGCGCGAAGGCAGTGATGACGAGTGACATGGGCGCGGTGACTTCCTTGGCCTCGCCTTTGTCTGACCACTTCATTTTCATGCTCATGGAGTCTTTGCCGACAGGTATGGATATACCGAGCTTTGGGCACAGGTCCATGCCAATGGCCTCGACTGCTTCATAGAGAGCAGCGCCCTCACCAGGGTGGCTGCTGGCGGACATCCAGTTGGCTGAGAGGCGTACGCGCGACAAGCGGTCAAATAGACTCGCTGCAGCCATATTCATGAGCGACTCGGCCACTGCCATTCTCGCCGATGCGGCTGGTGAAATGAGGGCAAGAGTAGGTTTCTCGCCCATGGCCATGGCTTCTCCAGTCTTCACGCCAGCCAACAGTGATGTAGCTGTTACCGACACATCCGCGACTGGCGTCTGCCATTTACCGACCATCTGGTCGCGAACCGTGAGACCGCCGACTGTGCGGTCACCAATGGTGATGAGAAAGGACTTGGAGCCGACCGAAGGAAGGGTGAGCACGCGATCCACTGCTTCTGCGATCAAGCCATCCTTGGGTGTGTTTGGAATGTACATGGACAGGCTGGTGTCAAAGGCAGGCAGCCTAAGCTTCCGCGACGTTACAACGCGCGACATCTTGGGTGGCTTTCCGAACAAAGTCGACATGGGGAGGTTGATGGGTTCAGGCGTCTCTTTCGAGTTGCTGTCCTTCAACACCAGGCGCTGCTCGTCCGTCGCCATGCCTACCACCGAGTACCCGCAGCGTTCGCGGTTGCAGATGCGCTTGAACAAGTCGAGCTGGTCTGGACCGACGGCGAGCACGTATCGTTCTTGAGCCTCGCAGCACCAGATCTGCAGCGGGCTCATGCCCTTGTCGGCGTTATCAATCTCTCGAAGGTTGAAGATGGCGCCGAGGCCGGAGTCGTGCACAAGTTCAGGTAAGGCGTTGGACAGACCGCCGGCCCCTACGTCGTGAATGAAGAGGATCGGGTTCTTGTCGCCCATGGAGCGACATGTGTCGATGACCTCTTGTGCTCGTCGTTGCACCTCCGGGTTGCCACGCTGTACGCTGGCAAAGTCGAGGTCGACGTTGCCCTCGCCCGACTGCACACTCGAGGCAGCACCGCCACCAAGGCCAATGAGCATGGCAGGGCCTCCGATGACCAGCAAATGTGAGCCAGCAGGGACGACGTCCGGGTCCTTGAGGGCATGCTGCGGTCGCACTGTGCCTACACCGCCAGCCAGCATGATGGGCTTGTGGTAGCCGCGGATCTCCGTCTCTTTCTCGTTGGTGAAGACGCGCATGAGCATGGTGCGGAAGTAGCCAATGGTGCAGGGGCGGCCAAACTCGTTGTTGAACTGGGCGCTGCCGATGGGGGCTTCGAGCATGATGTCCAGACTGCTGGCGATGTGCGATGGCTTGCCCACGTCGCGCATCTCCCACGGGCGCTCGAAGCCTTCAATGAGGAGGTCGGACACGGTGAAGCCTGCCAGACCAGCCTTGGGCTTTGATCCGCGCCCGACGGCACCCTCGTCTCGGATCTCGCCGCCCGAGCCCGTGGCTGCGCCGGGGAAGGGCGACACGGCGGTCGGGTGGTTGTGGGTCTCGACTTTGACCAAGATGTGGACCGTCTCTTTGGTGCCGTGCCACTCGCCCGTGAGGTTGCTGGGCGCCCAGAAGCTGGCGTGCTCGCCCTGCAGCACGGCGGCGTTGTCGCTGTATGCGCTGACGACGTGCTGCGGGTGCTTCTGGTGGGTGTTGCGGATCATGCCGAACAGCGAGTGCGACTTGCGGTGGCCGTCGACGGTGAAGTCGGCGTTGAACTGCTTGTGGCGGCAGTGCTCCGAGTTGACCTGCGCGAACATGAACAGCTCGACGTCTACGGGGCCCCGCTTCAGCTCGTGCTGGTAGGCCTCGACCAGGTACTCCATCTCCGACGTGTCCATGGCCAGCCCCAGCTGCGTGTTGGCGTGCTCCAGGGCGGCATGGGCGCTGCTGTACTCGTCGAACTGGATGGTCGTGGCCTGCGCAGGCTCGCCCTCGCCGAAGATGTCCTCGAGGTTCGGGGCATGGCGGCTGATGGTCTGCGTCATGCGGTCGTGCAGCTTGTCGCGGTTGGGCATCTCGTCGGCGGGCAGCGGCTCCTCAAAGGTGGCGGCCAGGACCATGCCGCGCTCGATGCGCTTGACCGCCCCCTCGAGGGTGCATGTGCGCGCAATCATCGAGGCCAGCGAGCTCCATGGCGAGATTGTGCCGGCGCGCGGGCTCACATAGAAGAGGGCGGTGTTGTCGTCGCGCGGCCTGTCGCTGCCGTGGATGGCGTCGAGCAGCGTCTGCGAGAGGCGGTCGGAGGGGTCGGGGTATTCGCCATAGTTGAGGATCTGCTGCAGCGTCTTCAACTCCTGCGCGCTCAGCTCCTGCAGCGGGTTCACAAAGTGCACCCACAGCGAGCGCACTTGCTTTGCGCCAATCTCCTGCGCCAATCGCTGCAGCCGGAAGTCCGAGTGCGCGGACGAGCCGGGCAGGACAAGGTACGGGGACGGGCCCTCGTTGGACGCCATGTTTTGATGTCGAATGTCGTACGGGCGTCCGCAGAAGAGCGTTCAGCGTTCAATTGGCGATGATGGCCTGCGGGGTGCTCTTTCCCTCCAGAACTTTTTTTGGTGGGGCAGGTGGGGCAGGAGGGGCAGTCACGCTTTCTCGCGTCTCTAGCGTGTCGCCTGTAGTCTACTGTGTTCTACCACGTGTGTACCTTTCACCTGGACATCATGTTATTACCTCTTGCTACTCGCTTGGACTTCTTGCTAAAGCATGAAACACCCGGCTTCATCACGCTATTTTGCCGACGCTTGAAATTTACTGAGCCCCTGCCGAGCTCAGACACAATCC